>Ga0181539_1000189_pt1 | contig 72267 bp, 55 predicted proteins | sample PEATcosm2014_Bin_46_FD_119767 | JGI IMG/M metagenome (GOLD analysis project Ga0181539, IMG submission 119767) | Peatland microbial communities from MTU Mesocosm Facility, Houghton, MI, USA - PEATcosm2014_Bin23_60_metaG | ecosystem: Environmental > Terrestrial > Soil > Wetlands > Peat | place...
AATAGAGTAGGTCTTCACTACAGCCTGTTTTGCGCCTTTAGAGGATCGCCCTCGTCAGCAAGTCAAGCCGTTACGTCGCAAAAAAAAGTTCAACCGTCGGTCGAATCCGCCAAGTCGGGTTAGGCTCCAAAGCCCTATTTCTCCCGGATGCGAAGACACCTCCTCCGTAGTTTCCGGTGTTTTGACATGGTCGGCCTTCATCCTGACGTCACGGTTGCCAATCTCAACCGCTCAATCCCTTCCAGAATGGCCCCGAACAACCCTCGCGGGATCGCCACTTCTGCCATTTGGAAGATCGCCTGCCGCGCATGGCGCACGACCTTCGCCCCGATCTTGATCAGTTTCTCCCGCAACGTCGTCAACGTCCAGTGACGCACCGCCCGGGGCAGCACCGCCTGCCGCAGGAAGTTGCCCAGATTGTAGGCCAACACGAACAGTTGCAACCGCACTTGGTTGTCCACAAAGTCGTGACAGGACAACAACCCCGCGTCGGATGTGACCTTGGAACCGTGAAACTCCAGTTTCAAATGACGATCAAAAGTCACCCGCAAAGCCTCCTCTTTGCCTGCACCCATTGGGTTCTCCATTGTTCGTTGGTTTGACATAGATGAAAGCCTTTGTTCATGCGGCTTTATTGTATGTGAATAACATTGTCGTGTGAAGTTAATCTGGGAAATCCAGGCTCAATGCCCTCTGATTTGCAGTAAAGCCCCTCCGATTTGAAAGCATTCCGAATTCTGCGCCGGATTTGAACATCAGTCTGCACCATGCTGAAACCGTGATAATCGACGGGAAAAGTTACCGCATGAAGGATCAAATCGATACACCGTAATGAGCTGACCAAGGATGAGAAGTGCGCCAAGGAAGCCCCAATTGGAACCGGGCTAATTGCGTTGGCTCTTTTCACGGACCAGCGCCACGGCCTTTTCGAGCACTGGGTCTCTGCCGGCCAGAAAATCGGAGATCGTCGGGGCAACGATCACATCCGGCTCGTTGCCATTGCCTTCGATGGGTTTTCCGCCGGCATCGCAGATGTAGCCGTTGGATATTCTCACGACGAGACCACAGGGCAACACCGCATAGGCCGCCACCCCGGATAAATTGCCGTGGGTCGTCGAGCCGACAGTCACCACCCTTTTTGCGCTCCGGAGATGACAGGCGAACAGGTCGGCAGCGCTCCCGGTTAAATCATTGACCAGCAGCGCGATTGGGCCGCTATATTGCCAAGGTCCAGTCGGTTCCAGAATGGCATCCTGGCGTTTCAGAGCCCCGTGACCCGGTCCGTTCTTAATAAAACTGATGGTGCCGAGCGTCGGCCGTTGGAGTAGTCGGCCCACGATACGTTCCTGGTTGTAGCCGCCGGGATTATCACGGATGTCGAGAATGAGGCCCGGTGCCGTGCGCAAGGCTTCCAGTGCCTGATCAAACTCCTGGGCGACCTCCTCGTGTCCGTCAAACGACGTGATCCGGATGTACCCCAAGCCCGAGGGATGGCGGCCAAACTGGACAAACCGCTGCGCTTTCAAGTCAAAGGCGCAAAGTTGACGAGGCGGATCACTCACGCCAGCCGTGCGCTGGAGCCTGAAAGTTTGTGCGTGGCCATCCGGCAAGCGCAGCTTCAGGTCCACCGTGGTGCCCCTTTCGCCGGCCAGCAGGTACCGGCAGGCCTCGCGCCGGAAAGCCCGTTCCGAGGAACAGGCAGGAAGCCCGAGCCGCAATTGCTTGAGCTTGTCTTCCACCGCTAAGCCATCCACCTCAAGCACCTCCGAACCCGGCTTGGCGCCAAGCCCAGCGGCTTCAGAGTCGGCGTTCACGGCCACTATGAACGGCTTGCCCTCAAACAGGGCCACCGTCAGTCCCGGCCCGCTGGTGGGAAAGGCAGGATGGTAGTTCTGCAGCCATGAATGGGTATCTTTCAGCTCATTGACCAACTGAAACAGCAAGCGGTAAAACTGTTCGGCGCTGGCGGCAGAGTCGAGCCGCTCCTGGTAGCGCCGGCAAACCTCGCCCCAGTCAATGGACTTCAGCTCGAAGTCGGCATAGGTCTCATCAATGGCATGGCACAGGAAGTCGAAGTTCTCACGCTGTTCTTTGGCTGAAAGCATCTGTGCAGGCTCGAGCCCGGTCGGCGCTGGCCCGGTGGTAACATAGCCCTTACCTGTTGGCACGCTGGTGGAGGAAGCCCCTGATTGGAGCGGGTGTGTGTCTTTGGCCTGGCGCGACAAGACGAGCACGCCCTCCTCCACCTGGTAACGGAGGCCGAACGGTTTAAGAACCTGCTCCAAAGCCTCATCGCAGGTCTTGCCCTCGATGGCCACGTTCCGCACCCACTGGCGGCAAAGCAGGTCGGTTTGGGTAGAGGATTTCTGCCAGTCATATCTCAGGCCCACCTGCTCCGCCAGACTCTGAACAATGTCCTGCACGCTGGCTTGCTCGCTCGTATACTTTACCTTGCTTCCCAACCGGGGGTCGGCGGGACCTGCTGGCGCTTGGGCCAATGTTGTCTGCTCCAGGGCGAGCGCGGTCAACAGGAGGCCTCTGGCTGCCAAGACGAGTGTGTATTTGAGGTTCCTTTTCATAATTTGTGAAACACTTGGGGTGCAGTTTGGTATCGGCGAAATCAAGTGATTGCCGCTCTCAGAGAACGAGGCCACGGAGTCCCTGCTCGCAGACAGACGTTAACGGTCTTAAGGACCGGCCTGATTGCTTTTGATCCGTGCTTCCTTCGCCGGATATGATACTCTCTGCCAAGAAAAGTCGTTTTAGTCAGCGTGTAGCCAAACGGCTTCATGTTCATTGCCACCCGGCGAACGATTTTTCGAGCCAGCGAGCGTTCGCGCGATTTTTCCATGTGTCAAATCTAGCAACCGCATTATGCGACGGCCAGCTCGTTTAGTGAAACACAAATATCCAGTCCCTTCGAGCCGCGCCAGGGAGATCCAGTCGCATTTTCAAACCGGCGTTTTCACCGCATTTTCAAACCGGCGCTAACAGTGATGCCATAGCTCAATTTAAACTCGGCATCGCTTACGCCACCGGCGAAGGCGTGGAGCAGGATTTCACGGAAGCCGTTAAATGGTATCGCAAAGCCGCAGAGCAAAATTGCGCCTACGTTCAAGGCAACCTGGGTGCTTGCTACGGTGTCGGCGAAGGCGTGGCGAAGGATTATGTGGAGGCTTACAAGTGGCGGCTGCTGGCGGCGGCCCAGGGCGATAAGCTCTCGAAGACGGCGGTCAATGCGCTGGAGGGGATAATGACGCGTGAGCAAATTGCCGAAGGCCAGCGATTGGCGCGTGAGTTCAGGCCGCGGAAAGTATCGAGTTCTGGCAATTCCGATTCATTCGAAAATCCAACAGTAACCGGCACAGGTTTTTTCATCACAGACGAGGGTTATTTGATTACCAACGATCATGTGGTCGAAGGGGCGGCGCAAGTTCGGCTAGTCACGAGCGCTGGTTTGGTTTCCGCCAAAGTGCTGAAGGTCGACGCGGCCAATGACCTGGCGTTGCTGAAAGCAGAAGGAAACTTTTCGGCGCTGCCGATTGTGGCGAGTCGCGCCGCACGTATGGGCGGCATGGTGGCCACGGTCGGTTTTCCCAACATTGGGTTGCAAGGGTTCGCTCCGAAATTCGCCCGTGGAGAGATCGCGTCGCTCTCTGGCGCGCGGGATGACTCGCGGTATTTTCAGATCAGCGTGCCGGTGCAGCCGGGCAATTCGGGTGGGGCGCTGGTGGATGAGCGCGGCAATGTGGTGGGCGTGATGTCGGCCAAGCTGAATGCGGCGGCGGCGTTGAGCGCGAGTGGGGCGTTGCCGGAGAATGTGAATTACGCGGTGAAGAGCAGTTATCTCTTGAGCTTCCTGGAAGCGGTGCCGGAGGTCTCGGCGAAGCTTAAGTAAGAAGAAATCCTCCAAACACGTTGATTATATTGGTTAAACCAAGTGTTGGTGCCGGTGGTCGGACTCGAACCGACACGACTTTTTACGGTCCCAGGATTTTAAGTCCTGTGCGTCTGCCATTTCGCCACACCGGCAAGTATTTAATGACAACAACTTGGGAAGCTATTGCGGTTCTTGATCCTGACGGCTGTGCTACCATTTGTGCTACTGAAGTGTCATGACAAGGAAGGCAATCGCAAGCAGCACAGAACAGGCTGGCAGGCGTCAATCTCATGCAGCGACTTTCGCAAAAGTCGTGGACGGGCGCAAGCAGCCATTTCGCGGGCTCTGGGTCCGCAATGGCCGGCATTACGCACAGTTGAGTGTTGAGAATCCAATCGACGGCACAAAGAAGATTCGGCGTGTTCCTCTCGTGGACAAGGACAGCAACCCTATTTGACGAGCCGGTTCTGTCCGCTGCGCTGGCTGGTCCTCTGTGGAGCAACCAAAGCGGCAATCGCGATGGGGCCCTACGACGAAAGCTCTAAGGCTGAATCGAATGGAATTCTTGACCTGGGGAACCACAAGGTGTAAAAGAGAAGTCGGTCTAACCCGATAGACTATATGAATGCGAGAATCCTGTCCCTTGTCAGCCACTACACAACTGCGTTTGGCGCCGTGTTCATGCTCGGCACAGGCACATCCCTAGCTCTGAATCTTCTCACAGACCCTGGATTTGAAAGCGGGACGCCCACGACTGGAAACACTTTCCTTGGTTGGACTGTCGGGGAGTCTCAGAACGTGGCATTTTCGCAGGACTACGCGCATAGCGGCGTGTGGTCTATGAAGGTCAGCGTTCCAGGGAATTTCTATTTTGCTGGGGCTTGGGAGTTCGTTTCGAATGCGGTTCCGGGGACTGCTTACACACTAAACGGGTGGGGTCTCACGCCGACGTAAATTTCAAGCTTCGGAATCGCAGCTCTCCAGATTCAGTTTATGGACGGCAATTTCCAACCGCTTGGAACAGTTGAGACGGGACCAGGCGACCTTGCCCAGTCGGCATCGATTGACAGTTCCTCTGCTCCCGGTACTTGGATTCCCCTGTCTGTAACAGCGACAGCGCCGGACAATTCCACTTACATGTTCGTGCAACTCGGAGTTGATTACTATTCAGCAGCAACTGTGTATTTTGATGACCTCAGCCTAAGCCCAGTGCCCGAGCCAGCCGCCTTCATGATTTTCGGTCTTGGTGCTGCAGCATTGTTGTGGATGCGCTACCGCTGATACGATGGGAACAGTTTCAGTCTTCTGATCGATAAAACTAGCTCCTAGCCGCCTTGCCTCTTTCTTAGACACCTTCCGTCACCGTCCTGTAATTCCAGAACCGCGACGCTCCAATCGGCGACACGCCTTCTTATCAGGAATGACCGCCGCCTCCGGCAGTGGGTCAGTTTGGTGGGGCGAGACTCCTGGCGAGCTGCGGCTTCGATGGAATCGCAGGTATTCGGCTCGCGAGTACGCTCGCCCCACCAACTGCTCGATCAAACTGACCCACCACCTCGCCTCCGGTGGCAAAGACCTTCCGAGCCAGGTTCTGCTCGCACCTTCCTGAGTCACTGCCTCTTCCGGGCGATGAAGATGCCCTGCGCAATCTTGCCCGCATGAGCCAGTTGCTGCATGAACATCATCTCGCCCCCCAGCGCTTGCATCAGCGCCATGTCGAACCCGATGATCCGCAGCGCGTCGTAGGTGAGCTGCTTGTTCAGCATGTCCAGGTAGAGGTCCACGTACGGGCCGAATCGGCCGGTATCCTCGGCCACCTGCACCTGGCAGCCGTTGGCGGCCAGCAAGTCCTTGTATCCCAGCAAGTCCTGGATAGTCGGGAACTTCATGAAGGCCAGAAAACGCTCCGCCTCCGATTGCGACAAGCCGGCAGGCCCCTCGATCCAGTCCGTGAAAGCAATCACCCCACCCGGCTTCACCAATCGCGCCGCTTCCGCAATGAGCTTTGTCTTGTCCACCACATAGCACCACGCGTCCTCGCCCCAAACGAAGTCCGCACTGGCCGAGGGCAGCCCGCTCGCGCAGACATCCGCGAGCGTGAAGCTGATTTTTGTGTCCAGCCCGGCGGCCTTGGAGCGCTGCTTTCCGCGTTTGACAACCTTAGGGGTGGCATCCACGCCCCGCATGGCCGCCACGTTGCAGAATCTCACCAGGAATCGCATCCCGGCCCCGCTGCAACAACACAGGTCAATCCCCCGCATGCCCGCCCCGACGCCCGCCCGCCTGGCTAAATCCATGGACGATTGGAACCCGCCGATGTGGATCTGTTCCCCCATCACCAGTTCCCAAAGGTCCCCTTCCGGACCGCCATAGACGGCCTGCACATTCTCCAGCCCAACGTTCTTTATCGATTTCATAGTCAGTTCGCTTTTGGTGATTCGATTGATGCTCAGAACTCCCATTTCGTGGTGACGCCCCAGACGCCGTTGGCCTCATGGTTCGCCAGCGTGCCGAAGTGCCCGTAGCCCACGGCCACAGTCATGTGCGGGTTGACCACATAGCCGGCATCAATGGTCCACCAGTCATCGGGTGTGCCTATGAGAGGAGTGGGAGTGAAGCCTGAGGGCTGCTGTTTGAATTCAGCAGCCAGCATAAACTTGTCCGTGACCAACACCACGACGCTGCCCTCAAACACAAAACTGTACTGGTCGGTGAAACCCAACAAGCCGAGCTCAACACTCTTGGTCGCACGCCCGCCCAGGTTGATCAACACGGGCCGGGGCAGGAACGTGAGCATCTTGGAACCGTAGAGCGTGAAATCCAGACCCTCATTGTTCGAGAGCCCGATGTGGGACATCGCGCCCCCAAGCTGGCCGTTGATCCGGTTGATGCCATCGTTGTACTTGAAATGAATCCCGGCCGTGATTGCCGGCAGCCACTTCTGGCCGAACTCTCCCTCCGTCAGGATTTGCAGCCGCGCGTTGGCGTTATACATCGCCAAAGTGTTGTCAAGTTGCGGACCACCTGACTGGACGATTGCCGTTGGCAGATCCCCCAGGTTCAGCAGGTCATAGCCGAACCCCAGTTCGAGGCGTTCCCAAGGCGTTTCCGTCAACGTCAGCGCCACGAGGTCTCGTCCGTAGCCCAGATTGATGTAGCCAAAACCGATGCTCGGCCGGCCGACCGGTTCGCCGTTTCGCGGCGGGTTGACCAGGTAGGCCGACAGCGTGGAAAAGATGCCGCCGTTACCTTCGATCTCGTGCAACGGCAACGGCATCGGTTTCCCGGCTTTCGCCGTGGCGTTGGTGTCGCACGAACTGGCGGAGGCGCTATCCGCCGCGATGGGCGGTTTGTTGGGGCAAGTGGAAGAAGCGGGCGAGGTTTGGGAGGAGCTGCCTGCGGGTTCAGCCGCGGTGGCCGTCCAGGCCAGCGCCGATGCGAAGGCCAACGAGGTGATTCGAGCATGATGGCTCAAGGGGATTCCTTTCTTTGGGGTTAGCTGCCAGGCACTGCGCGGCCTCATCCGGCGCCAAACAACACCCTGCCGCCATGACGGGGTGAAGGTCGAATGTTCGCGAGTGACACACAGAGCGCTCAAGCGTCTGCATTGGGGGGCATCCTGCGCGTTACGGCCAGGGAGCGCAAACGGAAATTATCATCAACAGAAAGGAGCGATTAAAAGTATGGCTGAAAACACAAAGACAACTGCTGGAAGCGAAAAGCTGAACGGCATGTTCGTTCGTGGTGTTGTCGTGTCGAGTTCGGCGCGGGTGTTCAACCGGAAAGACGGCACCGGCAAGGTGGTCCGTATCCGGCATGAACTGGCGCTGCAGCCTGGGCTGGCGGTATTCGAGGAATACCCCGACTTAAACGCCGGCAAGGTGAAGCTGGACGGCGACAAGGTCGTGGAATTTCCACGGCTGCCTAACATGCAGCAAGTGACGCTGAAGGTGCTGCGCTGGGAAGAACGGGACAAGCAACTGGTCATCAAGGAATGGCAAATGGTTGCATGATGAACAGGTTCGAGGGGGCGGGTGCGCCGGCGGAGCCGGCGCCCCGCCCCCTTAACCTTGTTTGATATTCTAATAATTGTCCATCGAGGGCTTTAGGAATGATGGTGGGTGTGAAGCAACTGCATGCAGGGATTAGTACAGGCACCCGCAAGATGCGGCTCGTCTTGATTCAGTAAGCATGATTTGCTAAAAATTGTCGGTGAATCCGCGGTTTGGGGCATTTTCAACAAAAACCGATGGCATTCACGCTGGATTCAAGTCAAGATTATGAGCACCCCTACATTGTGGATGATTACGTGCATGGAGAAGGAAAACCCCGGTCTCTGGCGGCGGTGGTTTAAGCACCAGTGCGTCACTGTCGGATATTCCCCCGAAATGGGATTTCAGATTATGGGCGGCAAGAGGCCGCGCGACTGGATTGTGGCGAGAAACGCACTACGGGAGATTCAGACGGACGACGTAATCGTGGCCGCGCTTCCAGGGCGTCGGGTTGGCAGAATCGGTAAGGTACTCGACAAGAAGTTTAAAGACGAGGATTTGGACCCTCTGGTTCCCGGAGACTCCAAATGGAAGAAGGGGTATATGGGACGAAGGATTTTCGTCCATTGGGAACTTGAGCGTGCGCCCGACAGCCCGGATCAAGTGGTTCAACTCCCAGAGGGCGTTAGCCTGGGGCGGGGAACTATGCACCGCATCAAGCACCACAAGGTTGAGTGGTTTCGAGACGTCATCGCTGAACCGGCCAATTGGGTGGGTATGGTTGGCCGCTTTGGGTATGAGCGGGCGTTGTCCGACTATATCGCGCTGTATCCCCACAGGCTCGAAGATGGATTGGTGCCTTACTCGGACGGGAAGGTTCGTGAAAGAGTATTCAAAGACAGGACGCGGTCGGACGTTTTGCTGCTCGACAAGGATGACAAACCCGTGATAGTCGAATGCAAACAAGAATCCCCGACTGTTGAGGATGTTCGACAGTTGCGGCACTACCTCAGACACTTGAAGCAAGAGACCGGTAAGCGCGTACGAGGGAAACTGGTGCATGGCGGGGCGAAAAAGGTTGACCGGAAGGTCTGGCGCGAAGCCCAAAAATCTGGCGTAGAGATATTCCAATACAGGCTCGATGTCGATTTTGCGGAATCCTGCTGAGCCACTGACAGCTAAGGAACGGGCTTCGCTGGTTAATTGCCCGAAATGCTGGGCGGCGCTACGGGTTTGAAAAGAGCGGCCTGAATAGCTTTTGACGGTGTAGGTGGCTCCTCGACAATCGCACTACCAGGCGCACAGGACTTCATGCTGTGGGCGTCTGAGTGAGTTTTGGCGGCAATTTGTGTGCTAGATTTTGTGCTATTTTCGGCCTCGGAATCCGGCGCTCAATAGGCACAAATTCAAAGAGGCAGGAAGTGGGGAATCACCAATAACCACAGGGATTTTGTGTGCGTGGCAAGTGAGGGAAAGAAATCGGAAAAAACCGGTCCATGTGGTTTTTTAAGTCCTGTGCGTCTGCCATTTCGCCACACCGGCAACCTGGATTGTATCCGGCAGCAACTTTTGCAAAAGCATTGCATGGGCGCAAGCATCCGCATGCTCCCGAACGCGGCTACGAGCAACGAGGCGGTTGTTCTTCGATGATTAATCCACCGCCTGCGATTGAACCTTTTGCCCGATTCTGGCACAGATGGGATATGGCTGAAGTTCAGCGCGTTTCCGTTCCCAGGCAGCCCGCGTCTCTTGATCTTCAGGAATTGATTGATTCGCATGGCGACCGGTTGCTCCGATCGGCCTGTCTGCTGTGCGGCGACGAAACCGAAGCCCAGGACTTGGTCCAGGAAACCTTCGTGCAGGCGCTGAAATCAGGCCATCGATTTCGCGGCGATTCGGCCGTTTACACCTGGCTGCATGGCATTCTCCTGAACCTGTGCCGCCGGCATCTCCGGAAACAGAAGCGCCTGGTCTTCGAGGAGGAACGCGTCCTCAAAGAAACCTCTCAGCCGAGCCCGGCCGATGGGCTGGATCAGGATTTCTGCGCGACCGGTCTTGCCCTGGCCGTTGAGAAACTGTCTCCAGAACACCGCGAAGTCATCGTCCTCCGCTACTACGAGAACCTGAAAATCGAGGAAATTGCCCGGCAAACCGGCGTGTCCAAAGGGACCGTGAAGTCCCGCCTTCACTACGCCGTGCGCTGTCTTGAACAACTCATCCCCAAGGAAATGAACCTTTTTGTTTCGAGTGGCACCCACAGTCAAGAGACATGATGAACTGCGAAGCCTTCCACGACCTGCTGCACGAGTATCTGGATGAAACGCTCGACGCCGGAGTCCAGGACGCAGCCCGGGAGCACCTCCGGCAATGCGATGTTTGCCGGCACGCCTTCCTGCGCGAACAAGCCTTGGCGAAATTCATGGGGCAATCCCTTAACCGCGCCACCGCCGGCCTTACCGTGCGCCCAGAGATTCGGCGGAATGTTTTTCGGGCCTTGGAATCGAAACCGGCTCCCTCAAACACCTGGTGGCGTGCCTGGCAACGTTTCATCTTCATCCCCCGCCGATCGGCTGGCGCGGTTGCGATGTTCCTGGGCGTGCTGCTTTTGATTTTTGGCATTCAATTGCACCGCCGGACCGCCAAAGAAGGCGCGCCCCATACTATCGCTCAAGCCGCTCATTATGCCTGCGTCATCAATGTTCCGATTCAGACCCAGACCCACGTATTCAAGCGGCAGAACAACACCATCGAGGACGCCATTGCTTACGGCACGAGCGTCGCTCACGGCGGCTTCTTTGAAGACAGCAATACTCCGTCGAAGCCTTCATCCAAACCCTTATGAAAATCCTCCATCCGGAAACAATTCGAACCACGGCGATGGCCGTGACATCGGCCCTTTGCCTTCAGGCCGCCATCACATCCGCGCAACTCGGAGAAAAAGCGGCGGAAACCGAGTTTCAATATGTCATCCAGCCTGAATCGGGTGCCACCGAGTTTGCCCCCGGCGACCGCATCCGCATCACGTCCGTTCGCGGCAACCGGGAACACCTCGAACCGGGCGGCCGTTACCTCCTGGAAGGTTCCTACATGCTGGCTTCCGCGGACAGCGCGGATCTGGCATGGTTTGCCACCTCGCGCGGTCCCAGTGGCAGCACACCCGTCACCGACGACGAGCATGTCCGGATCACCAGGGGCTCCGGCAACTTTCACCTGGAGAAAACCCTGCTCGACGACGGATGGCTGCACGTCACCTTCTATGTCAACGGTCATTCGCACGGCGGGATCTATTTTGGAGAGAAAGACTTCGATAACACCGTGCTGCGGAAGAAGGACTGGTCGGATTTTTCAAATGACTCGCCGGGCGGCAGGCCGGACCGGAAATCCGCCGGCGCCCGCAATGGCGGGACCGCTCTTTCCGGCCCGGCCAACCTCGCGATCATGGCATATCTCGGCGATCCCGTTTCCCCGCCCGCCGGCCTGGACGCAAGATATTCCCCGACAAATCTGCTGGCCGCCTTCACCGCCTTGAGCCAGAAGCAGGGTTTGCGAGTCGAGCGGCTGGCACTGGACGACTCGGAATTCCCTTTTCTCGTTTATGGAGTGCTGGCGGGCAAGCACGATTTCCGGGAGCTTGAAGCGGGGCTTCACCAAATGAAAGATTATAAGTACGGCGGATCGGTGGTCGGCATCACAGACAAGGGAGGAACCTATTTCTCCTTCAACATGATCCCGTACAGCCAATATCCCAGCGGTCAGGCTGCGGCCTGCAACCGCCGTCTAATGGTCCGGCTTCAGATGCTCGCCGACGCTGTCCGCCAGGCGGAATGAACTATCTCCCTTGCGCGTCAGCGCTGGAGTTCTTCTCTCCTTTCGGAGATACTCCGGGCATTCATGGCGTGGAAACGAAAAGTCACGGGCGGCATCCTGGCCTTTGTGGGTTACATGCTATCGCCGTTGTCCTGGTGGAATGACCTCTTCGTGAACGTTCCCCTGGCGCTGGTGTTCGCCTGGATCGTGAGCTTCTTCTACAAGCCCGTCTTCGAAGCGAGCCTGATCGTCGGCTATTGGCTCACCAACGTCCTCGGGTTCGTGCTTCTGCAAAAAGGCGGCGAGAAAATGTTCTCCAAAGAAGAGCGACCCTACTCGCGCCGCGCGTTGTTGCGCGACGTGGGAATCTCGCTGGCCTATACGGGTTTGATCGTCCTGTTGCTCAGGCTGAAAGTGCTCAAACCTTTCGAGAACTATTTCGAGAAGCGACCGCTGTAACGGACGAGGCTTTGGCCGAGTGTATTTCGCGGTTTCAACTGCTTTCTTGTCTTATCCCAAAAACGCCGCGTGCACCGCTTTCATGGCCTGCTCGCCTCTGGCCAGGTCGATCACCACCGAGATTTTGATTTCGCTGGTGGAAATCATCCCGATATTGACGCCTTCGCGGGCCAGCGTTTCGAACAGCTTTCCCGCCACGCCCGTGTGGCTTTTCATGCCCACGCCGACAATGGACAATTTCCCGATGTTTTCCGTGGCAATCACGTCGCGAAAGCCGATTTCCTTTTTCAAACTGTCGATGACCTTCTGCGCCTTCAGCAGGTCCGGCTTGTCCACGGTGAAGGAAAGGTCCGTCGAAGGCGCGCCGGCGCCGTGACTGATGTTCTGCACGATCATGTCCACGTTGATGGTCGCGTCGCCCAACGCCTTGAAGATGCGGGCGGCCACCCCGGGCTTGTCGGGCACGGCCACGAGCGTGACTTTAGCCTGGTTCTTGTCCAACGCGACGCCGCGGACGACGACGCCTTCCATGCTTTTGGTTTCTTCTTTCACAAGGGTTCCTGGGTTTTCGTTGAGGCTGGAGCGGACTTCGAAGACGACACCAAATTTCTTGGCGAACTCGACTGAGCGCGACTGCATCACCTTGGCGCCGAGGCTGGCGAGTTCCAGCATTTCGTCGTAGGAAATCTCCTCGAGCTTCTTCGCGCCGGATACGATGCGCGGGTCGGCGGTGTAAACGCCATCCACGTCGGTGTAGATCTGGCAGAGGTCGGCCTTGAGCGCGGCGGCCAGCGCAATGGCGGTCAGGTCCGATCCGCCGCGGCCCAGGGTCGTGATTTGTCCTTCGGAGGTCTCTCCTTGAAAGCCGGCGACGATCACCACTTTGCCCTGGTTGAGCAGATCGTGCACGGTTTTGGGCGTGATGTTTTGGATTCTCGCCTTGGTGTGAACGCGGTCCGTGAGAATGCCGGCCTGCGCTCCGGTGAGGGACGCGGCCGGCACACCAATGGAGTGAAGCGCGATGGCGGTGAGCGCGATGGTGGTTTGTTCGCCCGTTGCCAGCAACACATCCATTTCACGCTCGTCCGGCAGGGGCATGATTTCCTTGGCGAGCTTGATCAACCCATCCGTGACGCCGCTCATGGCGGAGACGACGACGACAATTTTGTCGCCCTGGGCGTGGTATTTGGCCACCCGCGAGGCGACGTTCTTGATGCGCTGGGTGTTGCCGACCGAGGTGCCGCCGTATTTTTGAACGATCAAGGGCATGGGACAGTTCCTATCAGGCTTGTTCCTGGAAAAAGGAGTCGCGCGAAGGACGCGAAGGCAGCGAAGGATCATGCGAGTCAATCCCGGCCCGGTCTTCCCGGCGGTCGAAGAGCGGTTTGCCTTCCAGGCCGTTGACGACTCGCATGATTCCATCCTTCAAATGAATCTCGTTGAAGTTGAACAAAAATCCGAGTCTAACCGGAAGCAGTCGGACGTAATTCGTTGTGATCTTTCTGAACAGCGGTGTGACTGTCTGGACAGATTTGAGTTCCACCAACACTTTGCTTTCAACGAGTAGATCTGCACGGAATCCGACGTCCAAAAGCTTGTCTTCGTAAAAAACGGGTATTGGCTTTTGACGTTCAACATTCAGCCCGCGCTTTGTCAGTTCTATTGCCAGTGCAGATTCGTAGACAGACTCGAGCAAACCTGGTCCGAGTGTGCTATGCACTTTGAACGCGGCGTCGAGGATTATTTTCCCGATGCCTTCTTCGTTCAGACTAATTGAGTTTTCCATCAAGCTCTGTCCTTCGCTGCCTTCGCGTCCTTCGCGCGACTCATGCCTATTTGAAATCCTCCACCCGGATCATGACGGGCTTGCCTTTGACGACGGGGAGTTTGCCGATTTGAGCGAGGGCCTTCGTGACCGCGCCATTCGGGGCGTGATGGAGCATGAAAATGAGCGGCACGCTTTCGCCTTCGTGGCCTTCCGGCTGGATCACGGAGGAAATGCCGATGTTCGACCCGCCGAAAATGGCGGCGATGCGCGCCAGCACGCCCGGCTTGTCCACCACCTGCAACCGCACGAAATACTGGCTGACCACGTCCCCGATGGGCACGACGGCGCCGTCGCGTTCGTGCGGCACAAACGGCGGCACGCGATGTTGGGTGCCGAATTTCAAGTCCAGCGCCGCATCCGCCAAATCGCTCAACACCGCGCTGGCGGTGGCGTCCTTGCCCGCCCCCCGGCCGTAGAACAAAGTGTCTCCCACGACATCGCCGCGCACGAACACGGCGTTGAACACGTGATTGACGCTCGCCAGAACATGGGTGTTCGGAACCAGCGTCGGGTAAACCGAGACCTGGATTTTTGATTTATGATTTACGCTCTTCGATTTGCGCGTTGACGGGTTCTTCCGGGCTTCAATCGAAAACCGTGAATTGTCAATTCTCTTGATGATGCCGAGCAACTTGACGGTGTAACCGAGTTGTCCGGCAAATTCGATGTCGAGCGCGGTCACGTGGCGGATGCCTTCGACGGGAATCTTTTTCGGGTTCACCCAAAAACCATGCGCCAGCGAGGCCAGGATGCCGATCTTGTGCTGCGAATCCCATCCGTCGATGTCGAGATCCGGCGGTGTCTCCGCATAGCCTTGGCGTTGCGCATCCCGGAGCACCGCGTCGAAATCCGCGCCTTCGAGTTTCATCCTGGTGAGAATGTAATTGCAGGTGCCGTTGACGATTCCGTAAAGGTGGGTGATGCGGTTGCCGACAAAGCTCTCGCGCAGTGATTTGATGATGGGAATGCCGCCGCAGACGCTCGCTTCGTAATAAAGGTTTGTGCCGTGGGCCCTGGCTGCGGCAAACAGTTCTTCACCGTGCTCCGACAACAACGCTTTGTTCGCGGTAATCACCGGCTTGCCCAGCTTCAGCGCCGCCAGAATCATCGTTCGTGCGACCGTCGTGCCGCCGACGAGTTCCGTGACTAGGTTCACGCGCGGGTCATGGACGACACTTTGCCAGTCGGTCGTCATGACCGAGCGGGGAATTGGGTAGGGGCGCGGCTCGTCAAACGCTTTCACCGCGACCTTGCGTAGATTGATCTTCACGCCAATCCGGGAGGCCAGGAGACGGCCGTTGCGATGCAGCGCGTGGAAGACGCCGCTGCCCACGGTGCCGCCGCCGATCATGCCCAGGTTCACTTGCTGCATAAGAGCGCATAGACTGCCGGGAAACCGCGATGGCGACAATTCATTTTTGAGGCGGGCAGTACCTCAGCTTGTCCGCAGGGCTGGTGGGGCGAGCGTCCTCGCGAGCCGCATCTTTTTTCGATTAAAGCTTGGCTCGAGAGGACGCTCGCCCCACCAACAACGGATTTGGCAACCAGCGCTCAGATTTCGCCCTCAGTTGCGCCCTGCGAATCAACCTTGCGGGGCTGATTTTATTTCGCTCAACAACCGCCGCCAGCGATTTCGCCACAGGTAAAAAACCATCAGCGCGATGAGCAGATGGCCCGCCGTGATGAGGGCGAGCATCTTCACGCGTTCGTTCAAGGGCTCACTGAGCGCCAGAAACCCCGGAGACAGGAGCGACAAACGGCAGAGGGCGGATTCGGAAAGCACACCCGCCAGCACAAAGGGAAGCAGACACAGGACGAACAGCACGAGAACAAAAACCTCTATGGCGCGGCGTTCGAAGTGCAGGCGACAAAATTCCAGCGACAACGAAAAGATGGCAAAGAAGGAGAGCAGATTGCCGCCCGCCACCAGGCAGGCCAGCCAGGAGGTGGAGAAAGATAGCAGGCATTGGCTCAGCAACGCGGCCGCGGCGATGGCCGCCAGCGCAAGACCTGGAGCGACAGCGCTGCGGGCAAACACGGGCCGCAAGTCTCTGAACCCCTGCCGCAACGCTTCCACCCGCACTCGTTCGGGGATCGGGCTCGCGAGCGCCAGCACGAGGGCGCCGGCCAGAAGGGTTCCCGCATGGACGATCGCGAGCATCGGTTCACGGTCGGGCAGCCCATTCGCGATGCCGAATTCGCCGCGCCACAATCCCCAGGTCAAACCGTGCTGCGCCAGGACGAGCACGCCGAAAAGCGCGACAGCCTCGCGTCGCCGGAGCAGTGGTTGAAACGGATTCGCGGTTTTTCTCACGAGCGCGCGCCACAGGAAGCAGCCCACCACCAACTGCAGGCACAGGGTGTATGGAATCGGATGCACGCGAAGACCAAAAAACTCGGGCATCTGGCTCCACTCAGCTTCCGTGCTGAACAAATGGAGGGTCGCGTAAACCGGCACGAGGAAATTGGTGAGCATGAACCTCGGCTGAAGGAACGAAAGCAGTTGGGCAAAGATGAAGATCAACAGGAACAGCAGTCCACCTTGGGGTCGTTGAGCCGCTATGCCCGTTGCGACGGCGATCAAGCCAAACAACAGCGCCGTGCTGAACAATAGAATTTGTGATCCCAGCCAAAGGGCGAACGGCAGCCGGGCGATCGCGATAATGATCAGTCCCAGCGCCATCAACACTGCGTTCATATAGAATTCCCGCAGCCCGGCTCCCAGCCAATACCCGATGACCAGCTCCGAGGGTTTCATCGGCGTCAGTCGATTGCTGTCCCACAATCCCGCCTTGCGGTCGTCGGCCAGGACCCGCGTGATGCGGCTGAATCCACCAACCACCAGCACCAACATCTGCATGGCGATCAGCCAGCCATAAAACATTCTGCCAATCTCACGAGAGGAGAAAGACAGAAAGGCACTCGGAGCAGCAAAGCAGTAGAGCAGGCCGGCGACCAGGCTCAGACCGGTCAGCGCGGCAATGAGGACGGGCGCCAGAACGCCGGCCCGGTGCACCAGCCGCATTTGCGTCAGAAAAACCGGATTCGGGAACGCGGTCACATCAACGCCTTTGCGCCGGAGCGCAGAACATTCCGTTCCCATTCATCTTGCAGGCTTCGCCATTCCGTCACATGCACTTCCTCAGAAATCAAGACCCGCAGCAGCTCGTGCAGCGCGTCGGCGTCGCCGTAGAAATCGAACGTCGCGCCGCCCCCGGCCGAAACGATGTGTTTCACGCCGGGGGTGTCATTCAACACCTGCATGGCTTTGGGTTCATCCCCACGCCATCTGACGGACATGCGCCGGTGGTTCATCCGCTGCCCCAATTCGGACATGGTTCCAACGAGCACCAGCCGGCCGCGGTCCAGGATCGCCGCCTTGTTGCAGAAACTCGACAGCTCCGTGACGAGGTGCGAGGAAATGAGCACGGCCTTCCCGGCGTCGTGCAACTGCAACAGCAGTTTCCACAACTCGAGCCGTTCCAATGGGTCGAGACCGCTGGCGGGTTCGTCGAGCAAAAACACCTGCGGGTCGGGCAACAGCGTTTTGGCCAGCACCAGCCGCTGTTTCATCCCGCGGGATAATTCCTCGCCCAGCACATTCCGGTTGTCGGTCAACCAGGTCAATTCCAGACACTCCTCGATGCGATGGGCCCGGTTCGGCACGTTGTAGGCTCTGGCGAAGTGATCCAAAAACTCAACCGCCGTGAGGAGTTCGTAAACGGGCGAAAAATCCGGCATGAAACCCAGCCGCTTTTTGAGTTCATCCGACTCGCCGTTCAGCTCGCGCCCGCTGACTTTGACGGCGCCGCGCGTGCGCTCCTGCAAGCCGGAAACCGCGCGCAGCGTGGTGGTCTTGCCCGCGCCGTTAGGGCCGACCAATCCGCAGATGTCCCCGGCCTCGACCGTCAGCGACAAATCGTTGACTGCCACGACATCCGGAAAGTCAACGCGCAGATGTTCGATCGCGAGCAACGGCTCCGCCATGGCGTCGAGCATAATGCCCGTGCCGGAAAAAGCAAGCCCGGCTGGATTCAGGCAGTGGCGCAGTTCAGCCAAAAAGTTGGTGGGGCGAGCGTCCTCGCGAGCTGTGATGGCGTTGGAGGGAAGCGCTTTGTCGCTTCCCTGATTTCTTGGGCACTGACGGAGCAGTGCCCTCCAATCAACGCGCGGCTCGCCGGGAGTCTCGCCCCACCGAACTGTGCCACTGCCTGGATTCACGTCAGATGCCACCACGCGCCCGCGGTCACGCTCGACAAAAAATCGCCCACGCCGTTCGCCGTCGCCAGTGTGCCGAACGCCATGCCGTGTTGTTCCTCACCGACGCCGGCGATAAACGAGCAAGGAGAGGCAGAAAGAATCGAAATCCTGCGCTTGCGTCGAGCCAGAACGCCGTGGTCTTCGCACGCTGCGTTCAAAGAGCGAGCTTGCCCAAGCAGTAGAGGCAAATTACAAATCCTCGCGTGTCAACAAATCCGTTAACAGAAATCAGGAACATCCGGCTGGGCAAAGTGGCGTCCTTACGGGCTTTGGGGCTGAACCCCTACCCTTCGCGTTGCCGCCGCACGCATTATGCGAAGGCGATCTTGGACGACTTCGCCGGCCATGAAGGTCAGATTGTCACGGTCGCCGGGCGCCTGATGGCCTGGCGAAAACAGGGCGCTCTGGCATTCGGTCATGTTCATGACCAGTCCGGTCGCATTCAGTTGTTTCTCCGGCGCCAACTCGTCCAACCGACCGACGCCGCCGCGCAAACGCTGGGCTACGCGGACCTCAACCTTCTCGACCTCGGGGATATGGTCGAGGCGACCGGGAAAGTGGTGAAGACCGAGCGCGGCGAGATCTCTGTGCTGGTGGAACAACTCCGCCTGCTGACCAAGGCCATCCGTCCCTTGCCCGACCAGTGGTCCGGCCTGAAAGACCGGGAGCAGGTGTTGCGCAAGCGGTATCTGGACGTGATTCTTGACCGGGAGCCACAGAAACGCTTTGCCGCGATCAGCCGAATGGTGGCGGCGATCCGGTCCTTCTTGAATGAGCGCGGCTTCCTCGAATTCCAGACGCCGGTCATCCAGCCCCAATACGGCGGCGGCACGGCCAAGCCGTTTAAGACCCACGTGAACGCGCTCGGGTGCGAGATGTACTTGGCCATTTCGCACGAGCTTTATCTCAAGCGCCTGATCGTGGCGGGGTTCGACAAGGTTTACACGATCGGCCGCTACTTCCGGAACGAGGGAATCGACCGCAGTCATCATCCGGAGTTCGCGATGGTGGAGACTATGACCGCCTACGAGAACTACGAATACAACATGAATCTCATCGAGGAGATGTTCCGTTACGTGGCGGTCCATGCGTTCGAACGCACCCAATTCAAGGTGCGCGGCCACGAGATCGACTTTGGCCAACCGTGGCGGCGTGTCAGCATGGCCGACGCGGTGAAGGAAAAAACCGGCGTGGACTTCCGCGCCTGTCAGTCGGCTGACGAAGCCAACGCCCGCCTCGCAGCCCTCGGCATCAACGAACCGCAGCCCTCCGTGGGTGAGGCGCTCGCGAAGGCGTTCGAAATGGTGGAGCCCGATTTGATCCAGCCCACGCTCGTGTTTGGGCATCCGGTCGAAATTTCGCCGCTGGCCAAACCGTTGGCCGAGGATCCGCGCTTTGTCGAGCGATTCGAGATTTTCATCGCCGGCATGGAATGCGGCGACAACTGGTCGGAGCAAAACGATCCGCTGCATCTGCTGCAGACGTGGCAAAAGGCTTATCGCTCGGAGGAACGAGACCTGGGCAAGTTTCACACGCTGGATTTCGATTTCATCGAAGCGCTGGAATACGGCATGCCGCCCACGACCGGGATCGGTCCGGGGATTGAGCGGATGGCCATGATTTTCACGGAGCAGGAGAACATTGACGATGTGATCTTCTTTCCGCTCATGCGTCCGCTGGTCTCCCCGATCAACGCCTCCATCTACGGTGTGCAGGAGCCCATGCTCGCGCCCGTGGAAGACCTGGTCCTGTCGTTCGAGGACTTCGAGGCCCTGTGCGACGACGGAGTCCTGAAGCCCCATACGCATCACCTCATCGTCAAACCCCACGTGCGCTTGTGGAGTGTCCGGTCACCGCTGGGCGGATCACGCGCTTCGGGGCACGTCGAGATCGAGGGGTTCTTGCCGGGCAGTGTGCTGAGGCTGGCCGGCTACAAGATCAAATCCGAGGAACCGCTCTCAGAAGAGGAAGAGAGGAAGAAAATCCTGGATTTGGTGGACCTTTCCTTGGTGCAGTTCATGCGCGAGACTTTCCCGGAGTGCCAGGTGACGGTGTCACCGGCGACTGTCCTCCGCAGTCCATAGCCGTTTCGCGTTCGTTGCCTCCTATGCGATCTCCGACGCGATGAAGCCCTCGAAAAATCGGCTTTCGTTTGACGTTGGCCGGACAGGCTGCTAAAAGGCTGCGTGATGTTTTTCCACGGCCACACGCCATGAAGAGAACCCTGCAACCCGGGCGGGGTGTCATACATCGGGGAAGGTTTTCGCGGAAAGCGCCCAAGTATGACCGCATTTTGCTGAAACTCAGCGGCGAAGCCCTCGGCGGAGAGGGCGGCATCGGCATCTGCCCGGAGGCGGTGCAGAGCATGGCGGAGCAAATCCGCGAGGTGCGCGAGCTGGGGGTGCAGGTGGTTGTGGTCATCGGCGGAGGCAACATTTTTCGGGGTGTGAAGGGCAGCGAACGGGGCATCGAGCGCGCGACGGGCGATTACATGGGGATGCTGGGCACGGTCATCAATTCGCTCGCGCTGCAGGACGCGCTGGAAAAGATCGGCGTGGCCACGCGCGTGCAAAGCGCCATTGCGATGGCGCAGGTGGCTGAACCGTTCATTCGGCGCCGCGCCGTGCGGCATCTGGAAAAGGGCCGGGTGGTCATTTTCGGGGGCGGAACCGGAAATCCCTACTTTTCCACGGACACGGCCGCCGCGCTGCGCGCCAACGAAATCGGCGCCGAAGTGATCCTGAAAGCCACGAAGGTGGACGGCATTTACGATTGCGATCCGAAGAAGAACGCCCATGCCCGGCGTTTTTCCCGGATCACTTATCTGGAGGCCCTGCAGAGACAGCTCAAGGTGATGGATTCCACGGCGTTCTCCCTGTGCATGGACAACAAAATGCCGATCATCGTTTTCGAAGGGTTCCGCCCGCACAATCTGAAGCGGGTGGTCCTGGGCGAAAAGGTCGGCACGGTGGTGACGGGCTGACATGGTTGATTTTTTCCCTCAAACGGGCCATTCAAGTACCATGATGTTCGAATCCCGCGAAGACGCAGGACACAAGCTTGGCCTCCGCTTGCGGGAGGATGTGGTGGCGGTGGATGTGGTGTTGGGTTTGCCGCGCGGCGGGGTGGTCGTGGCGGCGGAGGTTGCCCGCGTTCTGCAACGCCCTTTAGACGTGCTCGTGGTGCGCAAAATCGGGCACCCTTTCCACCGCGAATTCGCAGTTGGCGCCATGGCGGAGCAGGAGGTTGTCGTTTTGGACGAATCCGTCATCGGCTCCGACGCGGCGAGCCGGGAGCGAGTGCGACAGGTCATGGCGCAGGAAGCAAACCGCCTGGAGGAATATGCGCGGAAGTTTCATTGCGGTGTGAGGCCGGAGCTTTCCGGCAAGCGGGTCCTGGTTGTGGATGACGGCCTGGCCACCGGCGCGACGATGGAAGCGGCGGTTTTATCGGCTCGAAAGCAAGCCGCCACGTCGATCATCGTGGCGGTGCCCGTCGCTTCGATCAATGCGGTCGAGCGGCTGCAGCGGGTGGCGGATGAGGTGATGGCGTTGTTCGTGGATCCGGATTTTGATGCGGTGGGGCACTACTACAGTTTGTTTGCGCAGACCAGTGACGAGGAGGTCGTGGCGTTGTTGGAGAGTGCGAAGCGCGCGCCGCAATGATTGATATGTCGAAGAGACCGAGACCCTCGTCACCGGATACAGGAGGCGAATCCCAGCCGCCGCTTTCGGCTTCCGGCCAATCGTCGCCAGGAGCCGTTTCGCCTGTCAGCCCAAATCCGGCAGCTCCTGACACCATTGCGCCATCGATGCCTGTTCAGGAGCGGCCTGAGCCAGGCGGGATGTCACCCGGCGGCTCAGCTCCGCCCGGCGCCTGCCCCGAGCCCGCGTCCCCGCCCCCGACGCCTCCGTCAGCGAGCCTGCCGGCAAAAGAGCATGTGCCGGAGGTGAAACCGGCTGGGCCGGCGGCCAGTTTGGCCCTGATGATCAGACCGGCGCCGGCGGGTGGGTCGTCGGCCATGGTTCGGACCACGGTTGAACCCGAGGCCATTGCGGCGCCGCTGCCCACTCCCGCGCTGAGGCCGCCTGGTGTTGAAGCTGCCCCAACGGCCAAAGCCCCGGCGCCGCCACCGGACGTTCGCAAATCGCTGAAACCGCCTGTGCCGCGGGTGGCCGAGCTGCCTTCGGAAGAAGAGCTCGTCAAGGAACTGCCCAGTCTCAAGGAAGCGGCGCGGGCGATCGAAGAAGCCGAGGAGGCGCCGGAGGAGACACCGGCTCCGCAGCCGGCCATTCCCCGGCTGTTCGTCGTGATGCTCACATCCGAGCTGGCGCCGGTGGCCAAAGTAGGCGGGCTGGCCGATGTGGTCTCAGGACTCAGTCGCGAACTGGAACGCCAGGGCAACACGGTCGAGATCATTCTGCCCAAATACAACTGCATGAGGTACGACCACATCTATGGCCTCTGCCGGTCGTATGAAAACCTGCAGGTGCCCTGGTTCAACGGCGCCATCCCGACGACGGTCTGGTTCGGATTCGTGCGTGGGCGCAAATGTTTTTTCATTGAACCGCATTCGTCCGACAACTTCTTCAACCGTGGTGTCCTTTATGGGCAAAATGACGACGTGCTGCGGTTCGCCTTTTTCTGCCGCGCTGCCATGGAGTTCATGTACAAGGCCGGCAAGCACCCCGAAATCATTCACTGCCACGACTGGCAAACGGCGCTGGCGCCGGTGCTCTTGTATGAGATTTACGCGCCCCTGGGGATGCAGCACTCCCGGGTCTGCTTCACCATCCACAATTTCCGGCACCAGGGTGTGACGGGCGACCTGCTGCTGCGGGCGGCCGCGATGAACCGGCCGGAATATTACTTCCACTACGATCGGCTGCGCGACAACCACAACCCGCGCGCCCTGAACCTGCTCAAAGGCGGCATCGTTTACTCCAATTTCGTTAACACGGTTTCGCCGCGGCATGCCTGGGAAGCCAAGGATGCCGGGCAAGGCCACGGGCTCGAGTCCACGCTGCACATTCACCAGCACAAATTTGGCGGCGTGCTGAACGGGGTGGATTACGACGTGTACAACCCGGAAACAGATCCGTGCATTCCCTCGCATTACAGCGCGCAAACGATTGAGAAGAAGTACGGCAACAAACAGGCCTTGCGGCGGCGCCTGTGGCTGGCCGAAAACGAGAAACCGATCGTGGCCTTTGTGGGGCGTCTCGACGCCCAGAAAGGGCTGGAACTGGTGCGGCACGGGATCTTTTATTCGCTGCAGAACCGGGCGCAGTTCGTTCTGTTGGGCGAAAGCCCCGACCGCGGCATCAACGATCATTTCTGGGGTTTGAAACGGCACTTGAATGACAACCAGGATTGCCATCTGGAGATCGGCTACAACCCGGATCTGGCCAACCTCATCTACGCCGGCGCCGACCTCATGCTCGTGCCCAGCCGTTTCGAACCATGCGGACTGACACAGCTTATCTCGATGCGTTACGGCACCGTTCCCGTCGTGCGCTCAATCGGCGGGCTGGCCGACACGGTTTTTGACAAGGATTATTCGAACCTGCCGATGCACGAGCGCAATGGTTACGTCTTTCATGACGCGGACAATGCGGGTCTGGAGTCGGCGCTGAAGCGCGCGCTCGGCTGTTATTATCATTTCCCGGATCACTTCCGGCAGCTCATGCTGCACGGAATGCGCTGTGACCATTCCTGGAACGTGTCCGGCCGGCATTACCTCAACATCTACGATTTCATCCGCGACAAGTAGCCCGGCGCCGGAATCCAGGGCAGCGATTTTATCCCGTGTTTTCTCCTCGAACCGGGCTGGTGATTTTCAACCGCAAAGAGCCTGGCTGCGGCGGTGCCGCGCTGAATGCGTCGTGGCTTCTCACGGCTTCAGATTATCCGCCAGAGCTTGTTTGACCCAGACGCCGAAGGCCGGGGTGGGGGTGTAATTCCAATCGGCGATCAGGCACGGCCAGGCGGTGGGGTGGAAATCCCACGCGGCCCAGCTCCAGTCGTGGGCCTCCAGCACGCGGAGCATCTCGCGATTCCATTTTTCGTCGTTATAATTCCAGTCCTTCGGGAACGGCCACATGCGTTCGATGGAACCGAATTCCAGAACCATGACCGGGAGTTTATGGGCAAAGGCTTCCATGCGCGCGGTCCACCGGCCGATCGGTTCGTGGCCGAGCCCCGCGTATTCGTGGGGATAGGCGTGATTGGCATACACGACGCCGTTGCCATTGGGATCGGAGAGCTGGCGGCCGTCCAGGATTCCGTCGAGTTCATAGGCCCAGTTGATGCCGCCGGCGACGATCACATTCTTCGCCCCGGTCGATCGAATCGCGTCCACCAGCGCCTGCATCCCGACCGACACATAGGTCAACGTGACCTGCGTTTCCTCATCCGTTTCGGTGATGACTCCGCCCTTGAACCACTGGTCCCAATTGATGTGTGCCGGCTCGTTATAGAGATCGAACAGCACGGCGGGATCATCCCGGTACTCCCGCGCCACATCCTTCCAGAAGGGGATGCTGTTGGTGTCGGGCAAATTATGCTGGCCGATGTTTTTACCCCAATCGCCGGCGTCGCACCAGTGCAGGTCGAGAATGACATAGGTGTCGTTGGCCGCGCAGAAATCCACCAGTTGCCGCACGAGCATGCGATAGCCGGCTCCGCGGTCCTTCTGCTCGGGCGCTTTGCCGAACCAGCGATCCTGCGTCAGCGGCAGCCGGATGAGGTTGGCGCGCCACTGCTGGACCGCCACCTGAACCGACTTGACAATATGACCGTCGCCGTCGCTGGACCACTCCATGCCGGCGCAGTTGACGCCGCGCAGCCGGGCGGGCCGGCCTTTGCTGTCGAGCAATCGATTGCCCACCACCTTGAGCGGCAGCGGCGCGGCCCAAACACCCGCCGCCATGAGACTCATCCCGACCACAACTAAAACCCGAAACCACTGCACCGAAAAACTTCTTTTTAACATGGTCGCGGACGTTATTCAGCCCGCCAATCCGGGATCAAGCTGAAAATGATCAACTTGCGGATTGTCGCCCGCTTCGGCGGACGAGGCATTTCTCGGGGAGGGGCGGGTCCCGCGGGGGCCAGGCTCCTTTACCGGGTGGGCTGGTCTGCCTCGTTCAACCCGATCGCGACCGTCACATCGACCAGGGTTCGGCATGAACGTCAAGCTCGTTCGACCAGCGATATTGCAGTTTGACAATTGCATTCTGGATGGGCTCCGGCAGCGGCTGGAGTTTGTCTTTGGCAGCGAGGAATTCCCTGAGGTTTTCCGGGCGGCTCGTGGCCCCGACGGTGGCACGGACCTGAGGGAAGCTGTGGGCAAAGCGGACGCAAAACTCCGTCCAGCTCTGGATGCCGGAGCGCTCGAAGATCGGCGCCACCTCAACCGCTCGCTTTTGCAGGTAATCCTTCCAGGCGGCGCCGGGGACATCCCGCAGCCGATGCACGTGCCCGCCGGAAACGGTGCGCAGCGCGATGATGGGTTCGTTTCGTTCCCGGATGAGATCCCACAGCTCGTTGGAGGCAAACCGCTGCAGGGGGTTCAGGTAAAAAATGTAACCGTCCACAATCCCCTTCGGATAGCCGCCTCGCAGCGCTTTGAGCGCCATGTTCGACGTCCAGGGAAACACTTCGAGCACGAAACGTCGCACCAGCCCTTCCTGCTTGAGACGCGCGAACGCTGCGTAACACGGGCCTGCCCCCGCAAACTCATCGGCCAGTTGCCCGCCCAGACAGAGCTGGCCCACTTCCAGGCTGTCCAGCCCCAACGGCCCCAGATTCCGGCGAATGACGTCCCGGAGCTCGTCAATGCTGCTCCCGATGATCTTCACAATCAACCTGGGAACTTTGGCGCGAGCCTGATCAAAGGCGACGCGCAACACCTCGAGGGCGTTGCCGTAGGTGTGGCTGGTGTGGAACCAGATGCCCGCGTCCATGGCGGCGCGCGCGATGTTCACCCGGTCATCGAAAGCGATCTGGTTGTCACCCAGTCGTGTGGTCCCGTAGATGTAGGGCGAGAGGTCGGTGAGTAAGGCTGAGTTGGCGGAGGGCGCGGTCGGGTGCATCGCTTAAGCTGGCATCTGCTGGATAACCTGTCCATAGGCATTAAAGCCGGGATCCCCGGCGTCCACCGGGCGGAAGGGCAAAATCGGTTTGACCTTGTGCAGGCTGACCTTGTATATTCAGCGTTCCTGCCGCCAGCGGGCGATGGCAGGCTCCTGGAAAAGAACGACTACCGACTCCAGAGTAGCTCAATGGTAGAGCAGCCGGCTGTTAACCGGCGGGTTGTAGGTTCGAGCCCTACCTCTGGAGCCATTTCAGTTGCGCTTGCTGCACAACGATTTGCACTCCAAAGGAGGCCCCCAAGCGGGTCACTGTCAGCGGATTTGTCAGCAACTTCGGTTGGCCGGGAACAATTCTGCTTCAATTTGCGCCGATTCAGCGCCGATCTGACCAGTACTCGCTAACTGGGGTCCACGGCCGCCTTGCATCCTCACGACGATTGATGTGTTATGAGGAAACGGTATCGGATGTTCCGGCGCAGTGGCGTTTTCTACGTCCACGACAAGCGGAGGCAGCATGGAGAAGACCGAAGAAGCCGAGGCCGGTGTGTAACGCATCGGATACGCCCACGTCGGTCAGGTCTTGAATGGCAAGAGAAACCGTCGAACCATCCTTGAGGAGGAAAAGCAAATGATGAAGGAGCAATCCTTTGGTGCGTCCTCCAACCGAACGACAGACTGGAAGGTCATCAACTGGCCCAAGGTCCGTCGCCAGGTCAGGAGGCTACAGTTGCGTATTGCAAAGGCAATCCGGGCAGGCCAACACGGCAAGGCCAAAGCCCTGTCGTGGCTGCTCACTCACTGGCGCCCAGCCAGACTGCTGGCCGTCAAGCGGGTGACGGAAAACAAGGGGGCCAAAACCCCCGGTGTGGACAACGTACTATGGAGGACGGATAGACAAAAGTATGCCGCAGTGCAGAACCTGAAACGTCGTGGTTACCGGCCGCTGCCCTTACGCCGGCACCACATTCCCAAGAAGAACGGCAAGATGCGCCCGCTGAGCATTCCCGCCATGCGGGATCGTGCCATGCAAGCGCTCCACGCGCTGGCCCTCAAACCCATCGCCGAGACGGTCGCCAACCGAAACTCGTACGGGTTCAGGGAAGGCCGCTCCTGCGCCGACGCCATTGGCCAGTGTTTTTGTGCATTGGCCAAGAGCTACGCGCCGGTCTGGGTGCTGGAAGGCGACATCAAAGCCTGCTTCGAGCGGATCAGCCACGCCTGGCTTCTCAAGTCCATACCAATGGACAAGAGAATGCTACGGCTCTGGCTGGAAGCTGGCTACTGGGAAAAAGGCCGACTGTTCCCGACCAGGGAAGGAACGCCACAGGGTGGAATCATTTCACCCTTGCTGGCCAACCTGACGCTGGACGGGATGGAGCAGGCCATCCGCAGCCGGATCAAAGTGCGACGCGACCAGGTCAACTTCATCCGTTACGCGGATGACTTCCTTGTGACAGCGCGCAGGAAAGAAACCCTGGAACAGATCGTTAAACCCGCGGTGACGGCCTTCCTGGCCGAGAGAGGATTGGAACTCTCCGAACAGAAGACCACGATCACCCACATCGAAACGGGTTTCAACTTCCTGGGTCAGAACGTGCGCAAATACAAGAACAAGCTGCTCATCAAACCCGCCAAGGACGGGCTGAAGGCGCTGGTGCATAAAACCCGCGACACCATCAAAGGCATGAACGGACAAACCGCCGCGACCCTGATAAGAAAACTCAACCCGATCATTCGGGGCTGGGCCAATTATCACCGCCACGTTTGTTCGGGCAAGACCTTTTGGACGCTGGACAGAATCATCCACCATCAAATCCTGCGCTGGGCGCGGCGGACGCATCCGAACAAAACCTACGGCTGGCTGAAGCGCAAATACTTCAGCGCCGGCGGCGCGTTTGGGTTCTCGGCCCGGGAACGAACCGGCACCGGCGAAAGCCGGGTGCTGCGTTTGTATTCCATCGCCCGGACGGTGATTGAACGTCACATCAAGGTCAGAGGAGAAGCCAATCCTTACGACCCTGATTACACCGAGTATTTTGAGCGCCGCCGCTGTTTTGCGTGGCGGACTTTGCCCTGCGGAAAGGCTGGTCAAGTCCTTCCTGCGGGAGTATAAGCAAGCTCAGGATGCTGAACTTAAACCAATCGATTGCCGGGATGCCCCGCACGGGAGCGTCCTTGGAAAGGCCCGAGCCGTGTGAAGGGAAACTTTCACGCACGGTTCTTAGGGGGGTGTGGACGGGTTAACCGCCCGCACCTACCCGGTGCGTGTTTACCAAACCACCCATGAAGCGACGAAACTTTCTAAAACTTTCTATAGCGACCGCAGCTTTCGCGCTGGCAGCACGGGGCGGCGAGACAACGTCGGCCAGTGCGGAGCGCGCCGGAAGGGGATTCCGGGTCGGAGCTCAGAAGGACCGTTACGAGGAGGAACTCCTAATCATGGGGGGACGCTTTGATCTGAAGGTCTCGAGCCGGGACACGGGCGGTGACCTTTGCATCTATGACACGTTTCGTGAGTCGAAGGGTGGTCCAGCTCTTCACCGCCACCATTTTCAGGACGAATGGTTTTATGTGATCCGCGGCGAGTTCATCGTGCAGGTGGGCGACGACACCCTTAGCCTGCATCCGGGCGACTCGGCGTTGGCGCCGCGTAAGATTCCTCATGCGTTCGCCAAGATCAGCGACGGCGAGGGGCAGATGCTCGTTCTCTTTCAGCCGGCCGGCAGCATGGAGGATTTTTTCAGGCAGATGAGCAAGATCGGGAAGGACATCCCGAAGAACCAAGAATCCACCCTGAAGCAGCTCTGGGCGGAACACGGCATGGAAGTTATGGGCCCACCGCTCAAGTTCTAGCTCGTAGAATCCAAACATGCGATATGGGTGAAGCTCGAAAGAAATCGTGAAGAAAGTGCCTAACACCTATAAAGCCCGTGCGGTCAACTGAAAAAATGATGTAGTGGCGGGAGTCTTTTTTGACTTCCGTGATCGCGACCTCAGAGCGGGAACTCCGGCTTGATTTCTTAAAGGCGGACTCGGGCTGAGCGACTGGAACCCATCCAGGCAACGGAGTCCGGCCAAGTCACTGGAGCCAAACCCGGTTGGCGCTTTCAGTTCCGCTTTCGCGGTTGACATCACCGGCCCGACGTGGCTGAGTTGTTTATCGTTAGCTCAAAACAAAGCACTAGACCAATGGAACCAACGATTAAATGTGGGAAACAACTCGATTGTTTGTGCGCTTACAGTTGGATTATCTAGAGCAAGGTGGACGCGCATCTTCACGTCGCCAAGGCAAAGTCGATGTTGTGTTTTGCGATGGCCATGTTGAATCACCAACCTTGAAATTTGTTTTTGAAGACACGAGCGATGCGGCCTTGGTTCGCTGGAAATCGGCGGAGGTCCTTATGGTGTTCGCAGTATGTCAGCGCTCCTTTGAACGAGGTCACTCCGATTCTTCGAACGCCTCGACGTGATAGATGGAGACGGTCACATTCTTGCCGCGCCAGTCGTCCGGTGCACAGCCGGCCTTTTGCGCGAGGTGGTTGAGGAATTCGACCTTGTCAGGGATTTGCGCCCAGACCTGCGGCAGAAACGTCGCCCCGTAGAGACCGATTCGGAGCACTACGCCGTCCTCGCCCGGCTTCAACTGGTTTATGAGGTCCTCCGGCGAACTGAAACGCAACGGTTGCGGTTCCGTCAGCACGCTGATTTCGATTTTGATTTTACTCACCTCATCGGGTCGCACCGGCTGGAAACGCGAGTCGCGGGTGGCTGCATTCCGCGCGTTGTCCATGATGGCCTGATAAAGAGCCTCCTGCGGCAAAATGTGCCCGATGCAACCGCGGAGCGCGCCATTTTCGGTCAAGGTCACGAAACATCCCTTGGTTTCCAGCAGTTTCGGTGATACATCCTTGACGTTGACCTCGGGTCCCGACGAGTCGGGGTTGGCTGCAACGTTCGTCAAAGTTTCCCGGGCGAGGTCCAGCAGAAACTTTCGCTCGTTCGCCTCAAGATTTTGGGGTGCCGGCTCGTAAAAGGCGATGGCGGCGTAGCCGACAACGCCGTGGCTCTTGTCGCCCGAGGTGTCACCGCTGTTGCGGTAATCCAGCAGTTGCGCCTTCCAGCCTTTTTCCCGGGCCAGATACATCAGCGTCAGGATGGGCAATTTGCCGCAGGCTTCCTGGGTTTTCATTTCGTCAATGTTCAGGTCGCAAACCGCCTTGACGCAGCGGTTGTCCAGTTCTTTGGCCTCATCATAGGGGTGGTAATGACTCAGATCGGAGCTGGCCACCACGATTGTTTTGCCATCAATCACCCCGGCCAAAACCCTGGCGGCTTGTTCAGGATCAACGTTGCCAAAGACGACGGGCAGGATGGTGAAGTTCTTCAAGGTTTTTTGCAGGAAAGGAACCTGGACCTCGACGGAATGTTCCCAAGTGTCGGGCGTGTCCTCGCCGGCAGCCGGTGCGGGCTTCGATGACTGCGTCCACCACTGCGGACGCTGGACCAGGCATTGCGGTTCCAGGACAAAAGGGCTGGTCTTGACGAGTTGCTGTGCCTTGGCCGAGATGGGGACGGTTCCCAAAGGTGTTTGGTAAGCGTCCGTGTTCGGAACCGACGCGCCCTGAAACGCGGCATAGTGACTGGGGCCGAGGATGACAACGGTTTGAACATCGCGCCCCGCCAGCATTTTGTATGCAATCGCCGCCGTTGGTCCGGAATAAGAGTAACCCGCATGAGGGCAAACCAGGCCCTTCAGGTGTGGGATGTGATGCGCGGGCGCGCCTTCCAGCAATTCGTCAATGGTTTTTGAAAGGACCGGTTCTTCCGCCGGATAAAACAGCCCCGCAACCGCGGGCGCGCGGACACGCAAGGGGTGTTCAGCATTTGTTGCCTGAACTGCCTGATTCGTGCCTTGCTTTGGGTGCGAATCGCAGCCAAAACCGGACAATAAGAATGCGGCAAGCGTGATCCTGACGAGCACCATGCTTTTGCCGCTCTCACGCATCGTTCTCTTCATAATTGTCCCCATCCCGGCATCCGGACGGCTTGTGCGGGAAGTTTCGAACTCTGTTGCAGTCGCGCTCGCGAACGACTCTTTTCTACAGTCCCTGCAATACGCCAAACGCCCGCGCAAAGTCAAACCCGAAACTTGTCGGGAAAAACCGGGTAGAGCTTGACTCCCCGGGGAGAAGACCAATCTGTTGCGGATACTTTAAATCCTGTTGTGCGCCTTGAGAGGGCGCTGTGGCGGATGGAAAATCGGGCCAACCGCCGACGTCCTTGACCCAATTGATGATGTGTCCCGTCCCATCGCGCACTTCGCGCACGATGCGTTCGTCAACGGCGTCGCGACGCGGAAGGATCGCGCCAGCGTCTTTCAGCACGTGCCCATAGGCAGCCTGTGGTGGCTCGGTCGTGACCCGCGGCGCCGGGAACGGTTCCGGAGCAGCAATGGTGTTGCGCTCGTAGTAATACCCCATTCCGCGCCAGTTGTCCTGATTCACCCCCGGCGCGGCGTGTTCTCCTTCGAGGATGTTATTCGTCACAAACAGCGATCCCGGCATCACCACAGCGGCGCCGTTATGAAAAAGCAACCAGGGTTTTTGCGTCGTGGACGGTCCAGCTTTGAGATAGTTGCCGATGTAGTTGAGTCGATCAAATTCACCATAGGCTGCCGTTTCGCCCCAATCGTAGATCAAGTTGTCGCGAAAGTCCGCATCCACGGCGCCTTGAAACCGGACGTTGCGGCTCAGGTTGTGGGCGAACAGATTGTGATGCCACGTCACCCGGTTCCCGCCGGCGATGGAGGCGTAGCCGTGGTCGGCAAAATTAAGGCTCTCGCTCAGGATGCACCATTGCACCGTGATCAGGTCGCTCATTTTGGTGACCGACAGGATTTTGGTCGTCGACCAGCTTAACGACAGGTGATCGGCAATGCAGTTTTTGGAACCGTCCGTGAAATAAACGGCGTGTTCACCGTCTCCGCCTGAATAGCTTTTGGTTTTATCGTCCAGCCGGACGCCGTCATCGCCGACGCGGACGCGGAAATAGCGCAGGACCACGTCGTGTGTCTTCACCTCGATGCCATGATTGCGCAGCATGATCCCGGCGCCGGGCCCATTCTGGCCATCGATCGTGATGCAAGGTTGCCTGATGACGAGAGTGGACTTCAAGGGAATCACGCCGCCGGCGCGGAAAACAATCGTGCGCGGCCCGGAAGTTTCGATGGCCGCCCGCAAGCTGCCGGGTCCCGAGTCGTTGAGATTATCCACGTAAATCGTTTTGCCGCCCCGGCCCCCGGGGGTGAACGCGCCGAATCCCTCGGCTTCCGGAAAAGCGGGTTCACCGGTTTTCTCGGCGGAGAGCGGGAAAAGCGGGTGCTCGATCCAGAGCGCCTTGGGGATTTCCGGGGGCGGACGCGTGTGGGTCACCGGCGCGTCCGCGGCATACTCGCTCTTGTTTTTCAATACGAGGTCGTCGCCATGCGCACCGCCACGATAAGTCAGTTGCCAGCGGTAGGTCCGCGATCCGTATTGCGCCGTAATTTCGCTGCCTTCGGGTAAATCATCGAAAGTTCCTTCGATGTGAACGTGACCCGAAACCAATGTGACGTCTTCGCGTGGTGGAACGGCCCTCAACCGGATCTGCAGGCGACAACGGCTTCTGGCATCCTTGATGATTCGCAGACCGCGGCGATGGGATTGAATGGTGATGGGAGTCACGCCGTGTTCATCCAGCGTAAACGAAAGCGTGGAGGAGCCGGGTTTCCCATTGGGGTCAGCCGTCCCCAGGATATAGACATAATCAAGCACATGAACGGCCGTGGCGCGCGAACCTTCGACGGACAAAAGCGATTCAGATCCCCAACCGACGCCCACTGTCAGCGTTCGACCAAGAAAACTTCCTCCTTCAATCAGAAGTACGGCCTTCGGCCCGTGACCGGGCACTCCATCGGCGCCGCCGACAAATACATCCATGACGCAATGCATGGCCCCGTTTTTGAGGACGAACTCTCCTTCGCCGCCGGTGTATTCACCCAGGCGCAAGGAATCCTGCATCAGGATGATCTGGCCGCCGTCCACCTCCACCCGCGCGTGGTCGCTGCCATTCAAAGCCACCTCCAAGTCGCCAGCCAGATAAGTGCCAGCGGGAACGAGCACGCTGCTGTTTCCGTGGACTTCCGCTCTCTGGATCGCGGTCGGCAAGCCATCCGACCAATGCGCCGCATCAGTCCATAACCCCGCACCGGCGGTCCATCGGGTGGAATATTTTGTTCCCTCAGCCCGCAAAACAACCATATTCATCACGCCGAAACACATCGTCCCCAAAACCAAGGCGGCATTTACCTGTAAACCTTTCATGCTTCGTGCCGAGTGCTGTGAAAAATATGATGCTCGGATTATGCCGGGTTCTCAACCATAGAAAAGGGCTAATTCCTTGAGTTTCCAGGCAATCAGCCCTTTGAACCCGGCATTATTCAGCACCCGGCACAATACTCGTTATGCCGAGCTCGGCATAACGGATATTTCTATAGTTAACCAATCTCGGCTTCCGAGAAATCGGAGGCCGCTCTTCATTTCCGCTCTGCACAAATCCTCAAATTGTTCGAGGAATTGCGCAAAGCGGCATGTGTCTCTGAGAATACCGAGTTGACGGGGTGATTCCTTAAGAAATCAAAGGAATCATAAGGGTTCACGGTTTTTGTGTCCGCGCTCATATTAACTTCGTAAACGCGGCTGCCCTCGATTCCCGCCCGCGCGGCCTGGGCGAGAATTTTTGATTCGAGCGCCTTATCCTGCAAGGGTTGAAATCTATGGAAGAGCGGATCAATCAATACCGGCTGGATCAAGACCATGATGCACAGGAACGGCAACGTAAGCAGGCCCGAATAAAGCCACCAACGGCGTGGGCTTTTCTTCATCAGGAGAAAGGGAACCCACCCCGTAGCCAATGAGAGGATAATCACGACCGCCGCGCCTTTGCCATAATCGTCCAACCATCTGCCGACGGTCTGGTTGGATAGATCGTAGTTGTGGGGATGGACGAAGCCGAGATAGTAATACAGCGGCAAACTGACCAGGAAGTACACCAGGTCAAAGGCAATGCAGTACAGGGCAAACGTGAAATACCATTTCCGGCCCAACCGCGCTGCCCATGACCGCATGCGAGCCGAAAGACCGGTGAACAAAAACAGCGCGAGAATCAACAGATTCCAAAGAACACACACCCCCAGAAGCCCCATGGTGCTGCGGTAATAGCTGAGGGCCTTCGCGCTCGGTTCAGGCACGGCGACGAGAGAAGTATCGGGCCTGGAGTGGTTGAGTTGAACGGGGATGGCATTGGTGAAATCCTCCGCCCGAGCGCGAAAGGGAAATGCCGATAACAACAACGTGAAACAAATGACTCGGATGGCAGGGATCACTTTTTGCGCCTTTCCAACTGGTCTGATCCGTTGCGCCAACTCGCCACGCCCACGTCCAGCGGCCAGGTGGCGCGATATTCATCCCGGTATAGGCCGATCTCCTCCACGGGAATTGGGCGGAAGCCGATGCGGCGGAAGACTTCGGCATCCGATTTCAAACGGAAGTCACCCTTTGCCGCATCCACGAAGCCCGGATCGTCGGAGGCATACACCGCATTCGCCAGCAAGTCGAACTTGTTTGCCGAGGGCTGGTCGTAGGTGGTAAACAAGGGGCCGCACTTCCAGAACACATTCCGCCAGGAGCTGTTCAAGCCCGGCTGCTCAAAGAGGCGCAGCAGGGCGGGATACCGCTTAAGGTAAAGCTCGGACATGATGAAGGCCGGACGCTTCTCCAGACGTTGCCATTGCTCATTAGTGGCATTGTAGTTGCCCGTGATCCCCTTTTCGCACTCGGCAAAGATGTTGTTGTCGATGATGTTGTCCCGGCCGCCGTTGATGTTGACGCCCCCGAAGCCTTGGGAAGCCTGGAAGAAAATGTTGCCGTACACGAGCGTGCCGCTGATCGCGTCGTCCAGGCGGATGCCCGCGCGGTAGGCCGGCCCTTCCCTGGCCGTCCCCGCGCCAATGAAGGCAAAGGAGTTGTAGCGCAGCACGTTTCCGCGGAAAGTCGGGTTGCCCCATGTTTCCATTGCGCCTTGGTCCTCGCTTTCGAGCACAACGCGCTCAACCTGGTTGTACTCCATGAGGAGATCGTTGCCATCGAACCGGATCGCGCTGGACGGACAGTCATAAAAGCGATTGTGCGCCGCCCGAATACCCACCCCTGCCATGTGGATGCCCGGGACATAAGTGTGATCCAGGCGGCCCAGGGAATACATCAGGCAGTTTTCCACGAAGTGCTGCGCCGGGGTCAGGGTCCTGCGGTCGCCGCCGGCGGCTTCGGTGGCGCCCCGGCCCAGACTGTACAGATCGCAGCCGAGGATGCCATCCCCCCGGCCGCCATAGATGGAGATGCCGCTGCCGGCGAAACGCTTCACCGTGCAGCCGGCCACCAGGCAGCCTTCGCAATCTTCGAGCAACATGCAATTGGCGCGGGAAAGATCGAAGACCAGACCCTCCAGTCGCACATGGGACACCTGGGTGAGGGTCAGCATGGGGGCGGATAACATGCCAATCTCCACCACGGCTTTGGCAGGGTCGGCGGGAGGATAACAATAGAGAATCCCCGTTTTGCGGTCCAGATACCATTCGCCCGGCTGGTCCAGTTCTTCGAGCAGGTTGAAGGCGAAATACCTGATCCTGCCGTTGTTGAACCACTTGACGGGCCTCATGTTTTCGCCCCACAGATCGTACGGTCCACAGGCAATTCGTTTCGCGGCGGTATTAATGCTTTGGATCTTGAGGGTGCGATCCGCCCAGCCGTTTTGGAAATAACCAAACAGCCAGCCGTCCTCCGCGTTTGCCCATCGCGCGTGGCGGTCGTCCAGGTAATCGAACACGGATGCCTTATTCGCCGGTTTCGATCCAGGCTCAAGGATCTTGCCTCCATTGACAAAACCCGCATTGGGCCAGCGGGCAAGTGTCAGGGGCGTGCCGTTGAAAAACACTTCCAGCGTGGAAGGAGGCGGCTTGACACCGCAGCCTCGCTCCGTGAGCGGGCTGTAATCCGTGATGCCGGCCTTTTTCAAATCGCACTGGAAAACCTTGCCGCGTGCTTCAGCGGGGAGGCGTCCGAGAACAACGGGATCGGTGACCGGGATGAATCCGTTAAGGTGTTTGCCGCCATAAAGCACGGCCGAGCCTTTCTTGTCTGCGCGATAGACGATGGGCGCTGCCTCCGTGCCGGAATCGGCGGCGGTCAGTTCGAAGGTCTTTTCCACTGGATACTCTCCCGGCATCAGACTCACACAAACCGGACCGGGAAGCGCGCCCTTGGCCTTGAGTGCGCGGATTGCATCGCGGGCCTTCTCCAGCGTTGCAAACGGCTCGTCCCGTGTTCCGGGATTAGCATCGTTGCCCTGTGGAGCCACGAAATACTCCACCGCGAACACGGTGATCGGTGGGATCTTTGTCCGCGAGGCCGTGACATCCCGGGCGGGGAGTCCCTTGGCCACGCGGTCAATCTCTTTCACGCATTCCTCCGCCTCGTAGCGGTGGACTTCGGGATACGCTGCATTGGCCTCGATCTTTTCGTACTCGGCCTTCGCCGCTGCGGTGTTCTTTTCCGCCAGGTAACTCTGCGCGATGCGCAGATGGGCGTAGCTCTGGAACTGCGGAGGCGCACCGGGCATGGCCAACACCTTCTCGCAACTGGCACGAACTGCCCCGAAATCCTTCGCTGACCATGACCTCGCGGTCGCAGCCAAAAGGTCTTCGAGCGCCTTATCTTGCTTGAGTTGAACCGAACGCTGGGAATGTGATTGCGACGTCTGTGCCGGCTCATCGGCCCGGGCCACGAAAAACACAGGGCACAGCAACACCAAGCAGACGCAGGCGCCAACCACACGGACTCGATATTCTAACCCGAGCAGGATAGTCTTCATAGGTTACCTACTTTACAGGCTGGAAGTCTTTGTGGCCCGTCTGCCACAGGAGGAATGCGTACTGGCTCGCGAAGTCCTTGAAGGTGATAATCTTCTCCTCCGTGAAGTGGCCGTTGTTGTAGTTCACCTTCATCAGAACGGGCTTTTCCGAGGCCGTTGCCGCCTGCAAGGCAGCCACGAACTTGCCAGGTTGCCAAGCTGGGCATCGGGGATCGTTCCAGCCACCCACACCCATAACCGCAGGGTACTTCACACCCTTCTGGACGTGCTGGACTCCATCCATCTCGAACAGAGCCTGGCACTCAACGGGGTCTTTCACAGTGCCGAATTCCGTGTCGAACGGACCAAAGGGTCGGAACTCATGACGCATCGCGTTCGCGACCCCGACATGGCAGACTGCAGCGGCAAATAAATCCGGGCGTTCCTCGATGGCACGGCTGATCAGGATTCCGCCAGCACTGGTGCCGATGGCTGCGAGCTTCCGGGGACTGGTGTATCCCTTCTTCACCAGGTAATCCGCGCAGGAAATGAAGTCCTTCCATGTGTTTGGCTTGGTTGTCTTGTAACCGGCCTTGTACCAGGCCTCGCCCTTTTCGCCGCCGCCTCTCACGTGCGCAATGGCAAACACCACACCATGGGTTGCCAGTGAATTTTTGAGAATAGTAAATTCCGGAGTGGCACTGAACCCGTAAGCACCATAGCCCCTAAGGATGCAACTATTTGACCCATCCAGCGGAATACCCTTCTGGTAAATGATGGTAAGCGGAATCATTGCGCCGTCGTGCCCGGGCATTTCGACTTCTTCGGCGACCAGATTCTCGAAGCTTGGATACGACACGTCCGTGTTGAAAATGCTCTTCGCGAAGGTGTCCTTCTGCGCATCGAAATCATAGATCGTCAGGGGTGACGTCCAGGAGGTGATATACATCAGGCAACGATCCGTTTTCCAATCCGGACAACGGACATCCACGGTCCCGGATGCCGGAAGTTTGATTTCCATGGTCTTGCCAGTGGCCAGGTCGTATTTGACGAGGCGGCCGACAATCCCATCTGAATAAACAACGAGGAGATAGTGCTTGCTCTTGGTGATGGATTGGATGGAGTCAGCCCCCTCGGGAATCACGGTCTCGGCGTGTTCCCAGTCAGGGTGCTTCACGTTCGTCCGAACAACCTTGTACTTTGGCGCATCTGCATGGGTGGCGGCGTAAACGTGATCCCCGTAGAACTGAAACCCTTGATATTCAAGCCCTCGATATACCAGGTTGTCTGAGGGTTTACACAGGACATCCCATTTGATTTTCTTGTGTTTCAGCTCGGACATGGGAGCATAGAAAATCCGCATCTCCCATTGCGCGGTCTCCGCTCTCCCGATGATGTAGTCAGGGCAGGATTCATCAATGAAAGCAACGGGCCTCTCCTTTGCTGTGATCCCCAGTTCAGGGTTGCTTTCGTTGCTGAAGATGTCTCTGTCCGTGGCGGTCTCGGTGCCGAGCTTGTGCGCTTTGGTTTTGCGGTTCAGTAAGATATCGAGACTCTTGATGTCAGCGACCTTGCCGGAGTCATAGAAAAACGACTTGCTGTCCTTCATCCACCCAAAGGCTCCAAGGGAGGGGTAAATACTTTCGGGCAACAGTGTTCCCCGTTCCACGTCCAAAACCCGGATCTCTGACCATTCCGCGCCGCCCGAAGAAAACCCCATGGCGACGTATTTCCCGTCCCATGAAGGGACAATGCTTTGGATGGTCGTGGTCACCCCGGCTTTATAGGTGGCTGGATCGAAGAGCAGTTGTTCAGCACCATCCCATCCCTCGCGGAAGTAGAGCTTGCCCACGTTTTCGCCACCCAGAGTCTTCTTGTAAAAGCCCCGTCCGTTTTCATACTGGATTGCCGAGTAACCGGATCATCAATACTTCCGATGCAGCCGTCTTTGAGAGCAGCACCTACAAGCGTGGACGTCACAGATTTGGCAATCGACCATGACGGCCACTTCGTCTCTTCCGTATTCCCAGAGCCATACCTTTCCAGGACGATCTTTCCGTCCTTTATGAGCAACAAGCCCGTCACGTTATTTCGAGACATAAACTCATCCGTAGTTACCGTTTTGCCTTTGGCTTGGTAGCTAACGGCAAGAGGCGTTTCAGCTCTCGGCAACGGATAGACCGCCTGTCCCCTCTTGATAATACGGGTCGCGAATAAATCAGCCATGTGTCGGTAGGTGGCTGGCATGGTCGCCGGCGGAAGGAACAGGAAGTCCTGAACTTTGCCAGCGGTTTCGCTGTTCCCATGACTCTTGTTTGTTGTCTCCAACAGGAAATCGGCCCTTGCGACCTCCCCGCCACAGGCCGTTGGAAACAATCGCAAACAGAGAAAAAGCGCCAGGACTCCTGCCGCTTTGTTTTGCACAGTGTTACTGCAGTTCATGGCGCTGATCATGTGGTAATTACAGACATGGTTACGCTAAGTTCATCACGGCAATCGCCAGTGTGATGAACATTCCCTCCCGTTAACCGGAGCAATGCCTTCCCGGCAAAAATCGGCAGGATCATCGTTTGACGCAAGCAACGGTGCGCGGCCGAGTCCTGCCTCCACGGCGATTGGAGCCTTCTGCCCCCGCTTTGAAAGCGCTCTACGAGAACGCTTCAGTGGGCGGATGAAGTTGATATAGCTCTTCGAGCCGACCGATTTCCTCGTCCGAAAGGCTGACCGAAAGCGCCGCGACTGCATCTTCCAGATGATGGGGTTTGGTCGCGCCTACAATGGGTGAGGTGATCGCCGGTTTGTGGAGCAGCCAAGCAAGAGCGATTTGCGAAGGCGGCAATTCACGCGCGCGCGCGACTTCGTTCAAGCGGTCGATGACGGGCTTATCAATATCAACTGTCTTGGTGAATAGTGTCTTCGCGAAATTGTCGTTCTTGGCGCGGTCGGTTTTCGGCTCTTCCGACCAGGGGCGGGCCAGCCTGCCACGAGCAAGCGGCGACCATGGAGTCACGCCCACGCCCTCGGACAGGCATAGGCGGAGCATTTCCCGTTCTTCCTCACGATAGAGCAGATTGTAATAGTTCTGCATGGAGACGAAGGTCGCCCAGCCATTGGCGCGCTGAATGCCGATTGCCTTCATGAATTGCCACGCATGCATCGACGACGCGCCGAGATAGCGAACCTTGCCGGAACGAACGACGTCATTGAGCGCCTCAAGCGTTTCATTCAGCGGCGTTTCATAATCGAAACGATGGGTTATATAGAGATCAATGTAGTCTGTGCCAAGCCGCTGCAAACTCTTGTCAACTTCCGACAGGATCGCCTTGCGCGAAAGGCCGCGACCGTTCGGATCCGGGCGAACGGGGCTGTTCACTTTGGTGGCAAGAACCACCTCGTCGCGACGTGCGAAATCGCGGATCGCACGCCCAAGCACCGCTTCGCTCTCACCACTCGAATAGACGTTGGCCGTGTCGAAGAAATTCACACCCACTTCCAGAGCGCGCTTGATGAAGGGACGACTGTCTTCTTCATTCAAAGTCCAAGGCCAACTGAGCATGCCTGGCCACGGAGTCACGTTCGCTTTTCCATAGCTCATGCAGCCGAGGCAAATGCGCGACACTCGTAGGCCAGTGTTTCCCAGCTTCGCATAATTCATATCAATCTCCTGTTTCCTATTTGACCGGCGGACATTGCCGCCATGGTTTTCTACATCTCCCTTTACATAATTTAGCGAACAATTTCAATCAACTCCTGCACTATTCAGCTCAACCCCTTGTGCGGAAAGTTCTGGAAGACCGCCGCCGACGCTGCTTGCAGGAGCAACTGTTCAGAGTTTTGGCCAGCGATTCGTTGCCGGATCAATTCAACCAGAAGGCGCAATTTCAAGCCGGTAAGTTAGCGGCAATGATGGGATGAGGCAAGTCGCGCGCGGCAACTCAAATCGTTGTGGCTTTCTTCAAATACTCGTCAATGGCCTGGGCCGCCCGTTTGCCGTCACCCATCGCCAGTATCACCGTCGCCGCCCCGCGCACGATGTCGCCCCCGGCAAACACGCCGGGAATGCTGGTCATGCCATTCTCGTCCACCAGAATGTTGCCTTGCCGGTTCAGCTTCAAATCCGGGCATGTTGCGGTCAACAGGGGATTGGCGCGAGTCCCGATGGCCACGACCACAACGTCGCAGGGCAGGGAAAACTGCGAACCGGGGATCGGTTCCGGTTTCGGGCGGCCGGAGGCATCCGGCGCGCCTAGCTTCATACGAATGCAGTTCAAACCGGTCACCCAGCGTTTGTCATTGCCGAGAACCTCCGTCGGCGCCGTGAGGAAATGGAACTCCACGCCTTCCTCTTCCGCGTGATGGACTTCTTCGGCGCGCGCGGGCAGTTCAGCGCGCGTGCGGCGGTAAACGATCATGGCCGAGGCGGCTCCCAGCCGTTTGGCCGTCCTCACCGAATCCATGGCCACGTTGCCGCCGCCGACCACCGCCACACGCTTGCCCCGAAGCACCGGGGTGTCGGAACGGGGAAACTGATAGGCCGCCATGAGATTGACGCGGGTGAGGTATTCATTCGCGGAGTAAACGCCTTTCAGGTTCTCGCCCGGCACGTTCATGAACACGGGCAACCCGGCGCCATTGGCGATGAAAACAGCTTCGAACTTGTCACGCAGCTCCGGCAACGTGTAAGTGCGTCCGACGATCGTGTTGCACTCGATCTTCACGCCCGCTTCCTCGAGGCGTTGCACTTCCTGGGCCACGATCTTCTTGGGCAGCCGGAATTCGGGAATGCCGTAAACCAGCACGCCCCCGGGTTTGTGCAGCGCCTCATAAATCGTAACCTCATGTCCCCGGCGAGCCAATTCGCCCGCGGCAGTCAGACCCGCCGGGCCGGAGCCGACGATGGCCACCCGCTTGCCGGTGGGAGGAGCCTTGGGCGCGGCCGGCAGTTGGTTGCGGTGCGTGCGCGCCCAGTCGGCCACGTAGCGTTCGAGGTAGCCGATGCCGACGGGCAAGCCTTTGGCGCCCCGGACGCATTCGATTTCGCACTGGGTTTCCTGCGGACATACGCGGCCGGTGACGGCGGGCAGCGCGTTGTCGCACAAAAGGCTTTGCGCCGCTTCGGAGATTTTGCCTCGCGCGACCAGGTCGATGAAACGCGGGATGTTCACGCCGACGGGGCAGCCGGCGACGCAGCGCGGGTCTTTGCATTGCAGGCAGCGTTCGGCTTCCAACAGGGCCAGTTGCTCGCCGAACCCGAGGTTGACCTCCTCAAAATTCGCGGCCCGCTCCGCCGACATTTGCTCGGGCATTTTCTGACGGCTGATCTGCAGGCGCTGTTTGGTGGTGAGCTTTGGGGACATCAAAGATCAAAGAGCCAGCCGGCAGGTTTCTTCGGCGCACGCCAGCGCCTGCTGCTCGAATTCGCGGTAGGTGGAAAGCCGGTCCGTCAACTCGTCAAAATTGACCAAGTGGCCATCGAACTCCGGACCGTCCACGCAGGCGAACCGGGTTTGATTTCCGATGCTCACCCGGCAGCCACCGCACATGCCGGTGCCGTCAATCATGACGGGGTTCAGCGACACGATGGTGCGCACGCCCAGCGGTTTCGTGAGGTTCGCCACCGCACGCATCATCGGAACCGGCCCCACGGCATAAACAATGTCAACGCCGCCGGCGGCAAGCGCGTCTCGAGTCGCTTCGGTCACGAATCCCTTGCGACCATAACTGCCGTCGTCGGTGCAAACCACCACGTCGCCGAGCCGCCGCAGTTCGTTTTCGAAAATCACCCACTGCCGGGAGCGCCCGCCGATGATGCTGGTGACGCGGACACCGCGCCGCTTCAGCCCCTGGGCAATGGGATGGACGACCGCAACTCCGACCCCGCCGCCGACGCATAAGGCGTGACCGGACGGGATAAGTTCTGTGGGATGGCCGAGCGGACCGGCGATATCGTGGATGGAATCCCCCGGCTTCAAAGCGACTAATTCACACGTGCTTTTGCCCACCGACTGAATCACGAGCGCTATGGTGCCTGCTGCCGGGTCGGCATCGGCGACGGTGAGGGGAATTCGTTCCGAGCTTTCCTTGAGACGCACAATGACAAACTGGCCCGGCTGCCGGATTTGGGCAATGCGCGCCGCCAGAACGTCCAATCGCCCGACGTTCGGGCTCAGCAGTTGTCGCGCCAGGATTGTGTGCATCTTGCGATGAATGTCACCATAGAACGATGCGGGGGAAAATCTTGGAGGTCAACAAAAGAGTGAACGGCAGGGTGATGGAAGGTGCTGCCGTGATGCGCCAGGAATGGAGGGCACGGCTTTGTCAGTGCCCTCGACGAGCCCGCTTTGACACCGGAGGGGAAGCGGGCTTGCTTGCTTCTCGACTCCACTCCTATGGTTGGTGCTCGAACTGGGTCTGAGCAAAAGCCAGATGAGGACGGAGAAATGGGGCTGACGGAAATGGGATTTGACGGCACGCCGGTCGCGTGCCTTAACTGCATCGTGCGCGCTGAGTTGTATGTTGCCGCTGCCCTGGGCCTGCTGAGTTTTTCAGGCTGTGCGAGGGAGAAAGCACTCTCATCTCGACCTCCCGCCGCCTCCGCTTACGGCCGGGTGGCGACCAACGCGCCCAACTCCAGCCGGCCAATGATTGTCACTCCCGAAGAGGGCCTGGATGGACAAGTCGCCTGGGCCGACTCGAACCTGCGCTTTGTCGTGATCACTTTTCCCGCAGGCCAGATGCCTGCGGTAGACCGGCGTTTGAGCGTTTATCGGCGCGGACTGAAGGTGGGCGAGGTGAAGATCACAGGCCCCCAAAGAGATGACAGCGTTGTCGGTGATATTGTTGCCGGCGAAGCCGGACCTGGTGACGTGGCTCGGGACCGGTGAGTTCGGGGTTCCGTCCCGCCGCCGGCGGGACGGAACCCCGAACTCACTCAGATCTCGGAGGTATGGCGACTTTCCTTGACGGGGTGCGAGACGACTTTGACCATCCAGGGCAAAGACTGTTTCTGGTAGGGGGAATACAGGTTGAAATAGATTGCACAAAGCGGACTCGGACCCTCGCTTTGGCTCAGAATCACCGTGATGTGCTTATCCAGAGCAATGCCGTGACGGAGTTGTGGTCCCCGGCTTTCAAAAGCCCGAATTGCCTTCGTCATCAGCGAAACCAGAGCGGCTTCGAATTCCTCAGGAGTCCTGTCGATGCAAACGACGAAGGACCGATAAGCCTTCAAAGCCTCGGTTATCTCCTGCTGAAACGCGGCTGCGGTCACTCCCGTAGAATAAGATTTGGAATCCGAAATGGAAGCGAAAAATCACCTGCGCTGCATGGATTATTTTCTGGTTCTAAGAGACCGTATTCATTTTTTGTCTCGGCCCGAACAAAGCAGTGCCGACCCGCACAATATTCGCGCCTTCCTCGATTGCCACTTCGAAATCGCCGGACATTCCCATGCTGAGGTGGGGCAGGGGGGCTGCCAGTAGTTGTTCGCAGCGATCCTTGAGTTCCCGCGTTTGGCGGAACACCGGCCGGAGCTTTTCGGCGTCTGGCGTCCACGGGGGCACAACCATCAGACCCTGGATTTCCAGCCGGGCCAGAGCCTTTAACCGGGGCAGGTCCGCGAGCAACTGTTCCGGGCGATAACCGAACTTGCTCGCTTCGCCCGCGATATTCACTTCGAGCAGGACGGGGATCATTTTGCCGGCCTGTTCGGCGCGTTTGTTGATTTCCTGCGCCAGGTGCAGGCCGTCCACGCTTTGAATCATTTCGAACAGTTCCACCGCGTCGCGGCATTTGTTTGTCTGTAAATGGCCGATCATGTGCCAGCGCAACCGGCTCGAACACAGTGGAATCTTGGCCTTGGCCTCCTGCACCTTGTTCTCTCCGAAAAGGGTCAAGCCCAGTTTGGCGGCTTCATTGATCCTTTCGGGCGGCTGCGCTTTGGTGACCGGCAGGAGAGTGACGGAAACCGGCTCGCGGCCGGCACGGGCGCAGGCCTGGGCGATGCGCTGCCGAATCGAGGTCAGGTTTGCCTCTAGTTCCATGGGGCGAACTTAGCTGGGATCCGTGCCGGAGGGAAGCGCTCTGTGATTGCTACAATATGATTTGCTGTTATATTCACTGGCCTGTTGACCGGGTGGGATTGTCGCTCGTTATGGCCACATTAAAAACAGCTCTTATCATTTTTGAAGTGCTTTTGTTGTTCAACCTGCTGATTGCGGTCCATGAACTGGGACACTTTCTTGTCGCGAAGCGGCGCGGGTTGAAAGTAGACCGGTTTGCAATCTGGTTTGGAAAACCGGTTTGGAACAAGAAAATCAACGGCGTTGAATATGCCCTGGGCTGGATTCCGGCGGGCGGTTACGTGGCTTTGCCGCAGATGGCGACGATGCAGGCAATCGAGGGCAAAAGCGAAAGCTCCGACCGACCGCTTCCCCCCATCTCCCCGCTTGACAAGATCATGGTTGCCTTTGCGGGCCCGCTGTTCAGTTTCCTGCTCGCGGTCGCTTTTGCCGTCGTTGTCTGGATCGTGGGTAAGCCGGTAAATGAGGCCAACAATTCGACGACCATCGGTTGGGTGGAGAAAGACGGCCCGGCATGGCAAGCCGGTTTGCGGCCCGGCGACACCATATTGGAGATCGATAGTCATCCGGTGACCAAGTTCGGCCCGCCCGCCCAGGACAGCGTGACCTGGCGCATTGTCACCAGCGAAGGCAAGAACATCGCCATTAAATATTCGCGGGATGGCCAGGAGCATATGGTTTATGCCGTACCTTACCGGCGCCCGACCATGTGGTATGAGCGCAAGGCCCTGCGACAGATACTCATCTCGCCGGAAACGCCGGCGGTCATTTATGCAGTGGCGAGCAACAGCCCGGCCGCCATGGCCGGTTTGCGCGCCGGCGACCGGGTCGTGGCCATGAATGGCAAGAAGATTTATAGTTTCATGCCGATCGTTGCCGCCGTAGAGGCGATGAGTAACAGCCCGGTTCAACCCATCAGCCTCACGGTGCTTCGCGGCAAGCAGGAATTCGAGCGCATGCTCGTCGCGGAGAGGCCGATCAAACCGCCTCAGAGTGAACCCTCACTGGGCATTCTCGCCTGGGAGGCCGAAACCAAGGTGACCCTGGTCCACCCGGATCCGTTCATTCAGGTTGAAGACAGCGCGGGACAAATCTTCGCCACGATCGGCGCGGTGCTTTCGCCCAAAAGCAGCGTCGGGGTGGAACAACTCGGCGGCGCGGTGATGATCATGCGGGTGTTCAAAAACCTGCTGGAAAGCGAGCACGGCTGGCGGTTGGTCCTCTGGTTCAGTGTCGTGTTGAACGTGAATCTGGCCATGCTCAACCTCCTGCCGTTCCCCGTGCTTGACGGCGGCCATATCGTTTTGGCGGCGTTGGAGGCCGTCCGGCGCCGTCCCGTGAGCCCGACAACCCTGCAATCGATCCAAACCGGCTGTGCGGTGTTGCTCATCGCTTTCATGCTGTTCATCGCGTTTTTCGACACCGGGGATTGGGTCCGCAGCGCCCGTCAAAATCGGGAGCAACCGGTTGTTTTCGCGCCTAAACCGTAACCGTTTGCCATGCGCTACTGCGATTCTCCCTTCCTGTATCGTCGGCGCAAAACCCGTCAGATCGTGATCGGCGATCCGAACAACGGCGGCGTCGTTATCGGCGGTGACTCCCCCGTGGTGATGCAATCGATGCTCACGTGCGACACGATGGATACGGCCGAGTGCGTGAAGCAGACTCTGGAACTGGTCGCCGTCGGCTGCCAGATCGTCCGCATTACGGCGCCGACCGTGAAAGACGCGGCGAATCTCAGGGACATCGTCGCGGAACTGCGGAAACGCTGCTGCCACGTGCCCATCGTCGCCGACATCCATTTCAAGCCTGAAGCCGCCATGGAAGCGGTCAAATGGGTCGAAGTCGTGCGCGTCAATCCGGGCAATTACGCCGACAAAAAGAAGTTCGCCGTCAAGGAATACACGGATGTGGAATACAATGCCGAGTTAAAGCGCCTCGAGGAGGCATTCACGCCGCTGGTGCTCGAGTGCCGGCGACTCAAGCGCGCGCTGCGCATTGGCGCGAATCACGGTTCGCTCAGCGACCGCATCCTGAACCGCTACGGCGATACCCCTCTGGGCATGGTCGAGAGCGCCCTGGAATTCGCCCGCATCTGCCGGAAACACGATTTTCACCGACTCAAATTCTCCATGAAGTCGAGCAATCCAAAGGTGATGATTGAATGCTACCGCCTGCTCGTCGCCCGTCTGGAACAGGAAGGACCGGACTGGAATTACCCCATCCATCTCGGCGTCACCGAAGCCGGCGAGGGCGAAGACGGCCGGATAAAGAGCGCCATCGGCATCGGCTCGCTGCTGTGCGATGGATTGGGGGATACCATTCGCGTCTCGCTTACGGAGGATTCACCCCGCGAAATCGAGGTCTGCCGCGATCTGCTGGCGCAGATTGACTCGTTGACCATGGCCGCGAACGCCAGCTCGCGGCTGACCGGGTCACAACCATTCGCTGACGACAAGATTGGACGCGTTCTCGCGAACACCGCCACGGCACCCTTCGATCCGTTCACCTACACGCGCCGACCCACGCCGGAATTCGAGCTGGCCGACGGCGTCAAATGTGGCGGCGAACAGACGGTGCGGGTCATCGTGACTCGCGCCACGTGGGACAAGGTCGCGCCGAAAATCACCCCCAGGATCGACGTCAAACCGGAGGCAGTGTACGAAGACCTGAATGTTGCCGAGATTGATCCGACCGGGGATTTCGAAGTCAACTGCGACACTCAACTGGTGACAGTCAAGGACGGCGTGCCGTTTCCGGCGATTGCCGCCTTCCGCCTGCTGGCTGCCCGGCTGAAGCGCCTCGGCCGGAGCAACCCGATTCTCCTGAAGGATTGCCTGGGTGAGAGCCGCGCAGGCGTCGCGCCTGCCTCGCATTTGCCGTTCGCACCCAAAATTGCCTTGTTGCGCGCTTCGGTTGCGATCGGTTCGTTGCTCGCCGACGGCATCGGGGACGCGATCCTGGTTCGCGGTGAGTCCGGCGCCGGGCAAAGTTTGCGGCTGGCGTATAACATCCTGCAGGCGGCCGGCTGCCGCTCTTTCAAAACCGACTATGTCGCCTGCCCGTCGTGCGGGCGCACGCTGTTTAACCTGCAGACCGTGACCGCGCGTATCAAAGCGCGGACGGACCATCTCAAGGGCGTGAAGATCGCCATCATGGGCTGCATCGTGAACGGGCCCGGTGAAATGGCGGATGCGGACTTCGGTTACGTGGGCGGCGCGCCGGGCAAGATCAATCTTTATGTCGGCAAGACGCCCGTCAAATTCAACATTCCGGAAGCCGAAGCGGTGGAGCGCCTGGTGGACTTGATCAAGGAGCACGGCAAGTGGGTGGAAGTGGAAAACCTGGAGCGAAAGGTTGCCCCGCTGACGCAATCCTGAGAAAGTCTGGCATGGTCAAAGTTGGCTGCAAAATCCCGCTGAAAGACGAGGGGAACGATGTTGCCTACTGGCGGTCGCGTCCGCCTGTGGAGCGCTTGCTTGCGCTCGACTCGTTGCGCCGGATGTTCATTAAAACCCATGTTGCTCCTGGAAAACAAAGACTTTCGCGAGTTTGTCGGGTTTTTAAACTCAAACAGGGTTAGGTTTTTGATTGTTGGTGGTCACGCGGTCGCATTTCACGGTTACGTGATTATGGTGAGGGTTGGGATGAGCCGGAAATGCGGGTTTGGAGTTCCGCCTCAGGCAGTCACACGTGCTGGTGTCACCCTGACCGCGTAAACGCGGAACTTCAAACGGGAACCGCGTAAACGCGGAACTCCGACCAATTCGGAGATACAATCCCCGCGCCGGCTGGTATAGTCTGCCTCGTGCAAATCATCACGCTGACCACCGATTTCGGAGCCAAGGACTGGTTTGTCGGGACGATGAAAGGGGTGATCCTCAGCCTCGATCCTCACGCCGTGATCGCGGACATCACTCACGAGATTCCGCCCGGCGATATCCGCGCCGGGTCGTTTGCGCTGGCGGCCGGTTGCCGCTTTTTCCCGAAAGGCACGGTTCACCTTGCGGTCGTTGATCCCGGAGTGGGCGGCCGGCGGCATGGCATCGCGGTGCAAACGGCAAAGTACTTCTTTGTCGGGCCCGACAACGGTGTTTTGTCGCTCGCGCTGGCGCAGGAGAGAATCAGATCGGTTCACCGGCTGGAAAATGCGGAATATTTTCTGCGCCCGATCGGCCACACCTTTCATGGGCGTGACATTTTCGCTCCGGCTGCCGCCCACCTCGGCCGAGGCGTTGCCATCGGGAAGCTGGGTCGCTCTCAAACGGAGTTCGTCCGCCTGCGCTGGGCGAAACCGCAGGTTCGACGAAACCTCATCGAAGGTGAAGTCGTTTACATCGATCGTTTCGGGAATGCGATTACGAACATCGAGAACACCAACCTGCCCGGCCGGGGCAACTGCCACGTGTTTGCCGGGCGCAACCGGCCTTGTCCGCTGAAGAACGCTTATTCGTCGGTGCCTTCAGGCCAGGCCGTAGCTGTGCCCGGCTCCAGTGGCTTTCTCGAAATTGCGGTAAACCGAGGTTCGGCGGCGGAAAAGTTTGGGCTGCGCATTGGCTGTCGCGTGAGGGTGCGGATTTGACACCTCCAGCCGGATTTATCCGGCAGTTGTGCAAACTGCGCGTGCCGCTGCCGGATCAATCCGGCATTCCCGAGGTGGTGTCAGGAGGCGAACGCTTTGAAAGGGTTGCGGTTGCGTAGTTCGTGTATCTCGCGGTTCGCTTTCTCCGACGGTAAACCGGCGGCGCAAAATCAAATGTCTATCACCCGCGCCGGGCGTCGCTTGTGTGCCGGCAGGCAAATCCCAAGGCCGAACAGAAATCCCCCGACGTGCGCCCACCAGGCGACGCCTCCGAAACTGTCGCGAGCCCCCAGGCTCAACGTTCCGTTGAAAAACTGCAGCAAAAACCACCAGCCCAGAAAGACCACCGCCGGCAACGCAAAAGTCGGTCCCAGGAAGAACGGCGGAATCAGGGTTTCCACGCGGGCAAAGGGATAGAAGCGGAAATAAGCGCCCATGACACCCGCAATCGCGCCGCTCGCGCCAATGGTGGGCAGATCCGAATTCAGGTTCACCACGACGTGCAGGAGCGCCGCCGCGATGCCGCTCGCCAGATACAGTCCGAGGTACCGCGCCCGGCCGAGCCGATCTTCGACGTTGTCGCCAAAAATCCACAGCGCCCACATGTTGCCAATGAGATGAAGCCAGCCGCCGTGCAAAAACATCGAACTGATGAACGGCACTATTTGTTGCGGCAGAGAGAATTCCCGCGCGATCTCCGGGTTCGTGTAGCGAGCCGGGATCATCGCATATTCGAGCATAAAGTTTCCCAGGTGCCGTCCCAGTTTCAGTTCGTGCACAAAGACCAGGATGTTCAGCAAGATGATTGCGAGTGTCGCCACCGGGAACCGGCGAGAAGGAATGTTGTCCCGCAGCGGTATCATGGCATCAGTGGGAATGTTGAAGTGACGGAGCAATGGCCGGCTGCAGCCGCGTCAACGCTCCGTCACGCGGGGATTCCATGGGCTTTCAGTCCCTCGGCTTGAACGGTGATTCGCGAGCCAGTTGTTCCCATAACTTGCGTTCCCCTTCCGTCACCCGGCCGGGCACCTCGATCCGCGTGACGACTATCAAATCGCTGCGGCCGCCGCCCGCATGCGGCAAACCGCGGCCGCGCAGGCGGAGCTTCTGGCCGTTTTGGGTCCCGGGCGGAATCCTGATGTTCACATGTCCGTCGAGCGTCGGAACCGAAAGTTTGGTGCCCAGCACGGCTTCCCAGGGCGCCAGCCCGGCTTCGTAAATCAAATCATGGTCTTCCACTTCGAAATCCGGGTGTTTGGCCAGTCGCACGCGCAGATACAAGTCGCCCGCTTCACCACCGCCACTGCCCGCTTCGCCACGTCCGGCGACGCGCAAACGCTGTCCTTCAGTGACGCCCGCCGGAATTTTCACCTGGTAAGTTTCCGCGCGGGAATTGTGGCGCACGGTGACGGAGCGAACGGAACCGCGCATGGCTTCCTCCAGCGTCACCATGATATCCCCCTGGATATCGCGTCCGCGCTCGGCCAGGTCCTCCTCAAAAGCTCTGCGGCGGTCGAAGCCGCCAAAGCCACCCCGCGTCCTCGACCCGAACAACTGCTCGAAGAAATCGCTGAAGCCGGTTCCCCCGAAATGAAACTCAAATTCCTGTCCGGCGGGACCGGTGCTGCGAAAGTCACGCGCGCCGGCGAACGATTCCCAGCCCGGCGGCGGGCGGAATTCGGCGCCGGCCTTCCAGTTCGCCCCCAGCTCGTCGTATTTCTTGCGCTTGGCCGGGTCACCCAACACCTCGTAAGCTTCGTTGATTTCTTTGAATTTCTCTTCGGCCTTCCGTTTGTCTTTGGCGACGTCCGGGTGATGTTCGCGCGCAAGTTTGCGGAATGATTTTTTGATATCCGACTCGCTCGCATTTCGAGGAACGCCCAGAACATCGTAGTAATCTTTGTATTGAACAGGCATATCGAGGTCAGGCCCGCTGGGTTCAGCCAGCGAACCTTCAAGAGGAATGATGCCCGTTGCCGCGGATTTGTCAAAAGGCGCCGGAGTGATTCCGCGGGGGAATACCCGGTTCGATTACGAGGACGAGGGCGCTTCCGGAGACGACAAGTTTGGCTGCGGCTATGCCGCGTCCATTCATTAGAAACCACGAAATACACTAACCACACGAAAAGAGACAGGAGAATGACGGCGCTTTGCCAGACCGGAATTTCTTCACTTCCGAGTGAGCCCGAACCGTGAGGGAGAGGGTAGTCAAACCGGCTGCTGTTTCGTGTGTTTCGCGGTTCCTCCCTCTGCATGCAGACGGCTGGGCCGGGAGCGGTATCAGGGCTGATCCCGCCTGATGGGCGGCCCGGGAAGCGTCAGTACACCTTCCGCAAATTCGATGGCAGGATGTTCAGTTCGGTCCGGTACTTGGCAACCGTGCGGCGGGCAATCACGATCCCCTTTTCCTTCAGCATGCGAACCACTTCCTGATCCGACAACGGCTTGGTGGAGTCTTCCTTCTTGAAGATTTCCGCGATCATGTCCTTCACGCTGGTGTTGGACAAGCCATCGCCGCTGGCGGTCTGAATGCCGGCGGTGAAGAAATACTTCATCTCGAAGGTGCCCTGCGGGGTTTCCATGTATTTGCCGGACACAGCGCGGCTCACGGTGGTTTCATGCACGCCCACCACCTCGGCCACCTGCACCATGGTCAGGGGTTTGAGGTACGCCACGCCCTTTTCCATGAATTCGCGCTGGCGATGCACGATTTCCCTGGCGATGTTCAGGATCGTCTGCTGCCGCTGATGCAGGCTCTTGATGAGAAACTTCCCGGCCCGGATTTTTTCCCGAATGTAGTTCCGCACCTCGGTCGAATTTCCGCCCTGCGACATCAGATCCTTATAGGTGTTGCTGATGCGCAAATGCGGGATGTGCTCGTTGTTGGTGGTGACGGTGAAGTCATTGCTCACCTTTTGCACAAAGACCTCCGGCAACACATACTGGTCATTGTCGGGCAGATAGGCCCGGCCCGGTCGCGGTTCCAGACGGGCGATGCGCCCCAGCGCCGCCTGCACCTGGTCCACTTCGCAGCTCGTGCCGCGAGCGATCTCGGGAATCCGGCGTTTGCCCAGCGCTTCCATGAAATCTTTGACGATTCGATATTCGAGGGTGTCCTGCTGGCCGGCGCGTTCCAGTTGTAGCAGCAGGCATTCCTGCAGATCGCGGGCCGCCACCCCTGGCGGTTCGAAAGTCTGAATGATTCTCAGCACCTGGAGGATTTCCTCGGCCGGCAAAGCAGTGGAGGCGGAGAGTTCCTCGATGCTGGCTTTCAGGTATCCGTAATCGTCGATGTTGCCGATGATCATTTCGGCAACCGGCCACTGTTGTTCCCGCAGAGGAGATTCGCGAACCTGTTCCAGCAGCGTCTCCTGAAGTGACGTGGGCGCCACCAGCGAGTCAAACATGAACTGCCGCTTCTCCTCGTCTTCGGCCGATCGGCGGATCGGAATATTGCTTTGCGCGAAATGGTCGCGCCATTCCTGATCGAGTTGCGCCAGACGTTCAAATTCAGCCTGGAAATCATCCGCCGGGGTCTCCACCGGTTTCTCGGTCGCCGGGTCAAAAGCCAGGTCGTCAGGCGGTTCGGCAGGATCCAGTTGATCGGCGGCAGGGCTCTGCTCGTCGCGGTTTTCGCGATCTTCGGTCTCGTCTTCCTGCGTCGGGGACTCTTCCAGCACGGGATTCTGCTGCAATTCCTGCTCCACCAACGCCTTGAGCTCGAGCGTCGGGGCCTGCAGCAGAGCCAGAGATTGCTGGAGCTGAGGCGCCAGCACGAGTGACTGTGTTAACCGTTGCGATAGTTGTAAACCCTGTGCCATGAGTCCGACATATCTTAGACAACCTTTGGCAAATCACAAGCAAAACATGGCACGAGTTACGCTTCAGGGCATATCGGTCTCGCCATAAGCAAGGATAAACCATCGGCCGGCGCGCGAAAGACTGCTCTTTGTCGCGCTCTCCGGAGTCGATCCGGAAGCGACCGGTTCGCGGTCGCAGCAGCCCTTACATCGGACGTTCGGGAATGTTCTTTAGGCAAGTCGAGTGTCCAACTGGCAGGGGATCAGGTTGGGAGGCGGGACTGTTGGCGGGCCGCAAGCCGGCCCGTTCTCTTCCAGGTTTGACCCGCCGGGCCTTTTTCCCATACTTCTCCCATGACAAACACCTTTGGGCATCTGTTCCGGGTGACCACCTGGGGCGAATCCCACGGCGGCGGGGTGGGCGCCGTGGTGGATGGCTGCCCGCCACGGCTCCGGCTCACCGAAGCGGACATTCAACCGGACCTCGACCGGCGCCGGCCCGGCCAGTCCGCGATTGTCTCGGCCCGGAAGGAAACCGATGCGGTGCAAATTCTTTCCGGAACGTTTGGCGGCAAAACCCTCGGAACACCCATCAGCATGTGGGTCAGAAACGAAGATGCCCGCCCGGATGCTTATTCCGAAATGGCCACGAAGTTTCGGCCTTCGCACGCTGATTACACCTACTTTGCCAAGTTCGGCATCCGCAACTGGCAGGGTGGCGGGCGCACCAGCGCGCGGGAGACCGTCGGACGCGTCGCCGCCGGAGCCATCGCCAGGAAAATCCTTCACGAACAGTACGGGGTCGAAATCCTGGCGTACGTGAAACAAGTCCAGAAGATCACCGCCACTGTCGATCCGGAAAAGGTAAGCTTCAGCCAGATCGAATCGAACGTCGTCCGCTGCCCGGACCGCGCCGTGGCTCAAAAGATGATCCGGCTCATTGAAAGAATGCGCCGCGCGGGCGACACCGTCGGCGGCGTCGTCGAAGGCGTGGCGCGCGGAGTGCCGCCGGGCTGGGGCGAGCCGGTGTTCGACCGGCTGGAAGCGGATTTGGCGAAAGCGATGCTGAGTTTGCCGGCGTCCAAAGGTTTCGACGTCGGATCGGGATTCGCGGGCGTCCTCCTGACCGGCACGCAGCACAACGATGCGTTCCGCGCCAGGCGGGGCAAGGTCCGCACCACAACCAACTACTCCGGCGGCATTCAAGGCGGCATTTCCAACGGACAGACCATTTATTTCCGCGTCGCCTTCAAACCCGTCGCCACCGTCATGCGCGAGCAGGACACGGTGGACATTGATTTCAAGAACACGACACTTAAAGTTCGCGGCCGGCACGATCCGTGTGTGCTGCCGCGCGCCGTGCCGGTGGTCGAAGCCATGACCGCCCTGGTACTGGTGGACCATGCCCTGCGCCACAAGGCGCAGTGCGGATAGGATTCGAGCCTTCGCCGCCGCGAATGCTGGACGCGAGCGGGGCGCAACATCGGGGCGATCCGAACGAAGGGAATCTCCGACCCAATGCCCAACCCACCCTATGCCCGCTCACGACGGCGTCAGTCCTGCCCATTCCGGCAAAAAGCGATCCTGATTTTCTGCCGGAGTCTATCGAGGGGTTCTGGCTTCTGCGTTACTGCCGGGGGGCGATGATCCAGGAGGTTGGCGGAGCAGCCGACCGGGACCTGCTCCGTTTTGCGGCCCGCCAACCTGGCGGGCCGTCAGTCGCTTCAGGCGCTCGGCGGCAATGACGCACCGCACCGACCTGGGATAACCATTGGAAAGGAACTCCTGATAGAACTGGATGGCCGAGTTGGTGTCTTTTTCGCGCCAGGCCACTTCTCCGAGTCCGAACAGCGCCAGCCGCTTGTAGCCGCTGGTCTTCAGCAATTCCTGGTAATCGTCACGGGCGGCTTCCAGTTGGTGTGCGCCCAGGTGGGCGATAGCCCGATGGAGTCGCGCCTGCCCATCTGACGGAGCGAGCGAAAGCGCTTTGCTGAGGGTCGCGACGGCGGAATCGAAGCGCGAAAGCTGCAGTTGAGCGAGCCCTTTCCTTGCCAGCCATTCCACCTGGTTCGGGTCGCGCCGCAGCAGTTCCTCCAGCAACTTCAGCTCCTGCTCGAATTGCAGGCTCTCCGCGTAAAGAGACGCTGCCGCAGCCAGGACCTCATCATTTTCCGGATAGGTGCTGACAAAGTCCTGAATCGAAGCGGCCGGTTCGTTGGTCTGTCCCAATTTCCATAGCGCCTTGGCCCGGCAATAAAGAACATCAGCCAGACCCGGCTTCCCCAGTTGCTGACCGGGAGTTCGGAATTCGTCGGTCACCTCCAACGCCTTGTCAAAATCCCCCTCTCGGATGTAACTTCTCGCTAGCCACAGCTTCGGTATCGACCAGTCCGGCGCCAATTCCGAGCAGCGCATAAGAACCTGGTTTGCCTGGCGCGGATTCCGCCCCGGCAGCAACACCTGGGCAGTCATGAAAAGAAATGTCGGTTCGTCCACGGGACCGCCGACACTGATAACTTCCGCCCAATCCTGGTATTTGGGAAACAAGTCCCGAAACTGCATCTCGACCCGCTCCGGATCCAGTTGCGCGTGGTCGCCTCGCCGGTATTGCTGGTTGTACAAGCGGTTGATTTGCGCGGACAGGTTCTCGGGGTTAAGCTCCAAAGCGCGCTCAAACCAAACTCCGGCCTCGGCCCAGTGGCCCGTTCGCTGCATCGCCACACCCCAAGAATCCAGGGACTTGGAATACGCCGCGCCCAGAAACGACGCGGTGAAGTTTCGTTCCCGGGTCAACCCCCCAAAACGGAGCAATTGTTGCCTTCGCGGGGAGGCCGGGTGGGGCCTTTCTTCGGCGTCGTCGGCCAGGGTCTTCAAACCCGTCGTCCACCGGCGCGTCCAGATTTGCTCGTTGGCCGCAACGATTTCATCCGAAAAGGTTTCGTGGAGGGCCTCCTGGCCCTGCCGCGGCACCAGGTGTTGAACCAAGCCGTTCGGTTGAACGGCGAACGGTTCCACCAACAGACCCGAACTCGGATGCAGGTACACGATGGGTTCGCGGGCGGCGAACTCGGAGATCCAGGCCCGCATTTGGAGCGGCCGAAGCAGTCCCGCCTCCCGCCTTGGCGGATGAGGCGGCCACCGGGACTTGAACCGGCTCGCCATAAATACATGATACCTGACCATTGGCAACAAAGCCGTATTTAACAGAATGGGCTCCTTCTCATGACCGTGGGCGCTGAGCTCGCCTCGCAGCAGCGCCAACGGCCTCCCATCCTCGCTCAAAACCACCGACCGTCCCGGCGGCAAATCGGCGTAGAGTTGTCGGGCGAACTCGTGCACTGCCGGCCCGTTCGTGATGTCGATCTGGTTCAGATTCCTCCAGAGCAATGTCAAGGGCAGCCCAAAAACCAGGATCCACCCGGCGATCACCGGCAGTCTGGAGAACCACTTCAGGCTTGCCCCGGAACCGAGCAACAAAAAGTAGCCCAGGCAATAGCCAAAAACGAGGGCGGAGAGGTAGTAGCAGGTGAGCATCGGCATGCCTGGATGCAGGTGGCGAGGGCTGAATGCCGGATCCAGCCCTATCCAAAGCGAGATGACGAGGAACAGACCGTACACAAGATGGCCCATCGTCTTCGTAAGGGACACTCCCAACGGCGTGTCATCTCCCGTTTGCACCGTATGCGGGTTCCAGCGGACGGAAATTATCAAAAGCAGCAATAATGACGCTATTACCAGAACCCAGATCCAGGGAGTCCGCATGGCCGCCAGCGCCTGCATCTGAGCTTTCAAATGGAGCTTCAATGAAATCCAAAAGTTGCTCTGGTCAAGCGATGAAAAACTGTAGACCACCGGCAGAAGCAGGTAGAGGCTCAGCCCGGCCGATCCCCAGCACCCCAGGCGCAGCAGAAAACGAGGATCCAGCGAGCGGCGCAGCCCATGAGCCCGCAGAACGGCAGCCAGAAAGACCGGCGCATAACCCACCAGCGCCCAGTTGTTCGCCATGCCGGCGCCATACACCAAAGCACAACGCCAAATCCACGACCGGTCCCGGTCGATCCCGAATTCCAGCAGACACCGCACCACGTACGCAAAAACGAGCAGATCGATCATGGCTCCGCTGGCCGACGTCGCGTGCTCCCAAAAGGTCAACTGCAGACCACACAAGATCGCCGTCAGGACCGGCGGCATCCAGGCGGTCGGCGTGCGGAGGATCGAAACCGGTTTGTTCCTGCTGCGCCCGGGCTCGTCCGGCGCCAGATCATGCGGCAACAGCGCAACGGATCTGGCCAGGAGCACCAGCACTAACGCGGCGCAGACAGCGGTAAAAAGGTTCAACGCCAGTGGAATCGTCCGCTCGGGCAGCCATCGAAACGGAAAAAGGACCGCAAAGGTGAGCGGCTGACCCACCTCCTTTTGCCACGACCACCCCGAAACTTGCGTCACCGCTCCAAGATTGAGAAACGAAATCCACGGGTTGAGGGTCATCAAATAAACCAGCAGCCCGCCCGCGCCGACCAACCACGGCAGAACTGCCGTCACAAAATTCCTGGCGACCGCTCCGTTTCTTTCCATGGTCATAATTTGCGGCTGCGCGCCGCCTTCATTTGCGGCGGTTTCGTGCGTTCCCGGCCTTCTGCGGACAGCCTGCCTGCCTTGACTGAATGGTGGGCAGCTTCGGCCTCCCGGACCATTTGTCGGCTGGATTCTATTCTTTCGGCGTCTTCACGCTGAACTTCACCGACGGACGCTCCGACTTGGAAATGATGCGGCTGTGTGTTTTCTTCAATCGGCGCCGAAGCCGTGCGCCGGGCGCAAATCGATAGACCGCCACCAGCAGGACAGCCAAGGCGGCTGTTCCCATACCCCACCACACAAAACCAGCATCGTGCATGGCTCTCTTTTACGCTCCGACCCGCCTGGTGTAAAGGGGCTTGTCCAACTCGGACACGGGTAAAGTCCTCCGACAGCCGATTGACGCGCACACGTGGCAGATTAAGCGGCTGAATCACTCTGCATTTCCCAATCCGCGGCAATTCGCCCCATTCCCGATTCTCTTTTCGGTTGACGCCGTGAGACAGCCTTTTAGGCTGGCACTCATGATTGAAAGCAACCGGCCCGTCGGCGGCGCCAAGCGCGCATTAAAAACGCAATTTGCTGTGCAGACAAAACTGGCTCTGGGCCTGGTTGTTGTGGCGTCGGTCCTGGCCTTGGGGCCGTCGAGGGCGGAAGGGCAGGACGAGGATTACCTGCGTATTTATGAGATAATTCAACAGGCGGATTCGCTGAGCACGAACAAACAGGCGGACGCGGCGCTGGCCAAATACTGGGAAGCACAGATGGCTTTGCGGAATTTGCAGCGGGACTACCCGAATTGGAATAAGAATGTGGTTTCGTTCCGATTGAATTACCTCGCGGAAAGAGTTGGCGCCCTGTCGGACAAGAATGCGACGCGTGCCCCGGCCGCCGCCGCCACCGGCACGCCGAAGGAGAAATCCGAAACCAAGCCCGCCGCTCCGGCCTCCACGCTGCGGGTGAAGTTGCTCGATGCCGGGACCGAGCCGCGCAAAGCGCTGCGCCTGCATCCCCAGCCCGGCGCCGAACAGACGCTGGTTATCACAATGAAAATGGCGATGGAAATGAAGGTCGGCGAAATACAGAGCCCGGCGATGAAATTACCGCCGATCACCATGACCATGAACACGACGGTCAAGGACGTCTCGGCCGACGGTGATATCACCTACCAGATGGTGATAGGCGACACCAGTGTGAGCGATGACCCGGGTGTCATGCCGCAGGTCGCCCAGATCGTGAAAACCGCTTTGGCCGGTCTCAAGGGAATGTCCGGCACTGGCATCACATCCAGCCGCGGCCTGAGCAAGGTGGCCGACATCAAAGTGCCGCCCGGAACCCCTCCCCAACTCAGCCAGGTCATGGATCAGATGAAGGAATTTTTCTCCCGGGTCTCAGCCCCGTTGCCCGAGGAGGCGGTCGGGCCCGGCGCCAGGTGGGAGGTCAAAATGCCGGTCAAGTCGCAGGGCATGACGATAGACCAAACGGCCAGCTATCAACTGATCTCGACCGAAGGAGAGCGGGTCACGGCCAAGAGCAGCCTTACCCAAAATGCCGCTAACCAGAAAATCCAGGACCCGGCGATGCCGGGGCTCAAAATTGACCTCACCAAGATGGTCGGCAATGGCACCGGCGACGTGACGCTCGATCTGGCGCAACTTCTGCCTTCGACAGGGACCTTCGATTTTCACACTGAGCTTGACACGGGGATGAACGTAGGCGGTCAGAAACAGAAGATGACGACGAAGATGGACATGAACCTCCGTTTCGGGATGAAGTGAGCGGAATCGCAAACCTGAAGCCGGCCGGGCAGTGGCACTGATTTAACCGAAAAGTTGGCAGGGCGAGCGTCCGCGCGATCCGGAAACCGAACGATTTGACAGGTCAGTGGCTCGCCGGGAGCCTCGCCGCCCCGAACTTTGCCACTGCCGCCGGGCGGGCATCAGACAGCCGAAATCGGCCCGCGACAATTGGAGTTAAGCCAAGACATTTGCAGGGCGCGCACTCTTTCTGAAAGTGTATTGAAATCTGCTTTTGGCCAAAAGGACTGTGCCCCCAACTCGTAAACAACGTCGATTTCCCTGGAGGACTCCGTCACGCTCAGGACTACAACGGTCAACTTTTGTCGTAGAGCGGGCTGTCCCTGCAGCCAGCGGAGGACACCAAATCCTCCAATTCCATGCATTCTCAAATCCAATAACATGAGAGCCGGGAAAGGGTGGGCCGTGCGGTCGGCAAACTTCCCTTCGCCCGACAAATAAGCGATTGCTTCTTCACCAGATTGAACCAACCGGATCAGACAAGGATGGCTGGAACTCTGAAAGACATCCTTCACCAACAAGGCGTGATCCCGCTCATCTTCGACGATCAAGACCGTGTCGGGTTTGTCTGCTTTAGTCTCGACCTGCAGACAATCGGCTGGATTCGCGCATGTCGTTTTCAAAGGCAAATTTGAAAAAGCAGCCGTTGTGCCAGCACAATCGAACTCAAAGAGATGCGAAATCCTTCAGGGTGCCGTCGAGATCCGAAGAAGCCGCTGCAAACGCTGTGCGACTTGCTCGATCCACTCATTGCCTGGAAGCGCATAAGGCCGGAACGTCTCCATGTATCCCTCGCGGTCGTTGTAATAGAGCGCACGGTTGAGTCCGAGCGTGCTGGCGTCCGGAGCGTCAATCAGACTGGCGGAATCGCTGGCGCTCATTTGAAAGAGCACGCGCATTTCAAATTCGCTCAATGCCTTTCGGCCCAGAAACCGGTTCACGTTATTGTAGGTATCGCAGGTGACAACGACATGTAAGCCGCGTGCGGGTCCGTCGCTGATCAGATTCATGAGCGCGGCCGCGGGCTGCGCTTCAGTGCCGCCATCGCCGGACGAAATGCTGAATTCGTCCTCCTGCCGGAGCTTTTTGTAATTCTGCAATCCATGGATTAACACAAACGTTTGCCGCGCTTCGACGCGTTCGCCGGCCGCGGGCTGTCGCAGTTCTTCGACGAGAGTGCCCAGCATTTTCGCCAGGTTGCTGTTGTTGATCTGGATGATTTCGTGCGGAATTGCCTGGACGACACGCTGCAGGAACTCGCGCTGGGGAAAACCGGGCGGCGTGCTGTCCAGCAAGATGAACCGCGCCGTGTCTTTGGGATGCTGAGCGGCCAGCGACACGAGGGCGACAGACAGCATGGTCAGGGCGCGCTCGTCGCTCTGGCCCACAATCAGAAGATTGTTGCCGCTTTGTCTGCGAAATACGGCTTCCGTCGGCCCTTTGATGGCGTTGGGGGAGCCGAGCCAGACGCGCGCCTGGGCGGCCGGTTTGAGGGCGCTCGCCTCCAGCGCTTGCCGCAGGGGAACGTTTTCCTGCACGTCGCCGGGCGCGTTGCCTTCAAAAACAAACGGTCCGGGAGGCGGGTTCGCACTCTGGTTTGCCCGCCCGCGGACCTTGGCCAGGTAACCGTCGCGCTCGTCTTCGGGCAACCAGACGGTCTGAAACGGGCTGTTGCCCTCAAGCGAACCGGCCGCGTCGTTATAGATGCCTTCGCCCGGTCGCGAGAGAAGGCGCGGCGCCGCGTTGTCCTGGTCCATGATCAGGTAGGCATCGGCTTCATTGCATTGGAGGGCGATGCGGATGACCATCTGGCCGATGGTGGCCCGGGCCAGGGTGTACGCGCCGCCCAGCGTCTGGGAGCCGAGCAAAACGTGAATGCCAAAGGCGCGGCCCTGCCGGACGATGCGGTCGAGCAGGACGGCGGCATATTGGGAGACACGATCTTCTTCGACGAAGAATTCCTGGAATTCGTCGATGATCAGGAGAGATCGCGGCATGGGCTCTGTGCCGCCCGCTCTTTTGTAGCCCGGCAAATCCTGAACGCCCAGTTTGCGGAACAGATCGCCCCGGCGGCGCAGTTCCTCGTCCACCCGCTGGAGCACGCTCAATCCAAACTCCCGGTCGCTCTCAATCGCCACCACCCTGGCGTGCGGCAACCGGCGATTGGCGTAGCACTTGAATTCCACGCCTTTCTTGAAATCCACCAGGTAGAACTCGACTTGCTCCGGGCTGCACCACAACGCCAGATTGGTGATGATCACATGAAAGAGCGTCGATTTTCCCGAACCGGTTTTGCCGGCGATCAACGCATGCTGACGCGTGCCTTTCCCGATCTGCAGGTACTGCAGTTTCGTGGCGCCGGATCGGCCGATCGGAACATGGAGCTCCTCGGTGGTGTCCTCCGACCAGCATTCGGCATCGGGCGGCGCCACTTGCGCGAAGGGAACCTCAACGCGGTTGGTGTCCTTGCCGAGCTCGCCCACCTCATGGAGGAAACGCGTGGCGAATTCCGGGGAGGGTGGCGGATCGAGTGTCAGGCGGGTGCCGGCCAGCGGGTGGTCCAACTCGAACTCGTTGGCGGTTTGGACGACGCGAATGCTGTTCTTGCGGAGTTCTTCGGGAACGAACCCCGGCGGCAATGCGTGCCGGCCATCCCAATGAATCAAGGTGTACACGCCGCACCTGGCCCCGCTGGTGGCGATGTTGATGAGACGCCGGGCCGCAGTGTCACTGAAGTTCACCGGGAAATCGGCCACCACCAGGAAATGGTATTTCTCCGCGATGGTGCCGGCGTGGGCGTTGTATTCCGCAATCGTCTCATATTCATTGCGCAGGTACATCTGGATCACCTTCTCCATGTGCTCGTTCAATTCGGCCAGCTTCTCCTCGAGTTGCCCCGTTTGGGTCCAGATCCGGCTGTTGATGTGGCTCTCCTCGTAGTCGGCCAGATGCATGAGGCCCGCAAAACCCTGGCCCAGTCCCACCGGGTCGAAAATCGTAAAGCTGAGTTTTCCGGGCGGTGTGGTTGAAAGGAGACGGAAGATGATATTGTTGATGGTTCCCAGGACTTCTTCAGCCCCTGCATTGGTGGTCTCAAAAAGAATCGAGCCTTCCTGCGGGTAGCTGAGCAACATCGGAACAACAAATCTGCCGGGGCCGGGAAAGGACAAACGTTTGTCCTTCGGCACACTTTCAAACAGTTGGCTTGTGTCCACGTCCAGCCGTCCGAATTTCGCCGCGTTCTTGAACTCCAGCGGAGGAGCCCAGTTTTCCCAGGATGGCGTTTGCCATTCCGGAAAGAGCTGGCCGGCGGTGGCCTCCGCGGTTCTGAGCGTTTCGTAAATCGGCAGGATGCGCTGCTTCCATTCCGTCTCCAGTTCCCTCCAGCCGGCCTCGTGCTCCGCCTTGAGCTTCGCCAGCCTGGATTCGTGATCGGCCGTCAGCCGGTTGCTCTCGGCCTCCGCGACCCGGCGCAACCGGGCGGTGCGGTCGGCGTAATCGCATTCGATCTGCGCGAGTTTGCGGGCGTGCTGTTGCTCGTTCTTGCGGGCGACCCGGGGCGCGTGCTTATCAATCTCCCGCGGCCGGGCATCGAGCATGTCCAGCGACGCCTTGACAGCGCTTTTCCATTCCCTATCCAGCCGCTGCGTGGTGCTCTCGAATTCGTCACGGACGCGTTGCTGCTCGCGCTGATAACTCAAGTCGATGCTCTCGAAACAGGCGTCGTGCCACCGCCGCGCCTGCACCAGATCGTTCGCAATCTCCACAGCGGCCGGTTGCGCCCGGCGCTGGGCCAACTGGCGGACGGCGGCCAGGACAACCCAGGCGGTGACAGAGCCGATGATGATTTTTCGCCGAAAGGCCTCGCCCCATCCAAGGTAATCCGGGACGGTGAACAGGAAGACAGCACCCAGCAACAGCAGGAGAATCTGGAGCCAGATCGGGAAGAATCCGAACACCCGGGCCAACAGCCTCCTGCGGAAACGATGGAGCCGGTCCCGGGTTTTGGCCTGCAACTGATCGAGTTGTCCGAGCAGTTGATACTCGTCCAGCGAGTCGCCATGACCTTCCTTCGGGCAGCGCTCCGCAATGGCATTGCCCGAACCCTCACGCGCTTCCGCCACGGCGCAACCACCCTCTGCCGTCGGATGGGACAGGGCCGGGGTGACGGCCTTTTCCGAACGGAGATCGGTCGCGGGTTTCTGTGGGGTGGCGGCAAGCAACCTTTGGAACCGACCGTATCCCAGAAACGCGGAGCGAGCGGCGGTTTCCAAAACGCCAAACGCCTCGCGGCTCTCGGCGAGACGCGCGTGCGTTTCCTGGTGAAGGCTGGTAATCCTGGCCAGTTCCGATTCCCGGTTTCGCTCCGCCCCCACCGTGCCTCGCTGAACCTTGTACTGCACCCGCGCTTCCTGCTGTCGAATCTCTTCCATCGCCCCCTTCCGGCTGTTGAAGTGGGCCTGGTTGATCCGGCGCTTGCGTTGCTCGAATCCGGCCTCCGCTCGCGCCTTGCTGGCCTGCAGGTCAGCCTCGGCCTCCACTGCGGCTTCCGACGCCCGCCGCGTGTGCGCCAGGGAAGCTGCTTCAAAGGCTTTGGTTTGCGCCTTGGACTTGGCGTGGAATCCGCCGTTCAGCTTCTCCTCGCGCAGGGCGAATTCCTCCACCGTGCTCTTGAGCTCGCGCAAGAGCGCCAGCATTTGATTGGCGCCGAGGTTTTTACTCACAGTCTTTTCGGACCTTCTCCAAAAGCGCATCCAGCTTTTCCATTACCGTGACGGCTTTGTCCACACGAATGATCAACTCTTCGATGTACCGATGCTCAAATTCATAACTCTTGGCGTCTTTCCAGTAATTCTTTGTTTCTGCCCAGCTCAACGCCAGTTCCTTCGTCACCGCCGCCAGCCTGCTTTTGGTTGCGCTCAGGTTCACGGATGTTCTGTTTCCGGGGCGGTCGTGTCGCCCCCTCCACTTGTGGAGGCCCGGGGCTCTCCGGAGACTCCTGCCGAACCGCCGGAGGCCGGGCCGGGCGGAGCGACGTCGGCATAAGCCTCGAGCGCTTGGATCACCTGATCCAGACAGGCCACCGCCCGGACCATATCGATCGTCAGGAACGTATGCAAACCCTGCACTTCCTTCATCAGCGGGTCGGTCCGGTCTTCCAGGGCGCGACTCCATTTCCGTGTGACCTGCTCTTTTTCCTCGGCTTCGCGAAGCTGGCGTCGGAGACGCTGCACGGCCATTTCCTGGACCGCCGACGCGGTCTGCAACTGGGAGAGCCTGGCGGCGAACAATTCCTGCAGCGCCTGTTCCAATTGCCGGCCCAGCAGACGGATTTCCTTGTTCCAGTAATTGCGCTGGTCGCTCTCCAGCCATACCCGCATGCGCAAGAGTTCGTTGCTGACTTCTTCCACCGTGGGCCGGGCCTTGCTCAGGAAAACAATCAGGCTCGCGCGGAAGGACTCGATCGCTTCAAACGAAGTGACGTGGGATTGTTCGGCCATGAATCAGTGTTGGTTCAGATATTCCTCGATCCTCTGGGCCTTTCTCAGGAGATACGGCGTGTGCTGGCGCGAGAGTTCGACGAATTTTTTCAGGGCCTTCATCGTTTGCTTGAATTCCTCGGAGAATTTCTCGTGTTCCTGGTCCTGCCAGGTGTCCCCCAGCGCGTTGAACCGGGCCTGCAGCAAAACCAGCCGGTTCTCCAGATCGGTGTTGAACCGCTGCAGTTCGTCCGCGAACCGCCGCACTTTTTCGGGATCCATGATGGCTTGTGACATGTTTCGTTCCTTTCTTTAGTCTTTCGGCTAGCCGCCAACAGGCCAATATTCAATAAGAACCTGTCACCATCATACCCCGCTGCCGACCGGATTCGCAATGACGGTTTGCAGACGCCATCAGTCCAGGAACGCGATGTTGCTTGGAGAGACGTCCACCATGTGGATGTCCAGCGCCTCCATCGCCGCCAGCACGGCTTGCACTTTGGGCCAGCGCGCCTCGAACTGATCCCGCTTCTCGGCTTCCCAGTCAGCCCATTTTTCATCTGCAAAATCAGGCGGTGTGTCAAGATAAGCTCCCGCAAAATCCAGGACGAACGGCCGCGCGACGATGCTCATCTCAAGGACACGCAATTCGTCATCAGAATCCATCAGTTGAGGAACGTTGAACCCGATGATCTCGCTGACGCCTGCTTCCTTCAGTCGTTCATAAACTTTACGCTCTCGCAGGTAAGGTTCGTCCGAGCGATGGGCCTTGACGGCAGTTTTGCCGACTTTGGAGTTGTCTTCCGCAACGAAGATGATACCGTGAATCCCGAAGCCAAGCCGCTCGGCGAGCTGAAGCTGGTGCCGCAAGGCATATGCCCGGGCGTTTCGGATCAAAGCTTTTTCCATGGGCGCAGTATCAATATCGAGTCAGGGCGGACATTCCGCCCAGGTGAACATGCACTTGCTGGTCAACGGCGGCGCGATCCGTGTTGTCCAGATGGGACCCGATTTCGTCGTCGTGGAGGAGCCCTTCGACCATCCACCCGCCGGCGCCAGTGTGGTTTTGCGGGTGGATGAGAGCGAGCGTCGGTGGAACGTGCTTCTGCCAAACGGCATCTCTTCCGCCTCCAAACGGGTCGCCATCGCGGCAAGCCTCTGACGGCACGGTGTCGCGTCTTGGACCTCCCGCAGGCAAATCATCCGTCCGCGTTCGCTCCACGGTGAGCAACATTACTTCGACGGGAACCTGGAGACAATTAAAACCGGGGATTGAGTTTTGCCACCTGGAAAAGGGGGTCAAGAATGGGTCAAAAAATTTGTCGGGGCTCAATGATTGCATGGAAATGTGTCATTATTCATCCTGGCCCCCCTTTTTGTAATTCCTTCAGGTTCATGGTTCATGGGTGCCCTCCAATCCTGAATTCGGGCGGGCATGTATTTCACGCCGGGCGGGTTTCGACAGAAGACACTGGAACAGTTTCGCCCGGTGGGCGGCGACGCCCCCGGGCCGTTCGTCATCGGCACGCGCGTCCATCAACTGCCCATGCTGGTGGTCTATGAAAGGGCCTTGCAGGTTTTGTGCGACAGCCCCTACAACTATCACAGCAGTCCCGCCGGCACCGACTTCCTGAAAATCGTGCCGACCACGCTAAGGCTCTTGGACCGGTTCGAGATAGATCTTCCGGACCTCAATGTCGCCGCCTTCGCTTTGGATCGCGATGGGCCCCGAGGACACGTTGCATCCGGCGGCCTGGTTCATCAGTTTGCCATTTACGTAAACCTTGAGGGTGTCTTTCGCCGCCACGATTTTATAAGTATTCCATTCGCCCACGGGTTTTTCATTCGGCGGCTCCTGCATCGGCACAATCCGGTAGGTTGCCGTGGGTTCATAGCCCTTGAAAGCGGTGCCACCCACCAGGATCAAATCGCCCTGGTGTTGGTTTAGCCCCTGGCATTCGATGCATTTGGGGAAGACCTTGTCCGGCGGCTGTACGTGCACGAAAATTCCACTGTTGTCCGCCCGCGGCGCTACCTTCACAAACCGCCACTCGACCGTGAGTTGGTAATCGCGATAGCTCTGCGCGGTGCGCGCATAACCGTAGGGCCGGCCGCTGCAATGAATGACGCCGTTGGCCACGCTCCAGGTTTTTGACGGCTCAGAGTTGCTGGCCATGCAGAATGTCCAGCCGGAAAAATCCTTGCCATTGAAGAGGTCGATGCGGTTCGTCGGAACAACAGGCACGCCGGGTTCTGCCGCGAGAGCTTCCGCCGGAGCGGACGCCAGCAGCACGGCAGCGAGGGTGGTGAGGAATCCATTTCGGTGTTTCATGGAAGTGAGATTCGAGGCGTTTGGGCGGTGAGTCAAGTCCGGTTAACCGATTTAACGGTTCAACGATCCAACAATTTAACGCTGCGACGGCTTGGCAGTCTGTGTGCAGCCGGAGCAACCGAAGCGCAGAAGTGCGAGAAACCAGGAACTGACACCTTTCCCTTGTCGCCGTGACAAGCCGCGCTGCAGCCAGTAGCATGGCCCCGCTATGTTCAAACGCATTTCTCTGATTGGTCTGTGGGCGTGTCTGGGCACGGTTGTGGCCCTGAACGCGCGCTCGCAGGAAGTCACTGGCCTGGAAAACGGATTTGTTAATCCGCCGGATTCGGCCAGGCCCCGGACCTGGTGGCATTGGATGAACGGCTGCGTCAGCCGCGAGGGCATTACCGCCGACCTCGAAGCGATGAAACGCGTCGGCCTGGGCGGAGCCATCATGTTCAACGTCGATCAACTTCCCATCGATGACACCAACGTTGAGGTCTTGAACCCCAGGTGGAATGAGTTGGTGACATTCGCCATAAACGAAGCGGCGCGGTTGCACCTGGAATTCGGCGTCCACAATTGCGCCGGTTGGTCGTCCAGCGGCGGACCCTGGGTCAAGGTCGAGCAATCCATGCAAAAGGTGGTGTCGGTGGAACAGGAATTCAAAGGACCAGGCCGGTTTTCAGGCAAACTGCCCAGGCCGCACGTGGATCCAAAATGGAATTATTACCGCGACATCGCCGTGCTGGCCTTCCCGTCGCCGGCGCAACCGATCGATCGCAATGACATCCTCGACCTGACTGCCAAGCTGGCGGAGGACGGATCCCTGGCCTGGGACGCCCCTGAAGGGACATGGACGATCGTCCGTTTTGGCCATACAACCACGGGGAAGATGAACAGCCCGGCGCCGAAATCCGGCAGGGGACTCGAATGCGACAAGATGTGCCGGGAAGCCGTGGAAGCGTTCTGGACCGGATACCCGGCGCAGGTCCTGGCCGACGCCGGGCTGCTGGCGGGCAAAACGCTGAAGAAAATGCTCATCGACAGCTACGAAGCAGGCTCCCAGGACTGGACGCCGCAGATGCGAGACGAGTTCAGGAAGCGCCGCGGCTACGACCCGGTGCCATGGTTGCCGTCGCTGACCAACCGGGTGATTGGCAGTTCCGAGATGACCAAACGTTTCAAGCGGGATTGGGACCAAACCATCAGCGAATTGTTCATCGACAATTACTATGCCGCGATGGCCGACCTGACGCACCGTCAGCCGGGGCTGGAATTTGCCATCGAACCTTACACGGGTCCTTTTGACACGCTCTCGTGTGGCGGCCGCTGCGACGTGCCGATGAGTGAATTCTGGCAGAAACCGAGTCCCTGGGGTTGGGACTCGGTAAAGCCCGTGTCCTCGAGCGCCCACACCTGGGGCAAGCGGATCATCGGGGCAGAGGCGTTCACCGGCTGGCCGCAGTCGGCGTGGAAACAGGACCCTTACGCGCTCAAGGCGACGGGTGACAAAGCCTATTGCCGGGGCGTCAACCTGTTCGTGCTGCACACCACCGCGCATCAGCCGTGGACGAACGTGGCGCCGGGCATGACCATGGGATGGTGGGGCACTCATTTCGGAAGGACCCAAACCTGGTGGGATCACGGCGCCGCCGCATGGATCGCTTATCTGACGCGTTGCCAGTATTTGCTGCAGCAGGGCATGTTCGTCGGCGATTTGTGCTACCTGGAGCGCGGGCAAGCCGAACCGCAGATTCCGTGCGGTTACGACGGCGATACGTGCGCCGAGGACGCTCTGCTGACGCGAATGAGTGTCAACGACGGTCGCCTGTCAATGCCGGACGGCATGAGTTATCGCGTGCTGGTGCTGCCGTCGCGGCAGACGATGACGCCCCAGGCGGCCAACAAGATCCGTCAACTGGCGGAGGGCGGTGCGATCGTCATTGGACCCAAACCGACCAATTCTCCAAGTCTGCAGGATTATCCGGCATGCGATGAAGAGGTCGCGCGCATCGGCAATGAAGTGTGGGGCGATGCCGACGGGAAGAAAGTGACGGAACATGGGTTCGGCAAGGGACGCGTCGTCTGGGGTCGGTCGCCGCAGGACATTCTTGCGCAGGCCGGCGTCGAGCCGGATTTCGCGGCGCCGCAACTCAAAGATCAAACAGTCCTGGCCTGGATTCATCGCCGTGTCGGCGCGGCAGAATTGTATTTCGTCTCCAACCAGAGCGACGACGCGGTCGAAACGCCGGTGAGCTTCCGCGTTCAGGGCCTGGTGCCGGAACTGTGGCATGCGGACACCGGAAACATCGAGCCGGCTGCCATGTGGTGGTTGCGGGAGGGGCGCACGGTGGTGCCGCTGCGACTCGATCCGAGTGGATCGGTGTTCGTCGTGTTCCGCAAACCTGCCGCGGATGTTGATCCCATCGTGGCCGTGCGGCGGGAGGGTTCGCGGAAAGGCGGGGCTGCGACGGTGAGCATTCGTGACGGCCAGGTGCTGCTTCAGGCCGCACAAGCCGGGGTCTATCAGCTTAAAACCGCGGCCGGCAAGATGTTCAAGGTGCGGCTGAAAGACGTGCCGTCACCCTTGCCAATAACAGGTTCGTGGGAGCTTCGTTTCCCACCCAATCAAGGCGCGCCGGAGGAAATGACACTCAAGAAGCTGATGTCCTGGACGAGGCACGCCGACCGGGGTGTGAAGTATTTCTCCGGAACCGCAACCTACGTGAAGGAGATTCAGATTCCAGCAAAGCTGATTTCACCGGACAAAGTCGTCATCCTGGATTTGGGCCAGGTGAAGAATGTGGCTTCCGTGCGCTTGAACGGGAAGGATCTGGGCGTTCTGTGGAAGCCGCCTTTCCGGGTGGAAGTCACCGGCGCCTTGAGGCCGGGGAATAACGTGCTGGAAATCAAGGTAACGAACCCGTGGGAGAACCGGCTGATCGGCGACGAACAGGAACCCGAAGATTGCCAATGGGGGAAGGTGGAGACGTGTGACTACGACAAGAAGCCAGTCAGGGCAGGGCGGAAATTATCGCAGGTGCCGCAGTGGTTGCTGGACGGGACGCCGCGTCCATCCAAGGGACGGCACGCCTTTACGACCTACGATTTCTTCACCCGGGACTCGCCGCTGCTGGAATCGGGCTTGTTGGGACCGGTGAAGCTCGAGACGATGGCGGTGGAGCAGGTGGGGAACAGCAACTGAACCGTTCAGGGTTGGTTTGGGGAAGCCGTGCTGTTGGTTATGCCCGGGTCACGGAACGGAGAGCGCGCCTGGTAAAGTTCGATTCGCGCCTTCAGGGTTCGGATCCTGGCGGTGTCGCTTTGCGCACAAACCAACTGCAGAGCCCGCTGGGCCGTCGCAACCGCCTCGGGAAAGCGTCCAACCTCCGCCTGAGCCGCTGCGAGCGTGTCGAGAACTGTTGAGTTCGTGTCGCCGCAAAGCCGATTCGCCTGGTCGGCCAATTCGACCGCGTCGGCGCCGTTTCGAAGTGAAGCCTCCGGACAAGTGGCCAGCACCCAGGCGAGATTATTGAGGATCTGTATATTCCGAGGTTCGATTTCCAGGAGCTTTTGGAAATGGACAATCGCTTGGTCGGGCCGGCCGGATTGGAGCAGCGCCGCGGCGAGACTGCTGTGCGCCGCGGTGTAGCGCGGTTCGATTGTCAACGCGGTTTCGAAGGAGTTGATCGCGTCGGCCAAGAGACCCTTGCTCAGAAAAGCTAGGCCGAGATTGTTGTGGGCCACTTCGTCATCGGGATTGAGTTCCAAGGCCTTTTGAAAATGAGTGATCGCCTCATCCACCAGCCCCTGACGCGACAGAGCGAGGGCCAAATTGCAGTGGGCTTCGGCATCATCGGGCTGGATTTCGACCGCCGTGCGGAGATGACCGATGGCCTCGTCCAACCGTCCCTTTCGCAAGAGGGCGACTCCGAGGCTCTTGTGCGCCAACTCGAATCCGGGTGCGACTTCGAGGGCCTGGCGGATCTGGGCGATGGCCTGGTCCACCTCCCCCTTTTGCAGGAGACTGAAACCGAAGTTGTTGCGGGCTAACGGGTGCCTGGGCAAGAGCTCCAGGGCCGCGCGGAACTCAGCCATTGCCTTGTCCACCTCCCCTTTGTGAAATAGAGCTTCACCGAGCTTGTTGTGTGCGAGGAAACTGTTCTCCGTGACCGCGAGGGCATGCCGGAAAAGACTTTCACTGTCCTGCCAATGGCGCAATTGATCCGCCGTCCGCAGTGTACAGGCGGCCATGACCAGCCCGGCAACGGCCCCGATCATCATTCTGGACCAGCTCCACCGCCGGAACGCCGCGGCCGCGCCCCAGGCGAGAATAATGAACACACCGATGG
>Ga0181539_1000191_pt1 | contig 72222 bp, 57 predicted proteins | sample PEATcosm2014_Bin_46_FD_119767 | JGI IMG/M metagenome (GOLD analysis project Ga0181539, IMG submission 119767) | Peatland microbial communities from MTU Mesocosm Facility, Houghton, MI, USA - PEATcosm2014_Bin23_60_metaG | ecosystem: Environmental > Terrestrial > Soil > Wetlands > Peat | place...
CCGTGCGTCAGTCTGGTGGGAAGCTACGTGCTCGGCCTCGGGCCCAAACGGGTGCTGATGGATCCGATCCGCGCCGAATTTCCCGACCGCATTTTTGATCCGCCGACATCGGAGGCGGCGATCGTCAGCGTCGGAGCCGGCGCCGCGATGGCCGGCGCGCGGCCGTTCGTCGATATCGGCACCGCGAGCTTTAGCTATGTCGGCTGGTCGCCGCTCGTCAACGAGGCGGCGGTTGCCCGCCATATGTCGAACGGCGCATTGCGCGTGCCGGTCGTCTATCACATGCTGCATGGCTTGCGCGGCGGCGGCGCCGCCCAGCACAGCCACAGTCCGCAGGCGATGCTGTGGAACGCCGCCGGCCTCGAAATCGTACTGCCGTCGAGCCCCCATGACGTCAAGGGACTGATGCGCAGCGCGATCAAGAGCGACAATCCGACCGTGTTCGTCAACCATGCCCGACTGATGGACATCCAGGGCGATGTGCCCGAGGGCGATTACACGATCCCGTTCGGCCGCGCCGACATCAAGCGAGCCGGCCGCGACGTGACGGTCATCGCCACCTCCTATGTGGTGCAGACCGCGCTCTTGGCAGCCGAGACGCTGGCAGGCGAAGGCATCGACGTCGAAGTGCTCGATCCGCGCACATTGGTGCCGCTCGACCAAGAGATGATCCTAAAATCCGTCGGCCGGACCGGAAGGCTGGTGGTGGTCGACGAAACCAATCTGAGCTGCGGTATCGCGTCCGAATTGTCCGCCATTGTCGCCGAACATGGCTTCAAGTCCCTGCGCGCGCCGATCATGCGGGTCGCCCGACCCAATATCCCCACTCCCTTCAGTCGCCCCCTCGAAGAGGCCATCACGCCCACCGCCGACAAGATTTGCGACGCGGTGCGGCGGGTCATGGCGTGGACCTGAGGCGATGAAAGCCGTCCGCCTGTTCGACTTCGGTGGGCCGGACAAGCTTATTTACGGCGATTACCCGGAACCGGATGTCGGTATCGACGACGTGCTGGTGAAAGTGATCGCCACGTCGGTGTCGCGCTGGGACATCAAGTACCGCACCGGCGAGGTTCATCATTTCTACGGCCAGGCGACCGGCCACCACGGCGGCATCCACGGGCGCCGCGCCTTTCCGATGCCGATGCAATTGGGCCGCGATGTAGCCGGCGAGGTCGTGGCGGTCGGCGCGAATGTGGTCGGTCTCGAGCCGAGCGATCGCGTCGTCGGTCTCGTGCATCCGGAAAATCCGTCGTCGGTGAATGCCATACGAGGCCTCGGAAATTTGTCGACCGGCATCGACCTTCCCGGCCACACTATGTTCGGCGGTTACGCGCAATACGTCGCACGACCGCAAAGCTACTGGATCAAGATCAGCCCGCGGTTGAATTTCGATCAGGCCGCCGCCGCCATGTGGGCGTGCTCGACCGCGCATCACATCGTCGACGGCCGTCTCAACGTCCGCATGAACGACATTGTTCTGATCACCGGCGCCTCCGGCGGCATGGGCACCGCTACGCTGCAACTGGTCAAGCTCGCCGGCGGTACGCCGATTGCCACGACGCGCATCGCCGCGAAGGCAGAAGCCCTTCGACGCGCGGGGGCGGAGTTTGTGGTCGATACCACTCTGCCCACCGCATTGCGGTCGATCCGCGAGTTCACTCACGGTGAAGGCGTCGACGGCGCCGTCGAATATACCGGCGCAACGACGTTGATGCGCTTATGCATCGACGCGATGCGTTTCGGAGGGACGTTCTGCCCGGTCGGCGGCGAAATAAACGAGATTCCGCTGCGGGTGGTCGATCTGATCAGCCGTGAACTCAACGTGCACGGGGTGCGCGCCTCGACCCGAAACGACCAACGAATCGTGGTCGAACTGCTCGAGAGCGGTCGGATCGAAATGCCGATCCACGCGGTGCTGCCGCTCTCGCATGTCGGCGACGCGCATCGCCTGCTGGAAAGCAGCGAAAACCTGATCGGACGCATCGTCTTGCATCCGTGGGACGATTGATCTGCCGCGACGAGGCCGCTCCCGAGGAACGGCCTGCGCCGCGTCATTGCATTATCGGCCTGCCCGGAGCGCCTTCGTCGCCTCGTAGTTCACTTTCCAAGTGACCGGGTCGACAATCACTTTGTAGGTTTCCTTCGCGGCCTGTAACGACACAAAGTCCTTGCGAACGTCATCGCGCACCATGTCCGGATCGCGCTCGGCAGGATTGCCGACGCCGCCGCCGCCGGAAGAGTGCTTGACGAGGACGTCGCCCGCTTTCACCGGCACCAGCCGGTGCGGCTTGACGCGGATGTTCTCACTGCCGCGGCGCAGATAGGTCCGCGACACCGGCGAGGGTTCGCCGCCGAGCGCGCCGCTGCCCTGCACCACATCGCCGTCGGAACTGCCGGTCGCCATCTGGCCGTCGCTGCCCTCGTTGAGGGCTTCCCAGTGCAGGCCGGGACCGCCGCGCCAACGGCCGGCACCGCTGAAGTCGGGCACGAACTCCCATCGAAGTGCGCGCCACGGAACCCGCGCTTCCATTTCCTCGACATTGTCTCGATGCGCGGCTCCCATTGCAGTCAACGTGCTCACCGCCTGGTAGCCGTCGTGGCCCCAGACTGCGCCGGCGCTGCCGTCATAGTCGAAGCAGGTGCGCACATAGGGTTCTCCCGTCCGCGGGTCGGTGGCGAAGAGGTAGTCGCCGCGATGCTTGCCCCAAGCGGCGACGGCGCGATGCGGCAGCGCCTTCGCCAAGGCTTCGACCACGGCCTCCATGATCTGGACACCGACATTGACGGGAGAGGCGCCGACGGTTGCCGGGTACTCGCAGTTCACGACCGAACGAGGCGGCGCGATGATCTTGATCGGCGCCATCGTCCCTTGATTGTGATAATCGGCAAGAGCGGGGTCGAAATACAGAATCACGGCGGCGATGGCGATGCCGTAGGTTACCGCATAAACGCAATTCACGAATCCTTTGCGCTGGCCGTCGCTCTCGGAGAGGTCGATCGTCATCTCGTCGCCCTTCACCGTAATGCAGGCGCGCACCCAGACCGGCTCGTCGAGCGTTGTTCCATCGTCGTCCGTCGCGGCCGCCCCCTTGTAGACGCCGTCGGGAATCTTGCGAATTTCCTCGCGGACCGCCAATTCGGTGCGCCGCGTCATTTCCTGGATGCAGGCGAGCACGGTGTCCCGGCCATACATGTCGAGCAGCGCGAGAATTCGCTTTTCGCACATCGTGGTCGAGCCGATCATGGCGTGCAGGTCGACGCGCACGCCGTCGGAAAAGCGCACATTGTTGAGGATGAGATTGACGAGGTCTTTCCGCTCTCGACCGCGATCGATGACCTTGATCGGGGGAATGACGAGCCCCTCGGCGTGGATGTCGTAGCCGTTGGGAAAATAACCGCCGGGGAACGAACCGCCGGTGTCCATCTGATGGCCGCGGCAGAGCGTGAAAAACAGCAATTCGTCCTTGTAGAAAATCGGTCGGATATAGCCCCAGTCGGGCAAATGGGTGTTGTGCCCGCCGTGATAAGGATCATTGGTCAGGAACACGTCGCCGGGATTGATATCGCCGGCGAACATCTTGACCAGATCCTGAACCGCGAAAGTCGTGCCGAGGAACTGGTTCGGCAGACCGACCGGAACCGCGATCGTCGATCCGTCCGCTCCCCAGATGCCGACCGAAAGGTCCTGCAATTCGCCGATCAGGTAGTTCTGTGCCGTGCGCTTCACGAGGTGCCGCATCTCCTTGCAGATGGTCTGCATGGAATGCCAAACGGTGGCGACAGTGGTCGGATCGATGTTGACGTTGCTCATGTCGGGCCCCTGAACTCAGCTGCGCGTGAGGATATAGTTTTTGTACTTGTCCACCGAGCAGGCGAAGGCCGCGGGGATAACGACGGTGGTCGTCGTCTCCTCGATGATCGCCGGGCCGGAAATGACGTTGCCGGCGCCGATCTTCTCGCCGTCATAGATCGGCGTATCGACGTCCTGGCCGTTGAAACGGCAGGTGCGCCGCCGCTTGACGGCGCCGGCCGCGTCGGTGCCGCCTTGCGCGACCTGCGGCAGCGCGAACGGCACGTTGGGGGTCGACGCCTTCAAACGCAGCGTCAGGATCTCCACGGCCTTCCAGGGCATGGCGAAGGTGTAGAGTTCCTGATGCTTGCGGGCAAAGAAATCGGCGGCACCGTCGACCTCCTTGCGCCCAAGCTTGCCGTTGGGCATTTCGGCCTCGACCTCGTGGAACTGGCCGAGATAGCGCATGTCGGCGGTGCGCTTGAGCACGACATCTTTGGCATCGACGCCGTGGGCGCGGAACGATGCCGCGGCCTCCTTCTCCATGTCCTCATAGACCCGGTTGAGCGCGTCGAAATCGATGCTGGCCACGCGGCCGACGAACGAGCGGGCATAATCCTGGCCGATGTCCATGGCGAACATGCCGAAGGCGCTGTAGAGGGCGGCGACCGGAGGCACCACCACCTTGTTTACCCCCAACGTTTCGGCGATGAAGCCGGCATGGATTGGTCCGCCGCCACCGCCGGCGATCATCACCGTATTGCGAATATCGTAGCCGCGCTTGGTGGAGACCTCGGTGATCTTATTGGCCATGTTGGCGTTGACGGTGCGGAAGATCGACTCGGCCACGGCCACGTCTTTCATGCCGAGGCGCTCCGCCAGCGGCTTCATCGCCCGGCGCGACGCATCCGCATCCAGCTTCATTTCGCCGCCGAGGAAATAGTCGGCCGGGACGTAGCCCAGAATGACATTGGCGTCGGTGACTGTGGGATCGGTGCCACGACCGTAGCAGGCCGGACCGGGATCGGCGCCGGCGCTCGCCGGACCGACGCGCAGCAGGCCGAGCGAGTCGATCTTGGCGATCGATCCCCCGCCCGCACCGATGCTGGCGATGTCGACCATTTTGATCGCGACGCGCTGGTCGTTTTCCCAATGCTCGGTCGTGGTCGGGATTTCGCCCTTGTCGACCAAGCAAACGTCGAAACTGGTGCCGCCCATGTCGACCGAGAGCAGATGTTCCTCGCCCAGGTGACGTCCCAGATAGAGGGCTCCCGACGGCGCCGCTGCCGGTCCCGAATGCAGCAGAAAGACCGGGCGACGAATGCACTCCGCGATGTTCTGCACCAGCCCATTGGCGAGCATCATCAGGAAGGTGCCGCGGAATCCCGATTGCTTCAGCACGCCTTCGAGCGAATTCAGATAGCGGGCGACCGCCGGGCCGACATAGGCGCCGACGCTGGTCGTGTTGAACCGCTCGAACTCGCGCCACACCGGCAGCGTCTCGTGCGATGTGCTGACGAAAACATCGGGGGCGACTTCACGGCAGACGTCGGCCGCGCGCCGCTCATGCGCGGGATTGGCGTAGGAGTGCAGGAAACAAACCGCGATCGATTCCACCCCTTCGCTTTGCAGCGTGGCGATGGCGTCACGCACTTCCTGTTCGTTCAGCGGAGTGGCGATGCGGCCGTTGACGAGCGTGCGCTCCTCGACGCCGATGCGTCGCCAGCGCGGGATCAGCGGCTCGTTGGGCGAAATGAAGAGATTGTAGAGCGAGACATCGATGGGCTTGATGCCGCGCCGTATTTCGATGCTGTCGCGGAAGCCCTTGGTCGTGATCATCCCGGCCTTGGCGCCGCGCCCGGTCAGGATGATGTTGGTGGCGAGCGTTGTGCCGTGCACCAGAACTTCGATCTGGCCGAGAAATTCGCCGAGTTCGACCTTATAGAAACGCGCCGCCTTCTTCATCGCGTCCATCAGGCCAATCGAGGGATCGCTCGGCGTCGTCGAGGCCTTGAATTTCTGCAATAGGCCGGTTTCGTCGATCACTAGGCAGTCTGTGAAAGTGCCTCCCACGTCGATGCAAACGCGCTTCTTCTTCATTTCGTCCTGCCCCGTTTCTGTAGCCGAGAGAGCCTGTCGACTATCAAAGAGCGAGGCGGCGCTCGGCAGCGCCGTTGACGGCGCGCGCCGAATGCTCAAATCCCTCCCCGATAACGCGGTTCGTTTTTGCCACCCAGATCAGTCAACTTAAATTGTCTCGCCGCCTTGATCCAGGTCAAAGACGCCGCCCGAATTTCCTTGGCCGTGCAATGGGATAGTGCGGCAACTCATGCTGGCAAAGCGCGCCAGAGACACGGCGCGTGCAACGGCTCCATCGGGCCGGAACCGGCCGCGCTCGCCACACCAAGCCGCGATTATTTCGCGTCCAGCGCAGTGACGCCGTCCCAGTCGGATCCCGGCGGGTCGAGGGCGAATTTTTGCGCACGCCGCAGCAGCAGCGCTGAAGGCGCATCGGTGCCGGCAAGCGGCGCCAGCAATTCGACGCAACCGGCAAAGTCGCGGGCCCGCCAGCGCGCGAGCGCATCGGCATAACCCGCCGCTACGGCCTGCTCGGGCCTGTCCTCGCCCGCGCGCCCGAGCGGCTCGTAGATTCTGACCGGCTCGGCGCGGCCCATCACCCGGATCACGTCGATTTCGCGCCACGCGCATGACGCCCGCGCCAGATCGTGCGTGCTCTGCGCAGCCATGATCGCGGTGCCGAAGAATTTATTCACGCCCTCCAGCCGCGACGCGAGATTCACGGTGTCGCCCATCACGGTGTAGTTGAAGCGTTGCCGCGAACCGATATTGCCGACTAGCGCGTCGCCCGAATTCAATCCGATGCGGTGGGCGAGTTTTTGCCCTTGCAAGACCGGCAGCGCGCGGTTGAGCTCGTCGAGCCGCTCGCGGCAGCGCAGCGCCGCCCGCACCGCGTTGGCGGCGTGATCCGGATCGTCGAGCGGCGCGCCGAAGATGGCGACGATGGCGTCGCCGATATATTTGTCGACGAAACCGCCGCACTCCTGGATGATATCGGTCATTGCCGAAAGATAGTCGTTCATCAGCGTGACCAGATCGGTCGGCGCGAGTTTCTCGGCGATCGACGAAAAGCCCGCGACGTCGGAAAAGAACACCGTGACGTTACGCGTTTCGCCGCCGAGCGCCGGGGGCTTGTTGGACGCCATCATGCGCTCGATCACGGCCGGGGCAAGGTAAAGCGCGAAGCTTTTGCGCAGGAACCGCCGGTCCTTGTCGGCGATGAGAAAGCGGAATCCGGTGGTGGCGGCAAGGCTGATCCCGCCGGCGGCCAGCGGTCCGAGCAGCGGCAGCGACAGCGCATGGGTGAATGCAATCACCGCAGCCGCGGTCCATACCGCGGCCGCCGCGACGCTGGCCACGACGGCGCCGAGCAACGGCAGAACCAGAACCGCAAACGCCGCAATTGCCGAGAACCCGATCGCTATCAGCGCGGTACTTGATCGGCCAAGCTCGGTCAGCGCGTCGCGGTTCATCATGTTGTTCACCGCGGTGGCGTGGATATAGACGCCGGCGATGGAGTCGCGGACGAACACCTTGCTTGCCGTCGGCTTCGGCAGCGCGCAGCGCGGGCCGGTGGCGAGCTCCGGGCCGGTGGCGAAGCGCTTGGAGGTGATCTGGCGGTCCTCGACATCGAGCCGGGTGCCGAAGATGACGACTTTGCCGTCGAAGTAACGGTGAAAGAATTCGCCGTCGCCTTTTTCGTTGCAGGCGCGCAGGTCGGCAAGCGAAAAGGTGGGAATGTCGTCGGCGCCGCCCTCGAAATTGAGCGCCAACGTATTCGGTATTGGCGATGGGATCCGGTAGCCGGCCACAGCGAACGTCCCGTCCGGCGCGACCTCGGGTGCTGCGCCGAGCGCGCGCGACGCAAGCTCGAGCGACATCGACGGTACCGCAGCGCCATCCATCACGACCATCAACGGCATGCGCCGGATGACGTCGTCGGGATCAGTATAGGCGTTCAGGGCCCGGATGTTGCGTTGCTGACCGACCGCGATCCGCTGGCCTGGTGCCGGCCGGATCGGGTAGTCGCCGTGCTGAGCCTCGCCCAGCACCACCTTTCCCGCCCTCGCCCCGAGCGCAAGCGCGCGCAAAAAGTCGCCCTCCAGGCCACGCACCCGCGCGCCCAGCGTATCGTCGCCCAACGGTATTTCGGATTGTTCGAGCGAGGTCGGAAACACGATATCGAAGCCGACGACCTTGGCGCCGCCGGCGATGATCGCGCTCAGGACCCGGCCGATCTCCCGCGTCCATGCGATGCTCGGCGTGCCCTCGAACGGCGGCGTGCGGTAAGTCTCCTCGTCGAGCGCGACCACGACCGCGTGCGAGGATGCAGGGGCGTGGAGCTGGCCGTAAACGTGCCAGCGCAGCGCCGTGAGTTCATCGATCGAGAGGCCGCGCAGCACATCGAAGGCGGGCAGCGCCGTAACCGCGCCGGCGCACAGCGCGATCAGAATGGCAGCACTCGCGTCGCGAATGCGTGGGAGCGACATCTGCCGGCGCGATCGATCGGATCACTTCATCGGCTGCAGGCGGAGCAACCGCCCTGCGATCGGTGTCTGCCCGGCTTTCGCCTCATGATCGATCTTGAACACGATTTCCTGCATGCCGACCCGCGCCCGATAAACGCCGCCCGGGTCGAGCACCACGCCGGCCGTCGTCAGGTCGAGGAATTTGCCGTGCACGAGCTGCGCGTCAGGAAGAATGACATCGTAATGTTCGCCCGGTCTGTCGACCCGTTCGATGATGAGCGCCCCGATCGGTCTCACCTCGACGACCGGCGAGCGGCCATACAGGGTCAACTGCGGCCGCGGCGGCTCGTGCGGAGCGTTTTGCGGCAGTTCGCGGAAGGCCATCGCCGCGCTCTTATTGGCGATCTCCGCGGTGAGTTCGATCTTCCCTCCCCCACACGGAACTATCGTGCGCTCCAATTTGCCGCCGACCACCTCGCTATGCTCGGAGCCCACGATCACCGTGCCGCCCGTGATCGTCTCGTGCGCGCACGACATAAGGTAGCCGAGCACAATCGAGTCCTCGGGAGCGAGCTTTATGACCTTGCCGGCGTCGACATAGTCCATGAACTGGATGCCAGCGGGACTTCCCGTCACGCTCTCGACGACCGCGACGGGCGTTTGCGGCGACGCCACGAGCATGAGCATGCTGGCCGCCGATAAAAATGCGCTCGGGATATTCATCGCTCTCTCCTATCCCAACACTTCATCCGGTTGCACCGTCGTCGCCGATCATGGTTTACGGCGCCCGAACCCGCAGTCTACAGCATCAAAATATCTTTTACCGGCAATAATCGTCGATCGACCGCCCAGCCGGTCACGGCTGCCCGGCCTGCCTCAGAAGCTGGTCGGCCTCCACGCCCCGACCCTGGGCCCGATAGACCAGGGCAAGTTCCTCGAGGGTGCGGAGCGTATCGGGACTTTTTGCGCCTAGCACCGGCTGTTGGATGGCCAGCGCGCGCGCACACAGCTTTTCCGCCTCGTCGTAGCGCCCGTCTTCGCGGAACAGGCTCGCCAGATCGACGAGCTTGTGGGCGACGGCGGGATTCGCCGCGCCATGCTTGGCCTCTTCGGCGGCGATCGCATGCTCCAGATTCTGCTCTGCTGCCGTATCGACCGGCTCCGAGGTTCCGAAGCTCCGCACTTTCGGCGCATCGGTCGTCGGACCGTTGAGCGGTTCTGAAGGTTCGTTGGAATTGAGCCAATTCCCCGACCACACCGAACCGACGACAAGCAGGGCCGCGAGCGGCACCGCTGCCATCCGCAGCACGGGCATCGTGAATATCGCAGCGACCGATGAAATCGCGCGCTGTAAGACGCCGACGATGGCGACCAAAAATCGGGACAGATCACCGGACCATTTCGCTCCGGCCTCGACATTCGTCGGTTGCGCCGGTGGGATGCTCGGATCTTCCGCTCCGGGTACGAAGTCCGTCGTCTCGTCGACCAGGTCGGCGGCCATCGCGGCGAGGACATGCTCGCGCGCACGTGCTCGCATTTCGACTGTGACGGTTCGATCCGATCCATGGATCGCGCTCACGAACATCGCGATGCGCTCGTCGAGCGTCGGCAGCCGTCGCACCACCGGCACCTGCTCCGGCGTCGCCGTAGCCAGCTCATCGGAAAAATCTTCCGTATCAAGCGCCAGCAGCGCCATGAGCGTGTCCTCGGATCGGGTGTCAGGCATCGGCTTCGGTCATTTCACTAGGCGGCATCTTTCACTTCGTTCGCGGCGTGCGCTGAGCGGCGGATTGGCGCTCGCGCGCGTAACGCGCGAGCAGAGCCCGCAGATCGATGGCATCAAGGCCGTGTTCCTGCTTGAACCTGATGATGAACTTGGTCAGACGCCGCTTGGCATTCTCGACCCTATCGTCATTCCATGCCGGACTCGGATCGCCGCCATTCAGCGCGCGGACGATCTTTCCGATCGGCCATTGGCCGCCGAACGAATCTTGGGTGTCGCGATCCTTGGCGAGGACTTGGACCAGCGCAACGACATCGTCGCCGGCGCCGAAATGATGCTCGGCCAGCTGCACGAGCCCGTTCCACGCCCGCCGGGAATCCTCGACCTGAAGCGAGCCCGTGTCGTCGTCCGCCGGGTCATAGTGCCCGCTCAGCTGCTCCATGGTCTGATCGTCGACTGCCACCAGCGGATAGCCCGAGCCGTCCCATTTTCCGCCGCGATCGCGGCGCCGCACGTCTTCATAACGGTGGAAAAGGGCCTGCCGGTTGCAGGTCTCCTCGAGGACCCAGATGACGCGGGCGTCGCGCATCGGCTCGTACATGTCGAGCCGGCCCAGCGCCAGCCAGGGTAACGGGGCGGGTGACGCGATCGCGGTCGCTGCCGCCTCGGACGGCGCGTTCGCTGGGTTCGCCGGCAATCTGCTAGCCATCGACATTTCGCCTTTCGGTACGGATGTCGCCCGCAACAGATGCGCGACGACCTCGCTGACCAACCGGTCGATTTCCGTTCGGCGCTGGCTCCTGTCGATGCGAGCCGAACTGATGAATGTTTCGCAACGCAGGCGAATTTGCCGGCAAACCTCATTGCGGTGGCGGTCCGGCAGATCGCTCCAGGCGCACAAGCGCAACTGCGCGGCAGTCAGTCCGGCTGGTTCCCGCGGTCCAGGCTGTTGCACGGGCAGGCTTGCACCCGATTGACGGCTGCGGCGTGCCGATTCCGGAGCGGCATCGGAAAAATATCTCGCTGGCATGTCGGCGGATTCGTCCATCCCGGGCCGCCTTACCGCCGCCTTACCTGGACATACGACGACATTGCCATGGCCTATCGCCAACGGGGCGATGCTCGGAGCCGCCAAAAACCCGGACCGGACCCCAAAGGGGCTCGGATGTGCCGCACAATTGCAACTTCGCCGTCATTGCGCCGCGACCACCGGTCGGACGCGGTCGCCCTCCCGCAAAAAGGCACCGGCCCGGACCACGATCATATCGCCTTCGCCGAGACCTTGACGAATTTGTACATTGTTCTGGGCAGTCAGGCCGGTGGTCACGCGGCGGGTTTCGACGCGGTCATTGCGGATCGTCTGCACCACGGACCCGTCGGGCCCGAACAGGAGGGCCGACAAGGGAAGCGAAACGCCGCAACTCTGGCCGAAGCTGATGGTGGCTCGTGCAAAGGCGCCGACCCGGACCAGGGGATTATGCGCGATGGCGATACGCATCTGCCCAAGCTGCGTGGTCGGGTCGATGACGGTAGACACGAGCCGCACATGGCCAAGCAACTCGTCCATCCCGGCGACCTTGACCTTCACTTCTTGGCCGACCGCAAGCCGAGAGGCCTGTTTGGCCGGCACCTCGGCGGAAAGATCCATGTCGCTGTCGGCAGCGATGCGGAACAGCGGATCGCCCCGTGCCGATGCCATCGCGCCGACGACGGTCGGCGCCGCGAGGACGAGACCGCCGACCGGCGAGGTGATCGCAACGATCGTCTGCGGGTCGTTTGGCGCGACCAGATGGGCAAGCACCGTCGACGCCGACACGCTGCTTCCGGCTTCGACCAAAATGTCCTTTATCTGCAATCCTTCACGATCGGGACGCACCAAGACTTCGTTGCGCGCAACGACGTTTCCCATCGCCACCATCGAGTCGGCGAAGCAGGCGTTCTTCACCCGCGTGACCGTAACCGCCATGCCCACAGGGGCAGCCGGATCGGCAGCCCATGCCGGCAAGCTCGACGCCACAAGCGCGGCAACGACACCCCACCCCATCCATGCCGGCACGCCCGCACGGCGACCTTGCCGCGCGCGCAAGCCTCTTGTGACACCGGATCGCTTCTCGACACCCGCTTGCAACGCCTTCATCGACCGTTTCCTAAAAAGCCGCCGCCGTTACCGCCAGAACCTTTGAGCATGTTCCCAATACCGCCGAGGAGGCTGTCGAATGTATTGTTGTTACTGCCGGCACCGCCGCTATTTCCGGATCCGCCGGCGTCCCCGAACAGCCCCTTGCCGGCGCTTTGCAGTTGATTGAAAACAGCCGTGGGATCGTTGAGGATTCCGGCAACATCCGGAAAGATGCGAGGCTCGCTCCAACTGCCTTGGATGAGAACCGGAACGCCGAGCCCGGTGCTCTGACCTGCGCTGCTCGACGTACCGGGAGAAGCCGACGAAGCAGGCGCCGCCGCCGCATTCGAGCCTGCCGGCGCGCTCGCGCCAGTTGCATTTTGCTGTCCGATGAGAAGCCGCGGGTCGACTTTCATCTGCAAAGTCTTCGCCCCGATATCGATAGTGCCGGTTCCCGTCATATGCACGACCGGCCCTGTCAGTTCGAGGTTGTCGACATTGGCAACCCCGTTGGCGACGGTGAAGTGCGCTGTCAGATTGGTGAGCGGTGTCCTGTCGTCGGCATTGTATTGCCAGCCGTTGAGGATGGTGTTGGTCAGGTCGTGCATGATTTTGGTGAGATCGATGCCCCGCACGGCGCCGTTCGTCAGATGAAAGTCCACCGCGCCACCGAGATTCGACATCGCGGCCTGCTCGCTCGTGCCGGTGGCGTTCACGTCGATATTCGCCTGCATGTTGCCTTCAAGCGAGTCGAAACCGGCGACATCGGTCAATAGCGGCAAAGCGTTCACGCCGGCAAGACGCACGTGCAGGGCCTGAGCCGGCGTCGCAGCCGATGCATCGACCGAAACCGTGCCGTCGATCGTGCCGCCATATAGCGTGGTATTGACGAGCTTCGCCTGCAGCACGCCTTTGTCGAGCGTCGTTTCCACGGTGACCGGCGCGAGGTGAAACGACGCGATCGAGAAATCGGCTGCCGTAAGCCGCATCTGCGCGTCGAAGAAATTCAGCGGATCTAGGTTATAGGCCCGATCGCTCCACGGCTCGCTCAAGGCGTTTTGGTGCGATGATCCGACGCGTTCCGGCGCCGCCAGGAATTGCAGGCGGCTAAAATCGAGATCGGCCTTCACCGTGGGCTTGGTCGCGCGAAAATCGACGCTTGCCCAGCCGTCGAACGTGCTCTGACCGAACCGGCCGCTGAGCGTATTGATGGCGAGCGTGTTGTTCCTCGACCGCAGCTCGGCGCTTGCGGACACCGGCTGTTCGAACAGCCCCGGAACCTGCAAAGTGACCGCGATGGGGATGGTGCTGCCTTCGAAACGCTGCGGCAGAGCGCGCGACTTCAAGTCCAGTTTCACGATCTGCGTGCCAAAATAGAGACTGCCGGTCACCGTTGCCCCGCCATCGGCCGATGCCGGCGATGCATCGAGATTGACGCGCTCGATCTTGCCCTCGTCGCGATCGGCGCGACTGTAGAACGCGATCGTGCCGTCCTCGACGGCGATGTGATCGATCGTCGGAGTTTCCCCGGCCGGGGCGGAATTGTCGACGGCCGGCGCGGCGGCCGGAGCGGTGGCGACACGCTCGCGCGGCAACGGCAGGCGAAGCGCCGGCCGCAAAATCGTCAGTTCGGTGATCCGCGTACGGCCGTGCCACAAATCGGCAAGCGACAGCACGATGCGGATGCGCGCGGCCTTCAAACGCTCCACCACGACCCCCTCGTCGCCGGTGAGAAGCACTACGTCGCGAAGCGAAACCGTCGGCTCGGGCCAAAAGCCAATCGTGGTCTCGCCATCGAGGCGCAGCCGATAGCCGGTCTGCGCTTCGACCCGAGATTTTACCGCGTCGACCAGAAAATTCGCCGGAATGCCAAAAAAGAACAAGAGCGCGGCCGCAACCAGCACTCCGGCAATCGCGATCTTGAACCACTTCATGTTGAACTCCGCGGAGCCAACCGTTGCAGCAGAGGAACGGATTGCGGATTCTACTCTGCAGGGTCCGTGCCGATGAATGACTTCAATTCAATCGGAAGAGCAATGGGCCGTTCAATGACCCTGTCTCTCTTCCGGGCCGACAGTGCCCGTCTCCTTGTCGGGACTCACCAGGTGTCTGCCGAAGCGCCAGATGAAGCGACCGACATCGTCCATCATTGCCATGAAGGCGGGGACGAAAACCAGCGACAATAGCGTCGACACGGTCAAGCCGCCGATCACCGCGATCGCCATCGGCGAACGAAACTCGCCGCCGGCGCCATAGGCCAAGGCGCTCGGCATCATGCCCGCGATCATTGCGATCGTCGTCATCACGATCGGACGCGAGCGCTTCTGTCCGGCATCGACAATGGCGAGGGTGCGATCCATGCCGGCGTGCATCGACTCCATCGCGAAATCGACCAGCATGATGGCATTCTTGGTTACGATGCCCATGAGCATCAGCACCCCGATCCAAACCGGCGTCGTCAACTGCTGTCCGGTGAGGAGAAGCGCGATGATGGCGCCGCCGATCGACAGCGGCAGCGAAAACAGAATCGTAATCGGCTGCAGGAAACTACCGAACAGAAGCACCAAGACGGCGTAGACCATCATCAAACCGCCGGTCATCGCGGTCTTGAAGCCGGCGGCCAGCTCGTTGAGACTCTCGGCGTCGCCGGACTGGCTGACGGTAACCCCTTTAGGCAGGCTCGACATCACCGGCAGTGCATTGATCTTTTCCAAGGCGTCGCCGAGCGCGGCGGTGCCGACGAGATCCGCGGACACGGTCGCTTGCCGCTCGCGGTTGTAGCGCGCGATGCTGGTCGGCCCCTGATCGAGCTGGATCGACGCGATCGCAGTCAGCGGCACGCTGCCCCGCCCCATCGGCAACGGCACGCGCAGCTGTTCGAGCACGCGGCGGTCGGTGCGGGCGGTATCTTCGAGCTGCACCCGGATCGGCACCAGCCGGTCGCCGGTATCGAATTTCGCCAGCGCCGGGCCGAAATCGCCGATCGTCGCCACCCTGATCGTCTCGGCGAGACTTTCGGTCGTTACGCCGAGTCGCGTCGCCAGATCGCTTTGCGGGTGGACGCGGAGCTCCGGACGCTCCAGCGAAGTGGCGGCAGTGACGTTGGATATTTGCGGGATGCGCTGCATCTGCCCGGCCAGTTCGTCGGCGACGTTGTCGACTGTTCTGGAGTCGGCGCCGGTGACGAAAAGCGACAGCGCACGAAGACCGTTTTCGTCGAGGAACCAGTAGCGGATGTCGGGAATCTCGGCGAGATCCTCGGCGATCTTCAATTCCAACTGATGCTGGGTGACCGAGCGCTGCGATTTCGGCGTGTAGCTGATGATCAGCGCAGCCTTGCGCACCTCCATCGTACCCGGCGGTACGCGTCCGCCGTCGACGAACACGCTCTTGACCTCCGCGCGCTGGCGCAAGCGCGCAACGATGGTCTCGGTGGTGCGCTCGGTATCGGCCAGTTGCGTACCGGGGGGCAATTCGATGGCGAGCAGCGAGCGCGCCGCATCTTCCGCCGGCAAGAAACCCTTGGGCAGAAGCCCCATGCTCCAGATCGAGGCCGCAAACAGTATAAGACCAAGACATACCGTGCTGAGGTAATGTCGAACCGACCAGCTCACCAGCGCGGTATAGGCTCTGAGCAAGCGTCCCGGCGGGGGCTGGGTGTCGTGCCGCGGACGCAGGAAATAGGCCGCCAGCATCGGCGTTATAAAACGCGCCGCCAGCAGCGAAAACAGGACCTGCACCGAAACGGTGATGCCGAACTGTTTGAAGAACTGACCGGCAATGCCTGGAATGAAGCTCGCCGGCGCAAAAATGGCGACGATCGTCAGGCTGATCGCGATGACGGCGAGCCCGATCTCGTCGGCCGCTTCAATGGCGGCTTGATAGGCCGATTTGCCCATCCGCATATGGCGCACGATGTTCTCGACCTCGACGATGGCGTCGTCGACGAGAACGCCGGTGGACAGCGTGATCGCCAAGAGGCTGACCATGTTGAGCGAAAAGCCCAATAAATCCATGGCCCAGAATGCCGGAAAGATCGAAAGCGGCAGCGAGACCGCGGCGATCAGGGTGGTGCGCAAATCGCGCAGGAACAGGCCGACGACGACGACCGCGAGGATGGCGCCGGCGAACAGCGTTTCAATGGCGTCGTCGTAATGTCCACGCGTAAACTCGACCGACGAATCGATCGGCTTGAGGTCGACATCCGGCGTTGCCGCCTTGAGTTCGTCGATTCGCTTCTGCACCGCGGCCGCCACCACGACATCGCTTGCGCCCTTGCCGCGCTTGATCCCGACGGCGACGACCGGCTCGCCGTTGAAACGCGCGAACGTCGTGCGTTCGGCGATCGTGTCGGTGACGACGCCGAGATCGTCGAGCCGCACTTCGCCGCCCGAGGGCAGGCTGATCATCGTTCCGGCGAGTTCCTGGAGCGACTTGCTGCCGGCGAGCGTCCGAATCGCTTCGTCGCGCCCGCCGATTCCGGCGCGGCCGCCCGCGACATTGACGATCGTGCCGCGCAAGCGATGACTGACGTCGATTGCGGTGAGGCCGACCGCCTCGAGCCGGTCCGGATCGAGTGACACCAGAATTTCCCGCTCTACGCCGCCAATGCGTTCGACCTGGGCCACGCCGTGCACGCCCTGCAAAGCGCGGATCACCACATTGTCGACGTAATAGGACAGTTGCTCCGGCGTCTTGCCCGGCGAGATCGCTGCATAGGTGACGATCGGGAGCCCGACCACGTCGACGCGCTGCACCAGCGGCTCGTTGATGTTTTGCGGCAGCTCGCCGCGAACCCGGGTCACCGCGTCCTTGACATCGTTGAGCGCGCGGTCGGTATTGGTCTCCAGCGAAAACATGATCGTGGTCGCGGAAACACCGTCGGTGATCGTCGACGAGATGTTGTGGACGCCCTCGACGCCGGAAACCGCATCTTCGATCGGTTTGGTGACTTGAGCCTCGAGCTCCGTCGGTGCAGAGCCGAATTGGGCGACGACGACGGAGACGACCGGAATGTCGGCATTCGGCAGCCGCGTGATCGGCAATTTGGTCAGACTGGCCCAGCCGAGCACCAGCATGATGATCGAAAAGACGATCGCCGGCAGCGGTTGGCGGATCGACCATGCCGATATGTTCAGCGCCATTACTGAGCCCCCAGCTGGCCGACCTCGTCAGCGAATACCGGTTTGACCCGATCGCCGTCGTGCAGCGACGAGCCGGCATGCGCGATGACGAGTTCCCCTTCCCTGATCCCGTCCAACACTTCGATGTCGGTGTCGGAAAACAGACCAAGCCGAACGCGGCGAGTTTCGACCGTCGTTTCCTGCACCACCTGAACCGTGGTGCCTTCGGTCTGATATTGCACGGCCGAATGCGGGATGGAAACGCCGCAACTGTGGCTGGCATCGATGGTGCCGCGGGCGAACATGCCGGAGCGAATGGTCGGGTCGCCGTCGACCGTCAGCCGCACTTTGCCGAGCTGGGTATTGCTGTCGATTTCAGGCAATACCAGGCGAACCTGGCTAGTGAGATCGCGGCCATTGTCCAAGCGGACCCGCGCCTGCTCGCCGCTTTTCACCTTCGGCAGCTCGGCGCTCGGCACGTCGGCTTCGATTTCGAGTGTGTTGCCGACAATGATCCGGAACGCCGGTTCCGGGCCCATCGGAGGCGGCAACGGCATCGGGGCGGCGACGGCGCCCACCTTTGCCGCGGTTTTGCTCACGAGCCCGCCAATGGGAGCCGTGATCGACATCGTGGCCGGCTGTTGTGCGCCGGCGCCTTGCCCGGACTGAGCTTGCCCGCCGCCGGCTTGGCCGGCTTGACCTTGGCCTCCGCTTGGCGCGCCGCTCGACAAGCGGGTCAGCTTGGCCAGCACTTGGCCGGTTGTGACCGTGTCGCCTGCCGCCACCAGGATTTCGCTGATCTGGTAGCCGTCGGCATTGAAGTTCACGATCGCTTCGGCCCGCGGCACCACCAGGCCGGTGAAGCGGACCGCCGACGCAAAGCAACCGTTCGCCGCCTTGACGACGACGGCGGTGACGCCGGTTGTCTCGGCGTGGCCGTCCGCGCAGCACAGCGCGGCGAAGCCGGCAACGAGCAGCCCTCGCGCCACCGCAACGTTAAACGCACCGAACTGGTGTTTATTATTTGATGCCATAGCTGGCGAACTCGTCAGCGATGTTCCACTGGGCGGCTTTCGCCGCGTCGATGTCGCTTTTTGCTCCGGACGAATCACCGCTTCGCTGTTTGGCGATGCCTCGGCCGTAAAGCGCGGAAGCATGTTTCGGATCCAGCGCTAGCGTTGCGTTGTAGTCGGATATGGCGGCGCTGAGCTTGCCGAGCTTCAAATTGACGAAGCCTCTGCTATCGAGCGCATCCGGATAGTTCGGAGCAATTTGCAATGCTGCGTTACAATCCTTCATGGCATCCTGCAATTTGCCGACGAGAGCGCGAACCCAGCAACGGTTGTTCAGTGCGCCCGCGTGATTCGGATCGCGGCGGATCACTTCATCGAAGTCCCCAAGTGCCAGATTGTAGTCGCCATTCATAGCGCGATGTTGACCGCGACGATAAAACCCCGCCAGATCGCTGGGAGCTGCAGCATCGACGGAGGCAGTATTATTGTCCGCGTCCGGCGGCAGTTTGGCGATCTGTTGCTCGGCCAGATCGTGATAGTAGCCCGACGGATATTTTACGACGAAATCGTTCCAGCCCTGTCGCGTTCCAGCCTCTTCCGTCAGCACATAATCATGCCGGGCTTGCGCTTCCGGATCCGGCGAAGAAGTGGCCGGCTTGTCGACCGGTTGGGAAGAAGCCGTCGAGGAAGCGGTCGAGGAAGCGCTCGAATTCGCCGGCGTGGCGGTCGCCGGCTTCGCCGCGGCGACCGTGGTCTGCGCGGCGGGCGTTGCATGGCCGGCGGCAGTCGCGACGGCTGGGTGCGAAGCCGATCCGAGGGTGACATCGGAGTCGAGCGACGACGAAAACCACGGCACCTGTTGTGTCTTGGTATCGCGCGACACGTCCATGCGCGTGCGGTTGAAAATCTGTTCGATCGTGGCGTCCGGCGCCTTCAGTTCGCCAAGCAGTTCGGTCATGAATACGGGCGGGCTGGTGTCGACCACGGTGTCCGGGGGGGCTGACGTCATCACCACGGTGCCGCGCGGCGCCGTGATCGCTGCGAGCCCCGCCGACACGCTGCGGAAGCGCCGCTCGAAAGGATTACGCCGCGACGCATCGATTATGGCGATCTTGACCGGCGCGCCCCGATTGGTCATTTGCGCGAGCACATTGTCGAGGCTGAACCCATCGCGCCGAACGTCGCTCTCGTTCCATATCTGCGCATCGAGCGGTATCATGTAGCTTTGGCGGTTGGACTGGATGCCGAAGCCGCTGAAGAAAATCAGCGCGGTCGAGCTTGAATTGATCTTGCCGTAGAATTGGTCGAGCGCGTGCTGCATCGCCGCTTTTTTGACGTTTTCTGCGATCGTCACATCGAAGCCGTGGCGACGCAGTTCGTCGGCGAAAGCGCGAGCGTCGGTGACCGGCTCGGTGAGCGGCGCATCGGCGTCGGGATAGGCGGCATTGCCGATCAGCAAAGCCACGCCGGCATTCTGATCCGCAACAGCCCAAGACGCGGGAATCGTCGCGGGAATCGTCGCCAGGATGAGGGTGCCGACGAGAACGATAAGACGCTGTCTCATGGGCATCTGACGCATCGTCCCTGACCCGGCGCCTGGTTCGTCCCAGGCACGAAAAAGCGGCTTCCCGGAGAAGATAGAATCAAGTCATGACAGTTCGGCATTGTCGATCGGCCCGTACTACCGATCGGCGCGAACGACCGATCGGCGAGAGCGGGTACCGCGAACGCTGCACCCGCTCAGCGTTCTCCCGACCCGGCGCGAAGGATAACGGCATGGTACAGTTTAGGCAATGCTGCAACTTTTTGTCGGCCGATCAGGGCCTAACAAGCGTTGAGTGAAGGCTTAAAGACCCGTTGTTGCTGAATCGACACACTACCGAGAATAACGCGCTGTTCCCACACTAGGGCGAGTAAGGGGCCTTTCCGCGATGCAAAAGCGATTTATACTGCGGCACAATCGGGGCAAAGTCCTGGACGGCTATAATTACAGGGGCGATGGGATGTTTCTAGGAACTCAGACTGGCACTTGCGGCCGTCAAATGTCCGTAGAATCGACGGGATCTGGCCCTGCTCCGCACTTGAGTGGCCGGAGAATCGGCGTTGCAGCGGCGGTGGCGATTGGCATTTCCCTGGCTGCTTCGGCGGCGCAGGCAGAGAATTGTACCAATTCACCGCTGGCGTTCGCCAGCAACCTGCCAGCTCCCGGTATTTCCGCTTCCGCCGTGTCGAGCATGATCGGCAGCACGCTCGCCGCCGCGAATACAGCCTTCCTGTTGCAGAGCACGGCCTTTATTGGCAGCCCGCCGAATCCCGCGCCTGGTCAGCAGGGCGGCGGCGTATGGATTCGCGGCGTCGATGGAGAGGTGAGCATCAAGAGCACCAGTACAGGCTCCGCGACCGGCAGCGGCGCGGTGTTCGGCACGACGCCGCCGGCGAGCGCGTCCATCGCCATACAGTGCTCCCAGCAGGTGAACGTGAATTTCGGCGGCTTCCAAGTGGGGAGCGACATTGCCAAACTGAACATCAGCGGTTGGAACTTTCATAGCGGCGTAACCGCTGGCGACTTGGGCGCCAAATCAAGCCTTGTCGGCGGTTACCCTGGTATCCAGAACGGCGCTTTCGTTGGATTTTCTACCGTCGGCACCGGCCAATTCGTCGGCGAGACGCATGTTCCCTTCATCGGCATCTACGGCGCGGCCACCAGCGGCGGCTTCGCCGCTGATGCGTTGCTGCGGACTGAATACTATCAGAACACCCTGGATGCCCCGGTGGCCAATGTTCTCAACCAGAACATCGACGCCCACGGCTGGACGTTTGCAACGTCGGCCTCTTATCAATGGGCAGTGCCCGATACCAATTGGTTCATTGAACCCTCCGCCGGCCTGCTGATTTCGCGGACGAAGGTGGATCCGTTCAACTTCCTGACGGCCGGCGCCGGTTCCGGGGACAGCTACCCTGGTACGCTCAATATCGGTACGGTGAAGAGCGACATCGGTCGCGTGGGGCTTCGGGTTGGGGAGACATTTGAAAACGGCGGTGTGATCTGGCAGCCGTTCGGGGCGTTCAGTGTCTGGCACGAATTCGGCTCGAACATTGCCGCAAACTTTGCGTCGGCCCCGGGATTTGTCGCTACAGGCCTCCCGCTTGTTCCGGTCAATCTCAATGGCCCGGCTACCGTGTCCGCGACGACGTCGACTTCGACATTCGGCACTTATGAGCAGTACTCAGTCGGCCTTGCCGCAGTGATCGGTGCTACCGGTTGGTCCGAGTTCGTGCGCGTCGATTACCGCGACGGAAAGGATCTTGAGGGCTGGAGCGCGTCGGGCGGCATTCGCTATCAATTCATGCCGGAAAAAGCCCCACCCTTGCCCTTGAAGGCGAAGGCTCCGCCGGTCGTCGAGGCGGTCAACTGGACCGGGTTCTATGTCGGCGGCTTTGGTGGCGCGACCCAAGGCACCGCCCATTGGGGTTATTCGGGCGGCTCGACCGACCCCCATGTCGCCGGCTACCTGTTCGGCGGCGACGCCGGCTACAATTATCAGACTGGAAATTACGTGGTCGGCGTGGAGGCGGAACTCGGCACCACCAAGACCCGGGGTGGGAACGCTTGCGGGCCGATGTCATCCACGGGTAACCCGTTCGCCGCCCCTCCTACGCCTATCGTCGAGAGCGGGATGTACCAGATGACCTGTAACGCGTCGATCAATTGGCTGGCGACGGCGACGGCACGGGTCGGCTACGCCTGGGACCGCGCGCTGTTCTACGTCAAGGCCGGCGGCGCCTGGACCGACGAGCAGTTCGCGGCGACGTGCAACTACGGAGCTTGGAACACCAATAATGGCGCAGGCGGTTTCCATTGCACGAATCCTGCGGTCGCCTTCTCCAATGGCTTCTCCGCCAAGACCGACCGCGGCGGTTGGATTTTGGGTTGGGGCACCGAATACGCCCTGACCTCCCATTGGTCGGCCAAAGGCGAGGCGGACTATATCAGCTTCGGCAACCGGAACGTCGTTGCTAACGATCCGAACAACGGGCCGACGCCGATCACTGTCGGCATGCACATCTGGGAAGAGAAGGTCGGCGTGAACTATCGGTTCTAAGCGATTTGTTTCCCATAAGTTTCGGCAAAACCCGGGCGTAGCGCCCGGGTTTTTTATTGGCGAGGGCGGCGGTAGAGGGGCCTGCTTATGTAGCTGAGTTTTCGCGGCTGGGCAGGTACGCGGACGGAACCGGCCGCTGCACCCCTCCCCGCTGCGCAGGTCCCCGCTTTGAATGACCCGGAAGCCTGTCCACACCATGTTCTTTTCGGCAAACCCTTGGGGGCCCAGGATTCACCTCCGGGGCACGGCTTTTCCCGATCACGCTGCGGCTGGCTTACCCCCAACGCAAAAAAAGCCCGGGACGACGCCCGGGCTTTCCAGAATGCGCATGGGTCGACGGGCCAGGCCATCGATGGGCCCAGGCCACGGGAGCTAACGAGGGGAATTAATAAGTAACCCCGAAGACCAGTGGCCCGAAGCAGCCGATCCGACAGGCCAAATTCGGCTGCGCGGCGGAACTGGCGATTTCGATCAGTTCCGGTTGAACCACCGGCACGGGCAGCCGCGGCGGTGCACTGGCGGCGATCGCCGACGCCCGGTGCATCCTATGGAGCGAGACAGAGCGCTTGGTTACGACCGATACGGTATGAGCCGGTTTGGTTGCCCGTGGAGCGCTTTGCGCCGCCGTACCGTCGGCGGGAGCGCCCGGAACGACCGCGCCGATCGGCGGAAGCGGAAGTTCGGACGCCGACAGCGGCAAGCCGAAGCCTGCCACCAAAGCCGAACCGATCAGGAATACCCCCAGATGCTGGCGGTTTGTCATAGCAGCGGTCCTTTCACTATGTTCGAAGTCGGTCCCTCACCCCAAGCATGCCATATGTTGCAGCGAAACCTACACGCCCTTGGCAGTCGCGACAAATTAATTGGCACCAATAACGGCTGGCCGATGGCGAAACCGGGGCGTTCGGTTCGAAAAAAAAGTTTCCGGCGACGCCGGAACCGGCGTTTTGCCGCCGCCTAATAGCAAAGGCCGTGGAAAACCGAGGCAAAGCTAAGCTATGATGGCGCGCACAGCAGGATAGCGCCCAAAAAATAGCGCCGAAGTCGAGCCTTTCCGAACCCAGAGGAGAAAGACCATGGCACACCCGCTCTCTAAGGCCGCAAGCCGATTGGCGTCTTCGCTGATTGTCGGCGGCCTCATCTGGTCCGCAACCAGCATGGCGGCTTCGGCTCAGACCGTCTCCGCCGACAAGATCATCAATACGCTCGCGCCTCCCGTCACCAGGAGCCTCACCGCTCCGGAGCCCGCGGTAAGCGATAGCGACCGCGCCTTCATCGACAGCTTGCGCCATCGCACCCGATCGCTCAGCCTCGAAGAGGGCGATCATGTTGCGGCACTCGCGAAAGAGCGGCCGAAGATCAATCTCGAAATCTATTTCGACTACAATTCGGCGACGATCACGCCAAAGGCGGAGCCGCAGCTGAACGAGCTCGGCGATGCGTTGCGGAGCTCGCGGCTGGAAAACTCGGTCGTCGTGCTGAGCGGGCATACCGACGCCAAAGGAGGCGACGAATACAATCAGCAGCTATCGCAGCGGCGCGCCGAAGCGGTTAAGAAATACCTGGTGGAAAAGCTCAAAATCTCCGCGGATAATCTCTCGAGCGCCGGCTACGGCAAGCGCGATCTGAAGAACAAGGCCGATCCCTTCGCCGCCGAGAATCGGCGGGTGGAGATCGTGAATATGGGTGCCACTAATCAGGCCAGTCGCTGAAGCATCGGCCGGAACGCAGGCCGCCTGCGCGACCCGTGTTCCGGCCAATTTACCTAAACCTTGATCCGCCGGGTATGTTTCTGCGAGAGGGTCGTTTACGGCGTTGTCCAGGTGGTATCGAAGTGCTACAGTTCTCCGTGAGAGTTGGAATTCGTCCCCGTTAATCGCCAATTGCCGGCAAGGGCACTGCAAGGATACCGCAACGGATACCGCAGTGAGGGATGACGATGATTAGGAACATCCTCTGCACGACCGCCTTGGTCCTGGGCGTGATTTGCACCCCGCTATGGGCCGCCGGTCCTGCATTCGCCGAGCGACGCGTCGCGTTGATCATCGGCAATTCGGCTTATCAGAATGCTCCGGCACTTCCGAATCCGTCGCGGGACGCCCGCGCGATCGCGGCGATGTTCCAGAAGGCCGGGTACGACACTGTCAGCACCGCCTACGACCTCGGCAATTTGGACTTCAAGCGCGCCATTCGCCAGTTCGAGGACGCGGCTTCCGATTCCGATATCGCCGTCGTGTACTACGCCGGCCATGGCATCGAAATCCACGGCACCAATTATGTGATCCCGGTGGACGCAAAACTCGCGAGCGACCGCGACGCCGACGACGAGGCCATTCCGCTCGATCGGCTCGTCGAATCGGTCGACGGTGCGAGGAAATTGCGCGTCATCGTCCTCGACGCCTGCCGCGACAATCCGTTCTCGCGCAACATGAAGCAGCAGCGCGTGGCCATGCGCGGCATCGCCGCAGGCCTCGGCGCCGCCGAACCGAGCAGCCTGAACACCCTGATCGCCTACGCGGCGAAAGCCGGATCGCAAGCCGAAGACGGTAACGCCGATCACAGCCCGTTTGCCGTCGCGCTGATGGACAATCTGTTCGTGCCGGGCCTCGACGTTCGCCTGGCCTTCGGCCGCGTGCGTGACGAAGTGCTCAAGAAGACCGGCAATCGCCAGGAACCGTTCGTGTACGGCTCGCTCGGCGGTGGCAATGTCGCGCTTGTTCCCGGGCCGGATCAACCGGCTGCACCCACGGTCAGCGATCTGAACGGTGAAAAGAGCGACTATACTCTGGTCGAGAAGATCGGCACCAAAGGCGCATGGCAGGTCTTTCTGACCCAGCACCCGACTGGCTTCTACGCCGATCTCGCTCGCCAGCAGATCGACAAGCTCGGTGGGCCCGATGCGACTGCCTCGCTGCCGGCCGGCGGCACCCCGAAGCCCACGCTTGTTTCGGTCCAGACTCAGAACACCCCGGCTCCGACGCCACCAGCCGCTCCGAGCGCGCCCGTTACCATTGCGGCGCGCGATACCGGGAAGCCGTCCGCGGCTCCCACTCCGAGCGCCAGCCCGCCCATGGTCGTTGCTGCGCTCGAACCGTCGAAGCCCGCGACCCCGCCCGGGCCGACGACCGAGGAACAACGCGCTTGGGACAAGATCAAGGACTCCAGTAACGCCGCCGATTTCCGGACGTTCATCAAAAACTACCCGACGTCTGTGTTGGCCGAAACCGCCCTGAAGCACGCGCAAGCCATCGAACAGGCTGAGCAGCAGCGGCTCGAGGCGGCGAAGCAAAAGGCTGCGGAAGCGGCGCGAATCAAGGCCGAACAGGATGCAGCCTTGGCGGCCGCGCAACAGGCGGCGAAGGCGGCCGAACAGGCTCGGCTGGAAGCCGAGCGCGAAGCGGCCCTCAAGCGCGACGAAGAGGCGCATCAAGCGGCGCTGGCGGCGCTGGCGCAGGCGACCAAGGACAAACAGAAAGCCGATGCCGACGCCGCCAAGAAGCAGGCCGACCAGCAGGCTGCGCTTGCGGCTGCCCAGCAGGCGGCGCAGACGGCCGAGCAGGCGCGGCTTGACGCCGAGCACGCCGCTCAGGCCCAAAAGGAAGCCGCTTGCAAGAACGAGCAAGACAGGCTGACCTCGCTGCAGGCGCAGGGCAGCAAGGCCCGCGACGATCTCAAGCAGCTGCAGCAGGGTCTGACATGCGATCGGCTCCGACCGATGGTGACCGCTGCGCTGGATAAGGCCAACGCCCTGCCCGACGTCAACACGCCGACTCAGATTCGTTCGGCACAACAGGAATTGGCCCGGGTCGGATGCTATTCGGGCACTGTCGACGGCACTTTGAGCCCGGCAACGACGGTCGCGGTCCAGCACTATCAGAGTGAACGCGGCAAGCCCGCCGGCGCCGTCGATATTTCCGATGCCTTTGTTTCCGATCTTAAGAAGCAGTCCTCGCGGGTGTGCCCGCTGGTTTGCCCCTCCGGAAAAGTCGCGGACGGCGATGTGTGCGTGGCCATTGTGAAGCCTGCGCCGGTCGCCCGCCAAAAGGACGAGGACAAGCCCGCCCCGTCGAAGAAAGCGGAAAGGACGCCGGAACGGGCCCCGGCGCGCCAGCAGGCGAAGGAAGCTGAGCCGGCGCCGCAGCCTCGAGTTACCCAGACATCTTCGGCGAGCAGTGGCGGTGGCGGCCACACCATCATCGGGGTCGGGTTCTAAGATCAGGTCGGTTCTGAAAATGGCGTTGAAGTGAAAGATCGGGGTCGGGTTCTAAGGAGGACGGTCTGAACGTGTGAGCTGATTTTCTTCGCAACTAAAAAGATAGAGGAGAACGGTCATGGAAAGTCCTGCTTCTGAAAGTCCTGCTTCGAAAAGTTCTGCTTCAAAAGCCCCGCACTTTTCGGCATGCCACGCTGTGGTTATCGGCCTCGCCGTCACGCTCGGCTCCACTGCCAGCTTTGCTCTCGGCAGCGATTCGCAACGAGCCGCCTGCACGCCCGACGTCTTCCGCCTCTGCAGTTCCGAGATCCCGAACGTCGACCGTATCGTCGCCTGCCTGAAGAAGGAAAAGCCGAACCTGAGCGCCGGCTGCCAAGCTGTGTTCAACACGACGGAAGAAAAGTCCGCCACGCGGTCGATCGCCACGCCCGCTCTGGAGTGGTGCACATTCAATAGCCACGTCATTGATCCGGGCGAGACGGACTGGTTCAAGTGGTGCGGCACCGCTGCGGGCAATCAATAAAGAAAAAACTTTCAAACGAGGTGATGGGGGCGTTCGGCAGCATTACCCGGTCACCTCGCCTCTCGTTTTTGCAGCGATCCCCGGGATTGCCACGACCCGCCAACTGCGGCGGCGCGCTTATAGAGAGCGCCCCATCGGTCAAATCCCCAGATAGCGGTGCTGGACGCTCGGCGCATTCGCCAGCTCCTGCGAGCTGCCGGCCCATACGACACGGCCACGCTCGATGATATAATTGCGATCGGCGATGCGCGTGAGCGCGTCGACGTTTTTGTCGATCACCAGGATCGACTGCCCGGCCGCGCGCAGGCTTTTCAGGCAGCGCCAGATGTCGTCGCGGATGAGCGGGGCAAGTCCCTCGGTCGCTTCGTCGAGAATGAGAAGACGCGGATTTGTCATCAACGCGCGGCCGATCGCCAGCATTTGTTGCTCGCCGCCCGACAGCAGCGTCGCCATATTGTCGGAGCGCTCGGCGAGCCGCGGAAACATCCGCCCCACTTTTTCGAGCGTCCACGGGTTCGGGGCGGCCTCGCGGTTGGCCGCGGTGGCGACGAGATTTTCCCGCACGGTGAGGTTGGGAAAAACCTGCCGGCCCTCCGGCACCAAGCCGATACCGAGTTGGGCGACGCAGTAGGACGGCAGGCGCTGAATTTCGGTGCCGGCGAACCGGATCGTGCCGCGAGCCGCCGGAGTGAGCCCCATGACGGAGCGCACAGTGGTCGTCTTGCCCATGCCGTTGCGTCCCAACAGCGAGACCATTTCCCCCGCTGCGACCGTCAGGGTGATGCCGAACAGGACGCGGCTGAGGCCGTAACTCGTTTCGACATCGCAAAGCTCGAGGAGCGGTGTCTCAGCCATGCTCCCCTCCTTGCGCCGCACCGCCCGGCGTAGCCGCGGGCTTCGCCGGGCTCTCGCCGAGATAGGCTTCGCGCACCGCCGGATCGGCCCGGATCGCCTCGGCATCGCCGGACGCGATGATGCGGCCGTAGACCAGGACGCTGATGCGATCCGCGAGCGCAAAGACCGCATCCATGTCGTGCTCGATCAGCACGATCGTGACGCTGCCTTTCAGCCGCCGCAGCATGTCCACAAGCCGCGCCGATTCCTCGGGTCCCATGCCGGCCATCGGCTCGTCGAGGAGCAAAAGCCGCGGCCGGGTGGCCAGCGCCATGGCTATTTCGAGCTGGCGCCGCTCGCCGTGGCTGAGATCGGCGACCTGCATCTCGGCACGGTCGGCCAGGCCGGCTCGCTCGATCGCTGCGCGCGCGGGCTCGCGCAATGCCGGATCGCGCCGCGCGTTCCGCCAAAAACGAAACGAATGCCCATCATGCGCTTGGACCGCGAGCGCGACATTGTCGAGCGCGCTGAATTCGGGAAACAGCGACGTGATCTGAAACGAGCGCGCCAGCCCGAGCTGGCTCCGCCGGTACACTGGCAGCGTGGTGATGTCGTGTCCGGCGAAGCGGATGCGGCCGCTATCGGAGGTGATCTCCCCGGTCAGCTGCCCAATCAGCGAAGTCTTGCCGGCACCGTTTGGGCCGATGACGGCATGCAACTCGCCTTGCGGCAGAATGAGCGAAATCGCATCCGAGGCCACCACGCCGCCGAAGCGCTTGGTCAAAGTCTCGATCTTGAGCAAGACGTCAACCACGGCGCCCTCCCCCGATCAGGCCGTCGATGCCGCCATTGAGGTAGATCGCGACGCCAAGCAGCAAGGGACCGAGGATGAGGTTCGGATAATCCGTCACATTCGACAGCGCCTCGTCCAGGAGCAGAAACGTCATGGCGCCGATCAGCGGCCCGAACATCGCCTGCATGCCGCCGATCACCACCATGACCATAAGATCGCCGGAGCGCGTCCAGTGCATCATGGCCGGACTGATGAAGTTGGTATGATTGGCAAGCAAGGCGCCGGCGAGCCCGCACATCGCGCCCGCGATGACGAAGCAGACGAGTTTGTAGCGGAAGGTGGGGAAGCCGATGGCGCGCATGCGCCGCTCATTCGAGCGGGCGCCCTGGACGACGAGGCCAAAGCGGGAATTAACGACACGCCAGATCAGGTAAATGCCGGCCAGCAGCAGCGCAAAGCACAGATAATAAAACAGCGTCTTGTTGTCCAGATTGAGAAAGCCGCCGAACCGGCTACGCTGGTAGATCGTCAGACCGTCGTCGCCGCCGTAGCGGTCAAGACCGATGGCGACGTAATAGACCATCTGCGCGAAGGCGAGCGTGATCATGATGAAATAGACGCCCCGCGTGCGCAAGCTCAGCGCGCCGACGACGAGCGCGTAGAGTGCGGCAGCCGCGATGGCGACCGGCCATTGCACCAATGCCGAGCCGATGCCTTCCTTGGCCAGTATGCCGACGGCGTAACCGCCGATGCCGAGATAGGCGGCATGGCCGAAACTCACCATGCCGCCGAACCCCATGATCAGGTTCAAGCTGAGCGACGCCAGCGCCAGAATGAGGACGCGCGTGAACAGGGTTATGACGAACGCATTGCCGGTCACCGCCGCGTAGACCGGCACCAGCGCGAGGATCACCAACAAAATGCCGTTGGCCGCCACGCGCGGGCTAAGCCGCTTCAAATGATCGGGCACAGGCGTCATCGGGTCGTTGCCGGGAACAGCCCGCCGGGACGCACGATCAGGACGAGCGCCATCACCAAATAGATCATCATCGACGACAGCGCGCGGGCGAGGTTCGCGGCCGCGCTTTCGCTCAAGTAGATGCCGAGTAGATCCGGCAGGAACGCGCGGCCGACAGTGTCGACCAGACCGACCAGCATGGCCGCGACGAACGCGCCGCGGATCGAACCAATGCCGCCGATGGTGACGACGACGAAGGCGGCGATCAGGATGTTTTCACCCATGCCGATCTGTACCGTGAGAATCGGCGCCTGCATGAGGCCGGCAAAGCCGGCGAGCGCGGCCCCGAGACCGAATATCAGCGTGTAGAGCAGCTTTATGTTGACGCCCAGCGCGCCCACCATTTCGCGGTTCGAGGCGCCGGCGCGGATGAGCATGCCGAGCCGCGTGCGCATGATGAGAAAATAAAGGAGAAAGCCCACCACGAGAGTCACCGCGATGATGACCAGGCGATAGACGGGATAGAACAGACCCGGCAGGATTTCCACGGCATTGAGCATCTGGCTCGGCAGCGCCAGCGTCATTCCGGCCGGGCCCCAGACGAGCCGGACCAGTTCGTTGAAGAACAGCAATAGACCGAAGGTGCCGAGAACGTGATCGAGATGATTGCGGCCGTAGAGCCGGCGTATCGCGATCACTTCCAGCGCCATGCCGAGCGCCAGCGTAGCCACGATCGCGAGCACGGCGCCGAGCAGGAAACTGTCGGTCCACGCCGCGAATGTGGCCGCGAAATAGGCGCCGATCATATAGAGCGAGCCATGTGCCAGGTTGACGAGATCCATGATACCGAAGATCAGCGTCAATCCCGCCGCCAAAAGAAACAGCAGCATTCCCAATTGAATGCCGTTGAGGAACTGCTCGATGAAATACAGCATGGCGCTCGCGTATCGTAGATCACCTCGTTCGTCGTGTCCGGGCCTGTAGCGGACAGCCACATCCGAACGGCGGACGAAGCCTAGCTGGCCGAGTCAAGCGCGGCCACGGCGATGCCGGGTCAACTCGGCCGTTATCGCGAAAGCCAACGGCGCTCACTTCATCGGACACTGGTCGTGGAATCTGTCCTGGTCGTCCTTGACGATGGTGGCGACGGTGTGCAGCGCGTAGCTGCCATCGGCGTTCTTCACCGCATCCTGAAGGTAGAAATTCTGGATCGGAATGTGGTTGTTGCCGAACTTGAAGCTGCCGCGCACAGACTTAAAGTTCGCTTTCTCCATTTCCTTGCGCATACCCTCTTTATCGTTCAAGTCGCCCTTGACCGCGGTCACGGCGGAGTCGATCAGCGACACCGCGTCGTAACTCTGCGCGCCATAGAACGACGGCGACGCGCCATATTTCGCCTTGTAGTCGCCGACGAATTTTTGGTTCTCCGGATTGGCCAGATCGCCAACCCATTCCTGCGCGCCGGGAATGCCGATCGCGAGGTCCTTCAGCCGCGGCAGCGACAGGTCGTCGATGGTGAACGCGGTGTAGAGCGGGATCTGGCCCTTGAGACCGGCTTGCACATATTGGGTGATGAACTGAATGCCGGCGCCGCCCGGATAGAACGCGAAGATCGCATCCGGCTTGGCCGCGCGGGCCTTCGACAATTCGGCGGAAAAATCGAGTTGGTCGGGCCAGCGCGTGAGCTCCTGACCGACGATCTGGCCCTTGAAGGTGGTTTGCACACCGGCCAGCATGTCTTTGCCGGCGGCATAATTCGGTCCCATCAGGAAGGCGGTCTTGACGCCCTTGTCATTCATGTAACGGCCGACCGCCGCGGGCGTCTGGTCGTTTTGCCACGAAGTCGAGAACACATAGGGCGAGCAAAGCTCGCCGGCGAGTTGCGAGGGGCCGGCATTGGCGTCGATCGTCATGGTCTTCGAGTCGACCAGCGGCTTGAGCGCCGCGAGCATGACGTTCGACCAGATGTAACCGACGACGAAATTCACGTGATCGGCTTCGATCAGTTTTTGCGTTTTCTGCACCCCCACTTCCGGCTTGATCTGATCGTCCTCGTAGATGACTTCGACGGGGAGGCCGCCGAGCTTGCGGCCGTGATGATCGAGGCCGAGCTCGAACGAGTTTTTCATATCGTTGCCGATCGCAGCGACCGGGCCGCTGAAGGTGCTGACAAAGCCGATCTTGACCGTCTGCTGAGCCTGCTGCTGCGCTATGGCCGGTCCCGCGCCGAGCGCGAGCACGGCTACCGGAATAATTGCGGTCCTTCTCATGGCATCCCCCTTTGTTGGCGTTCGTTTCAGTGCCAAGGCATTTCGTTGTGCGATGGGCCGATTTGACCGCGCGCGGGGGCGCCGATCAAGCCGGAGATGAGAATACGCCAACTGCACCGACCGCGGCAAATCGGCATACCAGGCCCGATCGTGGTCGTTCGCCGGCTTGCGGCCGATCGGCGAAAGCCGCTAACCTGGCGTCTCGTGTATCCCCCCGAACTCTTCATCGGGGTCCTTTATGGCTGATTTGGAGGACAGATCATGCGCGCTTTTTTTCTGGCATGTCTCGCTGTCGTCGTTATCGGCACTGCCGGCTATTTTTCGCTCAACGCCCTGCAACAGCCGACCGGCGCGGCCTATACGACCGACAGCGCGCGTACCGATCCGAGCTGGAGCTGGCGCAGCGTCTCGACCGCCACAACAGCGGTGCCCTGCGAGCCGCGCAAGCTTTGGCAATGGTTCTTTGTCGACATCCGCCGGCCGGACGGTGAATCCAAGCTTTGCTCGGATTCGCAGTAGATTCCGTCGGCACCCCGCACTTACGTCATCGTCTCAATCAAGCCACCGGCGTCGGCGTCGCGCCCGCAGGCGGCGCCACATTGCGGCCTTGGCCGAATTCTCGTTCCACCCAGAGCGAATGGTGCTGCTTGGCCCAGTTGAGATCGACTTCGCCGCTCGCCATCGCCTCCCAGCCGCCCTCCAGTCCTACGGCGCCGATGTAAATATGCGCGATGATGAGCGCGATGAACGCCACCGCAATCAGCGCGTGGATCAGTTGCGAGATCTGCATGCCCATGACGTTGGTCCAATAGAATGGGAACAGCAAAAAGACTCCCGAAACCGCGACGCCGACGGTACCGAGCATTGCAACCCAGAAATATGCCTTCTGTCCGCCGTTGAACTTGTCGGCCGGCGGATGAACGTGCTTGACCATACCGCCCCCTGCCTTGAACCATCTGATATCGACGGCGGTCGGGATATTGGCCTTGGCCCATAACAGAAACAGAACCACGACGCCGAGCACAAACGGGAAGCTCGCATAAGCGTGGGCGTATTTGGCTAACAGCGACCACCACGAAAATGCCTGGGGTCCGACGAGCGGCAACAACAACACCCGCCCGAACGTGATGTTCAGACCGGTCAGCGCGAGAATGGTGAAGGACATAGCAATCATCCAATGCGTGACGCGCTCGAAACTCTTAAACCGCGGAATCTTACGATCCGAACGGCCCGCCTCGATCCGGGTCGGCCCCAGCGTGAAATAAAGCACCGCAAAGAGCGTGGCCACACCGAGAATGACGACGGCGCCGATCCAACGCAGCCAGACCTCCTGAATGAGCCGCCAAACGCGGCCGAGCGGCTGTTCGACGACATATGATCTGGTATCGGCTATCGTGCCGCGGCCTTGGATAAGATAGTTCTGCTGCAGCAACTGCTGCTCTTTGACGGCAGCGGCATTCGGACCGTCCGGATGAGGCGCTTGCGCGGCGACGGGCGCGGCGAAGGCGAAGACGACCAATGCGATCGCAGCGAGAACGAGCCGGATGCGCGGGTGGATTCTTGCCATTGGCTTGCTCATCGACGTTCTCCGTCAATCTCCGCGGTGTGGTGCGGTCCCGGTTTCGACGGTCTCGTTGTAGGCGGTTTGCCATCCCCAAGCGCCGGAACCGTAGCCGCGCCGGGCGACGCGGTCTTGATAGATCTGCGCCACGACAGTGCCGTCGCCGGCCAACAGCGCCCGCGTCGAACAGACTTCGGCGCAGATCGGCAGCTTGCCTTCGGCGAGACGGTTGGCGCCGTATTTCTCGTATTCGATCGGCGATCCGTCCTGCTCCGGGCCGCCGGCGCAGAACGTGCACTTGTCCATCTTGCCGCGCGAACCGAAATTTCCGACGCGCGGATATTGCGGCGCGCCGAACGGACAGGCGTAGAAGCAGTAGCCGCAGCCGATGCAGAGATCCTTGTTGTGCAGCACGACGCCGTCGTCAGTCGTGTAGAAGCAGTTCACCGGGCAGACCGCGGCGCATGGCGCGTCGGTGCAGTGCATGCAGGCCATCGACACCGAGCGTTCGCCGGGCTCGCCGTCATCGATGGTGACGACGCGGCGCCGATTGATGCCCCAAGGCACCTCGTTCTCGTTCTTGCAGGAGGTGACGCAGGCATTGCACTCGATGCAGCGGTCGGCGTCGCAGAGGAATTTCATTTGTGCCATCGGCAGCCTCCTCACGCCGCTCGGACCTGGCAGAGCGTAGCTTTGGGCTCTTGCATGCCGGTTGCCGGATCGTAGCCGTAGGTCGTGATCGTGTTTGCGCTTTCGCCGAGCACGATCGGATCAAGTCCCGCCGGATAATTCGCGCGCAAGTCCTGGCCGCCGAACCAGCCGCCGAAATGGTACGGCATCCAGACCACGCCCTTAGGCACGCGATCGGTGACCAGTGCTTTGACCTTGGCTTTGGCGGCGTTCTCCGCGCCGGTCACCCAGATCCAAGCGCCATCTTTCACTCCGCGGTCGGCGGCGTCGGCTGGATTGATTTCGGCGAACATGTCCTGCTGCAATTCGGCGAGCCATTTGTTGGAGCGGGTCTCTTCGCCGCCGCCCTCGAATTCGACAATACGGCCGGTGGTGAAAATCAGCGGGTAGTCCCTAGCGATTGCTTTATCGACGGCGGCCTTTTGCACCGAGAAACTCATGTTCGGCAGACGAAACTGCTTGGCATCCGCGAACGTCGGATACCGGCCGACCAGTTCGGGGCGCGGCGTATAGATCGGCTCGCGATGGATCGGGATCGGGTCCGGCAAGCCGAAGGCGTTCATCCGCGCCTTGGCATTGCCGTAAGGCACGCAGCCGTGCTTGAGCGCGACGCGCTGAATCCCGCCGGAAAGGTCGGTCGCCCACGACACCGTATCGGGACTGGCGCCGCCGACTAGTTGAATAACGGCCAACTCGTCCGCGGTCAGCTCGCCGTCCCAGCCCAGCTTCTTCAGCACCGCGTAGGTGAATTCGGGATAGCCGTCCTTAATTTCCGAGCCCTTTGAATACGAGCCTTCGGCAAGCAAATTCACGCCGTCACGCTCGACCCCGAAGCGGGCGCGGAACGTGCCGCCGCCGTCCATCACGTGGAGATTGGTATTGTAAAGGTTCGGCGAGCCGGGATGCTTGACTTCCGGCTTACCCCAGCACGGCCACGGCAAGCCGTAATAGTCGCCCTTACAGGGGCCGTCGCCGGCGCGCATCGTGACGAGATCGAAATCCTTCTGGTTCGCCATGTGCAGCTTGATGCGCTCGGGCGATTGACCGCAATATCCCGTCGACCAGCTGCCACGGTTTATTTCACGCAAGATGTCCTCGGGCACCGGCCGGTCGCCTTCGACCTTGATGTTCTTGAACAACAGATCGGCGAAACCGAGTTTCTTCGCCATCAGGTAGATCACCTGATAGTCATCCTTGGTCTCGAACAACGGCGGCACGACTTGCTCGCCCCATTGCATCGAGCGGTTCGAAGCCAGGCGCGATCCGGAGCTTTCGAACTGGGTACACACCGGCAGCAAATAAGTGCCGTCCTTGCGCCCGGCCTCCACCGACAGCGACGTCCAGGTCGTCGGATGCGGGTCGGCGATCACCAGAAGATCGAGCTTCGCCATTCCCTTCATCGATTCCGGAATGCGCGCGATACTGTTACTGCCGAAGCCCTCGACGAACATGGCCCGAACATTGTCTTTCTGAGCGACCTGGTCCTTGGGCAGGAGCACGGCGTCGAACCAGCGGCTGATCGGAATTCCGGGCGTCTCCATGATCTGCTTTGAATCGAAACGCGATTGCAGCCACTGATAATCGACGTTCCAGACGCGTCCCCAGTGCCGCCAGCCGCCTTCGGCGAGGCCGTAGTAGAACGGCAAAGTCACCACGTCGAGGCCGGCATCGGTCGCGCCCTGCACATTGTCATGACCGCGGAAAATGTTAGCGCCCATGCCGGAGCCGCCGATATTGCCGGTGAGAAGCAACGCGATGCAGGCGGCGCGGACGTTTGCGGTACCGACGGTGTGCTGAGTGACCCCCATGCACCAGATCAGCGTCGCCGGTTTTTGCGTCGCGAACATGTAGGCGACGCGTTTGAGCTGCTCGCCCGGCACGCCGCTCACGCGTTCGACTTCATCCGGGGTCCACTTCTCGATTTCCTTCTTGACATCGTCAAAGCCGTAGACGCGTTGCGCGATGAATTCCTTGTCCTCCCAGCCGTTCTTAATGATGTGCCACATCATGCCGTAGAGCACCGGAATATCGGTGCCCGGGCGCAGCCTGACATATTCCGTGGCATGGGCTGCGGTGCGCGTCAGGCGCGGATCGACGACGATGAAGTTCGCCCGGTTGAGCTCGACGCCTTCGAGGATATGCTGCAACGAGACCGGATGCGCCTCGGCGGGATTGCCGCCCCAGATGAGGATGGTCTTGGCGTTGCGGATGTCGTTGAAGCTGTTGGTCATCGCGCCGTAGCCCCAGGTATTGGCTACCCCGGTGACCGTCGTCGAATGACAGATGCGGGCCTGATGATCGACATTGTTGGTGCCCCAGAACGCGGCGAATTTCCGGAACAGATAAGCGCCTTCGTTCGTCATCTTGGCCGAGCCGAGCAAAAACACCGAATCCGGTCCCGACTTTTGCCGGATGTCCAAAAGCTTGTCGCCGATCTCCGTGATGGCCTGGTCCCACGACTGCCGCGTCCACTGCCCCTTGACGAGCTTCATCGGATATTTGAGCCGACGTTCGCCGCTCACCAGTTCGCGCACTGCGGCGCCCTTGGCGCAAAATGAACCGCGGTTGATCGGGCTGTCCCACGCCGGCTCCTGACCGATCCAGACGTCGTTTGCGACTTCGGCCAGCACAGTGCAGCCGACCGCGCAATGCGTGCAGATGCTCTTGCGCATCGTGACTTTCGCGGCGACGGGCGGCGGCGGACCGGCTTCGGCCTTGCGCACCGCGCCGAGCGAGAGCGCGCCGAGCGCTGCCAGACCGCCGGCCAGCCCCGAGCGGCGTAAAAACGTGCGGCGATCGAGACTGCGTTCGGAAGCTGCCGCGCGCACGAAGCCGCCGCCACGATGCTGATTCCCGGTTCTTTTGATCAGCATGGCCGGCTCCCCTATTTCGGATAGCGATTGACGCGGTAATAGTTCTGAACGTCCGGAGAATTCGCCTGATAGCGCGCTTTGCGCTTGGCATCGGTGCTGACGCCGTCCGCGGCCGCTTGATCGACGAGCGGAGCGGAGGCGGTGACGGCAACGCCGGCGCCAAGGCCGAGCGCGCGTAGAACGTCGCGCCGCCGCACTGAAACTTTTTCCTTGGTTGCATTCGTCGTCATTGCGTTTCCCGATCCATTGCTGCCGGCTTCATGCGGCGAGTGTAAAGGCTTCGCTCTCGATGGTCATGAACTGCTGCCCGACCGCTCCGACGCGGCGATAGAACTCGGCCGCGTGCGCCTGTTCCAAATCGGCGAAGAAAGGGCCGATCCAGGGCGCAAGATGTTTTTCGAACATGTCGCGATCCGCGCCCGGCGGCGACGCGAAGCGGCCATCGATGAGTCCGGCCATAATGTCGCAAAGCACGGCGGCGTGGTCTTCCGGCTCGGCGTGGCGTTTGACGCGCTCGATGCCAAGCCGCGCCAGGTCGGTGCGCAGCTGCGCCAGCGGGCGATCGTGGAGAAAGCCGGTGAGATAGTAAGAGCCGTAGGGCAACAGCTCGCCGCGTCCGATGCCGACGAAGAGGTTGTGAAATTCCCGCTCGACAAGCGCGGCCTTCGTACCCGCTGCGGCTTGCGCAAGCGCACCGTGCGCAAGGCCGAGCGGACTTGCATCGGCGCGCAGCGCCGCAAGTCGGGTCAGAAGATCGGTGTCGGGCGCATCGGCGAGCAACACGGAAAGGAGCGCATATTCTTGCGCCCGCGCGGCCTCGACATCGTCGAAGTCAGGCATCGCTTGTACACTGTCCGCGTCCCGCATGGTTTTATCCCCGGATCGCGTATCGCTGTTTTTAAAAGTCTAGTGATAAGATAATTAGAAGTCTAGTGATAAGATAACAGGTCCAAAATTACCGGAATCTACCTAGGCTGGTATCGCGGCACCGAATTAGCGCCGCTGTGATGACGATCACCGCGACGGCGAACTGGCGCAAGCGCTATTTCGGCAGCTTATTGCCATTAGCTTTGAATTTTTGCCCGAATGCCGTGAGACCGCCTGTCCCATTGGAATTCTGGTGACACTGGCTGCACGGCTGGCCGGTTTGTTGGGTGAATTGGGGCGTTGCAGCGGCCGGATTGGACAGCATGATCGGCAACGCAGCGACCATGAGCATCACCGCCGCACCAGCACCGGCGACTAGGAGTCTTGCTTTATTCATTTTCGCGGCCCTCCATTTTTATCAATTGCCGCTCCTATCAAAGAAAACCACACGATTGTAACCGTTGCTAGGTGAATTTCTAGCGTGGCAGTGCTCCCCCGTGCTTGCGGACGGTGGGCTGATTTGGCGCATCGGCGATCTCCTTCGGCACTGGAGCATCGACCGATGGACCTGAGACGGCGTAGGCCGGAGCATCGCCGGCGGCCTCCAACTGGGCCGGTTGTGCCGGGACTTCTGCATGTTCGGCCTCGACCCGATCACCGCACAATTCTGCCACCAGCTGGCGCAGTTCGGGCGTCGCATCGAGCGAACCAAATCCCGGCACGCCATCCGGCCTGTCGAAGTCCCACTGGTTCTCTGCGATTTCGACGAAGTTGCGGATTGCGGGATCGGCGATCCACGCCCGGCGCAGCGCCGCACGCGTCAGCTCCACGGGAACGCCGGGGGCGAGGAACGCGCGGACATCGCTTGCCGCGTTGATCGACTCGATCGGCGGCAAGCACGCCGGATCGAATTCCATAAGCGTAGCATGCGGCAATCGAGCGGCCGGAGCGATCGGCGCTGCCTGCGCCTCCTCGGCGCCATCCTGCGCCGCCAAGCGCTTGCGGCGCGACCATCGTTCGAGAAATTTTTCGATCGCTGGCTCGGGCGCGCTCATTTGCGGTCCTTCACTGGCAAACGCCGCGCCATCGCCTCGACATCGGAGCGATCGCGCTGGCGTTTGACAAATCGACGCTCGACATAGTGTTGCGCGACAAATTGCGTGATCACGGCGCACACCGGTTCCGGCATCGGCACGGCGTCCACTAGATCGGCGCCGCTCTCGGTGAAAGCTTCACCTTCGCCGGGTTCCGCCGTTACCGCCGCGACACGATAGGGCGGCTCGCCGCCGGTCGCCCGCAGCACGACCCACAACAGTGGCGTGCCGGTATTAAGATTATCACGATAGCCGGCGGCATCGGATCGGTGCAGTTCGATCTCGGCACCGCCGACATAGTAAGTCATGCAATCGGTATCACCTTCGAGCGCCGTCCCCTCCGCGGCATCCGCCGCCCCAGGCAACGCGCCGACCGACCGCCAGAGATAATCCGCCCATGCGCTCTTCGCCTTGCGGCGCTCAGCAACGACGCCGACCGGCAGGCGAACGAGTGGTTCGGTTCGGCTCATGGCGTGCTGCGGGACTTCATGGCGCGGGTAAGATACTCGTCTTTTAGACCGGATATAACTATAACGATTGCGGTGCCGGGGCTAGCGTCCATCCGGCAGCCCTTCCATTCGATCCGATGACCGAGCGCCCACAACACATTCTGCTTTGCAGCTGCGACGACACCATGCCGCTCGATGCGGATACCGTGCGGCGCGGCTGCCGCGGCGCCGACGTTAAAACTGCACGCCAGCTCTGTCGCGCCGAACTTGAGCGCTTTCGCACGATGCTGGCGCCTGACGATCCGCTCATCGTCGGCTGCACGCAGGAGGCGCCGCTGTTTACCGAAGCCGCCGAAGAGGGCGGCGGCGCCGCCATGATATTCGTCAACGTACGCGAAACGGCCGGCTGGTCGGACCAAGCCGCCGCCGCCGGACCAAAAATGGCCGCGCTGATCGCTGCGGCGCGCGTACCTGTGCCCGACATTCCCTTCGTCAGCCTGACCAGCGAGGGAGTCGTTCTTGTCTACGGCCACGACGAAGCGGCCATCGAGGCGGCCATGCTCCTCAAAGAGCATCTCGACGTGACAGTGCTGCTCGCGCGCCCCGACGGCATCGCGCCGCGCCGCGTCAACGAATTTCCGGTGGCGAAAGGCACGATATGTTCCGCATCCGGTCATCTCGGCGCGTTCGACATCGTCGTCGACGATTTTGCCCTGCCGCTGCCGTCCTCGCGCGAGACACTCGCTTTTACGCCCGGGCGAGACGGCGCCAGATCGCGCTGCGATATCGTGCTCGATGTTTCCGGCAATGCGCCGTTATTTTCCGCAGCCGAGCTTCGCGATGGCTATCTGCGCGCCGATCCGGGCGATCCGGCGGCGGTGCTGCGCGCGGTGCTCAAGGCGCGCGAGCTCGTCGGCACTTTTGACAGGCCGCGTTACATCACTTTCATCGAGCATTTGTGCGCGCATTCACGCTCGCGCATCGTCGGCTGCCGCCGCTGCCTCGATCTTTGTCCGACCGGCGCGATTGCGCCGGCCGGCAATCACGTCGCGATTGACGCTGCTATTTGCGCCGGCTGCGGCCAATGCGCCGCCGCCTGCCCGACTGGCGCCGCCGCTTATGCGCTACTGCCGGCCGATGTGACGATGCGCAAGCTGCGCATGCTCTTGACGGTGTACCGCGAGGCCGGCGGAGAAAATCCGATCGTGCTGCTGCATGACGGCGACCATGGCAGCGAATTGATCGCTGCGCTAGCGCGCCATGGTGCGGGCCTGCCTGCGAATGTGCTGCCGTTCGAGGTCAATGAAGTGACGCAGACCGGACTTGAAACACTCGCCGCCGCGTTTGCCTACGGCGCGAGCGGCCTGCGCGTGCTGCTGCGGGAAAGGCCGCGGCACGACATGGCCGGGCTGCGGCAAACCATAGCACTCGCCGAGCCGATCCTCATTGGACTTGGCTACGGTTCATTGGCGACGATCGAGACCGATGATCCGGACGCGCTCGGTGTAGCGCTCCGCACGATCGGAAAGCATGCGCCCTCTCCGCGACCGGCGAGTTTTGTGCCGGTCGGCCAAAAGCGCGAGGTGTTGCGGCTCGCGCTGCGCGAGTTGCACAACGCGGCGCCGGTGCCGGCCGACGCCATCGCGCTGCCGACAGGCGCACCGCTCGGTGCCGTCGAAATCGATGCTGACGGCTGCACCTTGTGCCTTGCCTGCGTCGCCGCCTGCCCGACCGGCGCCCTCGGCGACGATCCCGAGCGGCCGCTATTGCGTTTTATCGAGGATGCCTGCGTCCAGTGCGGGTTGTGCAAAACGACCTGTCCGGAGCAGGTGATCAGGCTTCTGCCGCGCATCGACTTCCGCGCCGCTACGGCGCCAGCGCGTGTGCTTAAGGAGGAGGAGCCGTTCACCTGCATCAACTGCGGCAAGCCGTTCGGGGTCAAAAGCACGATCGAGCGCATCGGTAAGCAACTGGAGAGCCGGCACTGGATGTACCAAAGCGGCTCCTCGCGCCTCGATTTGATCAAAATGTGCGACAACTGCCGCGTCGCCGCCGTCACCGCCGACGAGTTCGACCCGCACGGCGCGCCGCCGCGTCCAAGATTGCGTACAACGGATGATTATTTGCGCGACCGGCAAGAGCGGCAGCGCACGGACGAAGACGAAAAATAATTTGCGGCCTCAATTCCGAGGAGGCGGCCGGCAGCCGGATACCGCGTTGCCGGCCGCAAAGGCCGCCCAAGAGCCGACATCGCCACAGCTAATGTGACAGTTCGGTAAATGATTTAGCTCAATAACACCACCGGCTCATCGTGCTGTACTTACATAAAACGTGTAGGCCAAGCCGTGAAAACCGAAATCATTCAAGAGCTCGGGCAGTCCGATCTTTTGCTCCCGGCGCGCATTGCCGGAGGCTTGGCGGCGAACGATCGCGTGAAGGTGCGATTGAGCATTCTGCAAGCGGCTGCGGCCCATGCTCACGATCCGAATGGTGCGCGATTTGAACTCGCCGGCGAATGTCGTGCTGTCGGCATCGACCCGGTAGCCATGGAGGCGCTGGTCCATCGCGCCAACATTTCGGCGGCCGGCGGCCTCGCCGCTCCCGGCCTCAGCGACCTTGCAAACTCGATTTGGGCCGACGTGGCCACGATGGCGCGTGCCGTCCAGGCCGGCGACGCGACGGCTGGCGATCGGGCATTGCAACGCTTGGCCGCGCTCGTTAATGCGGCGCCATCCGGAGCTCAAGACGAAGTCGAACTTGCGCAGATCACCCGGCTGACCACCGTTTCCGCCGCTGCCGGCAACGACAGCGTGCATCGGCTCGTCATGGATTTGCATAAATTGCTCAACGGGCTTGCCGCGCATCATGCCGAAGAAGTGATCGCGGGCGCGCACGTCTATGGGCTTGTTCCGCAGGATCGGCCCGCGATCGAGGCGTTCATGCGCGGGGTCGAAACGACAAGGAAACTGAAATTCAGTCATCCGGGATTGGCGACAACGGCGGCGCGGGCCGGCGCGCGGCTCGCGATCCAGAACGATATCGGCGAGACCGACGCGCACGTCGTGGTGATTGCAGTGGAACCCGATACGGTGACAATCACCTATACCGACGTTCATTTGCCGCGCGCTACGTTTTTCGCGGGATTGTTTAAAGGCTTTTCGGTGGAGTGGAGCGGGCTCGAACGCAAAAGCGTGGCCGGCCTCGCCGAAGGTGGCGTTTTCTTTCTCATAACCGGCCGTTATCGGACCGCCACCGACAAGACCCGCGACGCTTTCCTCGAGGCGGTGGGCGCTTCGCTGGTCTTTCTGATCGACTGGAACAAGGCCCGCAAGGTCTTAAGGACATGGGTATCCAAGAACGATGCCGTACAGATCCTCGATTGGGCGGCGCGCCACCGCTGCGGCCACCGCGGCTTCCTCGAACTCGGCGGCAGCGAATTTCTGGCGGAAGCCGTGCGTCACGCGGCTTCGAATCGCATCGGGTTCGGCGAGCAGTTGGATCGCGTGCTCGGGCGCGACGCTGCCGTCGATTTTCTCAAGACCGTGCTGCGGGTCGCTGCCGAAGCGCTGCTGCAAGGCAGTTCGATCCGACAGGCCCGCGATCGCATCGAGGCCGATCTCGTCCGACACTTGCAACGCGTCGACATCGCGCTGTTGACGATTGTGATCCGGCAGGCGGGATTGGCGCGCGAGATCGCCGCCGATATCGCCCATTATCTCGCTGCGCGCCGGATGCATCGACAATGCGACGGCGACGCTTTGGCGCAACGTGCGCGGCACATCGAGGAAAAGGCCGATCGGATTGCGATCGAGGCGCGCGCCGAAATCGCACGCTTGGATGCCGACCGCAACATCGAGCGCCTGGTCAATCAGATCGAGAACGCAATCGATGAACTCGAACAGGCGGCGTTCGTCGCGTCGCTCCTTCCGAACGAGCTTAAGGACGAGTTGATCGATCCGCTCGACGAACTATGCGCTGCAGTCGTTTCCGGCACCGGGGCCGCCGCCATCGGCATTGCTGCCGCTGCCGAGGTGCCCGACGGCCATCGCATCGATTCCGAGGATGCGCTGGCGGCGGTGGCGCGGCTCCTCCACGCCGAACATCAGGGCGATGCCGCGGAACGCAAAGTGACGGCCTGCATCCTCGGCGGCAGCTACGAACTTAAAACAGCATTATCCGTCATCGAACTGGCCCGTGCGTTGGAGCGGGCGACCGATCGGCTGGCGGCCTTCGGCCATGCGCTACGCGAGCACGTGCTCGCCGACCTTGCCGGTTAAGCGAGAAAATCGCCATGCAGATCGTGCGCATTAACGTCGGAACAACCGAGTTGCCGCCGGCCGAAAGCGTCGGCGCCAAGGCCGCGAACCTCGCCCGCGTCGCGGCACTCGGTCTGCCGGTGCCGCCGGCCTTCGTGCTCCCGATCGACCTGTGTGCTGCAATCGTCAAGGGCGATGCCAATGCGCGCCAAAACCTCGCGGAAGGTTTGACTGAAGGAATTGAGTATCTTGAAAACGCCACCGGCCGGCGGTTCGGCGATCGCCGGATTCCGCTTCTGGTCTCGGTGCGCTCCGGCGCCGCCCGTTCGATGCCGGGCATGTTGGACACCGTGCTCAATGTCGGCTGCACAGCCGCGGCAGTTCAAGGTCTCATCCGGATGACCGGTCAGCCCCGTTTCGCCTTCGATTGTCGGCGGCGCTTTCTCGAGAGCTTTGGCACCGTGGTGCTCGGCGTCGGCGCCGCGGTCTTTAAGACGCCGCTTGACGAGCTCCTCGTCAGCGAAGGCGTCGCCGACGAGCAGGCTCTCGACGGCGAGGCGCTGGAGCGGCTGACGGCCTGCTATCATCGCGCGATCGAGGACGAAAATCATGCGTTCGCGGAAACGGCGATGGAACAATTGCAGGCCGCCGCGGAAGCCGTCTATCGCTCGTGGGGAAGCGATCGCGCCCTCACCTACCGGAAGCTCGAACACCTCGAAGACCTGCGCGGCACGGCCGTTACCGTTCAGGCCATGGTCTACGGCAACAGCGGCTTGTCCTCGGGTGCCGGCGTTGCATTCTCGCGCGACCCTTCGACCGGCGCCGACACACCGGTCATCGACGTCATGTTCGGCACGCAAGGCGAGGACGTGGTATCCGGTAAACATACGCCCGAAACCGAGGCAGCGATCGCGCGCGCGCTGCCGGCGGTTGCCGCGCAATTGCGCGACGCCCTGGTGCGGCTCGAACGCGAGTTCGGCGACGTGCAGGACGTCGAGTTCACCATCGAGGACGGCAAATTGTGGCTGCTCCAGGCCCGATCGGCCAAGCGTTCGCCGTTGGCAGCATTGCACTTTGCCGTCAGCATGGTGAAACAGGGCCGGATCGCGCCCGCGGAAGGCCTGCGGCGGCTGCGCGGCGTCAATTTGAACGGGCTAGGACGCAAACGGCTGGTCGATGTCGGACAAGCGGCGGTGCACGGGACCGGCGCGTCCGCCGGGGTCGCGCTCGGGCGTGCGGCCTTTGACGCCGAAAGCGCAGCGCGGCTTGCGGCCAACGGCGATCCGGTCATTCTGGTCCGGCCGGACACCTCGACCGCCGACGTTGCCGGTTTTGCTGTCGCTTCGGGAATCGTGACTGCGGTCGGCGGCCGCACCGCGCATGCGGCGCTGGTAGCGCGTCAGATGGACAAGCCCTGCATCGTCGGTTGTACCGGACTCGCAGTCGATCCCCGCGAGCGTTGTGCGCGTCTGCCGGCGACGACCGTCAACGAGGGCGACTGGCTCTCGATCGACGGCGAATCAGGCGCGGTCTATCTCGGCCGTGGCCGCATGGTTTTCGACCGTCCCGAGAGCGAGCTTGCGGAGGTCGAGCGCTGGCGGGCGCTCGCGCGGGAGCCCCTCCCGGTGCCCGTGGCATAGAGCCGGGCCACCCGCACAGGAAGCGCAAAGCAAGCTGGACCGTCGACGAGCCCTCCACTATAGGTGCGGCCAGTGCTCGGCATCGAGGTCTTATGCGCGACGCTGCATCGCCGTCTCGGCGCGATCTGTGGATCCATTGGCTGATCTACCCCGGACACTCCCTGCCGACGGCCGCGGCGCCGGTGTTGGTGGCAAGCGGACTGGCCGTTCACGATCACGTTTTCGCGCCGCTCCCGGCGATGGCGGCCTTTCTGGCGAGCTGGCTTGTTCACATCGCCGGATTGATGACCGACAATTATCAGCTTGTCGTCAGGCATCCGACCGTTCGTGAACATCCTGAACTGCTCGACGCGCTGAAGAACGGCACGCTGACGGTCAACGCCATGCGTGTGGCGATCACGGCGTGCCTTGCGATCGCCGCGCTGGGTTGCGGACCGTACCTTCTGCATGTCGCCGGCACGCCGGTCGTCGCCATCGGTATTTTGGGCATCGCGGGAACCCTGGTCTATGCGGCGGGTCCCTTCCCGTTCGGCAAACACGGACTTTCCGATCCGCATTTCTTCTTCATGTTCGGCATTTTCGCTCCGGCGGCTGCGTATTATGTGCAGCTTGCCGCGCAGCATAGCGCGGCTTCGGGGTGGGACCTTGTATTCCACGCCATGCCGCTGCGCGCCTTCATTGTCGGCCTGCCGCTCGGCGCGTTTTCAATCATGATTCTCATCATCGACGACGTGAGGGACCGCCATTTCGACGCGGCAAAGGGCTGGCGCACCGGCCCGGTCCGGTTCGGTCTGGGCTGGAGCAGGGTGGAATATTTTCTGGCCGTGGCCTTCGCCTATATCGTCCCGTTCTGGCTCTGGCTGCGCTGGGATTTCCAGGCCTGGGTCCTGCTGCCCGAAATCACGTTGCCGCTCGCCGCGACGATCGCGAAAACAATATGGACTGAAGATAAGTACGACCCGCTGGTGCCGCTCTCGCCGCTCGCGGCGCTGCTTTGTCTCGGTTATGCCGCTCTATTGGCCGCCGGCATCGCGCTCTAATATTCAGGTTCCGATCGTCGAGAACGCTCGTGCCTTGTCATCATAGGCAAACAGCTCCGCGTAACGGCCCCACGCCGTGGCGGCGCGTAGCGTTCTTTCCGCATCGTCATGGTTCAAATGATCTTCAAGCTCAACCTCGAATCTCGTCCGCGGTGCCCGGTGCCCTTCCCGCTCTTGCAGAATGCGGAAGATGTGCGCAGTCAGCGGCACGAACTGGAGCAGATGTTCCCTGAAGAGTCGTTTGCGCTCATCCGTGTTGCTGCGTGCGAACACAATTCCCGCGGTCGTCAGTTTCAAAGCACCGTCTTTGAGTTCGGCGAATTCCAAGATGTGAAGTCCTTCGGCAATCGGAAAGAGGTCGTTGATTTCCAGTGCAAGAGAGCTCGCCAGCGTATCGAGCTCCGCCCGACCACTATAGGGCGGCGCCGCGAGAATCTCGATCAATCCGCTCATCCGATTGACGGAAGCCGGCGGCAGCGGCTGGGCCAGACCTTCATGGGTTTTCTTGAAAGCGCCGAGGGAGGAAATCGTCCGCGCCGTCAGCACCGAATAGACATTGTCCACGATGTTGCCGAATTCCTCCTCGAGCCGGTTACGCGGATGCGGCAGCGTGACCGGAATCTCCGCGGCGATCCGGGCCGGGTTCGACGACAGAACGACCAGGCGGTCGCACATCAGCACCGCTTCCTCGATGTTATGCGTCACCATGAGCACCGACTTGGTCGGCAGCTGATGTTCCACCCACAGGTCCAGAAAATCCGTGCGCAATGTCTCCGCGGTCAATACATCAAGCGCCGAAAAAGGCTCGTCCATCAAAAGCAGATCGGGCCGAGTCGCCGTCGCCCTGGCAAAGCCCACGCGTTGACGCATGCCGCCGGAAAGCTCCCGCGGATAGGCGGATTGGAATCCGTCGAGCCCGATAAGATCGATGGCATCCTGCGCGCGTTGGCGGGCCTCTTCGCGCGGCAAGCCGAGAGCATCGAGCCCGGCTTCGACATTTTGAAGCACCGTGAGCCATGGGAACAGCGCGAAGGTCTGGAACACGACCGCGATGCCCTCGGCGGGTTCGGTCAGCGGCACGCCGCGATAGAGGACTGCACCGGACGTGGGCCGGATGAGGCCCGCCGCAATCCGCAGCAACGTCGATTTGCCCGAACCCGAGCGGCCGAGGAGACCGAGAATCTCGCCGGCGCGAATCGACACGTTGATGTCGTCCAAAACCAGCAGCGGTTCGCCGGAGCGCTTTGGAAAAGCCATGCAGACCTTGCGCAGGTCGATGATGGCGCTTTTGTCATCGGTCACGACTTGCCCCTCAATCGAGCCGCGCTCTGCGTTCGGCGTAAGCATAAAGCGGGCGCCACAACAGACGATTCGTGCCCACCACAAGCACCGACATGACGGCGATACCGAGTGCAATGCGCGGATAATCGCCGGCTTCCGTCATTTGCGCGATATATGCTCCCAATCCCGAGCCATTGAGCTTGGTCGGGCCCCAACTGACCGCCTCCGACACGATGCTTGCGTTCCAAGCTCCGCCTGATGCGGTGATTGCGCCGGTCACGTAATATGGAAAGATTCCCGGCAGCATGACATCGCGCCACCAACGCCATCCGCGAATGCGGAATGTTGCCGCCGCTTCCTTGAAGTCGGTCGGAAACGCGCTCGCACCGGCGATGACGTTGAACAGAATGTACCATTGCGTTCCGAGGATCATCAGCGGGCTCAACCAGATTGTGGGCGACACCTGGAACCTGACGATCAGATAAACCGCTATCGGGAACAGCAAGTTTGCCGGAAATGCAGCGAGAAACTGTGCCACCGGCTGAACCTTTTCCGCCCAGACCGGACGCAGGCCAACCGCAACTCCTATCGGGACCCAAATCGCTGTTGCAATGACAATGAGGATGGCAACGCGGAGCAAAGTGAGACCGCCATTGCTTATCGCATCGAACAGGTCCGTCCAGGAGAGTTCAGCACCGGCAAATTGCAGGAGGTTCCATCCAATGTCGGCAATGATCAGTAAAACGAGCCCGTACCATGCGACATCAAGCAGGCCGGACGGCAGCTTCCACCCCTTGAGCGGCCCACCGACCGAACGAAACGAGAGCCGGGCGCGCGCTACGGCCTGTGTCGTCGCTCCGACTGCTCCGCCGACCATGCGCAAAAGGCTGGTCCGCCGATAAAGATCGACGATCCAGCTCTTCGGCACGACCATGGCGGCAGTTTGTTCGTAACGAAACTTGTCCGCCCAGGCCACCAGGGGACGAAATAGAAGCTGGTCATAGATGAAGATAGTAACCGTCATGGCGGCGATCGCCCAACCGACCGCCGCAAGGTCGCGCTCTGCGATCGCGCGCGCGACGTAGGAGCCGATTCCCGGCAGCGCGACTTGCAGCTTGCCCACGGAAATGGCTTCCGAGGCAACCACGAAAAACCACCCTCCGGACATCGACATCATCGTGTTCCAGATCAGGCCCGGCATGGCGAAAGGTACCTCGAGGCGCCAGAAGCGCTGCCAGCCGGAGAAACGAAAACTGCGGCTAGCCTCGTCGAGATCGTACGGAATGGTGCGCAAAGCCTGAAAGAAACTGAAAGCCATATTCCAGGCTTGGCTGGTGAAGATCGCAAAAATCGCGGCAAGCTCCACCCCTAATGCCCGATTGGGTGACAAAGAGACGAAGAAGACGACCGTGAAAGAGAGATAGCCGAGCACGGGTACCGATTGAAGCACATCCAGAAGCGGGACCAGCACCATTTCGGCGCGGCGGCTCTTGGCCGCCAAGGTGCCATAGGTGAATGTGAAGATGAACGACGCAACCAGCGCTGCCAGCATCCGCATCGTGGTCCGCAGCGCATAATTCGGCAGCGCACTGGGCGCGAGCGAAATCTCCGGCTGCTGGCCCGCAGCCAGCGGCGCAAGCATTTGGCTTGCGCCAGATCCGATTAGGAGAATGATCGCAACGATCAATACCAATGCGACCAAGTCTCGCCAAGTCGCGGGCCGCTGACGCCAGACCCCGCCGCTCAGGACTTCGGCGTGATGCTCCACCGTTTGTCTCCGTGACGGATCACGTCGACAAACACTCAGTAAACGAGACTGCCTGCATTGCGATGGATCAATGAGCAGCCCGCCGTTGAAGAAATCGTGGGTTCGCCGCGATGGCGATCAAGCCACGGGCAAATTGAAGATCATCCGCAGGCCGTAACCCGCGGCGAATGCCACCAGCGCGGCGCTCATCCCGATCAGGAATGCCTCCATCCCGGACCGCAGCCAACCCGCGGACGCCCACCGGCTCTTGACGGCGCCGACGAAGAAAAAAGTCACGCCGGTGGCGATCACGCAAGAAATCAGCCCGCCCACCCACAGGTAACTCAGGAGCGGCACGCAACCGCACAGAATGAAGGCCGCAAACGTGCTCAAGGCGGCCAGCAATGGCGATCTTTGCGTCGGCGACAGACCGTATTCTTCGATCGCCATGGTCTGCGCCCACAAGGTCAGATCGGATGTGATGACCGCGACCACTCGATCAAGATCGTCGCCCGAAAAACCTTTGGCCAAGAAGATCTGCCTGATCTCCTCGCGTTCGCCGTCCGGCACCAGCGCGATGTGCTTGCGCTCGATCGCCAGCACGCGCTCGTAATCGTCGGCTTCCGACTTGGTACCGCTGTAATTGCTCGCTGCCATGGCGAAGCCGTCGGCCAAGAGATTGGCGAAGCCCAATATGAGAAGGACGGAGGCCGAGAGCTCGGCTCCCGCCACACCGGCGACAATGGCGAATGTCGTGACCGCGCCGTCGATGCCGCCGTAAATCCAATCGCGCAGATAGTTGCTGCGCGGACCCCGGGATAGGCGGGCGCGAATGGCATCCGCGGAGTGGCTGTGCTCCAATATTGTGGTCATTTTTTACCTGGGCTTTCGTTGGCGTTAAAGCGAGAAAGGTGTGGGATTGAGGCGGTCAATTGGGCGATCCGAAAGTCGACCGGACAGCGCCGACGGGCGGCTGCCGTCCGGCTCAACCATCCGACTGCCCGGAACGGAATTTCGTCTCCTCCTCGTCCAATAGCCGCTGAATCGACTGCCGTTGACTCGCATCGAGAGTCGACGACTCCAATAGCGCGCGGTAATGCGCGATGTTTTGGCGATGGACAAACGTGTCGCTGCGCGCACTGCGCGGGACCGCGGCGTCGCTTCGGTCGCGCCGGCGCGACAGCTGCGCAAGCCTCGCTTCCGCGCTCGCCGCGGCGCTGACGGCTTCCTCGTGCAGGCGGGCCATTTCGATCAACAATGTGACCAACAGAAAACTTGCGGCGACCAGACCGAAGACGCGTCCGGCATAGAATCCGAGATCGTAGCGCGAGGAACCGATCACCGCGGCCAGCGCGATGTCGAGCAGCCAACTCCACATGACCAGCATCAGCCAAAGATCCATCACGCGATGCTTGCCGCGCCACAGGACGGCCGCCGCCGCCAAGGTCACCGCCCATACCGCGGGGCTGATACCCTTCCTGACCAGCAAAGAGTAATCGCTGCCCTGCATGACGACGGGCAGGCGGTCGTGCCCCCAAGTCGCGGCGAGCGTAAGCGCAACAACGAGCGCCGCCACGACGGCCACGACGGCGCCAATCACCGCGGCGGGCGGCGGCAGCGACGGCCGGTTTTCCTCGATACGTCGCAGCACGGCATAGCCGATCACGAACAGCGGAAAGCCGCCGTGCCAAAAGACGTAAAGCCACGCCGTAGTTTGCGCTTTGGCGCCGAGAAGTCCGGTCGGGCTGAATGCGCCGGGAAAACTCAAGGCGTGGGGAACGATGATCAATGCGTCGAACAGATAGCCGGCGGCGAGCGCCAAAATACCGAGCGAACGCAAACGGGAAAATTCGTCGAACAGAAAAATAGCCGTGATCAGGTCGATGAAAAACAGTGCCGCCTCGTAACTGGGGATGAAAACCGGCAACTGCACGAGCGGCATGCGGGCAAACGGCACCGTTGCGGCGAACAGGACGAATGAGCCTGCCGCAATAGCAAGCGCAACCCTTCTGTCGCGGCGGGTCGCCTGCGCCGTTGCGAGATATGTCGAACGCTGATCACGAGGAGCGACGCTAGCCATGGCGCTATTCTCGTGAGCCCAGGTCGGCGGCCGATGCCGGTACCACGGCGATGACAATGCTTAAACAACGAAAGGGTGAAGCAATCCTTGATTTAAAGCAAGGTCACGACACCGGGGTTTGTCTAGTAATATGCTTGACGTGAACTCCTTGGCCGCAACGCGGAAGCGACACGTGGGGTCAGCATGGCAATATCGATTTTCATCGCCAGGCTCTTGGGACCGGTCTTCGTTCTCGTCGGAATCGGCCTGATCTTCAAGCGCGAAACCTTTCGAGTCATTTTGCGGCAGTTCTTGCAAAGTCCGGTATTGCTCTACCTGGCCGGTTTCTTCGGTCTGCTCGCCGGCTTGGCGCTCGTCTTGACCCACAATATTTGGTCCTTCGATTGGCGCCTTCTCATCACGTTGATCGGTTGGATCACCTTCGTCCGCGCCATTGTCACGATTTTCCTGCCGGATCGAATCGTCGCTATCGGCAACGCCGTTCTTGATCATGGCGCCGCATTCGTGGCTGCAGGGGTGATCAATCTTTCGATCGGACTTTTGCTGAGTTACTTCGGCTTCATCGCTTCGTGACCGGGACGTTGACCCAAATCAATGTCTTGACAGCCGAATTCAGCCAATCAGCGGCGATGCCGATGCCCAAGCCGAGTTCCACTTTGGCGATCGTCGCCGCACTGATTGCGGGTCCGGCCTGGTGGAACGATGCCTCCGCTGCGCCGCAGGAATTGCGCTGCGTCCTCGCCGACACCGCCGCCCACCCCGGATCGGAAAATCGGCCATTGACCGTCGTCTTCGACGACGCCGCAGCGACGCTGAACGCGGAAGAGAACAACCACAGTTACAGTTTCGGCAGGGTGTCGATCAGTAATGTCGCCATAAACGGCCAGACCGACAGCGTCAGCCTCGGCATCGACCGATCGTCGCTCGGCATCGTGTGGCAACAATATGGTACGGACAATGTCGTCACCGAATACGGCCGGTGCCGGCGCAGCGACGACACCCCGGCGACCGTGGTCCACTGAGTATAGCAGCGTCGCGTCGAACGCACTCGGCCCTCCCGGCGCCGAGGCCGGGCGGTGTCCGTTGACACAAATCAATGTAATTGTTGCCGTTTGCAAGCAAAAGAACAGCCCAGGGGGTGATAACGGACGGCGTCAAGCAAACGACTCAAAAACGTCAACCCGCCGTACTGCTACCGGATGCGAGAATCAACGATGAGCCTTAGCTCAGACGCGTCACACCTCGAGGCCCGTGGCAAAGTGCTGAAATTTCCGGTGTCGTCATCCGCAGCGCCGAAACTGGCCAATGGCTCGAGGAAATATTGGCTGGCCGGAGCGGCCGCCACGCTTTTTATTGCCGTCGTCGCTGGAACCGGCGCGCTGCTGTGGTCGCTCAGTCAGACCAGCACCGTGCAATACACCACCACGCCGGTCGAGCGCGGCGCGATTTCGCGGACGGTGACCGCGACAGGCACCGTCAATCCGGTGCTCACCGTCATTGTCGGCACTTACGTGTCCGGCGTCATTCGCAGCCTCTACTGCGATTTCAATACGCATGTCAGGGCCGGCCAAGTGTGCGCAAAGATCGATCCGCGCCCCTACCAGGCGACGTTCGATCAATATTCCGGCCAACTATTGCGCGACCAGGCGACGCTCGCCAAGGATCGCACAAATCTCGATCGCTATCTGAAACTCGCTGCGCAGAACTCCATTGCGCGCCAGCAGGCCGAAGATCAAGGATTTGTCGTCAACCAGGACGAGGCGACGGTCAAGCTCGACCAGGCGCTGGTCGAAGGCGCAAAGCTCAATCTCGATTACACCGATATTGTCTCGCCGGTGGACGGCATTGTCGTCTCCCGCAACGTGACCGGCGGCCAGACCGTCGCCGCGAGCTTTCAGACGCCGACATTGTTCCTGATCGCCACCGACCTCAAGCAGATGGAGGTCGACACCAATACCAGTGAAGGCGACATCGGCGGCGTCAAGATCGGCGATAAAGCCACCTTCACCGTCGATGCCTTTTCCCAACGTGTCTTCACCGGCACGGTGACGCAGATTCGGCTGTCGCCGCAGACCGTGCAAAACGTCGTCACCTACGACGTGGTGGTGGGGGTCGATAACGGCGATCTGGCGCTGGTGCCGGGGATGACCGCGTCGACCCAGATCGTCATCGATCAACGCAAGGACGTCTTGCGCGTGCCCGACCAGGCGCTGCGTTATGCGCCGAGCAGCATTCCGGGTGCTGCGAGCGCTCCCTCCCCTGCAAGCGGCAGAGATCGCCTCTTTGTGCTGCGCGATCGGGCGCCGGTCGAGGTCGCCGTCACTACGGGCCTCGATGACGGCAATTTCACCGAGATCGTAAAGGGCGATCTCAAACCTGGCGATCAGGTCATTACCGCCGAAAGCGGGCCGTCGGGCAGCGGCCAGGCCGGCTCGCCGACACCGCGGTTCTAATAAGACGGCGTACCATGCAGCACGATGGAACCGCGGATGCGGCGCCGATCATCGCGGTCGAGAATCTGAGGCGCACGTTTGTCGTCGGCGACGTTCATGTCGAAGCGTTGCGCGGCATCGATTTCACGGTGATGCCCGGCGAGTTCGTCGCCATCATGGGCTCGTCCGGCTCGGGCAAGTCGACGCTGATGAACATTCTCGGCTGCCTCGACCCGCCGACGAGCGGCCATTACCGGCTCGAAGGCATCGACGTCGCCGCTTTGCGCGAGCCGGAGCTTGCCAAAATCCGCAGCGAACGGCTCGGCTTCGTGTTCCAGAGTTTCAATCTGTTGGCCCGCACCAGTGCGCTGGAGAATGTCGGGCTGCCGCTTTATTATTCGGCTTCGGGCCCGACTCGCGCTGCGGTCCGCATCGAGCGGGCACGCGTCGCTTTGCAGTTCCTCGGTCTCGGCGATCGCGAGCGCAATACGCCCGGTCAGCTCTCCGGCGGCCAGCAACAACGCGTCGCCATCGCGCGGGCGCTGATCAACGCCCCAAGCCTGCTCCTTGCCGACGAGCCGACTGGCAATCTCGATTCGCGGACCTCGCATGAGATCATGGCGACGCTGGTCTCGCTCAATCGCGAGCACGGCGTCACGATCGTGCTCGTCACCCATGAATCCGACATCGCAGCCTATGCCGATCGAATCGTGACGATGCGGGACGGCGTAATCGTTGCCGACGAACCGGTCGGCAAAGAGGCGCAGCCGGCGCAAAAGCCTCGGATTACGGCTGCCGCGCCCGAGCATACCACCGCGATCCTGCCGGGTGCGGCGGGCACTGCAAAAGTCTCAGCCCGCGCGCATCTCGCCTTCGGCTTGATGGTGCTCGCCACCGCGGCGCAGGCGATCGGACGCAACAAGATGCGCTCGGCGCTGACCATGCTCGGCGTCTTCATCGGCGTCGCAGCGCTGATCACAATGGTCGCTATCGGCCAAGGCGCCAATGAAGCGGTCCGCAAGCAGATCGAGAGTCTCGGCACCAACGTCGTCGTGATTCAGCCCGGCGCATTGACGACCGGAGGCATCCGCGCCGGCTTCGGTAGCGCCTCGACGCTGACGGTTACGGATGCGCGCGCGATTCGCCGCGAGGATCCCGCCGTCGCGCAAGTTGGCTATCTGATCCGCCAGCAGGGTCAGGTGCAATACGCCAGCCAGAATTGGACAACGACCATCCAAGGCGTGAACGCGACTTATCCGCCGATCACGAATTGGCGCATCGCCGCGGGCCGCGGCATTTCCGCCGCCGACGACGACAAGGCCGACCTCGTTGTCGTGATCGGACAGACGGTGTACAGCCAGCTGTTCGCGCGGGGCGAGAACCCGATCGGCGCGTTCATCCAGGTCAGGAGCGTGCCGCTCCAGGTGATCGGCGTGCTGGCCGCCAAGGGCCAATCGGCCTTCGGCACGGATCAGGACGACGTCATCATGACGCCGTTCACGACGGCCGAACGCAAAGTGTTGGGCGTCGCCGCGCCGAGCCAGCAACAGACGCCGTTGAACTGGCCGTATCTCCCACCGCCCAATCCGTACAATTTGCAGGCGCGGCTGACCGGCTTCGCCAATCAGATCTTCGTGCAAGCCGTAAGCCAGCCGCAAGTGCAGTCCGCGATCCGTCAGGTCAGCGACACGCTTATTCGCCGGCATCGCATCAAACCCGGCGACGTCAACGACTTCAGCGTGCGCAACTTAAGCCAATTCGTCGAAACCGCGGAGAGCAGTAGCCGCATCATGGCGTTGTTGTTGGCGGCGGTCGCCTCGATATCGCTTGTCGTCGGCGGCATCGGCATCATGAATATCCTGTTGGTATCGGTCACCGAGCGGACCCGGGAGATCGGACTGCGCATGGCGATCGGCGCCCGCCGGCTCCACGTGCTGCTGCAGTTCCTTGCCGAAGCGGTGTTCCTCAGCGTCAGCGGCGGCCTTGCCGGCATCGCGATGGGAATCGCGACGTCGATCGCCATCTCGATGATCGCCGGCTGGCTCGCGCCGATTTCGCTGCCGGCCATTGCCGGCGGCTTTCTGTTTTCCGCGGCGGTCGGCGTGTTCTTCGGCTATTACCCGGCGCGCAAGGCTGCCCAACTCGATCCGATCGAAGCGCTGCGGTACGAGTAAACGTCCGTACGGCCATCAGAGATTATTGCTGATCCCGTTGATCATCATGACCAGCAGCACCAGCGAGACCGCGACCAAGCCAAAACCCAAAATCTTGGCGCCGAGCCTCATAGGCCGCGAAGGCTTCTCCACAAGGTAATTCTCGAGCTCGCCGGCCTGCGTCAGGCGGGCATATTCAACGCCGTATTCGCGTTTGAACTCATCCAAAGGCATCGAGCCGGTGAACATGACGGCATCGAGCGGAAACTTGTCCGGTCGCCAGTGATTGCCGAAGTAGTGCACGATGAAAAGGTAGCCCGCGGCAAACACTGCTTCATGACCATGGACGACAGTGGCGACGTTGAAGGCCCAGCCCGGCAGATATGTAGCGGTGAAGAACTTGAACCACAGCACCGCGCCGGTGGCCGTGAGCAGCGCGACCCCCGAGAACGATCCCCAATAGTCGAGCTTCTGCTGATAGTTCCAATGGTCGAATGTCGGCCGCGCGCCGGCGGCGACAAACCATTTGAACATGGCGACCAGGTCCCGACCGTCCTGCAGGGTGGGCAGCAAGGAATAAGGCCCGAACCAGCTGACGGTCCGCCAATGGCGCCCGAGGTAGTACGCCACGTAGGCGAAGTGGATGACAAATCCGCCGGTCATGATGACGGCTGCGATTCGATGAATGATGGCGGCGACCGTCGGACCGCCGAGAGCCCGTTCCAGCATCGGCGCCCAAATGGTGTTTGCGTAGAGCGGCGGGATACCGGTCAAGACAAGAACGATTACGGAAACCGCGAAGACGAGATGGGCAAATCGCCACGCAATGCTCCAGCGGCCGAACTCCCGGCCATCCGTTCGCGGCACGGCGTCCGCGCGCACATGCTGGCGCGGCCGGCCTTCGTGGCGGTCACGGAGCTCGCGATAGAGCCAAAGCGCCGAATGAATCCAGCAGACCCCGAAGACGCCGAAGATCATCGCCCATGCAGCCTTCGCGGCCATCCAATTGGATGGATACCGGGCAAAGTCATCGGTCGTGGCGTGAGGCTCGAAAGTCGCGAATCCGGCGGTCGCGTCCTGATGACAGGTCCGGCAAGTGCTCAGCAGGTTCGCCGAAGACACGCTCGAGCCTGGATTGCCGGCTGCCAGGATCGCGTGGCCGCGGTGGCAGTCGGAACAAGTCGCGGTATCGGCGTAAGCCAGGGCGAACATCTGTCCGTGATACGTTTCCATGTAGCTCGCCACGGCCTTGGTGTGGCACGCGCCGCACGCCTTGGTGATATCGATGCGGGTCGCGGCCAATTGCGGGTCGGTGACGCTGTGCGCCGTGTGGCAGTCCGTGCACACCGCTGCGCTGACATTGCCTCCCACGCTGATTTGCCTGCCGTGGACGGAGTAAAAGTAGTCGTTCAATGCGGTCGTGTGACAGCTTCCGCACAGGGTCGGGATTTGCTGCCGCCATTGGGCGGGTGTCGGTAGCGGATTGTTGTGCGGAACCGCGGTGATCGTCGTGTGGCAGGCGATACACTGCAGGGTGCCGTGGACGCTCTTGGCAAAATGGTCGGATGACACGGAGAGCGAGCGTGCCGTTCCATTGGCAGCCGGCGCCGTCAGCCCGGAGTCGCCGTGGCAACCAAGACACGACGCATTGTCGAGATCAGCGGCGCCCTGGGCACGCGTGACTTGCGTCGCGCCGAGAAGCATTGTGAAGACGACTGCCGCGACAGCGAGTTTGCGCACCTGCATGGCTCACCCTCCTGACAACCGCGGCAACGTCCGCTTCCAGATCGATATCATGTCGTGAACATACCTGTCGACTTTAGATCAAATCAAGTCTTCCGACTTTAGATCAAATCAAGTCTTCGCACTCATGTTCTTCTCTCCTCAAATCTTCTCGCTGCCCATCTGTCAATGATTCAAATCAATTTGGGCATGCAGAAACGCATGCCGGAGCCCGCATTCCACGGCGGATTATTTGATCGGGATCAAGGGTATTCGCACGTGATGATTTAACTTGAGCGTACCAGATTCGTCGAGAAAGGCACGTGCCATGAAGATGCAAACAAGAATCACAATCGGCTTAGGTGCAGTAGCTCTGGCTTTGACAATGACGTCAGCTTCCAGTTTCGCGGCGCACAAGCACAGAGCGGCGCGGCCGGCAGCAACGCCGCTGTATAATGCGACGCAACCGCTGTATAACTTTGTGCCTGGGGGTCAGGGGCTGCAGCCCCATCCGATCTTGGGACCAAGCTCGCCTAATTTCAACAACGGTTCTTGGCCAGGTGGGCAACCCGCGAGCTACTAGGTCGATGATGAGGGCGTAACAGCAAACGCTCTATGCGTATGTGCCGGCTAAAGCCGCTGCCAAGTACAGCAAGCGGAAGGTTCGATAAGTCAAGATCAGGAAGAAGCGGCGGCACAACGCAGCTATAGAAAATGAGACTGCTTGTTCCGGGTTCGCCGAGGGGCGGCGACCCGGAATATTTTTTTGAACGATCTTTCCATCGATGAATTCCGATGGATTTTAATTTTTAAAATTTTCCGGGCACCTTAATCACGGCCTCTCGATTGCAGTCCTGTGACCGGCGCCTACTTTCGTTCGCTCTCGAATTGCTCCAAGGCCGCCGTAGCGTCGCAGGCGTACATCGCCGCCGGGCCGCCGCCCATCATCACGGCGACCCCGAGCGTCTCCAGCACTTCGGCGCGGCGCGCGCCCGCCGCCAGCGCATCGTGAACGTGGAATGCGATACAAGAATCACAACGGACGGCGACGGCGATGCCGAGCGCAATCAGTTCCTTGGCCTTGGGGTCGAATGCGCCGCTCGCGACGACCGCTTTGTGTAGATTGGCGAACCCTCCCATCGGTCCGGGAAGCTCACGGCCGAGCCGCACCATCATGCCCTGCAGCTCGCTGCGCCGCGCCGGATAATTCGTGGTCATTGCGGCGTTTCGCCGCCAAAGAGTCTCTCGGGATCCTTAAGCTGTTGCTCGAGCGTTTCGAGAAAGCGCGCGGCATCGGCGCCGAATACGACGCGATGATCGCATGTCAGGGTAACGAAGGCCCCCTGCACTCCGGCTGCCGCGATCGACAGGATCGCCGCTGCGCCCGGCGGAATGATGGAGTCGAAGGCGTAAACGACCGGAAACACGCCGAGGTCGCTCACATAGAACGTTGCGCCAGTGTAGTCGGCCGGCGCCAGACGCCGGTTTTTGGCCCGCTCGCGCAACGTGTTCCAATCCAGCGCGAGCTCGGCCAACGGCCGCTTGGCCGCATCGCGCAGAACCGGAGTAATGAGCCCTTCGCCGTGATCGACTGCGATACCAACGTCGACTCGTTCGCGCCGCGCCAACCCTTCCGGCGTGTAGGCCGCGTTAAACAGCGGATGCGCCGCAATGGTAAGCGCACATGCGCGAGCGAAAAGAACCGAAAGCGAATAGCGCCGCGCTTGCGCCGCAGCCATCAACGGCGCCACGGGGAGATTTGCAGTGACGCGAAAGCTTGGAACTGCCGCGCTCGCGATCATATTGCGGGCGACGGCCTCGCGCAGGCTCGAGGCGCGCTCGACCCGGTAGGGTGGTCCGGCCTCCAGCGTGGAACGAACTTGTGCCGCGCTCGGTGTTTTGTCGACCGGGGATTCGCGATGCCACGAAGCCGGGCGGAGCGATGCCGTCGAAGCGGCAAGAACCGCAGAGACTGGCTTTGGCCAGGCTGCGGATTTGGCCGCGGCATTGCCGTTGCCGGCGGTAGGGCGCGCCGTTTCGATCGCAGCAGCGTCGACGCTCGAAATCCCCGCCGAATCCGCGGCGATATAGCCGATAGTTTGGCCGACCGGCGCTTCGCCGCCTTCGGCCGCCAAGGGACCGCTCAAATAGCCGTCCTGGAACGCTTCGACTTCCATGACCGCCTTGTCGGTCTCGACTTCGGCGATCACGTCGCCCTTCTTGATCTTATCGCCGAGCTTTTTGGTCCACTTCACCAGGCGCCCATTGCTCATCGTGTCGGAAAGCGCCGGCATCGTGATCGCTTGGGACTGCAACTGGTTCACGGTCATGCCGCTTTTGTTTCCGGCGTTGGCCGGCTCAATGTGCGTGCCGCGGCCACGATGTCGGGCACCTGGGGAATCGTCGCCGCTTCGAGAGCGCCGTTATAGGGCGTCGGAATATCGAGACCGGCCAAGCGCTGCACCGGCGCATCGAGCGAATAGAAGCAGCGCTCCGTCAGCGTCGCCGCGATCTCCGCGCCGGCGCCGGCGAACCGGCAATCCTCCTCGACGACCAGGAGCCGGTGCGTCTTCTCCAGCGAGGCCGCGCAAGTGTCCCAATCGATCGGCTTGAGGCTGCGCAGGTCGATGACCTCGGCCTCGATCCCCTCTTTGACAAGTTCGCTGGCCGCCTCTTGCGCCAGCATGGCGTGGCGCGAATAGCTCACGATCGTCAGATCGCGGCCTTGGCGGCGCACAGCGGCGCGATGCATGGGCGGCGCTTCGGCCACGAAGTCGACCTGTCCCTTGGTGAAGTAGAGCAGCTCGTGCTCCAAGAGGATGATCGGATCGTCGCTTTGGATCGCCTGCCGCAGCTGCCAATAGGCGTCCTGCGGCGTCGCCGGCACGGCGATGCGGAGGCCGGGCACGTTCATCAATGTATGCTCCAAGCGTTGCGCATGTTGCGCCGCAAGCTGCCGCGCGATGCCGCCCGGGACCCGCACGACCAGCGGCATCTTGAATTGGCCGCCCGACATGAATGGAATTTTGGCGGCGCCGTTGATGATGGAATCGAGCGCGAGCAGCATAAAATTAATGGTCATGATCTCGACCACCGGCCGCGCGCCGACCAGCGCCGCGCCGACGCCAAGCCCGGTAAAACTGTTTTCCGAGATCGGCGTATCGCGAACGCGCCATTCGCCGTATTTGGCATAAAGTCCCTCGGTTACGCGGTAGCTGCCGCCGTAAAGGCCGACGTCTTCGCCGAGCGTGAACACCGACTCGTCGGCCGCCATTTCGTGGTCCATGGCGCGATTGAGCGCCTGCCAATAGAGCAATTCCTGCGACATGGTCGCCTCCTGCGCGTCGTCTACATCAATACTTCGTGGCGATGATTGCCGTTGAGGTGGCCCCAGGCGGCATCCATCGTCGGCTGCGCGCTCTGCGACGCGAAAGCGACGGCATCGTCGACGATCTTCTGGACGTCGGCTTTGAGTTCCTCGACTTTCGCTTCGGCGAGATGCTCGCCTTCGATCAGATGGTCGGCGAACAGTTTGATATTATCCGGCCCGACTTCCGCCAATTCGTCCGGTGTCGGATATTTGAACTCCACATCGCGGATCGCGGCGGCGATCGGATCCCACGTCTGATACGCCTTGAGCTCCACCGCCGGCCGATAGGTTCCAGGATCGGCCACGGAATGGCCGCGATAGCGGTAAGTCTCGCATTCAATAAATTGCGGCCCGCCGCCGCGCCTGATGCGATCCAGCGCGTGCTTCGTCGCGTTGTAGACTTTCAGCACCTCCATGCCGTCGATCTTTTCGGCGGGGATGTTGTAAGCCGCGACGCGCTTGAAAACCTCAGGCACTGCGGAATGGCGATGGATCTCGGTGCCGATGGCATAGTGGTTGTTCTCGCAGACGAACAGCACCGGTAGGTGCCAAAGCGAAGCCATATTGAGCGACTCGTGGAAGGTGCCCTGATTCACGGCACCGTCGCCCAGAAACGACACGACCACCTCAGCCAGACCGCGCATCGCGATCGCATAAGCGATGCCGATCGAGATCGGGCAAGTCTGGCCGACGATGGCGTAGCCGCCCATGAAGCGGCGTTCGCGGTCGAACATGTGCATGGACCCCCCCATGCCCCGGCTCATGCCGGTGGCCCGGCCGAACAGCTCGGCCATGACTTCGCGCGCGGGCGTACCGCGTACCAGGGCATGCGCATGTTCGCGATAAGTGCTGACGATGTAATCGGATGGGCCAATGGCGTTGATCACGCCGGCGGCGACGGCTTCTTCGCCCGGATAAAGATGGAGGAAGCCGACGATATTTCCTTTGCTGTATTCTTCCGCGGCGCGCTCCTCGAAGGCGCGAGAGAGCAACATGTCACGCAGCATGTGCTGCAGGGTTTCGCGTTCCATGTTTCAGCTCCTTTGGCCGTTGCGGCTCACCATGCGACTGTTAGATCACCTGCTCATTTCAATGTTACGAACTTTGTTTAAAACGGCGGGGCACCGCCGCGCCCCGCCCGCCCGCTTCAGCAGCAACCCCGAAAGCGACCCTTGCTGACGGCGTATCGAGCCTCCTGACGCTCCACGAAGAATTCTTCATACGTCATGATCGGCAGTCCGGGATGGTTGGCCTCGCGGTGCTGGACATAGGTGCCGTAATCGGGAACCCCGATCATCAGCAGCGCCGCGCGCACGCTCCAGGTCTTCACGGCCTGGCCGCGTTCCTTCCATTCCTCGAACTTCATCATCAGGAGGTCAGGCATTGCGCCCTCCCACCGCGGCGCCGGCGAACTCCACTTCGACGGCAGTCGACTTCGGCGTCCCGAGCGCTTTGCGGATGTCGAGGAAGCCGTAGATCACCATCGAAATGACGACGGCGGCGAACACCGCAGCCAGCGTCGCGTCGACGTAGTCGTTGAACACCAGCCGGCTCATTTCGCTCATGGAATGAGCCGGCGCCAAAACCTGGCCCGATGCAATGGCGCTGGAGAGCCGCGCGGCATGGGCGAGGAAGCCCACCGCCGGGTTCGGGTTGAACACCTTTTCTACGCCGGCGGTCACCGTGCAGGCCACGAGCCATGTCGCAGGCACGATCGTGACCCAGGCGTAGCGTTGGCGCTTCATCTTGAACAGCACGACCGTGCACAGCACGAGCGCGATGGCCGCGAGCATCTGGTTCGACGTGCCGAACAGCGGCCACATCGTCCAGATTCCGCCGAGCGGGTCGATGACCCCCTGATAGAGGAAATAGCCCCACAGCACGCAGGCGAGAGCCGAACCGATCAGGTTATTGGCCCAGGATTTGGTTTCTTTGAACGCCGGGATGGCGTTGCCGACGAGATCCTGGATCATGAATCGGCACACACGGGTGCCGGCATCGACGGTGGTGAGGATGAACAATGCCTCGAACAGGATGGCGAAGTGGTACCAGATGGCGGTGAGCGCCTGACCGCCGAACAGGCTGGACAGGATCTGTGCCATGCCGACCGCAAGTGTCGGTGCACCGCCGGTTCGCGACAGGATCGTTATTTCACCGACGTCATGAGCGACCTGCGTCAACTGATCGGGCGTCACCACGAAGCCCATATTGGAGACCGTCTGCGCCGCTTGCACAGCGGTGGTGCCGATGATTCCCCCGGCGCTGTTCATGGCGAAATACACGCCCGGATGCAGCACCGACGCCGCGATCATCGCCATGATGGCGACGAACGATTCCATCAACATGGCGCCGTAGCCGATGAACGGGATCTGGTTCTCGTTCTCGACCATCTTCGGCGTCGTTCCCGACGCGATCAGCGAATGCCAACCGGAGACCGAACCGCAGGCGATGGTGATGAACAGGAACGGGAACAAGCTGCCGGCCCAGACCGGTCCGGTGCCGTCAACGAACTTGGTGATCGATGGCATCTGCAGGTCGGGACGAACAATGATGATGGCCAAGGCCAGCAGCGTGACCACGCCGATTTTCATGAACGTCGACAGATAATCCCGCGGCGCCAGCAACAGCCACACCGGCAATACCGAGGCGACGAAACCATAGCCAATGATGATCAGCGCCAGGGACGGACCGCTCAGATCGAAATAGGCGGCGAGCGCGGGCGTTTGCGATACGGTTTGTCCGTAAATCAACGCCGCGATCAGAAGCACGAGGCCGATGAGCGACATTTCCGCCACTTTGCCGCGGCGGATGAAGCGTCCGTACACGCCCATGATGAAGGCGATCGGTACCGTGCAGAACACCGTGAAGGTGCCCCACGGGCTGCCTTTTAGAGCCTGCACGACGACAAGCGCCAGTACCGCGAGGATGATGATGCAGATCAGAAGTATGCCGATGCCGGCGATGGTGCCGGCGACCGGCCCCATTTCCGAGCGCACCATGTCGCCCAGCGAACGGCCGTCGCGCCGCGTCGACAGGAACAGGACCGTCATGTCCTGCACCGCGCCCGCGACCACGACGCCGGCAAGGATCCACAAGGTGCCCGGCAGATAGCCCATCTGTGCCGCGAGCACGGGACCGACCAGCGGGCCGGCTCCGGCAATCGCCGCAAAATGATGGCCGAACAGCACGTATTTGTTGGTCGGAACGTAATCGAGACCGTCATTATGACGGACGGCCGGGGTCGCCCGCGCCGGATTGATACCCAGCACTTTGTTGGCGATGAACAGGGCGTAGTAGCGGTAGGCGACGAAGTAGATGCACACCGCCGCGATGACGAGCCAAGCAGCGTTGACCGGCTCGCCGCGACTTAACGCAACGATCCCGAGCGAGACTGCGCCGAGCAGCGCAATCGCGGCCCATAGCACTTTCGATTGTATTCCATTGCCATTCCCGACCAGCGCGCTCATGGCGTCCCTCCTTGCGGCGTCGCTTTCCCTGCTCTGTCGAGGAGAGCGCGACAGAAATTTTCTGGGCCTATGCCCGGCCCTCGCAAGTGTCTTCCTCGCAAACGGGTTAGCTTTGACTCAGATCAACAAAAAGAAGTTTTTCGACATCACCCGACCGCGATACCGTTTCTGCAACGTTCCTATGACAGCGCATTTATAGCGTTTATAGGTTCGCTCTGCGGTGGAGGCCTCTTTTCCGTCCGCAACAAACAAAATGCCCCGACGCTCATCATCGATGCGAGCCGGGGCATCTGAAAACTCGCGATAACGGCAGCCTGATCAGGCGGCCTTGACGTCGATCTTCTTTGCCACTGTCTGTGCCTCAGGCTTCTTCGGCAGCGTCACGGTCAGCACGCCCTTCTTGAAGCTTGCCTCGATCTTGTCGGTATCGACGCCATCGGGCACCTGAAAAGCGCGTTCGAACGAGCCGTAGTTCCGCTCGCGCAGATAATAGTCCTTCTTCTTCTCTTCCTTTTCTTCTTGTTGCTCGCCTTTGATCGTCAGAACGCCGTTGGCGACCTTGACCTCGACGTTCTTCTCGTCGATGCCGGGCAAGTCGGCGGTAATCTCGTAGGCCTTCTCGGTATCGGTGAAGTCCACTGCCGGCGCCGCCGGCCATTTCAGTTCGCGACCCCAGAAGGGAACGACATCGAAGGCAGAACCGCGGAACGGCGACCGCCAGAGTCCACCGCCGAAGTCGTCGAACAAACGATCGATTTCACGCCGCAAGGATTCGAACGGAGTTTGCGTCGGCGTCGACGCCTTCTCTGTTTTCACGGGTAATTTTGTGGGTTCGGCCATAACACATCCTCCAAGATGGGTTGGACCAATGTTCAGCTAAGCCTGAGCGAGAAAAAATTGCGTTGATCTGCATCAACGTTTCACATGATTGATCGTCACACAGCCTTCGCCTGCAATTCCTTCGCCTGCAATCGATCCCGCGGAGCTTGACGTAGATCAAAGCTGCGCAGTCGCTTAAAGGACTAACCTGCCGATCTTCTCAAGCCGAACGATGGCGGTTTGGACTCTGCGACGCCGTCATGCGTTGGGAGCTTGCCACATTAAGCGGAGGCTCGACGTGCGCGATGAAGTTTCACGTCGCTCGTTCCTTCGAGATTCCGCTCTGACAACAGCCGGAGCGACCATGCTCAATCCCACAGCCGCGCTTCTGGCAGCGAGCGGACCGGACAACACCGGCCTGCCGTCCGTCGGCCCGGACGCCATCGCGATGACGCTGCAGATCAACGGCGTAACGCGGACCGTGCACGGCGAGCCGCGCATGACGCTCGCCGAGGCGCTGCGCGGCCCATTGGGACTGACCGGAACGAAAATCGCGTGCAATCGCGGTGCCTGCTCGGCGTGCACGGTCTGGCTCGACGGCATGCCGGTTTGCTCCTGCATGATTCTCGCAATCGACGGCGGCGACCGCCGCGTCACCACGATCGAGGGGCTCGCGCAAGGCGACATGCTGCATCCGGTGCAGCAGGCATTCATCGACCACGACGCCCTGCAATGCGGTTTTTGCACCCCGGGCATGGTCATGAGCTGCGCAGCGCTGCTCGAACACAACGCAGCGCCGAACGCCGACGATGTCCGCACCGCGATCAGCGGACACATCTGCCGCTGCGGCACCTATCCGCACATCGTCACGGCGACGCTCGAAGCCGCCAAACAACGCAAGGCATGATCATGGCGAGCGAGCAAGACTTGCGCACCGATAGTTTTCCCGCCGGCATCGCCGGCGCCGGTCTCGGCAGTGTCACGCGCCAAATCGCCGCCGACGAACCGCCGCCGCTGCCGCCGAACAGCGAGCTTGCCGCGATCGGCAAATCGTTCCCGCGGCCGAACGGCCGCGCCAAGGTCACCGGCGCCGCGCGTTTCACCGTCGACATCGCGCTGCCCGGCATGTTGCATGCCCGGGTGCTGCGCTCGCCGCTCCCCCACGCTGCGGTGCGCGCCGTCGACTTCACTGCCGCGGCGCGGCATCCCGGAGTGCGCGCCGTCCTGCCGATCGCCACGCCCGACGATCGGGCGAACGCGACGCTGCGCTATGTCGGCGCGCCGGTCGCTGCAGTTGCAGCGGTCTCCCTGGCAGCGGCCAGGCAAGCGGCGCAGCTCATCCGCGTCGAATATCAAAAACTGCCCTTCGTCGTCGAAATGAACAAGGCGCGCGCCGCGGATGCTCCGGTGGTGCATGACGAAACGACCGCGCCTCCTGGCCACCCTTCCGGTTTTCCCGCCGCTGCCGGACTTCCGCTCGACGGCAATGTACGCGGACCGGCGATCGTAAAACGCGGCGACGTGGCCGAAGCCTTCGCAGCTTCCGATCTCGTCGTCGAAGACGAGTTCAGCACCCAGGTGCAGACCCATTGCTGCATGGAACCGCACGCGATCGTGGCCGATTGGCGCGAGGATGGGCTGACCGTCTATATGTCGACCCAGTTCACCGTCGGCGTCCGGCACGAGCTTGCGGACATGTTCGGGCTGCCGCTCAATCGCGTCCGTGTCGTGGTCGACGCCATGGGCGGCGGTTTCGGCTCAAAATCCTCGCTCGGCAATTACGGGCGCTTTGCCGTCGAACTGTCGCGTCGCGCCAAGGCGCCGGTCAAACTCTTCCTCGATCGCGAAGAAGAACAAATGGACGCCGGCAATCGGCCGGCGACATGGCAGCGCCTGCGCATCGGCGCCAAACATGACGGCGAACTCACCGCGATCTCGCTTGTGAGCTACGGCACCGCCGGCGTCGCGGTCGGCGCCGGCGTCGGCAACATCGCGGAGAGCATGTACGCCTGTCCGAACTTCACCGGCGCGCAGCACGACGTGTTCATCAATGCCGGGCCCGGCTGCGCCATGCGCGCGCCAGGCAATGCCCCCGGCGCCTTCGGGCTAGAACAGACTATCGATATCCTGGCGGAAGAACTCGACATCGATCCGCTCGCGCTGCGCGACCGCATCGACCCGAGCCCGGTGCGACGCGAGGAACGGCGCATCGGCGCCGAACTGATCGGCTGGCACCGCCGCCATAAGCCGGGTGCCGATGCGGGCCCGATCAAGCGCGGCATCGGCGTGGCGCAATCGCTCTGGGGCGCCAACGTGCAGATCAACGCATCCTGCGAGGTTCGCGTGTTGCGCGACGGCTCGGTCGAAGTGCTTTCCAGCGTGCAGGATATCGGCACCGGAATCGCAACGGTTCTGGCCCAAACCGTCGCCGAAGTGCTCGGCCTTCGTCCACAAGACATCACGGTGCGGATCGGCGATACCGACTTTCCGCCCGGGCCACCGTCTTACGGCAGCCGCACCACCGCCTCGATCACGCCGCCGGCGCGCACCGCGGCGTGGCGCGTGTTGCAGCAATTGTTCCGTGATGCCGCGCTCAACCTCAATGCCGGCATCGATCAGCTGGTCGCGCGCGACGGCAAGATCGCCGTCCGCGACGATGTGAACCGCGGCATGAGCTTCAAGCAAGCCGCGGCGCTCTTGCGCACCGATCGCATCAGTGCGGTGGCCTCGCGCAGCGACGATTATGCCGGCTTCCGTCGCCGGATGGGCGATGCGGCGCTGGCGCAACAGGACCTCGGCGGCGTGCAATTTGCCGAAGTGGCGGTCGACACCGAAACCGGCATCGTGCGCGTCGAGCGGATCGTCGCGGTGCAGGATTGCGGCCGGCCGATGAATCCGCGGCAAATCGAAAGCCAGGTCCAGGGCGGCGTGCTGATGGGACTGTCCTATGCGCTGTACGAAGACCGCATCCTCGATCCGGAGACCGGCCGCATGGTCAACCCGAATCTCGAACAATATCGGCTCGCCGGTCCGCGCGAGACGCCGCAGATCGACGTCGTGGTGCTGGAAAATTATCAGGGACAAAGCGCCACCGACGCCTACGGCATCGCCGAACCGGCCAACATCGCCACCGCGCCAGCCGTTGCCAATGCCGTCTACAACGCGATCGATGTTCGCATCCGCAGCCTGCCGATGACGCCAGCCGCGATCCTCGCGGCGCTCGGCAAAGTTCCGGCGAGGAGCTGACGCCATGAACCGCTTCGCCTATGCCAGTGCACGAACACTCGCCGAGGCCGCCGTCGCCGCGTCGACGACGGTGGCGGGTGCGATGACTGCGGAGCCGGAAACAACCGAACGGAGCGCCGCTTCGATTGTGAAGGCTCACGGCATCGACATTCTCGACCTCCTGAAAGAGGGCCTGCTGCAACCTTCGCAAATCGTCAATCTCGGCAACGTTCCCGGTCTCGACACGATCGTCGAGGAGAACGACGGCGGCGTCCGGATCGGGCCGATGGTCACGCTTACGGCGCTCGCCAATCATCGCCTGGTGCGGGAGCGCTACCCGGCGCTCGCCGATGCGATCAACGGCGCGGCGAGCCCGCAGATCCGCAATGTCGCCACGCTCGGCGGCAATCTGCTGCAGCGTCCGCGCTGCTGGTATTTCCGATCGCAGGCGTTCCGCTGTCTGCGTAAAGGCGGCGGACACTGCTTTGCCATCGCCGGCGCCAATCAATATCACGCCATCTTCAACAATACGGCATGCGCCATCGTCCACCCGTCCACGGCGGCGACGGTGCTGGTGGCTCTCGGCGCGACCATCGAAATTTCCGACCGCGCCGGCGCCGCCCGCAGGTTCCAGCTGGAGAACTTCTTCGTTCCGCCCGACCGCGATCTGCAACGCGAAAATAATCTGCAGCCGCACGAAATCGTCAGCGCCATCGGCCTGCCGAAACCGGCGGCCGGCTTGCGGATGGCGCATTTGAAAGAAAGCGAAAAAGACTCTTTCGATTGGCCGCTCGCCGATGTAGCCGTCACGCTCGATCTCGGCGCCGACGGCGCCTGCCGACACGCCGCGGTCGTTCTCGGCGCGGCGGCGGCGGTGCCGCATCGCGCCAGGGCCGCCGAGGCCGCGCTTGCCGGCAAACCGATCGACCAAACCTCAGCCGCGGCGGCGGGCCGCGCCGCAATCGCCGGCGCCACACCGCTCTCCGACAATGGCTACAAATTGCCGCTGTTCGAGACGCTGGTCCGGCGCACGATCCTGAAAGCCGCCGCTGCGGTAGCGCCTGCGAAATCCGCCTCGTAAGGAGAATCGCGGTGAGTCAAAGTCAAGCCGATGTCGGGCTCGAGGTCGGCGCCGTTCCGCCCTCGCCCGTGAGCGGACCCGGCCAGCCGATCAGGGTGGTGGGCCTGCCACGGCCGCGAACGAGCGGCGGGCTGCCGCTGCTCGATGCGCTAAAACTTCGGCATTCGACCCGGGAATATTCCGATCGTCCCGTTTCGCTTCAGCTCCTCTCCGATTTGTTGTGGGCGGCGTTCGGCATCAACCGGGAAAACGACGATCGGACCGCGCCCTATTGGCGTCATGTCATGGTCATCGACGTCTATGTGGCATCCGCCAACGGCGTCTGGATTTACGACCCGAAGTCGCAAGCCTTGCTGCCACATTTGTCCGACGATATTCGCGTTCATACCGGACAGCAGGATTTTATCGCCGCGGCTCCCCTCGATCTCATCTACGTCGCCCACGGCGAGCGCATGACGGACGTGCCGCCCGAGGAACGACGGCTTTATGCCTCGGTCGATGCCGGGTTCATCGGCCAGAACGTTTATCTGTTCTGCGCCTCCGAGGGTTTAGCCACCGTATTTCGCGGCGCGGTCGACATTGCCAAGCTCGGGAGGGTGCTGCAGCTGCCGGACCAGCAATTCGTGACCTTTGCGCAGACTGTCGGCTATCCTCGTTCCTAGAGCATGATCCGGAAAAGTGGCTGCCGGTTTTCCGAAAAGATCATGCTCCAACTAAAACTCCAGACCGTGATCCGATTCCATTAAATCTTATCAGGGTCTAGGCCAAAGCACGGACGATGACAAAACCCATACCAGACAAAGCCGAAGTCGCGCTGGAATACCCGGACAAGCTTTATATCGGCACCTTCGCCCATACCGCGCGCTTCGACGCGCATCTCGACGAAACCGGAATTTCGCTCACGCTCGATCGTCCCGGTCCGGACGACGAGCGCAAGTCGGTCCGCATGCATTTCCATTATGCCTTGTTCGCCGAAGTGCTGCGCGACCTGGCAAGGACCGTCGCCGCGCTGCCGCCCGCCGATCCGCACCGCGAAACCCTGCAAGCGGCGGCCAAGGCCCTCTATCTCGCGCTCGAAAGCGGCGCCGCCGGCAAAAGCGCGGTCAAACCGGGCTGAGTCGCTTGGCAAACGGTTCTGGACCGAACCGGTTCGCACCGGGCGTGCCCTCCTGGTATTGCCAGTAGAGCAACAGCAAAATGCCGATGCCGGTAAGCCCGAACGCCAGCCACCAACCGCTGCGCTCGGTGTCATGCAGCCGGCGCGCCGCCGCAGCGAGAGTCGGCAGCAATAGCACCAACGTCGAGAGCGCATTGAGTGGCGAATTGAGCGGCGATAGGCCTTCGTGATAGACGAAAATCGCGGCGTCGAGGATTTCTGTCGCGATCGCGACCAGCACCGTGAACAAGATCCAAAACCAATATTCCGATCGGCTGGCCCGACCCGAGAAGTTTATGTAGTTCCAGAATCCCGACCTGATCGCTTGTCCGAAATTCATGGCAACCCTCCGCCTGGAGCCCTTCAAACCCTACGACACCGCTTCGCAATCTGAAAGCTTAGCTGGCCCCGTTGACAATAATATGTTAGCCGCGCATTCGCGCAGGTAAACACCGGATTCAAAACACGCTGTGATATGATGTCCCAACAGATCGAACTCGGCTTGGATACGTTCGGCGATATCACCGCCGGCCCCGACGGCACCCCCCGCTCGCATGCGCAAGTCATCCGCGACGTGATCGAGCAAGGCGTGCTGGCCGACCAAGTCGGCGTCGATGCCTTCGGCGTCGGCGAACACCACCGTCCCGATTTCGCCGTGTCCAGTCCCGACATGGTGCTGGCAACGATTGCCGGACGGACCAAGCGCATCTGGCTCGGCTCGGCCGTCACCGTGCTCTCCTCCGACGACCCGATCCGTGTCTTCCAGCGCTTCTCGACCCTCGATGCCGCATCGAACGGCCGCGCCGAGGTGACGCTCGGACGCGGCTCCTTCATCGAATCCTTTCCCTTGTTCGGCTACGAATTGTCCGACTATGAAAAACTCTTCGAGGAAAAGCTCGATCTGTTCGCGGCGCTGCTGCACAACGAAACCGTCAGTTGGCGCGGCGCGACGCGCCCGCCGCTCGACAACCAGCGCGTCTTTCCGCCGATCGAAAATGGAGCCGGTCGCGCCGGCATGCTCAGGACGTGGATCGGGGTCGGCGGCAGTCCGGAATCCGTAGTGCGCGCGGCGCGCTACGATCTGCCGCTGATGCTCGCCATCATCGGCGGCGATCCCAAACGGTTCCTGCCTTATGTCGATCTCTACAAACGCGCTTATGCGCAACTCGACAAGCCGCCGCAGTCGATCGGGGTGCATTCGCACGGCTAC
>Ga0181539_1000196_pt1 | contig 71602 bp, 60 predicted proteins | sample PEATcosm2014_Bin_46_FD_119767 | JGI IMG/M metagenome (GOLD analysis project Ga0181539, IMG submission 119767) | Peatland microbial communities from MTU Mesocosm Facility, Houghton, MI, USA - PEATcosm2014_Bin23_60_metaG | ecosystem: Environmental > Terrestrial > Soil > Wetlands > Peat | place...
CTCGTCGTCATGGGCGCAACGCGATAGCGCATGAGGGACGGCTTTGCCGGCCCGACCACCCAAGTGCTCACCGGCGACGCAGGGAGGAGGCCGGGAGGGGGGCCTGTCCCCCTCCCGCTAATGTCCCGATTCTAAGATTCGCCGGAAATATCTCTGATTGTGGAATTTCGGTGCAACCGGGCGCGTTGCCCCTTCCATCAGCGACGATGGAGGGCACATGGCGCAGCGGGGACGACCGAAGGCAGAGCTCGTGTTGAGCGAGGAAGAACGCGACACACTCGCGCGTTGGGCACGCCGCCCGAATAGCCCGCAGAGCTTGGCGCTGCGCTCCAAGATCGTGCTCGCCTGTGCCGCGGGCAAGACCAACCGGCAGGTGGCGGCGGAGCTCGGCTGCAACAAGGTGACAGTCGGCAAGTGGCGCCAGCGCTTTGTGGACAAGCGCCTGCAGGGCCTGGCCGACGAGTACCGCCCTGGCGTGCCTCGCAGCATCACCGACGACCACGTGGAGGCGGTCGTGGTGAAGACCTTGACCGAAAAGCCCGAAGACGCGACGCACTGGTCCACGCGCGCCATGGCAAAGGCCACGGGCATGTCCCAGCCGACGATCAGCCGCATCTGGAAGGCGTTCGGCCTCAAGCCGTGGCTGGAGGACACCTTCAAGTTGTCGAGCGACCCGTTGTTCATCGACAAGGTCCGGGACGTCGTCGGGCTGTACCTGAACCCACCCGAGCGAGCCGTTGTGCTTTGCGTGGACGAGAAGACACAGGTGCAGGCCCTGGACCGCACCCAACCGGTCTTCCCGCTCCTGCCCGGAACACCCGAACGACGCTCGCACGACTATGTCCGTCACGGCACCATCGACCTGTACGCGGCCCTCAATCTGACAAGCGGGATGGTCATCCACCAGCTCACCGCCCGCCACCGGGCCATCGAGTTCAAGAAGTTCCTCGAAGCCATCGACAAGGCAGTGCCGCAAGGTCTCGAGGTCCACGTCGTGTTGGACAACTCCTCTACTCACAAGACCCCGGCCATCCACCGCTGGCTCTTGAGCCACCCCAGAGTCCAGTTCCACTTCACACCCACCTCGTCGTCGTGGATGAACCTCGTGGAACGCTGGTTCGCCGAGCTCACCAACAAATGGCTGCGGCGCGGGACGCACCGCAGCGTCAAAGAGCTCGCCGCATCCATCACGCACTGGGTGGGCACTTGGAACGACGATCCCCGCCCCTATGTCTGGCACAAGACGGCCGACGAGATCTTCGACAGTCTCGCGGCATATTGTGAGCGAATCTCAGAATCAGGAGACTAGGTAGTAGTGAGGCGTCTTGGGATGGCGCGACTCGACGAGCTGGAGCAGCTCGAGCGCCGCTCCGACGCGCCTGCCCATGAACAAGAACATCGGGATCTGCCCAAGTACTTCCCGCATCCCGGGCGGACTGGTTCGAGGGGGCATCCACAGGGCGGTCGACCGGCAGTCCTCTGTGGTGTAGGCCAGCACTCTTCTCTTGGAGGTCTGGCGGAGCTGGAGAGTGAAGAAGCGGCGCAAAGCTCGCCCCCGGCTGCGCGGGTCGGGGAAGATGTACATCAGCATGGGGTCGTCGTAGAAAGCTCGCACGAGCGAGGCTGCGGCGGCCGGCACGTCCTCGGGACGCACCAGGTGAACCTCTGGCACCGCAGGCATGGTAGCGGCGCTCGCACCTGCCCACCGGGCCATTAGGACGGGAATCGGCTGCTGGCGGGCGGGGTTCTCCTGAGCATGACAACGAACCGTTTCTCGGTCAACTGGGACTACCGCTGCCCCTTCGCCCGCAACGCCCATGAGCATGTCCTCCTCGCTCTCCAGGGCGGTGCTCCTTTCGAGGTCCACTTCGTCCCCTTCTCGCTCAACCAAGCGCACGTCGAAGAGGGGGGAACCCCGGTCTGGGATGACCCGGAACGTGAAGGCGACCTGCTGGCCGGCCGGGTCGGGATCGTCGTGCGCGACCGGTTCCCCGAGCTGTTCCCCCGCGCCCACCTGCAGCTGTTCGCCCTGCGTCACGACCGAGGCGGCGACCTGCGCGACAGAGCGGCGCTGGCGGCGGTGTTGGAGAACGTAGGCATCGATCCCGGTCGTGTCTTCGAGGAGATCAAGCGCGGGTGGCCCCTCGACGAGTTCCGCAAGTCCCACGAAGCGGCGGTCGCGGAGCACTCCGTGTTCGGGGTCCCGACGTTCATCGCCGGCGAGGAAGCCGCCTTCGTCCGGATCATGACGAGACCGGGCGACGACACAGGCTTGGCGACCGCGACGATCGAGCGCATCCTCGACCTGCTCGACAATCGCGTCGATCTGAACGAGTTCAAGCGCACCTCGATCCCCCGCTAGCTGCCGGGCTTTCCGGCATCTTGACCAGCAAATGACTGGCGCAGCCCTTCGCTGCTAGGGTCGCCCCTATGCGGATCATCTCAGAGCAAGAGCTCGGGAACCGCCTCGGTTCCCTAACCGAGACAGTGCCGCGAGTGGTCGTTTCCGGTAACTGGTCCACGCCCAAGCGGGCTCTCGAGATCGTCGATGCGAACATCGAGAGCTACCGGCTATTCGTGCTCGGTCTGCGCTATCCGGCGTCTTCGCGGCCAAGCGTGCGCCTCGAGTCGCCCTTCGTCGGGTCGGGGATGCGTCACTCCTCGGCGCTCGACTACATCCCGATGCGGCTCTCCCTGGTACCGAGGCTCTTCGCGATCTCCCGCCAGCCCGACGTCGTGCTCGTCCACACCTCGCCACCCAAGGCCGGCAAGGTGTCCCTCGGCATCGAGGTGAACGTGCTTCCCGCCGCCCTCGAGGTGGCCCGCGCCCGAGGTGCCCTCGTGGTGGCTCAGCTCAATCCCCGGATGCCGTACACCTTCGGCGAGGGCGAGATCCCCACCAACATGATCGACGTCGCCATCGAGGTCGACGAGCCGATCGAGACCGCCAAACCGCCCGCCCCCGAGGAGCAGAAGGACAGGATCGGCGAGCACATAGCCCATCTCGTGCCCGATGGTGCGACATTGCAACTGGGCATCGGCGCCATCCCCGACGCGACCTTGGGACACCTGGTGCATCGCCGCGGCCTGCGCATCTGGTCGGAGATGATCAGCGACGGCGTCCTCGCCCTGGAGCAGGCGGGAGCCCTCGATCCCGACGGCCAAATCGTCACCTCGTTCATCGGCGGATCAAAGGAGCTGTACGCGTGGGCCAACGCCAACCCGAGGCTGCGCATGTACCGGACCGAGACCACCAACGACCCGGCACGGATCGCGATGAACCCGATGATGATCTCGATAAATGCGGCCGTGCAGGTTGACCTGTTCGCCCAGGCGAACGCGAGCTATGTCGGCGGCCGCATCTTCTCCGGCTTCGGCGGCCAGACCGACTTCATCGTGGGGGCGCTCCACTCGACCGGTGGCCAAGCGGTGATCGGGCTGCCGTCGTGGCACGAGAAGACGCACTCATCCACCATCGTGCCGCTCCTCGACGCGCCGGCGACCTCGTTCCAACACTCCGTCATCGTCACCGATCAGGGCTGCGCCCACATCTTCGGCCGCAGCCAGCACGACCAGGCACGCCTGCTCATCGAGGAGGCCGCCGCCCCCCAGGCACGTGACGAGCTCTGGGACGCCGCTGAGCGTCTCGGCCTCGCCGACCAGCAGAGCGGGACCAAGCTCCCCGAAGTTCTCTAGCTCCTCACCCCAGGCACCGCACCCCCAAGGGCACAGCACAACGAACAGGCAGGCCGGGTCTCCACGCGACCGTGCGGGCCTGGGCCGGGGAGGAAAATCAGTCGAGCGAAATCGGCTCGTCGTCATCGACGAGACCTCCGGCTCCGATCGGCGTCTCGACAGCAAGCGCCGCCTTCTCGGCTACGAGGCTACGGATCCGCTGGTGGAGCTCAACCATGAGCTCGGGGCTATCACGTAGGAATTGCTTGGCATTCTCGCGGCCCTGGCCGAGCTGCTCTCCCTCGTAGGTGTACCAAGCGCCGGACTTCTTCGCGATCCCAAGATCGACGGCCACGTCCAGCACCGAACCCTCCCGGCTGATACCCCTGCCATAGACGATGTCGAACTCGGCCATGCGGAAGGGCGGGGCGCACTTGTTCTTCACGACTTTCACCCGCGTCCGGTTGCCGATGATCTCGGCCCCGTCCTTGATGGACTCCAACCGGCGGATATCGAGGCGGACAGAGGAGTAGAACTTGAGGGCCCGCCCTCCGGGGGTGACCTCCGGCGATCCGTAGATCACCCCGACCTTCTCCCGCAATTGGTTGATGAACAGCGCGATCGTAGAGGACTTGGAAAGCGTGCCGGTGAGCTTGCGCAGCGCCTGGGACATCAAACGAGCCTGCAAGCCGACATGAGTGTCGCCCATGTCACCTTCGAGCTCGGCACGTGGTGTGAGCGCCGCCACCGAGTCGATGACGATCACGTCCATCGCCCCGGAGCGGATCAGCATGTCGGCGATCTCGAGCGCCTGCTCGCCCGTGTCCGGCTGGGAGATGAGCAATTCGTCGATGTCGACGCCGATGGCTTTGGCATAGACGGGGTCGAGAGCGTGCTCCGCGTCGATGTAGGCGCAGATCCCACCGTTGCGCTGGGCTTCGGCAACCACGTGCAGTGCGAGAGTCGACTTACCGGAGGACTCGGGCCCGAAAACCTCGATGATCCGCCCCCTCGGGAGCCCACCGATCCCGAGGGCGAGGTCGAGGGCCATCGCGCCGGTCGAGATCACCTCGATCCCCATCCCGGTGTGCTCACCCATGCGCATGACCGAGCCCTTCCCGAACTGCTTCTCGATCTGGCTGAGCGCCGCCTCGAGTGCCTTGTCACGCTCCATCGTCGGTCCTCTCTCCTCTCGCGCTGCTTGTCGACGGTTCCCTTCCACGACAGCATCTCCCTGCTGTGGTGTTGCCTCGTCCCGGCGCACCGGCAGAGCGCCGCTAGGCCTCAACCTACGAAATGGGTGTGTCACTCCCCCCACGGGACCCTGCGGCGAGCTCATCACATCACTGTAGTTCCAAACATATGTTCGTTGGTGGACTCATCGAGGGGAAAGCCACGCCCCCACCGACCCGCCAAGGAAAGCCTTACGACGGCAGTCTGTCGTGCCCGGAAAGCTCGAGAAGCCGGCGCCTCAAGATGTCCAGGGCCGAGATCGTGGCGAGCTGCCGGACCCGTGCCCGATCGCCGGGCAGGCGGAGCCCGACCGCATCCGGGACTGATCCCGGCAGGGCGAAGCCGGCGAAAACCGTGCCGACAGGCCGGCCCTCCTCCTCGGTGGGGCCGGCCACTCCCGTCGTCGCGAGGCCCACCTCGCTACCAAGGACGTGCCGCGCACCTTCGGCCATGGCCGCCGCCGCCTCGGCGGTCACCACCGGCCCGTCCCTCACCCCCAGCACCGATCGCTTGACGGCGGCGGCGTAGGCGACCACTGCGCCCCGGAACCATTCGCTCGCGCCCGGCACGGCCACCAGGCGGGCCGCGACAAGCCCGCCGGTCAGCGACTCGGCGATCCCGAGGTGCCAGCCGCGCTCGGCGAGCAGGCGGCCGACAACAGATTCCATCGTCTCGTCGTCGACGCCGAAGACCGTATCGCCGAGAAGGGCGCGTAGCTCTGCTTCCTCGGTGTCGAGCGCCTTGTCCGCGGTCTCCTCGTCGGCCGCCTTCACCGTGAGCCGGATCTTTATCCCCTCCATGCCGCTCGCCAGAAAGGCGATCGTCGGCACCCCGGGGCCACCCGCCTCGAGCGCCTCCACGCGGCACGCGACACGCTCGGCGAGGGCGGACTCGGTGTAGCCCCAAGTCTTGAGCGTCCGGCTACGGATGACCGCCGCCTGGCCGGACCGCCTCCGCAGATCCTCCAGCACGGCTCGCTCCATCATGTCGTGCATCTCGTAGGGCACACCGGGAAGGGCGTAGATCACCTTGTCCCCGAGCGGGCAGATGAGCCCCGGAGCGGTCCCGAGGGTCTGGGGGATCACTGTGGCGCCCTCTGGCACCTCGGCCTGGCGGGCGTTGCTGGCCGGCATTGCCCGGCTCGGCCCGCGCGGCACGAAGCGCTTCTTGATGGCCTCCATGACCGCGGCGTCATGGCGAAGCGGCACGTTCATCACGAGCACGATCGCCTCCCGTGTGAGGTCGTCCTGAGTCGGCCCGAGACCGCCACAGACGATCACGGCCTCACTGCGCTCGAGCGCGGCGCGAAGCGCTGCAGCTATGCGGCCGATGTTGTCACCCACCCTCGTCTGGAAGTGGCAGTCGATCCCGCACAAAGCGAGGCGCTCGCCTATCCAGGCCGAGTTCGTGTCGACGACCTGGCCGAGGAGAAGCTCCGTCCCGACTGCCACCACCTCTGCTCGCATGCTGTGCTCCGCGGCTCTCAGGCGGCGTGATGGCTGACGCCGTCGTGGGTCGGCGCTTGAGCACCCGCGAGCAGCTTGCGCGAGTCACGCAGGTACTCGAGTCCGGTCCAAAGGGTAACCGCGACGACCACCCAGAGTGCCCAGCGGACGATGTTCGCATGGTGCAGGCCGACCGGTGGCAAGAAGGCGAGCCCGATCACCATGTCCTGCAGCAGTGTCTTGAACTTCGCCGTCCTTCGGGCCGGCACCGACACCCCGCGCCGGCCGGCGTAGCCACGGAACAAGCTCATGGACACCTCGCGGACGGCGATCAGGAGCACCGGCAGCCAGCCCACCTCTCCGATGGCCGCCAGCGAGGCGAGCACGCCGAGGACGACGCACTTGTCGGCGAGCGGGTCGAGGAAGGCTCCCGAGCGCGTGGTGCCATGGCGCCTTGCGATGACGCCGTCGAAGAAGTCCGAGGACGAGCAGACGAACCAGAGGCCCACCAGGAGCCAGCTGGAGGGTCCTGTCGTGATGACGAGCGCCACCATGAGCGGCGTGGCGAGCAGCCTGGCGAGGGTGAGCGCGTTCGCCGGCGTCAAGAGGGCCGAGGGCCCGAAGCTGGTGTCGTGGCGGCTCATGGCGCCAACCCGTCGACGAGCTCGGAGGCCGGCACCGCCTCGAGGTCGGGTCCGTTCGCGCCGACGAGGCGGACCTCACCCAGCCAACCAGGTGGGAGCGAGTGCGGCACCCGCACGAGGCCGTCGATCTCGGGCGCCTCCCGGTAGGAACGGGCGCGGCCGGGGCGGTCGACGAGCACCTGGCAAGACGTCCCGACCAGGTCCCGGCGCCGGCGGGCCGTTATCGCCTCTTGCAGCTCGGAGCACTCCTGGAGGCGTTCTAAGGCGAGCGGACCGCGGACCTGCCCGCCGAGGCGAGCCGCCAGTGTCCCCTCCTCGCGCGAAAAGGTGAAGAAGCCGGCCCAGTCGAGCTCTGCCTCCTCGATGAACCTCAGCAGCTCGTCCTGGTCCTCCTCGGTCTCGCCGGGGTAGCCCAGGATGAACGACGAGCGCAAGGCGGCTTCCGGCTCGAGACGGCGGATCTGGCGGATCCGTTCGAGGAACCGGCCGGCGTCCCCCCAGCGGCGCATCTTGCGCAGGAGAGCCCCGGAGGCATGTTGCAGGGAAAGATCGAAATAGGCGACACCTGTGGCCACTACGGCCTCGACGAGCCGGTCGTTGAGCGAGGAAGGGTACAGGTAGAGCAAGCGCAGCCTGTCGACGCGCGGCACGCAGGCCTCGATGAGCTCGACGATGCCGGGGCCCGGGCTCTCGTGCCGGCTCGTCGCAGTCGTGCGGTCGTGGCCGTACGAAGCCAGGTCCTGAGCCACGAGCACGACCTCACGTGCTTTCAGGGCCTCGATCTCGTCGAGGATCGATGCGAGCGGCCTGGATCGCTGCTTGCCCCGGAACGAGGGGATGGCGCAGAACCCGCACCGCCGGTCGCAACCCTCGGCCACCTTGACGTACGCCCAGGGTGCGCCCGAGGCCGGCCGTGGCAGCTCCAGCAGATCGAAGCCGGGTGGCGACCCGTCGGCTGGGCCGCCGAGCACGTCGGCGCGCACGACGCGCCGTGCCGTCTTCATCTCGACGGGCACGCCGAAGCCGGCGACGAGATCGATCTCGCCCAGGGCGGCCGCCAGCTCTTCGCCGGAGCGCTCGGCGAGACATCCGGTGACGACGAGCCGGGACCCGTCTTTTCGCAAGCCGTCGAGCTCGAGGATGGTCTCGATCGACTCCTCACGAGCTGCATCGATGAAAGCACACGTGTTCACTACGACCAGGTCGGCCTCGCCCGGGTCCCGTGCCGCCTCGTAGCCACCTGCGTTCAAGCGACCGATGAGCTTGTCCGAGTCGACCTCGTTCTTCGGGCAGCCGAGCGTCGTGACCCAGTAGCGCTCGCTCACCATCGAAGCGTACCCAATACGAGCCGGCGACTTTCCGAGCCGCCTCAGAGCCGGTCGAGCATTTCCCGGCGTTTCTGCTCGTACTCGGCGTCGGTGATGACGCCGTGGCGGTGCAGCTCCGTCAGCTCGGCCATCTGCTGGGCAATGGTCGCAGCCGCCGGGGCTCCGGGTGCCGGGACCTGTGCCGAGGTGGGGGCGGGTGCCGGAACGGGCGCACGATACGGCGCAGGCGGCGCGACGGGCGGCGTCGGGTCCGTAACCGGCTGGGAGACCTCGGCTTGCCTCGTTGCGGCGATCGACGCCGGCGGCATCGGACCCGACACGTACCCGGCGGTGCCCTGGGCGACGACGCGGTTGACCAGCGACTGCACCTGGGCCGGCCTGCTGATGTCGGGAAACGGGTCCTGGCCGCTACGGCCGGCAGATTCGACCGTGAGGCTGCCGGCTCTGACGATCCGCTCGATGACGGTCTGGTGGTAGGTCACGTCCTGCACACGCCCGATCGGGATCTCCCTGCCGGTCCTCCGTATCACGCCAGTGCGGTACACGATCCGCTGCGAAGTCACGACGAAGGTGGTGGTGCGCCAGCCGAGGTAGCGAACAGCGAAGTACATGAGCGCCAGAAGGCCACACCCGAGAAGGATCAAGGCTGTGTGGACGGGGGCGCTCGTCCAGAGCACGACGGCTGCGACGCAGCCGGCAAGGACGACCAGGGTGAGCACCGCGGGCCAGAACAGCAGCGACCAGTTCGGTCTCGAATCGAGGTAGATCTCCTCGCCCGGGCCCAGCAGCTTGGTCGGGAAGGTCACTGCGTCCGCCCGGGCGCCGGTCGCCGCCTCATCCGAGCTTGCTCGCGATGGACCCGGCGAGCCTGAGGACCGATCCGTCGGAGCCCGCCGACGAGAACACGGCCGCGGGTCGCGCGGTCGCCTCGCTCAACAGCTCGATGAGCAAGGCCGTGAAAGGCAGGTGGGGTTCGACCCACAAGTAGTGCGAGAGCGAGCCCGGGATCGTGTTGACCTCGTTTATGAACACGTCCTCACCGTCCGACAAGAAGTCCAACCGCGCCACGCCCCGCAGGTCCACGAGCGAGGCGATATCGCGCGCCAGGGCGCGGATGCGCTCCTCGAGAGCGGGCTCGATCTGGGCGGGCAGTTCGCGAGGGGCAGAGGTCATCCCCTGCGATCCGACGTACTTGTCCTCGTAGCCGAGGATCTCCCCCCTGCCGCGGGTACGAAGGGGCCGCTCGATCGCCGACAGCTGGAGCTCGGGCCAGCTCCGGGCGGCAAGTTGAAGATCGAACATCTCCTCGTGGTAGGGCTCGAGGACGGCACCGCGACGCAGGTGAGAGTTGGCCTCCAGCCGGGCCCGAGCAGTCTCGAAGTCGGCGACGACCTCGACGCCGATGGAAGAGCCTCCAAAACGCGGTTTCAAGATGTACGGAGGAGGGAAGCCGGGTTCCTCGCTGTCCTCGCTCAGGGGCACGCGCGCCAACGCCGGCAGACCGGCGTAGATCATGAGGGCGGCAAAAGCGAGCTTGTCCATGCCGAGCGCAGCACCCGCTGCGGTCGGGCCGGTGTAGGGAACGCCCGTCAGGTCCAGAGCGCCCTGGAGGCTCCCGTCCTCGCCCGGGCCGCCGTGACAGCAGACCAGCAAGGCATCGAGCTCGAGTCGGTCCTCTCTCGCCCGCAAGCCGCTCCCGGGCCTGACGAACCCGCCTCCCGGACCGCTTATGAACCGTAAGCGCACGGCATTGGGGGGGACGCCGTCGACGAAGCCTGCTGCCTCGGTCGCGCCCGGAACCTCGTACCAGTCACCCGACTTGGACCAGTACAACGAACGCACGCTTCCCACTCCCGAGGCGCGGTCAAGAGCCTGGACGGTCTGCAAGCCGGTGAGGATCGAGACATCGTGCTCGGGCGACGGACCGCCGAAGATCACCGCCACCCGGGCCGGGAGGCCTTCCTCGCGCAGGTCGACTTTGCGTGTTGTGCCGAACGCCCCCCGGTCGTCAAAACGCCACCGCGCGCTCCCGATCATCGTGTGGCCACTTTATGGCCTTGACACACGACGGGCGCGCCAACAGTGCGCGGAGGCCCGCCTGGTGCTCACCGGCTCGCCGGCGCCACGCGGCTCGCCCGGCACTGATCTTCCGAGCGAGCGTGAGATCAAGGGAAGTGATCCGGAAGATCGTTCTCGAAAAGCACGGCGTCGCCAGGACCAAGCTGGGCACGCGCCCACACGACCGCCTCTTCTCGCCTGCCGACGAGCTTCACCGGCGGCCCCGGTCCCTCCCGCCCGCAACCCGCAAGGAGCGCCGCCCGGTTCGTCCTGCCGACGATGACGACGTCGGTGGCGACACGCGCGGCCGTCTCGGCAAAGGCGGCGTTCTCCGCCGACTGCGACTTGCCAAGCTCCACCATCCCGGGCGTCACGAGCACCCGCCGCCCCGCGGGCGCCTCACATCCGAGCACCTCGAGGGCGTGGCGGGCACCGGCCGGGTTGGCATTGAACGTGTCGTCGAGCACGAGATAGCCACCCTCGGCCCGGTAGGGCTGCAAGCGGTTCGGTACGCTCGGCAAAGAGGCCAGGCGGCGTGCCACCGCTTCAGGAGGGACGCCGAGCTCGAGCGCGACCGCAGCCGCGCAGGCCGCGTTCGTCCTTATGGGCGCAGAAGTCCCCGGCGCGAGCACCGCGACCCCCGACGGCCTGCCGGCGACTCGTAGCTCGAGCCCTTCGTCGTGGGCCAACACGGCCACGTCCGCGCCGGCATCGGTTCCAGAAGCACGCACCACCTTGTGGGTCGCATCGAGACGTTTCGCCAGGCCGTCGAGGCGGCCGTCATCGACGTTGAGCACCACGACGCGTGCGTTCGAGGTGATCTCCGCCTTGGCCTCGAGCGTCCTGTCGAGCGAGCCGAAGCGTTCCATGTGTGCCGGCCCGATGGAAGTGATGACGGCGACCTCCGGCCGCAGCCAGCTGCAGAGTGCCGCGATCTCCCCCGGACCGTAGGCACCCATCTCGGCTACGAGCACGTCCGTGCCCGGTGTCAGCTGCTCGTTGACCGTGCGCGACAAGCCGGCGCGGTTGTTGAAACTGCGGGGACTCGCCACGACGCTGCGATCCCCACCCAGGAGGTAGGCGACGTAGTTCTTCGTCGTCGTCTTTCCGTACGATCCCGTGATACCCACCACGATGGGCTGGACCCGGGCAAGCACCGCCTCCCCGCGCCGCACATACCCCTGCGCCAGCAGGTTCTCCAAAGGCTGCAGGACCGAGAGCGCCGCGTCGACGAACAAGGGAGAGCCGATCGCGCTGAGCACAGCTGCCAGCACGGCGCCCGGCAGGCCAGCAAAGGCGCCGGCGAGGGCGATGGCGGCCACTTGGAGGGCAACGGTGACAAGAGCCACTTGTGACATCCGGCGCGTCCAGGCGAGGCGCGACGTCCGCCCTCTGAGGCCAAGGCGGACCGGCCCGGCTACCACGGCGGCGGCCGCCCCGATGGCCACGCCGGGAACGATCGCCGCCGCTCCCGCACAGGCAAGGGCCACGACACCGAGTCCGATGTTGACCGGCGTGCCCACCCACCAGCGCCACGCGAAACGGACGGCCGCCCCGGGAAGGTAGTGCTCGCGCTGGGCCACGCGGAGCCAGCGCAAGTCGGCGCAGAGAATCGAGATGGCGGAGGCGCCGAGCGCGACGGCGCTGAGCGCGGTCACAGGCTGGGCGTGCCCTCGGACGACCCTTTGCAGTTCAAGGCTTCAGGCGTCCGATCGCGGCACGTAGCTCGCCTGGAACCGTGAGAGGAGTCAGGTGGCCGGCGCCTGCGCAGACGACGAGGTGCGCAACAGACAGCTCGGCTTCGAGCTTTTCGGCCACAGCCAGCGGGGCGGAGGTGTCGTCATCGCCCCATACGAGCTCCACCGGGCACCGCAGCGCTGCGAGCACGGCGGTGTAATCCTCCGCAAGCGTGCGCACGAGGATGTCGCGCATGACGCCGGAGGCCGCACGGTAGTCGTCGGACCCGTAGCGCTGGCGAAGCGCCTCCATCCTCTCCCTCTTGATCACCCCGTGCGCCGCCAGCCCACGCGCCAACCGGAAGCGAAGGCGCGGCTGCGGTCGGGCGCCGCCAGGGCGATGAAGCGGAGCCCCACTCAGCACGAGACCCGCGATCCGCTCTGGACGGCTCGCGGCCAGGCGCACCGCGACGCGTCCCCCAAAGGAGTGCCCGAGCACTACGACGCGCGCCTCCATCTCGTCCAGCACGGCGGCGACCGCTTCCGCGTACTCGGGAGATCCCCAAACCGCAGCGGGCGCGGGCGCGCTTCCGAAGCCAGGCAGGTCGAGGGCAATCGCGTCGATGCCGCCCGGTGCAAAGACGGGATCGAAGTCCCGGTGGTCCCGCCGCCAACCGTGCAGGGCGAGGACCCACGGCGTGCCCGTGCCATACAGCTGCCCGAACAGGCGCGAGCCGGCGAAGGAGGTGAGCACTGACCAGAAAGCTAACGCATCGGCCCATCGGCCAAGCTGACAGCCGCGCGTCGGCCTGCTGTCCGTGAAGGCACCTCACGGTGGCTCAGGGCTGAGGCACCCGGCCGCTACGGTCTGTCCATGGCGTCGAGCGCGACTCGGTCGAGCGACACTGCCGGACGCCTGCTGGCCGGATGCGACCCTCAGCAACGCGAGGCGATCACGACCGAGGCGCGTCCCTTGTGCGTCCTGGCAGCCGCCGGTTCGGGCAAGACCCGCGTGCTCACGCGTCGCATCGCCTGGCGGGTGAACGAGGGCACCGCCTCGGCGCCTTATGTGCTCGCTCTCACCTTCACCCGCAAGGCGGCCTCCGAGCTGCGGGGCCGGCTGTCCAACCTCGGGCTCCCCCAGCCCCCGACAGCCGGGACGTTCCACGCCATCGCGCTCGGGGAGCTGCGGCGCCTCGCGGCCGAACGAGGCCGACCGGCACCGGTCGTCATCGCCTCCAAGGCCCGCCTCCTCGCCGCGGCCGCAGGCCACGACATCAGGCACGACCGCGCCGTGCTCGCGGACCTCGCGTTCGAGATCGAGTGGGCGCAGGCGCAATGCCTCACGGCTCGTGACTACTCGCGGGCCGTGAGCACCTCGACAAGGGCTACCCAGTGCGATCCTGCGCTCGTCACAGAGGTCTGGAGACGCTACGAGCGGGAGAAGCAGCGCCATGGCGTGCTCGACTTCGACGACCTCTTGCTCCGCTGCGCGCGCGAACTCGAGACCGACCCCGACTTCGCCGCCTCCGCCCGGTGGCGGTTCCGCCACGTGTTCGTCGACGAGTACCAGGACGTGAACCCAGCCCAGGTGAGGCTTCTCGAGGCCTGGCTGGGCGACAACGATGACCTCTGCGTGGTCGGCGATCCCGATCAGGCGATATATGCCTGGAACGGGAGCGATCCCCGGGCGCTCGTCGAGTTCCCTCTACGCCATCCCGGTTCCCACGTCGTGCGCCTCCCCTTGAACTACCGCTCGAGCGAGGTCGTGCTGGCCGTTGCCTCATCTGTCCTCGGAGCTGGATCTGTGCTCGGAGCTGGACCGATCTCGGACATCGACCGGCTGGGTGCGAGACCGTCCCAGCCGGGAGCCGAGCCCGGCCGGGGGCTTGTCTCGGCCTCCCAGCGCCCAGGCGCGCTGGCACAGCCGATCGTCGCTTACGAGACCGATGCCGACGAGGCACTCGGCGTCGTGAGGTCCTTGAAGCACGCCCGCAGCCCTGGCGCACCGTGGTCGAGCCTCGCCATCCTTGCTCGAACGAACGCCCAGCTCACCCTCTTCGAGCGCGAGCTCAAAGCCGCCGGCATCCCCTTCCGCAGCGGGGGCGGTCGGGCATTTCTCGCTCGTCCTTCCGTTCGGCGAGCCTTGGACCGCTTGACGAGCCCGTCGGACGCGTCCGGCTTCCCCACCTGGCTCGAGGATCTCAACGCGCCGGACCCAGGGGCCACCCCGGGCCTCCCGACTGAGGAAGCGGATCGTGCCGACGCCTCGCCCGGCGACGACCACCTCGCGGAGCCGGTGTGCCTTGACGACGATCTCGCCGAGCTCGCAAATCTCGCCCGTGAGTACCTCGGCTGTGACTCGCGCCCGAGCGCGGACGGGTTCGTGTCCTGGCTCGAGGCGAGCCTGCGCTCGGATCCCCCCCGTCAGGCCGGAGACGCGGTCGACCTCGTGACATTTCACCGCGCAAAGGGTCTGGAGTGGCGAGTCGTCTTCGTGACCGGCCTCGAGGACGGCCTCGTCCCGATCGCCCACGCCCACAGTGCCGAAGCTCTCGCCGAAGAGCGCAGGCTGCTCTACGTCGCGTGCACCCGAGCCATCGACGACCTGCGTTGCTCCTGGGCTCGTGAGAGATCCTTCGGCGGCCGTCGCGCTAGCCGCAGGCCGTCGCCGTACCTTGCGGCGATCGAGGCGACTCATCGTGACCTTGCCCGGTTGGCCGAGGTGACACCCGAGCGCTCCCAAGCCTCCCAGCGGCAGGTGCGGGCCCTTCTGGCCGGCCGGGAACGAGCCCGCCGTGAGCCGTGAGGCCACCGTGAGGAGCTCACGTTCCACAATCGGTCGCATCGTGCCCGGAGATCGCTCGCCCGAGTACCATTACAGGCGCACTAGCATTTTTCCGTCCGAGAAGGTCACGCCGCCACGGTGGCCATGGATACAGCTACAGAACGGCACGTAATGGGCTCTTCCGTGAGAAGACAAGACGCCAGGCGAGTGCGTGACAGTTGGCCTGGGAGGAGGGTGGCTGATGCCTAACGGCGACAGTGGCGCGTCTGACCTGGAGGCACGCAACCACTACCTGAGCATCATCGACGACGCTTGGGAGGTCTATCGCGAGGCCGTCGAGGGCGCGTGGGCAGGTTACGAAGAAGACCTGAAGCCGGTGCGCGCGGTGTACGAGCAAGCGCAAGCTGCCGCCGAAGAGGCCCACGGCAACGCGATCGATGCCGCTTGGGCCGACTACAAGCAGGCCGTCGCCAACGCTCCCACGACCATGCGGCGCGATATCGTCGCCCAAGCACGCGCCACCTACAACGAGCTGGCTGCTCAAATCCGCAAGGCCTACAACGAGAGCATGGCCATCGCCCGCGACGACTATCTGAGGTCGGTGGACAACGCGAGGGAGGCTTACCGGGCAGCCGTCGATGGCGAGCTCGACTCTCACCGCGATGCCGTGCGTGCGGCTTGGACCAGCTACTTGCAGGCGGTCGACTCCAGCCTGCTCGTCGAGGATTGAGTCGAAGGACGCGGCCTGTTCTCGCCGCTGGTAGATTATCCCTGCTTAATCGACTCAAAAGATCGACTAACGGGTAGGACGGGCTTTCGCGTAGGGCGGCGGCCCTTGGGCGACTGGACGCGGTAATGCACATCTCAGCCAGAATCGAGTACGCGCTGCGGGCGCTGTGTACTTTGGCCGCCCGCGACGGCGAGCCACTCACCGCCGAGGAGCTCGCCGAAGCTCAAGGGCTTCCCGTCCGCTTCCTCCGCGCGATCCTGAACGATCTTCGCCGAGTCGGGATCGTCACGAGCCAGCGCGGCAACGAAGGCGGGTACAAGCTCGCCCGTCCCGCATCGGAGATCACCATCGGCGACGTGTTCCGCAGGCTGGAGGGCCCGCTGGCCGAGGTGCGCGGCATGCGCCCCGAGTCGGCCAGCTACGAAGACGCCGCGGTCCACCTGCAAAAAGTCTGGGTCGCCGTCCGAGCGTGCCTGCGCGGCGTGCTCGACGAGGTCACGCTCGAGCAGGTCGTGACCGGCAAGCTCCCCAGCCAAGTGGCTCGCCTCGTCACACGCCCGGGTGCGTGGGAGCCGCACTGAGCAAGGCTACGAAGAGCCGAGACATCGGACACGACCCCTTGCTCTCGAGCGTTCCAGCCTGTCAGCTCTCGCTTCGAGGTCCCGTGACGATCCAGCGGCCGTCGACAGCGTACGGCTCGGTCGGGAACCCCAGGGCCAAGAGCAGCGGCCCGAGCGCCTCGTTGAGGATGTCCATCGACTCGACCTCGCGCAACGGCGCTGTCTCGCCAGGACCGGGCCGGTCACGCAGCTGCCAGCGTACGACGAGGCTCCCCTGCCCGTCCCGGTCCACGGCGACGGTCGACAGGTAACAGCCAACAGCCGGTCCGGTGTCCGCGGCGCCACCGGGCGAGAGGCCCAGCTCCTCGATGGCCGCGAGAAGGTCGTTTCGAATTTCCTCGACTTCCGGCCATTCCTCGTCCTCGGGACCGGGCTCAGCCGGATCCAACTCGATTTCGAAATCGAAGTCCTCGAGCCTCTCGCCCCCTGTCTCGTCGCTCATCGGTGCCTGACCATTCCGTGCCCTCGTTCGTCGCGTCCACGCCGTTTGCCGGCATATGGGTGCCTGCCCTCAGGCCACGCCTCACACGATGCTACGTGGCCGGGCCGCGTCGGCAGTGGATCATCGCCGGACATCGGCCGCGACCTGGCGGAGGTGGCCGCGAGACCATCGCCCGTTCGAGCTCGCAGGCGCGTTCGTGCCAAGCCGGGTCGGAGAACTTCAGAGAGCTGTCGGAACCCGGTGCCCCGTGCGCGCTTCCCGCGCGCTTTTGTCCGCATGACGCGAACTCTCCGGCCTCGGGCCGCGCGCCGCGGCACGGGCGTAAGCCCAGCAGAGACCTCCGGAGAACACACTCAACTTCGCGCGCCGGAGGTCCGCGATCTGGGCCAGCAACTCCGCCTTTTCCCGCGAGTTCAAACTCCCGAAATGGTCGAACCTCGAAAGATCAAGATTCGAGTAGGCGTCCGGATCGCAGGTCATGTGCTTCAGTGCGACGTAATACGCCCTCCTGCTCGAAGATGTCTTGTTCAGCTTGATATCGGAAGTGACAGCGACGGCAGAAAGCACCGCCGCCAGCAGACATGGCAGGGCCAGCACACCTGCGGTCCTCAACCCGAACGCAACCCTCCCCTCGCCAGCTTCACGCAGGCTGAACAACCGAACCAGGACCAGATAGATCCCGATCACCACCGGGGCGGTCAACACAACATATCTCGAAGACATCGCCGTGTCGATTCCGATCTGTAAACGGCTCAGCGCCGTCGAAACCGCAGCCATGGCGCCGAAGGCCATCAAACCCACGGCGACGTGCATAGCCCGATCCTCCCTCAGCCTTCGGTCGACATACCACATTCCCAACACGATCAGGGCTATCGCCACTTCTGCGACCCCGATCGCCCTTGCCAACGCCAGCTCCTTGACGCCGCCACCTACCACGCCGTTGCCCAGGCATATCAGCGCGAACTCCACCACTGTCCCCATATGGTGCAGCGGGTGTCCTGAAACCACCCCGGAGCTGCCGACGAAGTAGAGCACAAGGAACACGACGGCTACCGCCGAGAAGGCAAGCTTTTCGGCCAGGTGAGAACGCGAGAACGGGAGCCACAAGACCAGTGCGCACGCGATCCAGGACAGAGTCCCCGACTCTCCCGTGAATGACGCCACGGCGCAAGTAAGCATCACCAGAAGCAAAAGGTATGTACTCTTTCGACTTCCAGAACGGAGCTGCCCGGTCAGCACGATCGCGAGAAACCCAAGCGCGACGGCAGCCAGATTCATGAGGTTCCACTCATCGAGAAGGTTCTGCCAGTTGTTCCAACAAAATATGACGAGCGCCACTGGATATGCTGCGAGCAGCACCACCACCAGTCGCGCCCGCGGAAGGGCGAAGCGGAAGGCACAAATGGCGCACGCCGTCTCCAGGATCCCGACCGGGACCGACGACAGCTTCACCAGTTGAACATTCATCGCGAAGTACTTCGCGTCCAGCAGCAGTCCGAGCCGCTCGAGTACCGGTCGACCAGCACCGTAGAATTTGAAGATCACCGCCCATGGTATGTGCCCGGTCCTGACGAACCCTGCGATCACGGGGATGAAGTTCCAGGTGTCGGAGATCGGTATGTTCGCGCTGGACCTCAGGATGAACCGGGCTTCAATGACGGGAAGCACCAGGTAGGCGAGGATCACTACCGCGAGTGTGGAACGAAGGGCCCAGAGGTGCGCGGGCCGGCGGTCGCCTTGTGAGGTCATGCTCTATGGGAAGGTAGCAGACCGGACCAAGTGGGCATCCGACAGCCCCGGGGTGGGCGGCGATGCCCCGGGGTGGCGTCCCACCCGGTGCTCGTCGCCGCCCGCACCCCGGTGTCGCTCAGCGGCGGTTGCCGGCGTCCGCGGAAAGTCTGCGCAGCGCGGCGACGAGCAGGTCGACCTCGGCGTAGGTGTTGTACATCGCCAGCGATGGGCGCACGGCCGACTCCAACCCGTAGCGGCGCAGGATCGGCTGGGCGCAGTGGTGACCGGCGCGCACGGCGATGCCCTCGCTATCCAGCGCTGAGCCCACCTCCTCCGGTCGGTAACCGTCCAGCACGAAGGTGAGAACGCTCGCCTTCTCCGGAGCGGTCCCGATCAGGCGAAGTCCGGGGACGCTGCGGATCTCGGCGATGGCGTACTGGAGCAATTCGTGCTCGTAGCGCTCGATGATGCTCCGCCCGAGCCGGCTCAGGTAGTCGAGGGCGGTGCCCAGCCCGACGGCGTCGGCGATGTTGCCCGTCCCCGCCTCGAACTTGGCCGGCGGGCGTTGGTAGATGGTCCGCTCCAAAGTGACGTCGGAGATCATGTTCCCGCCGCCCTGCCACGGCGGCATCTCCTCGAGGAGGTCGGACTTGCCGTACAGGGCGCCGATGCCGGTGGGACCGAATATCTTGTGCCCGGAGAACACATAGAAGTCCGCGTCCATGTCCTGAACGTCGACGACCATGTGCGCGACGGCCTGCGCCCCGTCGATCAGCACCCTGGCGCCGACGCGGTGCGCCGCGTCTATCACCTCTTTCACCGGGACGATCGTGCCCAGCACATTGGAGACGTGCGCGACCGAGACCAGCCTGGTCCGCTCGCTCAGCAGGTCGCCGTAGGCGTCGAGGAGCAGCCGGCCGTCATCGTCGACGGGGATGACCTTCAGCTTCGCCCCGGTCTCGGCGGCCAGCTGCTGCCACGGGACGATGTTGGCGTGATGCTCGAGGTGCGAGATCACGATCTCGTCGTCCCGGCCGACGTGCTGGCGGCCCCAGGCCTGGGCGACCAGGTTGATCGCCTCGGTCGTGCCGCGGGTGAACACGACGTCCGCGGCCGACGGCGCGCCGAGGAAGTCCGCGACCTTCTTCCGGGCGCCTTCGTAGGCATCGGAGGATCGCGCCGCAAGAGAATGCGCGGAGCGGTGGATGTTCGAGTTCTCATGCGAGTAGAAGGACGCCAACCGGTCGATGACCACCTGCGGCTTCTGGGTCGTGGCGCCGTTGTCGAGCCAGACGAGCTGTCGTCCGTGGATCCGCTCGTGCAGGATCGGGAAGTCCCGCCGCACCGCCTCGACGTGAAAGGCCGGATAGGCATCCACTGGCGCCGCGGTCCGAGGGCCGGGAGTGGTCAGCAGTCCAGCTGGCGGCTGGCGTTCCTCGATGAAGTAGAACGAGGGCGTACCAGCCTGGGCGGCGCCAGGCAGATTCAATGCCCGCTCCAGCTGATCCGACCTCGTGGCGCCCCCGATCGCGGCGGCGCTGGCAGCCGGCACGCCCGGTACGGAGAGGGCCGGCGGCTGAGAGGCGAGAGCCGCCAGTCGGCCCGGGACCGATGCGGCCCGGTGGTAGCTCGAGAGCAGATCGGGCGGCTGGTACCCCGGCACGTCGGCCGCAGGCGGGTAACCAGAGACCACGGCGGGCGCCTGGTAGTCGGCCGGTTCAGCCGACGGCTGTGGCACGTGCAGGGCCGCTGTCGGATCGGCCGGGAGGGCCGGTCCTGTCTCGTGACCCGGCATGGGGCCGAAGAACTCGGTGGCCAACCGGGTCAGCGTCGCCTCGTCCGGCAACCACGGAGGAGCGGCGCTCACACCGTCACCGGTAGGTGTGTGAGTAGTCATGGAACTTGCCGATCTCGACGTCGTCGAGAACTGCGAGCGCATCGGGCGTGAGCACGGCGAGCGAGTAGTACAGCGAGATCAGATAGGAGGCGATGGCGTTGCGGCTGATGCCCATGAACCGCACCGAGAGCCCCGGCGACTGCTCCCCGGTCAGGCCGGGCTGGTACAGGCCGATCACGCCCTGGCGCCGCTCACCGACGCGCAGCAGGAGCACCTTGGTCTTACCGTGGTCGATCTGCACCTTGTCGGAGGGGACGATGGGCAGGCCGCGCCAGGTGATGAATTGCGATCCGTGGATGCTCACGGTCGCGGGCGGGACGCCGCGGCGCGTGCATTCACGGCCGAAGGCGGCGATGGCGAGCGGGTGGGCAAGAAAGAACGCCGGCTCTTTCCAGACCTTCGTGATCAGCTCGTCGAAGTCATCGGGCGTGGGCGGGCCGGTGAGGGTGGAGAGGTGCTGACCGGCATCGGCGACCGCGAGCAGCCCGTAGTCCGGGTTGTTGATGAGCTCGCTCTCCTGGCGCTCTTTGACCGTCTCGATCGTGAGCCTGATCTGCTCGGCGATCTGGTCGAACGGGCTGCTGTAGAGATCGGAGATGCGGGTGTGGATGTCGACGATGGTGGCCACCGTGTTCAGGAAGTACTCACGTGGCTTCTCGTAGTAGCCGACGTAGGTCGTCGGCAGCTCCGACTCGTCTCGGGGCGGGGTGGCCACAGTGACCGACCTCGGATCCTTGACCCGGTTGAGCCGGTAGATACCTGCCTCGACCGGGACCCACTGCAGCATCTGAACCAGCCAGCGGGGCGTGATCGTCTCGAGCTGTGCGGTGCTTTTGGTGGCATTGGTGAGTTGGCGCGCTGCGTCGTCGGTCAGCGCGAGATTTGTCGGCTGGTCACTGGCTGCTTTGGGCATTGCTGAACCTTTCGTTGTGGACTGCCCCGTACCACGTAACCGCAGATGCGGGTCGGACAAAGCCGTCAAGTATTAGCGGGATCGGGCATTTCGACGTGGACTGTCTCTCCAATTGGCCTCCGAATCGAGCCCTTCTCGTGTCGCGGGGCTCTGTGGTGATGTCAGATGAACAGCTGGATGTCGGCCTTGGCGGCCATGTCGATGAAGCTGGCAGCGCCAAGGGAGGGCTGCAACCCGTCGATGAAGTCCGACGTCGACAGCCCGTAAAGGTCCATGGTCATCTGGCACGGGTGCAGCCGCACGCCGACGTCGATGGCCATCTCCATCATCTCGGTCACGCTGGCGACCTTGTGCTGCTTGGCCAGCGTCTTGATCATGGAGGTCCCCATTCCTGCGAAGTGCACCTTGCTCAGCTTGAGGTGCTCGCTGCCACCGCGGTCGAACAGCGACTCTCCTTTTTGCATCCAGTTCTGGCCCGTGACCCTCTTCTCGTTCTTCTGCAGCACCCGCAACCCCCAGAACGTGAAGAAGACATCCACCTCGAGACCCGAGGCGGCGCCGGTAGTGGCCAGGATCATCACCGGCCATACCCGGTCGAGGTCGTTGCTCCAGCAGATGATCGCCATTCGCTTGGGCTCGTCCGCGCCGGAGGCCGCCGCCGAGGCAACGGCTCCGGTGTCAGTGTCGTCCATGTCACTTCCCTCCTAACTCGGCGGCGGCTTCCCGAGGGGAGGCCGGGCGCCGCGTGACGGTGCTGCGGTCCAGGGCTGATGAGCGAGATCAGCGACCTGCGATATCCTATCTTCCTGCTAGATTACATGGCTAATCTGCAGTTGGTTGGCACCGACTCGGAGTCGTCGTATGCCCGAGGGGCGCCGATGCCGTCCCCAGTCGCGTCTCACGGGCTCGACGGCTCAGCCGCAGGTGATCCCCTCAGCATCGAGGAACTGGCGGTAAGCCTCGATGCCCTCCGGCCCGGTGACAAGGTCGGCGACATCGCTTTCCCAGTCGGACGGGCGCAACCGGGCGACCCAGCCGGCGCCATAGGGATCGGAGTTGACCAGGCTCGGCGAGGCGACGAGAGCGTCGTTGACCGCCACGATCTCGCCGCTTATCGGCGCGGAGACCGGGCCGACCCACTTGCCGCTCTCCACGGTGGCGATGTTCCGACCTTTCTCGACTGATTTGCCCGCGGCCTTCGGTGTCACCGCGACGATGGTCTTCGCCATGTTCTGCGCGACGTCGGTCATCCCGACTGTCACCAGATCGCCGTCACGGCGCGCCCAAACGTGCTTGCCCACCACGTAGTACAGGTCCTCGGGTAGGTTGCATTTGTTGACGATGGTCATCGCTTCGTCTCCCGTCCGGTTCCGGCGTTGTTCTGATCGTGGCCGGCCATCACACCGTCTCTCCGACGACGCCGGGCTCGGCAAGCCTTGCGATGGCCTCCTGTACCAGCAACGTGATGTCGCGGACGGCGAGCCGATCATCAGCCCGGACAGTCTTGACCGCATCGGAGAACATGGTCACGTCCTTCGGGCAGGCAACGACGAACTGTCCCACGCCCAGGCGCAGTGCCTCGCCGATCCGGTTCTCGCTCGGCCGCTCCTTGAGGAGGCTGTCCTCCATCCAGATCCGGCCGCCGCCTGCGCCGCAGCAGAAGGTGTCCGCGCCGTTGCGGGGCATCTCGATCAGTTCGCAGCCGAGCGCCCGCAGGATCCGCCGGGGCGCCTCGACCACGCCGTTGTAACGGGCCAGATAGCACGGATCGTGGTAGGTGACCCGGTAGCCAAGCGGCCCGACGCCGATGGCGCCGCCCTCTAACAACTGGGCGAGCAGCTCGGTGTAGTGCCAGACCGGGTAGCTCGCCCCCAGCGCGGGGTACTCGTTGCGCAGGGCGTTGAGCGTGTGCGGGTCGGTCGTGAAGATCTCGTCGAAGCTGGCCTCGCGTAGGGCCTCGAGGTTGTGCTCGGCGAGCACCTCGAACAGGCCCTCCTCGCCGACCCGGCGCACGTCGTTGCCCGCGTTGCGCTCCGCCTCGTACAACAGGCCGAAATCGACGCCCGCGTCGTGCAGGATCCTGGCGAGGATGCGGGAACTCTCCTGCAGCCGCTCGTCGAAACTGGCGAAGTCGCCAACGAACCATAGGTACTTAACCGGGTGCTTGCGGGCGTCTGGGATCTCGAAGTCCAGCTCACGGGTCCAACGGCCTCGCATCCGGGCCGACTTCCCGAGCGAGTTGCCCTGTGTGGCCAGGTTCTGCAGGGCCTGCTGCAAGGTGGCGTCCATGGTTCCCTCGTCGACCAGGCTGCGCCGTAATTGGACGATCGTGGGCACGTGCTCGACGCCCACCGGGCAGACGTCAATGCAATGCATGCACGTCGTGCAGGACCACAACGCGCCGGCATCGATCACGTCCCCGGCGATCCTGACTCCGTCGGGCTTCGCGAGCGGGCCCGTGCGCTCAGGCCTCCGCTCGCGGTCCAGCAGCGTGATCCCCCCTGTCGAAGTGTCCACCCACTGGCGCAGGTCGAGGATCAGGTCGCGCGGCGAGAGCGGCGCCCCGCCGGCGCGTGCCGGGCACACCTCGTGGCAGCGGCCGCATCTCGTGCACGCGTCGAGGTCGAGCAGCTCTTTCCAGGTGAAGTCGGAGATCTCCTGATAGCCCGGGTGGTCCGCCACCGGCGCGGGTAGCGCGAGCGTCGCCGACCGGTCCGTGGCGACCAGGTTCACCCCGTCGAGGAGCATGTGCATGGCCTTGGAGTAGGGGATGTAGGCGATGAAGCTCAGCGCGAGGCCGGCGTGCACCCACCACAAGACGGTGTGGGCGCTCACGGCCTGGGCCGCCGTCATGCCGAGGCCGGAAAAGGCCTCGGCGAAGACCCTGGCGAACGGGCTGAACACGGTGAACCACGGCATGTGCTGGCCGAGGATCCGCAGGCCGGTCAGCACATAAGCGGTGACGAGGACGGCCAGGAGCAGTCCCAGGAAAAGCCAGTCGCCCTCCACCATGGCCTTGCGGGAGTAGCCGCCGGCGGGCGTGCCCGCCCGGCTGTAGCCGAGACGCCAGGGTCTGCGCACGCCTCGACGGACCACCATGTAGACGAGGGCGAGGAGAAACGCGAATCCCAACGTGTCTACCGCGAAGGTGTAGACGATAAAGAACGTGCCGTGAAAGAAGCTGTCCTCGTGCCCGGCGATCAGCCGGGAGAGGTTCCGGACGACGTCGGTGTCGATCGTGAGGATGACCGTCGCCAGGAAGGCGACCAGGAAGCCCCAGAAGATGAGGAAGTGCGCCACACCGGTCGCGCGGTTGCCTCTCGCCACCGATGCCCCCTTGCCGATAGAGCCCAGCCGGCCGCCGAGAGCAGCCCGGATCGTCGGCCCGCGCCCCGCCGCCCGGCCGATACGGTATTTCCGCACCCGGTGCCAGACCCCCCAGGCGAAGACGGCCGTCGACACAGCGGCCACCGCGTAGAAGATCGCCTTTCCGAGCGGGCCGATGCCCTCGAAGACCGGCCGGGTCACCGCCGTGCCCACCAGGCCGAGCTGGCCCGTCATGGTCAGCCGCGGACCTTGCCCACGAGCTCCGGAACCAGATCGAAGAGATCCACGGTCGTGCCGTAGTGGGCGACGCCGAAGATCGGCGCTCCAGGATCGGTGTTGCAGGCCACGATCAGCTCGGCGTTGCGCATGCCCTCCAGGTGCTCGGGAGCTCCAGAGATGCCGAGCGCGAGATACACCCGGGGCTTGACTTTCAAGCCCGATTGGCCCACCTGGCGGGTCTTCGGCAGCCATCCTGCGTCCACCACGGGGCGCGACGCCGAAAGCGGGACGCCGAGAGCGTCGGCGAGCTCAGCCACGATCTCCATGTTCTCCTGCGACTCGATCCCGCGGCCGACCGAGACCAGCATCTCGGCCGAGCTGATGTCGAGGTCTCCCCCGTCGGCTTCGACGACCTGTCGAAGCGACATCCGCAGCGCGTCGAGCCCGGCCGGCGGCGTGATGGGCACCACCTGCGCGCCGAGGGCGCCGCGGCCCGTCTCCACGCTTAAGGCGCCTCCGAGCACGGTGGCGATCGCGCGCTCACCGGGCAGCTCGAGCTCCGCGAGCACCTTCCCGCCGAGGATCTGCGCAGTGGCGGTCACGACGCCGTCGTCGATCTCGAGCGCGCTGACATAAGCGGCCAGTGGCGCGTCCCAGCGCACCGAGAGCGCGGCCGCCAGGTCCAGGCCGACAGTCCCGTTCGAGATCAGCAACAGCCGCGGGGATCGCTGTGCCAGCACCTCCAACAGCGCCCGCTCGTAGGCCTCCGGCAGGTACTCCGCAAGGGCCGGGTGATCGACGGAGACCACGACGTCGGCGCCGCCGAGCTGGCCTGCCAGTTCGGCGGGTCCGAGCAGGGCCACCTCGGTCAGGCCGCCCAGCGCGGATGCCAGCTCGTGCGCCTTGCCGATCAGCTCGTAGGTCCCCTCGGAGACCTGCATGCCGGTGTGCTCGGCGAGCACCATCACATTGCCGCTCACTTGTCGTTCACCCTTTCATCAGGCCACGTGCGCGAAGCAGGCCCACGATCTGATCCGCCACCTCGCCGGGACTGCCCTCGAGCATCTCGGCCTGGCCGCTCGTCTCCGGGCGGTGCATCCGGCGCACGACCACGCCTCTTCGCATCGCCGGCGACGACACCGCCAGCTCGGTCAGCCCTCCCGCCTGCATGGCCTGTTTGATCCGGGTGATCGGGGCGTAGCGAGGGGGCTGGCGGGCCGACTGGACACCGATCACGGCGGGCATTTGCACCTGCAGCTCGTGTGACCGCCCGCCGGCGAACTCCTGGCGGACGATGACCGAGCCGTCCTCGGCCTCGACGCTGACTGCCACCGAGACGTGCGGCAGGTCGAGGAGCGCAGCGAGCGTGGGCGGCAGTTGGCCGTCCAGATCGTCAGCGGCCTGCACGCCGGAGATCACCAGATCGGCAGGCTGAGCCTCGAGGTACCCTGCCACGAGCGCGGCCCGGTCGGCGATCCTGATCCCGGCCGGTCCGGGCGACACCGCGCCACTCGCGTCAGCGAGCTTCACGGCCGCGTCCGCGCCCTTGGCGAGCGCGGTGTAGAGGATCTGGTCGATCTCGGGGTCACCGGCCAGGCCGACGGCCACGACCTCGGCCCCGCTGGCGTCCTTCAACAGCAGCGCCTCTTCGAGAGCCTGAGCGTCCCACTCGCCGAGCACGAACGTCAGGTACTCCCGGTCGATGCCGGTCTCGTCCGCGGTGAGATCGATCTCCTCGACGAGATCGGGCACCGCCTTCACTGGCACGACGATTCGCACCTCAGCCCACCTCTCTGTTCATCCGACGACATCATCCAACCCCAGCTGGCGGCCGATCTCCTCGAGATCGCTCGCCGCCGGCAGAAATGGGTAGTCGCGGAACGATTCTCCGGGCCGGTACGAACCGTACGGCCTCGTGCATCCAGGTTCACCCTTCTCGCCCGGGCAGCCGTTGGTCATGAACGCCCTGCCGTCCGCGACGACTTCTTCGATGGCGGAGCGGTCCGCCCGCACGCGGGCAATCCCGCCGCCGCTGTCGAAGCCGAACTGCTCCAATCCGTAGCCTTCAACCTCGATCAGGTGCCTGGCCAGCTGTACCCGGCGCCAGCGCCTGAGCGAGGGCTGCGGCTGGGCGGCCATGCGCGAGTCAGGCTCCGGGTTGAAGCAGAACAGGTAGGAGAAGATCTGCCGGTCCCGCAGCGCGACGAACAGAGCGAGCAGGTCCTGGTCCGACTCACCGAGCCCGACCAGAGTGTGCACGTTCACCTTCCACGGCCCGAAGATGTCGCGGGCGTCGGTCACGACCTCCCAGTACTTCTCCCACTTCAGGCCACCTGCAGGAACCTCGGTGCGAATGCTCCGGAAAAGCTTCTCGGTGACGGCGTCGAGCCCGATCCCGATCATGTCGACACCGATCGACCTGAAGGTCTCGAGGCGCTCGCGCCTCAGCGTCGGCGGCGCGACGAGGACGGATACCGGAGTCCGGACGCGTTCGGCGATCCTCCGCGCGATATCGCAGGTATCTCGGTACGCGCGGCCGTGAGTCACCATCGAGATGCAGAGCCGTGTCAGCCCCGGCTCGAAAAGCGCCACCCGCTCCACGAGATCATCGGTTCGCACGAGCGGCCACTCCACCCTTATGAACGACTTGTCCTCGTAACTGCCCGGGCGGGTACGGGCGAGCCCGCAGTAGCCGCAGTCGGACCGGCACCCTTGCTCGTAGTTGAGCAACAGGTTGATGCCACCGAAGCCGAAGTCCCGGCTGAACTGGCCCGAGCGCATCCGTAGCGCGATCGCGCTCGCCATGGAGATGCGCACGTACTCCGGGCTGTCCTTGGTCGGCAGGCCGGCTGCAGGCAGTGGAAGAAGCTGGGTGACCACCATGGCGTCTCTCTTCAGCCCGGCTCGGGGCAACAGCGCCGATCCGCGGCGTCGACCGGCTCAGGCAACAAACAGGAGTCCGTGGCCCGGACCGCCCTGGCCGCGTCTTTTTCGCCCGCCTGGCGGCCTGCCTCCATCACGGCGGCGGCGAGTCGCTCGGGTGCGACGCCCAGCGCGTCGGCCGCCTGCGAGCGGGCAACAACGGCGAGGATGGCGTCGTGCTCCAGGCGTCGCCAGCGAAGGCCGGACTCCATAGCCGCCAGGGCGGGTGGCAGCTCGTTGAAGTCCCCGGCGACCATCACACTCTTGACCAGGTCACCATGGGTGGCGAGATAGATCCTGGCCAGCCCTGCCGGCGTCTTCAACAGCGACGACCCGCTGGCATCCGCCGCGACGCTCCGCTCGCTCAGCCAGGCCTGCGACCGGTACCTGCTGGCAGCGAGGGCAACGGCGTGAGCCTGCTCCTGCCGGTTAGGCATCGCAGGCTCCAGGGACACCCCGAAGGTCGTCGCGAAGCTGTCGGCGATGACCGGTCTAAGAGTCGCGGCGTCGTGCCGGGCGCCGGTCTCGGCAGAGACAGTCGTGATCCGCTCGGTCACCGCGGCCGTGGCCCGGTCGGCCATTTTCGCTGCGGGTATCTGCAGCACTTGAAGCATGAACGCGACGTCGAGGTCGGCCAGGACACTCGCGTGGAAGAGCATCGCGCCGGCCGAGTCGACATAGAGCCCGAGGCCGGCGATCTTCCGGCTGCCGACCTCCAGGTCGTTCTTGCCACCGAAGCTCGCAGGGATGCCCAGTCGAGCGCAGCCGGCGACGAGCGCGGCCGAGAGTTCCTCGATGGTCTCCCGCGGACGCTGGTCGGTCCGTGCCCGGTCGACGTAGGCAATTCCCAACTGGCCAGATCCCATGACGATGGCACCTCCGCCCGTGAGCCTGCGGCTGACCTCGGTGCCGGTGCGACGGCAGGCGGCCAGGTCGACCTCGGCCTCGAGGTTCTGGTAGCGGCCGATCAGGGCGCAGTGATCGCGATAGCTGTAGAGCCGCAACGTCGGCGGACAGTCCGGTTCGTCCCGTGCGTACCGGCTCATCAGCGCTTCGTCCAGGGCGAGTCCCTCGGCTGCCCCGGCGCCGTCGTCGGCCAGTAGCCGCCACGTCTCGCTCACCTGGTCACCTGCACGGCGGCCAAGCCGCTGTCCTGTGCCCCGTTCCAGGTGAGCGAGCAGCAGTACTCGAACAGCCGCGGTGCAAGCCCGCGCGACCTCGCGTACTCGATTGCGCCGTCCGCCGGATAGGCGATGCCGTTCAGCCCGAGGTCGATCGCCGCCCGGTCGAGCTCCCCTTTCAGCGCACCGAACGGGCGGGCGCAGCCGAGATTGATCGTCGTCGACGGAGCGGCCAAGCGGGCGGTGGCGAAAAACTCCGCCACCTGATCGACGGGGGGCGGCGGCACATGCGCCATCGGCGTGCCGACGAGCGGCACGAGCAGCACCAGGATCAGTGTCGAGACCGGGTATCGGGTGACCATCTCCAGCGCCCGGTGCTCGCCCAGGAAACGGCCGTAGTGCAGACCGAGGACGATGTGCGGGATGATCCGCAGCCCGGCCTCGGACAGCAGCCGCAGCGAACGGTCCACGTCGGCCACGGTCAGGTCGAGGTGGTAGACGTCGCGCAGTGTCTCGTCGGACCCGATGACATCGAGCATCACACCGTCCACGCCCGATGCTGCCAGGCCGGCCGCGAGCTCGGGCGACACCAGGCCCGAGTGCACGACGACCTTCATCCCGAGCTCGCTGCGGATCCGCGCGATGTGGCGCAGATGCGCCAACAACGGCACCCCGCCGGCGCGGGTGGAACCGCCCGATACGAGCAGCCCCTCGCTCCCCTCCTCGCGGAGGCGAGCTGCGAGTGTGAACAGGTCCTGACCTGCGCGGACCGACACCATGCCGTCGAGCACCTTCGCCTGGCAGTGGTCGCAGGACAGAGCGCACGCCGAGCCGGTGACCGATACGGGCAGGAACCGTCGGGGAGTGGTCGGGACCCACTCCGAGGTTTGCCAGCGCTTCAGGCCCGGCGCGTAAAAATCCATCACGTCAGGGAAGTTCGCCCGCCGCACCGCGGCGGGGCGCGACAGCGCTTGCGCCGTGGTCATTGCGCGAGCAGCCCGTTCAGCCGGTAGTGGGCGATCCTGGCCGCGAACCAGGCGGTGATCTCGGCCGGCTCGGCGAGAAGCCCCGACAGCTCGCCGGCGGTTTCGCTCACGCTCGCCTCGATCAGCCAGCCGGCCCCGTACGGGTCCCGCTCTGCCAGGCCCGGGTCACGGGCGACCGCGTCGTTCACGGCCAGCATGGCGCCTGAGACGGGGCTGAGGAGCGGGCCCACGAACTTGGCCGCCTCCAGCTGGCCGAACGGCCGGCCTGCTGTGAGCTCGGTCCCTGTCGGCAGAAACGACAGCTGAGCCAGGGTTCCGCTGGTCTCGATCCCGAGCGGGTCCATCCCGATCCTCACCCGGCCCGGTCCGGTATCCAGCACCCACATGTGCGTCTCCGCTTGGTAGCGCCGGTCGAGAGCGAGCGGGAAGCCGGACACGATGACGAGCGCAGTTTCTTCCATCAGAGCCTCCCGGGATCGGCTGTCGCGAAGGCCGCAGCCAGCCGGCGCCCTGGATCACCAAAGCCCGTCAGCACTCGAGCGACCGAATGCAACGGGATGCCCTGGAGGGCCTCTTCCGCCTGCTCTGTCGACCCGTTCAGTCCGCGGTCGTGCAGCCGCACCTTCTCGACCGTCCCCCGGACCACGCCAGCGGCGACCTGTGCCCCGTCGTATGTCGCGCCGAGCGTCCACACCCCGGCTCGCACCTTGACCTGGCGAGCACTGGGTCTCCCGGCTCTTGCCGTCGCGGGCCGGACCGGTCCGGCCAACCAGGTATCGCTGGTGAATCTTTCGTCAAGGCCCTCGAGCACCGTCCGCTCGGTCCCGGTCAACGCACCGCCTTGCGCACCGAGCCCGAGCGCAGTGGCGTAGGCACTGATCATGGCCGCCTGGAAGGCAGCCGGGTCGAGCGGGGTCGCGGCGACGAAGCGGTGCATCAGCGCGAGCGTCTGGTCCCTCTGGGCGGGATCGGCCAGGGCGAGCACCCGGGCCGCCCGCTCGTGGTCGAACCGCTGGATCAGGTTGCCGCAGACCACCACGGCGTCCTCGATCTGGCCCGCCCCGTGCCCGCAGATCTTGCGATCGTCGAGGCAGATCTCCAGGTCGTCATCGAGTGCCGCTGGCACCCCGACCGCGCGGAAAGCGGTCACGACGGGCTCGAGCAGCACGCGCAGGGCCTGGCGACGGGCCGCTGGCACCGCCCGGGCCGGCAGGCAGATCTGGAAGAACAGCTGGTCCGAGTCCAGGTAGACCGGACCGCCGCCCACCATCCGCCGCAAGAGGGGCAGGCCGTTCTCCCGGCAGTAGTCGCGGTCCACCTCGTCGATCCCCCGGTGGTAGCCGAGGCAGACGTACGGCTCGGCCGGGCGGCAAAAAGAGAGAGTCGCCCGTCCCCCGGCGGACACCCCGTAGGCGATCGCATGCCACAGGGTCTGGGAACGCAACGGCGAGCTGAGACCGGAGTCGACGACTCGCAGCGGCTCAACCACCTTGCGCCTCGTCCCGCATCGCCTCGTCCATCAGCTCGATGACGTCGCACACACGCAGGTCCTCGTGACCGGTCGCCTTGGCGGCGTCGGTGAACCTGGACACCTCATAAGGACAGCAGACCGCCAGCACGTCGGCCCCGGTCTGGGCGGCCTCGCGAACCCGGCGCTCGGAAAGGCGCTCGGTCGTGTGATCTCTCGTGAAACCGTCCAGCCACATGCCGCCGCCGCCACCACCGCAGCAGTAGGCGTTCTCCCGGCAGCGGCCCATCTCGACAACTTCGACGCCGGGAATCGCCTCGAGCAGCGTCCGGGGGGCGTCGTACTCGCCGTGCTGCCTTCCCAAATAGCACGGATCGTGAAAGGTCACCCGCAAGTTCAGCTCCCTGGCCCAGTCGATCTGACCGACCAGGGGCGCGAGGAGCTGTGTGTAGTGCAGCGCATCGAAGGTGTGCCCGCGCCGCGGGTACTCCCTGACCAGGGCGTTGAAAGCATGCGGGTCAGGCGTCACGATCCGGGCGAACTCGTATTTCGCCAGGACCGTGGTGACATCTTCGACCAGCGCGTCGAACAGGCCCTTCTCGCCGGCAAGACGCTGAGAGTCACCGAGCGTCTTCTCCTCCGGGCCGAGAATCGCCCAGTCGATGCCGAGCGCCGAGGCCACCCTGGCGAAGGCGCGGGCCGCGTCCTGGCCGCGGGGGTGGAAGCTCCAGTAGTCCTCCACGTAGAAAAGCACGTCGACGGGTGCCGGATCCTTGGCCAGCACCCGCACGGGGACCCCGGCGCTGTCTGCCCACTGCGCCCGGCGCCGCTGACTCTGCCCGAGCGCGTTGCCGTGCCGGAAGGTCTTCTCGAAGACGTCCTGCAGCTCCGCCGGCACCTCCGCACTGCTGAGCGCGGCCTCGCGCACGGCCGGCATGATGGCGGTCATGTCGACCTGTTTCGGACAGACCCGCAGGCAGTTGGCGCAAGTGGTGCACAGCCACAGATCGGCGTCGGCCAGCAGCTGAGTTCCGGTCTGGACCTTGCGGTGGATCTTGCGCGGGCCATAGTCGCCCACCATGTCGACCGGGCAGACCGGCACGCACTTGCCGCAGCCGTAACACCATTCCAGCGACTCACCACCGGGCAGGGTCGAGATCGCGGCGAATCCATCCGGGCCGTAGTCGGTGAGGACCCGCGGCTCGAACATCCGGTTCCACATCGCCGGTAGCTCCACCTCGCGCCCCGAGATGGTGGAGGCGACCGTCGCCAGCTCCTTTTCCACTGCGACCGGCGGGATCTTCCGGCCACCTACAGGCACGGTCCTAGCCCTCCAGGTGATAGACGCCGAGCAGGCGGCGAATGAGATCGGGCAGCGGCGGGATCACCCGGTTGAACTCACGGGTCATCCGCATCCGCAGGACTGTGTACATGTAGACCCCGTAGACCGCGGCCAGCAGGACATCGACGCCGAACAGACCGGGACCCGCCACGGTAAAGCCGGCGGCCTTTCCGGTCTCGTCGACAAAGGCCGTTGCCCGCCCGACGGTGAGGTAGACCGCGCCCCTGGTGGCTCCCGCGCCCAGATCCACGTCATCGGTCGTGACCAGAGCCAAGGCACCGGTCCGGGCATCGGGATCGAATATCCACCTGGTCCACAGCCAGTACCGCTCGGGCGAGGTGAAATGCAGCAGTTCCGTGGGGAGATCGAAGCCGGAGCCTGCCAGTGCGACCTGGGCGGCGCGCCCGCTGAAGGCGGCGTCGAAGCGATCGATCCGGTCCGCCACGGGCTCGTCACCGGCCAGAAGCCCGGCGATGGCCGCCGCCAGCGGCTGCGGGCCGAGCGAGTCCAGGATCCGGTCGGCGCGCCGCCGGGTAGCGAACACCCAACGCAGCACCTGCCGCAGAGCGGCGCGGCCCAAGAGGGACGGCTCGCCGGACAAGAGCTCTCGCAACGCCGCCGACTTGCGGTCGAGATCAGCGGCGATGGCCTTTAATTCCGCCTCGCTTACCTGTTCCATGATCTCGCGTTGGAACTCCAGCGCGCTCTCCGTGTCGACTACAGGACCGGCCATCAGCAAGTGGCCGCCTCAGTTCACAGCCGCGACGGCACGCGACCGTAAATAGCCGACCGCCCTCATGGCCGCACCGGCCGCCGAGGAGACCGTGTCCTCGAGATCTGCCGGTCCGAGCGCCGCGCCACAGGCGAAGATCCCCTCCCGGTCGGTGCTGACCGGGTCGAGCGGCACCCCGGCGGCCTCGATGAACCCGTACTTGTTCTGCTTCACCCCGAGCAGCCTCGCCAGCTCGCGGGTGCCGGGCGACGGCTCCATGCCGACCGACAGCACGACCAGGTCCATAGGCACCTCCATCGGCCGGCCCATCGTGGTGTCCTCGCCGCGCACCAACAAGCGGTCACCCTTCGGAAGCACCTCGGTGATCAGCCCCTTTACATACTGGACATGGTGCTGTTCCTGGGCCGGCCAGTAGATCTCGTTCTCCCAGTAGCCGTACATCCTCATGTCGATGTAGAAGATGAGCACCTTCGAATCCGGCAACAGCTCCCGGAGCTCGATGGCCTCCTTGGAGGCCACGCCGCAGCACACCTTCGAGCAGTACTCGTTGCCGATCTGACGGTCACGGCTGCCCACACACTGGACGAAGCAGATCCGCTCCGGTGGCTGGCCGTTGGACGGGCGCCGGACCCGGTGCTCGGACAGCATCGCCTCGAGCTCGGGCTGAGTGATGACGTCGGGGAACTCGTAATACCCGTACATCTGGGTCGACCGGCCAGGGTCGAAATGTCCGAACCCGGTGGCGATGATGATCGCGCCGCACTCGACCGTCTGGTTGTCGCCGGCCGCCGGCGCCTCGGCCTCTTGCCCACCGGCCGCCGGCATCTCGAGTGTCTGCGCGCCACGCAGCCTAAGGGTGAACGCCCCGGGCTCCCCGGACACCCCGACAAGCTCGGTACCGAGCCGGACTTCGATGAGCGGGTCGGCAGTGACCTGATCGATCATCTGCCGGATCTGTGGCTGAGCAGGCTCACCTCGCGGAGTCAGGCCGGAATAGTTCTCCGCGACCGGCGTGCCGCCCAGGAACTCGCGCTGCTCGATCAGCACCGCCCTGCGACCAATCTCTGCGATCCCTTGCGCCGCACGCAGCCCACCGGGTCCCCCGCCGATGACCACAATCGTTTCCGAGGACATTCGTAACCTCAATTTTCGTGTTCGTGACCGGCGGGCGAGACCCGGGGCGCGCCCTCGTCGTGCGTACCATCGGCATCATCCCAGTCGAGATAGCGCTTCTCGCCGCTCTCGAGTCGGCGCAGATCGCCCTGGAACTCGGCCCACGCCTGCTCCCAGTCGATGCCCATCTTCTCGAGCAACGGCCGGTAATCGGCGGAATGCCAATGCAGCTGGCACACCCGGAAGGGGTGGGCCCCCATCGCCAGGGCGGCGAACTGCGCCTCGCTGAGCACCGCGAGCCCGACGTTGCGTCCGTGCGCCCTGGCCGCGAACTGGCTCTTGTCCAGCGTCGTGACGCACCCGGTGTCGTGAGTCAGCACGACATCGGGGTTGGCCTCCTCCTTCATCACCTCGATCTTGCGCAGTGTGGCGAACGAGCGCGTGAAGTCCCGCTGCACCAAGATGTGCCGGAAACCGAAGCCACAGCAGTCGAACCAGGTCGAGTAGTTGCGCACCTCGGCACCGAGCGCCTCGGCCAAGCCGGTCACCACGGCCGTGCGCTGGCCGCCGTAGATGTCCGGGTCGTAGATCGCGTCGCCGGAGACGATCTTGTAGTAGTGGCACGCGGGATGGACGGTCACGATGATTTTCGACACGTCGCGGACCTGTTTCGCAGCGATCTCGTCGCGCAAGGCGTGGAACCACTCCGAGTAGTGCACGATCTCCTCCGGCAGCACCAGAGGCTTACCCAGTTTGGCCATGATGCCGCGGACCTGGGCCCGGAGCTCTGGGTGGCGTATCAGCTCCTCCCTCACCTCTTTGTAGTGACCGTAGGAGGTGCCGCAGTGGATGAGCGGGAAGTAGCCGCTCTCGTACGCGGCCGCGAAGTTGCGGACGGCGACGGCGGCCTGGGCAGCCGAGTTGGACGTCGCGCTCGCGTAATAATTCCAGGCCGTGCAGGACGTCTGGTCATGCGGGTCGTGGTAGTCGTAGCCGAGCTTGCGCATCACCCAGAAGATCGAGGTGGAGTAGCCGGGGATGTGGCCGCACTGGCCGCAGGACTTGTGGTGCCACAGGTGCGCCTTCTGGATCCGCTTCTCGCGCCCGAATTTGGTGGACACCGTGACCGCTTCCCGGTCGATCTTCTGCACGATCAGCTCTCCCTGCCGCTCCAGCTCGAGCAGCTCGGCGCGGGGATCTTCCAGCGACCTGCGGTCGGCGACCGGTTCCTCGGCCGCCTTGGCGCGCCTGAGGGTGATCGGAGCCGCAATGGGGGTTGTCATAGCTCTATGCCTTCTTCCTCGAGGCGTTCCTCCATCAGCTCCCGGAGGATCGAGTGCAGGCCGCGATCGACCTCCGCGATCATGTCCAGGGCGCCGGTCTCCAACCAGATGACGTAGAGCTCGACCAGCGTCCTGTCGGCGACGGACCACCCGGAGGAGGTCGTGTGCATCGTCTCGGGAGGCAGGGCCCGGCGCCACAGGTCCAGGTTGTCCGCCACGTCGCCGGTCTCGGGGCCCCAGTCGGGGAACGCGTCCGGCCGCAGCATGTCCGGCGAGACCTGCGTGCCGGTGGACATGATCTTATAGATGATCCGCGAGTAGCCGACGAGGGCTTGCTTGGCCGAAGCCAGCCCGTTGCGGACGGCCACCTCCCGCATGATCGTGATGATCCCGCCCGGGTTGTTGCCGCGCGGGCACCGCAGGCAGGAAAAGCACTGGGAACACTCCCAGATGTCCTCCTGCATCTGCTGGTAGAAAAGGTCCACGTCCTCGCGCGCGGCCGCCTGCGCGATGCGCCGCGGGCTGAAGTCGTAGAACTTGGCCGACGGGCAAGCGGCGACGCAGATGCCGCACTCATAGCAGCCGTACAGGTAATCGCCGAACCGCATATCGCCCTTCACCTGGTCGAACAGCCGCAACTTCACTTCGTAGGACACATCGGCGTAGCCGGCGACATCCGGGGCCTTGTAGTGGGCGTCCGTCTCGGCTTCCCGGCCGGCTGTCAGGGTCATCGCCGGGCCTAGAAGCTGATCACGGCATCGGCGGAGGCGGCGAGGTCGTTGAAGGCTGCGCCACCGATGACCTCGACTCCGTCGATCAGGTCGTCGAGCACCAGGTCGTTGAGGTCCAGCGACGGCTGGCAGACCAGAAGCCGGACGCCGAGGCTGGTCGCCTGTTCGATGAAGTAGCGCAACGGCTGGCCCTGGTCGCCCTTCGGGCCGATCTTGTCCACGACGTCCTTGCGCAGCAGGGTAGGGCCGTACATCGTGAAGTAGATCTTGACCTCGAACTCCATCGCAGCCGCGGAGGCGGCAAGAAAGAAGGGTGTCGCGCTGCGCCCCGGGTCGTCCGCCCCGTGCGTCTGCACGTAGAGGATCTTGGTCTCAGAGTCGTCGGCCCACGTCGTCGCCATCTGTCACTTCACCCGGCGGATGAGGATATGGAAGACGTCAGCCTGCTTGCTGATGCCCAGCAGTTCGTTGCCTGTGCGGCTGCTCCATGCGCGCATGTCGGGCTCGACGCCCGGGTCAGTGGCGAGGAGCTCGAGAACTTGCCCCGGCGAGAGATTCTTGATCGCCTGCGCGGTCTTCACGACCGGCAGCGGGCACGCCAACCCGGTGCAGTCGAGAACCTCGTCCGCGGGTGGAGCCGTGGGCTCAGACACAACATCATCCTCCTTTGGCTTCTAGATCGAGAAGTCTTCCCCGGACCACACGCCGGCTTTGGACGGGCGAACGTCGTGATGGTCCCTGTGGCCCTCAACGATCGTCTCCAGCTCGTCGACACGCGACAGCAGCGACTGCAGGCTGGAACCGAGGAGGTCTGGCATGAAGGCGGACTCCAGGTCAGGCCGGTCCGTGACCCGATGGGGTCGGCTGCGGGCGATTATCTGACCCGGCACGCCGACCACCACCGAGTTGGGGGGCACCGACTTCACGACGACGGCGTTGGCCCCGATGCGGCTGTCGTCACCGATGGTGATCGCGCCGAGAACCTTGGCTCCGGCGCCGATGGTGACCCGGTTGCCCACCGTCGGGTGACGCTTCACCCGGTCGAGGCTCGTGCCGCCAAGGGTGACGCCCTGGTAGATGGTCACGTCGTCACCAACCTCAGCCGTCTCGCCGATGACCACGCCACTAGCATGGTCGATGAACACGCCCTCGCCGAGGATGGCAGCGGGGTGGATCTCGACCCCGGTAAGCCAGCGCGCCAGCGCCGAGCCCACCCGTGCCAGGAGCTTGAAGTCGTTCTGCCACAACGAGTGACAGACGCGGTGGCTCCAAAGGGCGTGCACGCCCGAATAGCACAACGCGATCTCGATCGAAGACCGAGCCGCCGGGTCGCGGTCGCGTGCCGAGAGCAGATCCCGCCGCAGGGTCGCAAGCATGCTCACTCGGTGAGGCCCTCGAACAACGCCGTGGAGAGGTAGCGCTCGCCGAAGGACGGGATGATCACCACGATCAGCTTGCCTGAGCTCTCGGGACGCGCCGCCACCTGCAGTGCCGCCCAGATCGCTGCACCCGACGAGATGCCAACAAGCAGCCCTTCCTCGCGGGCCGCGCGCCGGGCGATGTCGAACGCGTCCGCGTTCTCGACGGTGATGATCTCGTCCACGATGCCAGTGTCCAGGATCGCCGGGACGAAGCCGGCGCCGATGCCCTGGATCGGATGAGGCCCCTTCTGGCCGCCCGAGAGGACCGGAGAAGCCGCTGGCTCGACGGCGATCATCTTCACCGACGGCTTGCGGGCCTTGAGAACCTGGCCGACGCCCGTGATGGTCCCTCCGGTGCCGACACCGGAGACGACGACGTCGACCTCGCCATCGGTGTCGTCCCAGATCTCCTTCGCGGTGGTGGCCCGGTGGATAGCCGGATTGGCCGGATTTTCGAATTGCTGTGGGATGAAATACCGCAGGTCGCTCTTGGCGAGCTCCTCCGCCTTGGCGATCGCCCCGGGCATGCCCTCGGGCCCCGGGGTAAGGATCAGCTCGGCCCCGTAGGCCCGCAGCAGCGCCCTCCGCTCCTTGCTCATGGTCTCGGGCATCGTGAAGGCGCACTTGTAGCCACGGGCTGCACACACCATCGCCAGCGCGATACCGGTGTTGCCACTCGTGGGCTCGAGGATGATCGTGTCGGGCCCGATCAAGCCGGCCTCTTCGGCCGCGTCGATCATTGCCACCCCGATGCGGTCCTTCACGCTGTGAGCGGGGTTGAAAAATTCGAGCTTGGCCACGACCTGGGCCTCGCCGCCCTCGTTCAGGCGGCGAAGCCGGACGAGGGGTGTGTTGCCGATGAGCTGGGTGATGTCGTCCGCGATCTGCATGGTCGCCACGCCTTTCTCGAGTCCTGAGCCTACCTTGAAATCAATTCCATCACAATCATGCAATACATCGCATGCCCAGGCCGAGTCAACTCCAACCAGGCGCCGGTCTGCCGGGCGCGCCCGGCGAGCCGGCCTGACGGTCCGTTCCCCCCTCCTCCTCGTCGTCGCCAGCACCCCCGGCAGGACTCGAACCTGCGACCGTCTGCTTAGAAGGCAGCTGCTCTATTCCGCTGAGCTACGGGGGCCTTGCTTGGGCCGGTGGCTACTGCAAGCGTAGGTGATCTCGGAACCTGCGCCGGTGGAAGGCTGGTCACCGCTGCCTGGGCGGAACGCGGCGCCTCGGCTCCGCGCTCGCCGAGGAAAGGAGGCCGGTCGTGGCTGTCCGAATCGAGATCGGGATCGACAGTATGACGCCGGAGCTACTCGCGCCGTTCTGGGCAGAGGCTCTCGGGTACACCGTCGGCGACATGGACCAGGCCGGAACCTATCTCGACCTTGTGCCGCCGGAGCCGGGCATGCCCGTCGTCTACCTGCAGCGAGTCCCGGAAACGAAGACGATGAAGAACAGGATGCATCTCGACCTCATGACCGGCGAGCCCGAGAGAACGATCGAACGGCTCGTCTCGCTGGGCGCCAAGCGAGTGGGGACCCCCATGACCGGGAGCGAAGGGGGCTGGTGGCAGGTGATGGCCGATCCCGAGGGCAACGAGTTCTGCGTCTGCGAGGTCGACTAGCCGTGAGCGTGGCCGTGGCGACTTCGGTTGACCGCACCCGCTGTGCCATGCTTGAGGGGCACCGAGAGGCAGCGTGCCTCACGGTCGTGGTGGCCGTAGCTCAGTTGGTTAGAGCGCCAGGTTGTGGCCCTGGAGGTCGGGGGTTCAAGTCCCCTCGGTCACCCTCTTTCAAGCGGCGTCTGGCCGGGAGACCGGCTAGGCTGACCGGCCGAACGCGCCTCTAGCTCAATTTGGCAGAGCAACGGACTCTTAATCCGCAGGTTCCGGGTTCGAGTCCCGGGGGGCGCACCACGACGGTGTGTTAATTCGGACGGTGTGTTAGTTCGGCTGCGGATTCAGGTGGTCGACGACGCCAGTTCCTGCTCGCCGTGTCCCTCGCCACTGCCGGTGCCAATCGACTTAGATTCGCCTTGGTGCTCACGACGCCGTCGCAACCGCGACCGCCCGCTGAGGAACCGGTGGGGACAGCTCTTGCCTGGGGCATCCGTTCCGGACCGCGTCCCAGCTCTGAGACCCGCCAGCTTCTCTTCACCGCCGTCGCGCTGAGCCTCGTCTCGAGCAGCGTCTGCCTGCTCGTCGTCGCGATCCTTCTTCCTCCCCACGCCAGCCTCTGGCGCGTCCTCATGAGGTGGGACGCCTCCTGGTATCGCAACATCGCGCTCCACGGCTATTCGTGGAACCCGCACAGCCCCCTCCAGCAGAACCCGAACTTCTTCCCGCTCTACCCGCTTTTCGAACGGGCAGCGCACCTGCTCACCGGCCTGCCGATAAGTCGCATCGCCGTCGGCTCGAGCATCGTGTTCCAGGCAGTTGCGGCCGCGCTGCTCGTCCTGGTCGCCCGCGGGCAGGGCGCAAGCGGGCGCGAGGCGCTGGCGTGGCTGACGATGTTTCTCGTGAGCCCCCCGGTGGTGGTCGACATCATGGGCTACTACAGCGCTCTGTTCTGCGTGCTGTGCTTCCTCGCCCTCTTCTTCGCGCAACGTCACCGGCCGTGGCTCGTCGCCCTCGTCGTGGGGCTCGCCAGCGGGGCGAACCCCCTCGGCGTCGCGTTTGCCGTTGGTTTTGTCGTGTGGGAGCTGAACCGCCTCGTCTCGACCAGGTCGATCAGCTGGCGGTCTTTGGCGATGCTCGCCAGCCAGGCGCTTGTCTCGGTATCTGGACTGCTCGGCTACGCCCTCTATCTCCTCGTCGCCTTCCGCGACCCCATCGCCTTCTACCAGGCGACCAAGGGGTGGTCGGTGCCGGTTCCCCCACCTTGTCCAGGCGGGGCTCGGCGCCTGGGTGATAGCGACGAGCCTCGTCCCATTGTCGTGGACGCTGGCCCCCGCCCTCCGGACCGGGGCTGCGGTGCGGCGCCTGCACGGTCAGCTCGACCTGCTCGGGGCGGGTTGGACAGGCAAGATCCAGCACGCAGCCGAGGCCGGCCAGCGCTCTGGACCCCAGGCCTGGGAGCAGACGCGAGGCCTGATGTCCACGTTACGACTCCGGGGTGGCAGGACCGTTGTTGCGCTCGAGCTGGAGCCGATCGGCTGCCCGGGGGGGAGGCAGCGCATCGTTGTGCGCAGCCCCGACGCCACCGTGGCCCGGACCCTCTTGCTGCGTCCCGGCTTTCACTGGTACCAGATCGGCCTGAGCTGGGTGAACGGAGGCACGAAGCTCACCCTCACGCTCCGGTGCCTTGCGAAGTCGGCCGCGCCCCGTGGTCTCAAAGCCCCTCTGACACCGGTTGCGGTTGCAATTGCCGGCCTTGCCTGGAGCGACCCACCCTGATCCCCAGCTCCGCGGCGCCCTGCGCACGACGAGTGGGCCGAGGGGCGGCTCTGCTACCCTTCGTCTCGGCGGCTTCGGCCGTCTCACTGCCAGGTAGGGGAAGTCCGGTGAAGTCCGGCGCTGGCCCGCAACCGTAGGCGAGGTGCTTCCTCGCAAGCCGGGAAACCTGCTGGTGGTGAGTCCTACTAACCGTCGAGGAACGCGGGGACTGGGAACCGGTACGGCAGCGGTCTCTCAGCCCTCTCCGGGATCCAGTAGCCGGGAGAGGACCTTCATGCCAACTTCCGCCGGTCGGGCGGCCCGAGCCTGCCTTGTGGCATCGTTGCTCGGCCTCGGGGCCATCGTGCCGGTCGCCTCGGCGGCTGGCGCCAGGCCGGTCGCCTCGGCGGCTGGCGCCGGGCCTGGGTCTCGAGCAACCAGCGCCGCGAGTGTGACCGCGGCTGGCGCCGGGGCAGGCTGGATCGCTCGCGACATGAGCGCGAGCGGAGCGCTCGTCGACGCCGAATCACACCAGCCCAGTGCCGGTGACACGGCGAATGCCATCTTGGCCCTCGTCGCCGCGGGCGAGGGTGCCAACCAGGTAAAGGCCGCCACCAACTGGCTCGAGCACAACTTCGCCTCCTACGTTTCTTCGAGCGGCGTGGACAACCCGGGAAGGCTCGGGCTTGTCATTCTTGCCGGCGTCGCGGCGGGCGCCGACCCGGTCCACTTCGATGGCCAGGCCAGGTCGGACGACCTCGTCGCCAGGCTCGAGAACACCGAGCAGCTGAGCGGGTCGTCGGCTGGAGCCTTCGGCACCGGGACCTCGCTGAACGCGTTCTATGAGTCTCTCGCGCTGCTCGCGTTGGCAACGGTGAAGGACACCGGACAGGAGACCCGCCTCGCCGCGGCCTACCTGGCCAGCTTGCAGTGTGCCGACGGGGGCTGGGAGTACAGCCGGGTCACGACTGCTACCGCGTGCACCAGGCCGAACCCGAAGAACTACGCCAGTCCCGACACGAACACGACTGCGCTGGCTGTCATGGCGGTCGCGGCAGTGGGCGGGCGGTTCCCCTACAGCGCGGTGAGTTTCTTCAAGAACTCGCAGGAGACCAACGGGTCGTTCGGCTTCTTCGGCGTTGCGGGCGACGGACAGCAGGGCGATCCTGACTCGACCGCGTATGTCATCCAGGCCCTGATCGCATTGCGTGCCATCAACGACAAGCAGTTCATGCGCAAGGGCGCCACGCCCGAACAGGCCCTCGAGCGGTTCCAGTACGGCTGCAAAGCGCCGCTGAGCGAGCGCGGCGAGTTCTCCTACTTCGGGAGCCCCAGCCAGTTGGCCACTCTGCAGGCAGTCCCGGCCGCTGCTGGCGTGGCGTTGCCCATGTCTCCCCGTGAGCTGTCGGTCGCTGAGCCCCGGCTCAGCTGTGGTGCGGCCTGAGCCGAGATCGGCTGCGGCCGCCGCAGTAGTCGCAGCTGCGCTCCTCGCCGCGACGATCAGCCTGGCAGTGACGGCCGTGCTGCGGCCTGCGGCCGCGACGGCGCTGCGGCCTGCGGCTCGTGCGGCGCGGGCGGCGCCTGCGGCGTCGAGCGCACGGCTAGAGGACCAGAGCTCTTGGCAGAGATGCGCGGTCCCGGCGCATCTCGCCAAGGGTCAGATCGTTGTCCCGATCGTCGTCGACTTCGGCGGGCGCGATGCCAAGGTGCTCGTCACCTGCATCGTGACCAGGCCCGGCGACACGGGCGCCCAGGTCCTCCAAGCCCAGGCACCACTGCTCGGGTACTCAGTACCCCGCTACGACGCGTCCGGCTCCGGCCTGCTCTGCGCCATAGACGGTTACCCGGCGAGCGAGTGCGGGACCGAGTCGGGGAACCACTACGCCTACTGGGCCTATTGGCACGGCGGTGGCAAGCGCTGGCAGTACGCGAGCGACGGACCCGGGGAATGGACGGTCTCCAAAGGCGACGTCGAGGGGTGGCGTTTCGAGCCCGACGGGAGCGCCACTCCCGCCGATCCGCCGCCGCGAGCTCCCTCGAACCCGACGGAGCTGGAAATGCCTGCAACAACGATGGGGACAGCGACGGCCACGACGCGGCCACCGGGGACGGCCGGCAAGTCTTCTTCCTCGTCTCGGTCGAACGCCGGTGGCGGCGGCAAGGGGAACACCACTCTTGGCGCCAACGCGGCCGGTCCGGTCCGCCAGTCCGCCGACAGCAGGAGCGGAACGAGAACGAGAAAGGGCCTTGTCATCCTCTGTGTCGCCCTCATCGTTCTCATCGGCGCCGGGGCCTACGGCCGCTCTCGTCGCAAGAGTAGTCACGCCAGCTAGATGCTGCGCCGCCGCCTGCAGCCGTTGCACCCGATCGCCTGGTGGTGCTGGGCGGGGACGCTGGCGGTCGCGGCCAGCCGCACGACGAACCTGCTCCTGCTCGGCCTCATCTTGGCGGTCGTCGCCTGGGTCGTGTCCACGAGGCGAGGAAACAGCCCTTGGGCCAGGTCTTTCGGCGCCCTGCTGCGGCTCGGCCTTTTCGTCATCGCCATCCGGGTCGCCGTCCAAGTCCTCTTCGGTGACCGGGTCCCCGGGGACACGTGGTTCACCCTTCCCTCGGTCCCGCTCCCCCACTGGGCCGCCGGTGTGACGATCGGCGGCCCGGTAACCGCCCAAGCCGCCATCGGGGCGTTCTGCCAGGGACTGCAGATCGCCGTGATCCTGGCGTGCTTTGGCGCGGCCAACTCCCTGGCGAGCTCTTTCCGGCTCTTGCGATGCGTGCCGGCCGGTCTTTACGAGGTGGCGGTGGCTGTGACCGTGGCGATCTCGTTCACCCCACAGGTCGTGCTCTCGATCGCCCGGGTCCGAGACGCCCGCCGCCTGAGGGGCCGCGCGACGACCGGCTTGAGAGGATGGCGCGGCCTGGCGATCCCGGTCCTCGATGGTGCCCTCGAGCGCTCGGTTGCGCTGGCGGCGTCGATGGACGCCCGCGGGTTCGGTCGTCGCTCCAGCTCTCCGAAGCGGCGCCGTCTCACCGCGGCAGCGACGCTCGCGGGCCTCGTCGGGCTCGGCGTCGGCCTGTTCGAGGTGCTCGACTCCGGCTCGGCGTCGGGAATCGGCCTGGCCGTCATCATCCTCGGCGGCGCCCTGGTCATCGGTGGGATGGCAGGCGCATCCCACGGTTCACGGAGCCGCTACCGACCCGACCGCTGGCGCGCAGCCGAGTGGCTCGTCGTCGGTAGCGGGCTGCTCGCGGCTGGCGCTGTTGTGGCAGCCGGCAGCGACCCGAGCTCGCTCACCCAGCCGCTCTACCCCCTCGGGCTGCCAGCTGTCCCCCTCGCCGCGCTGGCCGGCATCCTCATCGCCACCTTGCCGTCGGTCGTCGCACCGGCACCGGCACCGGTGCGCGCCCAGCTGCAGGAGGTCGCGGCGTGATCAGCTTCGACCGAGTCACGGTCACCTATCCCGATGCTCCGGCACCGGTGATCGACAACGTCAGCCTGACGATCGAAGAAGGTCATTTCGCCCTCGTCATCGGCGCCACCGGCGCTGGGAAGTCGACGCTGCTGCGCTGTGTGAACGGCCTCGTCCCGCACTTTTCCGGCGGCCGGCTCAACGGCACGGTCAGCGTCGACGGGCGCAGCACCGAGAAGTACCGACCTCGTGACCTCGCCGACGCCGTCGGCTATGTGGGCCAGGACGCCGACGCCACCTTCGTCGCGGACACGGTCGAGGACGAGCTCGGCTATGCCATGGAGAACCTGGGCGTGGACGCGGCGACGATGCGCCGGCGCGTCGAAGAAGTGCTGGACACCTTGAACCTGCACGCGCTGCGTCAGCGGGCCATCACGACCCTTTCCGGCGGCCAGCGCCAGCGCGTCGCCATCGGTGCCGCCTTCACCGCCTCGCCCCGCGCGCTCGTGCTCGACGAGCCGACGTCATCGCTCGATCCCGTCTCAGCCGAGGAGGTGCTGGCCTCGCTGGCGCGCCTCGTCCATGACCAGGGCACCACCATCCTCGTCGCCGAGCACCGCCTCGAGCGCATCGTGCAGTTCGCCGATGTCGTGGTCGCGCTCGGTGCTGCCCCGGGCGAGGTGCGAAGTGGCGTGCCGGCAGAGATCTTCGCCACCGCAGAGCTGGCGCCACCGGTCGTCCGTCTCGCCCGTGTCGCCGGATGGTCACCTGTCCCGCTCTCGGTCCGGGACGCCCGCCGCCTGGCACCAGAGCTGCGCCGGCGCCTGGAGGCGGTCCGGCGCCCTGTCGTCACCGCGCCTCGAGGTGACCGCGTGGCCAAGGTGAAGGCTCTCAGCGCCTCCTACGGGCCGATCCCTGCCCTCGCGGAGGTCACCCTCGATCTCCACCAAGGCGAGGTCGTGGCCCTCATGGGACGAAACGGGTCCGGCAAGTCAACGCTCCTCAACCACCTCGTCGGACTCCGCCGGGCCCAGCGGGGCTCGGTGGAGGTCCTCGGCCGCGCGCCCGCCACGCTCAGCGCAACCGAGGCGATCCGGCTCGTCGGTCTCGTCCCCCAGGACCCCGGCGCCCTCCTTTGCGCCGAGACCGTGGCGGCAGAATGCCGGGACGGCGACCGGGACGGGGGACTCGCCGAGGGGGCGACACGTGCGGTCCTCGAGTCGCTCGTGAGCGGCATCTCCGACAGCGCCCATCCGAAGGACCTCTCCGAGGGCCAGCGGCTCGCGTTGGCGCTGGCGCTGGTGCTGGCGCCCGAGCCGCCGCTGTTGTTGCTGGACGAGCCGACGCGCGGTCTCGACTACGGCGCCAAGGAGCGGTTGTCCCTCCAGCTCCGCCAGCTGGCGGCGCGCGGCCACTGCGTCGTCGTCGCCACCCATGACGTGGAGCTGGTCGCCGAGGTCGCTGATCGAGTCGTCGTGCTCGCGGACGGTGAGGTGATCACCGACGGCCCGGCCCGCTCCGTCGTTTGCCATTCGGCCGGTCTTGCCTCCCAGGTCGCCCGCATCCTCGCTCCGGCCGAGTGGCTCACCGTCGAGGAGGTCGCGTCGGCACTCGCCGCGTCGGCACCGGCACCAACGCTTTCGCCGGAGCCGAGAAACGAGAGCGCGCGATGAGCACCGCGCGCACCGGCCGCCCGGTCGGTCTCGACCGGGTCGGGGGTCTCGCGATCGCGATCGCCTCGGTGCTCGGGGCCGTCTCGTTTCTATGGCCGCTTTTCATCCCGGCGCACGCGGCGATGAACCAGGCCCACGCCGGCGACGCCCCCTGGATCGTGGCGGTCCTTCTCCCCCTCTTGCTCGTCGCGGTGCTCGGCGAGTTCAGCTCCGGCGGCATGGACGCAAAAGGCGTCGCCATGCTCGGTGTGCTGGGGGCTTGCGGGGCGGCGCTGCGGCTCCCCTCCGGTGGTGCGGCCGGGTTCGAACCGGTCTTCTTCTTGTTGTTCCCGGCCGGCTATGTCCTCGGGCGCCACTTCGGCTTCCTGCTCGGAGCACTGACGCTTTTCACCTCGGCGCTCGTCACCGGAGGCGTCGGCCCGTGGTTGCCGTTCCAGATGATGGCGGCCGCCTGGATGGGCTATGGCGCCGGCTGCCTGCCGCACTTGAGGGGCCGTCGCGAGCTCGTCGTCCTGGCGGCCTACGCGGCCCTTGCCTGCCTTGCCTACGGCCTGCTGATGGACCTGTGGTTCTGGCCCTTCGGCACCGGCACCTCCTCGACCCTATCGTTCCGATCCGGGGCCTCGGTGGCGCACAACCTGGTCCGTTTCCTCTTGTTCCACCTCTCGAGCTCGTTCGGCTTCGACCTGCCCCGTGCCGCGCTGAACGCCAGCCTCATTCTCGTCGCCGGTCGCCCCGTGCTCGCCGCCTTGCGTCGGGCAAGCCACCGGGCCGCCTTCGGAGCCCCGGTCGAGATCACGGCTCACCCGTTGGAGAGCCCGGGAGTCAGGTAGCTGAAACGTTCTCAGGCGGTCCGTCCTCCATCCGGTGACGCAGGCTCACCGTGAAGCCGGGGCCCTCGCTGGTCTCGACCGAGATACAGGTGATCTCCTTGCCGTCCATCTCCTCGAGGTCGAAGCCGAAGGTGTCGACCAGCTCCGCGAGCTCCGCGTAGGCTTGCGCGTAGTCCTCCGGCCTCCGCCCCGCTCGCGTCACCTGGGCTGACCATTCCTTTCCGACCGACACCGCCCCCGGCCTGTACCGGCGGCGTTGAAGCTGCGCAAGGCTCCCCCTCGCCTCGCCAGGAGAGCGCGGATAATCCGCAAGCAGCTCGATGACAGTCGCGCGGACCCGGAGCAGGTCGGCGCCGAGGCTGACGAGGACCTGGGCGGCGACGCCCTCGCCCTCCCGGACGAGCCCGAGCAGGATGTGCTCGGTGCCGATGTAGTTGTGACCGAGCTGGAGCGCCTCCCGGAGCGACAGCTCGAGGACCTTCTTGGCCCGGGGCGTGAACGGCGGCGATCCGGTCGGGGCCGTCGACCCGGCGGGCCCGACGGCCTCCTCGACCCTGTCCCGCACCGCCTCGAGGGAGATCGCGAGCGACTCGAGCGCTTGAGCCGCGATCCCGTCGCCCTCGTGGATGAGACCAAGGAGGATGTGCTCGGTCCCGATGAAGCCGTGGTTGAGGAGGCGGGCCTCCTCCTGGGCGAGGACCAGTACCCTCCGTGCCCGATCGGTGAACCGCTCGAACACCTACGTCTCGGCAGGGTTCTGATCGCCTGTCACCACCGGCACGGCGCCGTTGCCGACAGGCACCTCGAACAGCTTCGTCGACGTCTGGGGAACACCCCCCTTGACCGCCTCGTAGATCGAGTATCCCTGAGTGACGAGATTGGTGATCAGGTCCGTCACGCCCTCGGTGCCGTTGACGAGAACTATGTTCGCCCCGGCGAGCCCCTTGGCCGCGGCCTCCACGAGGGCCGGAAGCTGCTCGACGATCCTGTTGGCCGCGATGAGGCTCTGGTTGCCGCCGGCGAGCGCCTCGGCCCTCGCCTTGATGGCGTCCCTGTCGGCCTCGGCGAGGCGGATCGTGCGGTAGGCGTCGGCGTCGGCAGGCTTCTCGACCTCAGCGATGAGGTCCTTCTCGCGCTTTTCCGCCTGCAGGGCGGCAAGCCTCGTCTGCTCTTGGGTCACCTGTTGGCTCGCCTTGGCTTGTGCCAGCGGGCCGGCCTGGTTCGCAGCGGCCTGGGCCTGCTCGATCTCGGCCCGGTAGCCCGCCTGCTTGATCTCGGCCTCACGCACGAAGCCGGCCTTCAAGGCGTTGGCCTCCTGCTCCTTCTCCGTGGCCGCTTGGTCGGCTTGCGCGGCAGCGATGCGCGCGTCACGAGCGACTGCCGCCGCGTGCGGAGCCGCGAGATTGTTGATGTAACCGGTGGAGTCCTTGATCTCTTGGATCTGGAAGGCGTCGATCACGAGCCCGAGCTTTTCCATCTCGTCGGTCGAGGCAGCCTTGACCTCTTGGGCCACCCGGTTGCGGTCACCGATGATCTCCTCGACCGTGAGGCCGCCGACGATCGAGCGGAGATGCCCCGCGAGCACCTGGGCGGTGAGCTTCTCCATCCCCTGCTGCTGGTCGAGGAAACGACGCGCCGCGTTGGCGATCGAAGCGTTGTCGTCTCCGACCTTGAAGACCGCCACTGCCTCGACAGTGAGCGGGATGCGCAGCTTGGTCACACAAGTCTCGGAGATGAGCGCTTCCCTGAGGTCGAGCGAGAGCCAACGGGCCTTGTTCGTCCAAGGTAGAACGAAGGCCCCCTTGCCCGTCACAATGCGGAACTGGCTACCGTCGCTGCCGCGCTTGGACCCGGAGACCACCATGGCCTCGTTCGGCGCTGGGATTTTGTAGAAGAACATCCGCCCTCTTTCTCTCGGCGGATCAGCAGCTCGTCACAAGCAGCGTCCGCGACGACAGCTGCTCCACGACGACGACACGCGTGTTCACCGTGAGCGGCTCTTCGCTCTCAGTGTACGCCGTGTAGGCCTCCGATCCCCCGCGGATTTGGATGATCACCTCGCCGGGGACGCCCTGGGAAATCGGCACAGAGACGCGTCCGATCTTGCCGACGGCGTCCTCGCCTAGCCCACCGGAGTCCAAGTCCATCTGCCCGAGCGCTCCTCCTCGTGATACGGTGCTCCACCTTCACGGCGCTGCCGACAGACCGGGTACGCCGACCTCTCGATCGCGGCCGCCTCGGCAAGCGTACCTGTCGGCTCGCACTCACCGGCAAGGTGGCTGAACAGGTCGCAGGAAGAGGTCACCGCCTCCAGCGCCAACTTCTGTCAGTACGAGCGCCAGTGCCGGGCTCGGGGGCTGAGCTCAGCCTCGGCGGTCGAGCTCAGCCTCGGCGGTCGAGGGCCCGGACGGCCTCCACATCGCTCGCTATCTGAGCGGCCAACTCGTCCTCGCTCGCATAGACGCGTTGGCCGCGCAGGAGCGGGCCGATCTCGACGCGGATCTTCTGGCCGTAAAGGTCGCGGTCGAACTCGAGCAGGTAAGCCTCGACGAGCCGCTCGCCGGCCTCGTAGTACTGCGGGCGGCGACCCACCGAGACCGCGGCTGTGTGCCTGGTCCCGTCCTCGAGCTCGACGGTACCTGCGTAAACCCCGTCCGGAAGATCGACGCCGGCACCGATCCTCACATTCGCGGTGGGGAAACCGAGCTTGCGGCCGCGCCGATCACCCGTCACGACGGTCCCCTCGACGGAAGAATCCACACCCCAAACCTAAAGCCTGCCGAGCAACCTCTCGGGTCAATCCCACGCGAGCCAGCTCACGCGGTACATACTCTCCCCGTGACTTTTGTGACTGCTTCGAAGTTCCGTGCAAGAGCCGTCGACCATCTCGCCCTGGCAGTCGGCACCACCAAGGGACTCTTCTTCGTCAGCGACAGCGCGGTCGACGGGCCCCTCCTGGCCGGTGAGGCCGTCGGTGCCTTTGCACAGCTCCCCGGCCGTTTCCTTGCAGGCTCGACCGGCACCGGGTCCGGGCCGACCGTGCGAGGGAGCGACGACGGGGGCGTCAGCTGGGACGAGCTCGGCGCCATTCCGGCGACCCTGCCGGCAGACGGCGGAACCGCACCTGTCGCGGTGTGGCAGCTTCACGTCGACCGGAGGCCGGATGCCGAGGGCACCATCTGGGCAGGTCTGGACCCGGCTGCGCTCTTGCGCTCCGACGACCGCGGTGACAGCTTCGAGCTCGTTCGAGGGCTCTTCGAACATCCTGACCGGCCAACTTGGGAGCCTGGCCGCTGTGGGCTCGCTCTGCACAGCGTCCTCACCCATCCGCAGCGCCCCGCGCGTGTCGTCGTGGCGATCTCCGCGGCGGGCATCTACCGCTCCGACGACGGCGGGGACAACTGGGTGGCGTCAAACGACGGGATCGAGGCCCAAGCTCCGCCCGACCCTTCGCCTGGAGTCGGCCGGTGCGTGCACAAGCTCGCCGTGGACGCCCTCAATCCCGACGTCTTGTGGGCCCAGACCCATTCGGGCGTCTACAGGACCGCTGACGCCGGCGAGCACTGGGAGCCCGCCGGCCACGTCGGCGAGGCCAACGGCCTGCCGTCGGACTTCGGCTTCCCGGTCCTCTCGCACCCCGCCGAGCCCGAGACCGCCTACGTGGTGCCCCTCGAATCAGACATCTTCCGCTGCACGCCGCAAGGCCGTTGCTGCGTGTACCGGACCACAGACGGCGGGTTCAGCTGGGAGGCGCTGGCCGATGGCCTGCCGGGCACCAACGCTTACCTGACCGTTCTCCGCGACGCGTTCGCCATCGGGTCGGAACCGCCCTACCCGCTCGTGTTCGGCTCCAAGTCCGGGCACGTCTTCGCCTCGATGGACAGCGGCGAGTCGTGGCGCCTTGTCGCCTCCTACCTGCCGCCCATCTTGTGCGTGCGCGTCCTCGACTGAGGTTGTTGTGATGGGTTTCCGACATTGTCATCGTCACGGGCAACGGAGGCACTAGATGGACGACAAAGACCTGCACACCCGCATCGCGAGGCTCGTCGCCGAAGAACGCGAGCTCGAGGAGGGCCATATCGGGTCGCGCGCCACCGTCGAGCAGGAGCAGCGCTTGAGAGAGGTCCAGGTCGCTCTCGACCAGGCGTGGGACCTGCTGCGCCAAAGGCGGGCACGCCGGGAGTTCAATCAGGACGCTTCGAGCACGAGCACGCGGCCTCCGGAGATCGTCGAGGGCTACGAGCAGTAGGCCTCCGAGCCTGGGGCCGCGCCGATCCAGGCGAGGCTCACCGGACGGTCAGCTTGCGCGCCACATCGAGCAGCAACTCGGGCACTGGGCGCCGGGACTCGGCCACGAGCTCGAGCGGCACGAGGTTGATGGCGTCGTCGGCTACAGAGACCAACGAGCCGAACTGACTCGCATGGATCGCGTTGATCGCGCCCACTCCGCAGGTCGTGGCGAGCAGCCGGTCGGCGGCCGACGGCGGGCCACCGCGCTGGATGTGCCCGAGCACGGTGAGACGGGTCTCGTAGCCGGTGCGCTCGGCCAGCCCCGTCGAGGCCCGCGATCCGGCCGTACCCTCGGAACTGCGCCTCGAGCCAACTAATTTCGCGCCTTCCGCCACGACGACAACCGAGGAGGACGATCCCGCGTCGTGACGTCTCCGGATCGCCGCAGCGAGCTGGTCGAGATCGGTCTTCTCCTCGGGCAGGCAGAGGGCGTCGGCGCCCGCGGAGATCCCGGCGCAGACCGCCAACCACCCCGTCGATCGTCCCATCACCTCGACGACCATCAACCGATCGTGGCTCTCTCCGGTCGTCTGCACCCGGTCGATCGCGTCAGCCGCGGTGGCGACGGCGGTGTCGAAGCCGATGCAGCGTTTCGTTCCGAACACGTCGTTGTCGATCGTCTTCGGGATGCCGACGATCGGCACACCGAGCTCCGCGATGCGGCTCGCCGAGCCGAGGGTCCCGTCGCCCCCGATCACGATGAGCGCGTCCAGCCGCTCACGCTCGAGTGTCGCCAGCACCGCCGGGACGCCTCCCTCGTGTTCGTCAGGGTGGTAGCGCGCCGTACGAAGGATCGTGCCCCCACTTTGGAGAAGCCCCTTCGTGTCCGCTGGCGTCAGCGGTGAAGCCTCTCCTTGCGCGAGACCCAGCCACCCATGATGGAAGCCGATGATCTCGTCCCCGGCAGCGCCCGCGGTCCGCACGACCGCCCGGATGGCGGCGTTCAGCCCCGGGCAATCACCGCCACCTGTCATCACGCCGATCCGCATTGTCCCCCTATCCGAATTGTCCCCCTATCCGAACGGGGCCTCCCACCAGCGTGGCCCGCGCCAGCACAACGCACCAGGGGCAAAGGTCCTGATCGGCATTCCGGAACTCCCTTCTCGGGTCGTTCGGCCCTAGCAGCAGGCCTTTATCGCCGCCATGCTCGCGGTCGAAGAGGAGGCGGCCATGCCAACCTCAAGTGATCCCGCGCAAACGAACCCGCAGCCACCCGGATACCCGTCGTCCTGGGAGTTCGACGGGTTGCTCACAACCGGCGAGGCGGTCCACGTCCGTCCGATCGAGCCAGCCGACGCGGGTCTGCTCAGCGCCCTTCAGGCGAACCTGACGCCCGACACGATCCACGGGCACTGCTTGGGCATCCATGCGGGCATGAGCCCCGGAGAGGCACCGCAGGCCGCGGGGGTGGTGGACTACCACTCTCGGATGGCTTTCGTAGCCGTCGTCTCAGAAGAGCTTGTCGCACTGGCCACCTACGACCGCCTCGGTCCTCGTCAACGAGCCGCAGAGGTCGCCTTCGTCGTCGCGAGCGCCTACCAGCACCATGGCCTCGGGACGTTGCTCTTCGAGAGCCTTGCCGAGTACGCCCGCAGCGTGGGGATCGATCGCTTCCTCGCGGACGTCCCGGCCGAGAACACCGACATGCTGAAGGTCTTCGGGGCAACCGGCCTTCACTCCACCCAGGTCGACAACGCGGGCACCGTCCGAGTCGAGATCGACATCCGGCCGACACCGCAGTACCGAGCTTCCTGCGACGAACGAGAGGCGACCGCTGAGGTGGCGAGCATCACCGCGATCCTGCGGCCACGCTCGATCGCGGTCGTCGGGGCGGGACGCCACCGAGGAGGCCTCGGGCACGAGCTCGTGCGCTCGCTCCTCGCCGGTGACTTCTCCGGCACCGTCTATCCCGTCAACCCATCGGCACGGGCAATCTGCGGCGTGCCGGCGTTCCCGGCGCTCTCCTCGCTTCCCGAGCAGATCGACCTCGCCTTCGTGGCGATTCCGGCAACCGGCGTCCCCGAGGTCCTCAAGGAAGCGGCTTCGAGCAAGGTGCGTGCGGTGACGGTCATCACCGCAGGGTTCGCGGAGACCGGCCGCTCAGGCGCCGAGGTCGAAGCGGAGCTGCTCGGCATCGCCCGCGGCCACGGGATGCGCATCGTCGGTCCGAACTGCTTGGGCGTCGTCAATACCGATCCGGAGGTTCGCATGAACGGGACCTTCACCGGTCTCGATCCGCTTCCCGGTCGACTCGCCCTCGTCTCGCAGTCCGGCGCGGTTGGAATCGTCCTCGCCGAGCAGGCCAGCGCAGCAGGTCTCGGACTCTCGAACTTCGTCTCGGTCGGGAACAAGCTGGACGTGAGCTCGAACGATCTGCTCTGTTTCTTCGAGCGCGACAAGCGGACCTCGGTGGTGGCGCTGTACCTCGAATCACTCGGCAACCCGCGCAAGTTCGCTCGCATCGCCCGACACGTCGGCGAGCACAAGCCGATTGTGGCCTTGAAAGCCGGGAGAACCGCGGCAGGAGCGAGAGGGGCGCGTTCGCACACCGCGGCCGCGGCAACCCCGGAGGTCACCGTGTCGGCGCTTCTTCGCGGAGCGGGCGTCATCAAGGTCGATCGTCTCGAGGAACTGCTCGACGTCTCGGCCATCCTCCTCGCTTCGCCGCTTCCCGCGGGGCGGCGAGTCGCGCTCGTGGGCAACTCCGGCGGTCCTCTCATTCTCGCCGCCGACGCTTGCGAAGAGGGCGGGCTCCTCGTCCCAGAGCTCGCTGAGACGACGAAGGCTGCCCTCAAGGAGGTGCTCGTCCCCGCCGCGGCGATGGGGAACCCGATCGACATGACTGCCGACGGGACGGCGGCGACTCTCGAGAAGGTGCTCGAGACGGTCCTTAACGACGACGCAGTGGACGCCGTGATCATCGTCACCACCGAGCTCGTCGCCCTTTCTGCCGCTGACGCTCGGACGACCGCCGCCCGGGTGGCGCAGCACGCGGCCAAGCCCGTTGTCGCCTGCATCCTCGGGGGTGGTCCCCCGTCCACGACGAACAACGCCGGCGCTGCTGCCGAAGTGCCCTCTCCGGAGCGCGCGGCGGCGGCCCTCGATCACGTCTGCCGGTACGCCGAGTGGCGCCGGCGGCCCTTGCCCTCGAGCAAGGAGCCCGTGGAACGCTTCGACGGCTCGGCCGTCCGCGAGATCGTCACGGCGAAGCTTCAAACGAGCGAGGCGGGCGGCTGGCTCGAGCTCGACGAGGCGGCACGCCTGCTCGAGGCATGTGGCCTGCCCGTCTTGACGACCAAGGCAGCGACGAGCGCCGAAGAGGCCGCTTCGGTCGCGGCGTCGATCGGCTTTCCCGTCGTGCTGAAGGCGCGTTCGGGCGAAGTCGTCCACAAGTCCGAGGTCGGCGGAGTTGTGGTCGGGCTGGACAGCTCCGAGGCGGTGCGCACGGCGTTCGAGACGATGTCGACTCGCCTTGGAGCCGAGATGGGTGGAGCGGTGATCCAGCCGATGGCGCCACCAGGCGTCGAGGCGATCGCCGGACTCGCCTCGGACCCTGACTTCGGTCCCGTAGTCATGGTCGGGCTCGGCGGTGTGCTGACCGACCTGCTCGGCGACCGCGTCTTCGCGGTGCCGCCACTTGATCCCGGAGCTGCGGACGCCATGATCGCCTCGCTTCGTGCCGCTCCCTTGCTGAGTGGTTACCGCGGCTCCCAGCCGGTCGATCGTGGGACGCTTGTCGAGATCCTCGACCGGGTCGCATGGATCGCCGAACAGGTTCCCGAACTGATCGAGCTCGATCTCAACCCCATCGTCGTCTCTGCGACCGGCGCCTTCGCCGTTGACTGCAAGGCGCGCCTTGCCCCGCGCCCTGTCGGTCCCGGACCGCTGTTTCGCGCCTTGCGCTCACGCGGGTAACGCTCGGTGATCGACCTCGTCGATCACCGAGCGTTCTCAGTGCGTTATGAGCAGCCGCTCGTCGCTCCACAGCTCGGGCACGCATAGCACGAGCCGGCACGCTGCATGACGTTGCCGCAGGCGTAACAGAAGGGAGCATCCTTCGTCTCCATCTGCCCCGCCGGGCGCAGCACCTCGGCATCACCCAGGTGGCGGGCGGAGGCGGCGTCACCCCCGGCGCCAAAGCGCTCCCGGTCGGTCCTGGCCGCCTGACCGTTGTCGACATCCTCCAGACCTGGCAGCGTCGGTTGGGTCCGCTCCCCCGTCGAGAGCACCCCCAGCTCGAGCCTCTCGTCGAAGCTCAGGTAGTCGAGGGCAAGGCGCCGGAATATGTAGTCGACGAGGCTCGAAGCCAACCGCAGCTCCGGGTCGTCGGTGATCCCCGCCGGCTCGAAACGAATGTTCGTGTACTTGCGGACGAAGGTCGACAAAGGCACGCCGTGCTGGAGCCCGAGGCTGACGGCAATGGAGAAGGCATCCATGACACCCGACAAGGTCGAGCCCTGCTTGGACACCTTCATGAAGACTTCACCGGGCCGTCCGTCCTCGTACTCGCCGACGGTGACGTAGCCCTCGCAGTCGGCGACCCGGAAGGCGAAGGTGTTGGAGCGACGCTTGCGGGGCAACCTCGTGCGCGTCGTCGTGGCGGGGGCCGTCACGTGCCTCGCCTGCAGTGCACCCTCGAGCTCGGCCACGCGCTCGAGCAGCGCAGCCTCACGAACGTGCATCTCTCCCGTCCCGCCACTGCCGGCCATGTCGTCCTCCTCGTCAGCCCCGAGCGGTGCTTCGGCTCCCACCCGTTTCGTCGTTGCAATCGGTTGCGCGACCTTGCAGTTGTCGCGGTAGATGGCGACCGCCTTCAGACCCGTCTCCCAGGCGTCGATGTGCAACTGCTCGATATCTTCGACCGTGACCTCCTCGGGGAGGTTCACCGTCTTGGAGATCGCACCCGAGATGAACGGCTGTGCCGCCGCCATCATCTTCACGTGGCCCAGATAGTGGATCGTGTTGTCGCCCATCGAACAGGCAAATACCGGCAGATGCTCCGAGCGGAGATTCGGCGCGCCCACGATCGTCTTGCGCTCGTCGATGTAGGCGACGATCTCCGCGACCTCGTCCGGGCTGTAGCCCAGCCGCCTCAGAGCCCGGGGAACGGTCTGGTTGACAATCGACATCGTCCCCCCACCGACGAGCTTCTTCGTCTTCACGAGCCCGAGGTCAGGTTCGATGCCCGTCGTGTCGCAGTCCATCAGGAACGAGATCGTGCCGGTGGGCGCGAGCACCGTCGCCTGCGAATTGCGAACGGCGTGCACCTCGGCCAGCTCGACTGCGGTGTCCCAGGCCTCTTGGGCCGCGCAGAGAAGCTCCGTGGGCACCTGTTCCTCGTCGATCTTGGCCACCTCGCGCCGGTGCATCCTCAACACGTCCAGCATCGGGCCTGAGTTCTCGTGGAAGCCGGCGAATGGTCCCATCCGCGCTGCCGTGCGAGCCGAGGTCACATATGCCGCGCCCGTCATCAGCGCCGTGATCGACGCCGTCATGGCGCGACCTTCGTCGGAGTCGTACGGCACGCCGAGGGCCATGAGCAGCGCCCCGAGGTTGGCGTAACCGAGCCCGAGCTCTCGGAATCGTCGTGTCGTCTCGGCGATCTTCTCGGTCGGGTAGTCGGCGTTGCCGACGAGGATCTCCTGAGCCGTGAACACCACCGCCACCGCGGCCTGGAACCCCTCGACGTCGAAGCTGTCGTCGTCGTTCAGGAACCTCAGGAGATTCAAGCTGGCGAGGTTGCAGCTGCTGTTGTCGAGGTGCACGTATTCCGAGCACGGGTTGCTCGCCGAGATACGGCCCGTGTTGGGTGCCGTGTGCCACTTGTTGATCGTCGTGTCGAACTGCAGCCCCGGATCGGCGCACTCCCACGCGGCCTCAGCGATCTGGCGAAACAGGTCCCGTGCCCTCACCGTCTCGACGGTCTGACCCGTGGTGCGCCCCATGAGGTCCCAGTCCCTGTCGTCGAGCACCGCCCGCATGAACTCGTCGCTCACCCGGACCGAGTTGTTGGCGTTCTGGTACTGAACCGACTGACTGTCGCGCCCGTCGAGATCCATGTCGAAACCGGCCTGGGCCAACACACGCGCCTTGCGCTCCTCGCGCGCCTTGCACCAGATGAACTCCTTGATATCGGGATGATCGACATCCAGGATCACCATCTTCGCGGCACGACGGGTCTTCCCCCCGGACTTGATCGTCCCGGCCGAGGCGTCTGCTCCACGCATGAAGCTCACTGGCCCCGACGCCGTCCCACCGCCGTTGAGAAGCTCCCGCGAGGAGCGGATGTTCGAGAGGTTGACGCCCGCGCCTGATCCACCTTTGAAGATGGTGCCCTCCTCTACGTACCAGTTCAGAATCGACGCCATCGAGTCCTCGACGCCGAGGATGAAACAGTTGTGGACACGAAGCCCAGTACTCAGGTATTCACCGCTCTCAGTCTGGATGTCATAGACATCCATCTCACCGATGTCCTCAATGGACCCGATCTCGAGACGCTTTGACGGGTGAGCCACGAGCCCGGGAAGCTCAAGAGAGGCAGCTAGCTTGTCGGCCTTGCGTGAATCGACAAAACCAATTTCATTCGCAAAGGTGTATCGGTCACCTAATGATCGAATGGAGAGATTGAAGCACCCATGCCTGTCTGAACGACGATCTGGCCTGAAGGACACGCGGGCGAATATGCCGAAACGAGCCAACAGCGCCTGCACGCCACGTACGATCCGCTCGGAAATCATGCTCAGACTGATTACCGCAGCCTTGTCGCGCACCGACACGGATCCTTCGGCTTGGAACAGGCTCCTCAAGTACGCAGCCACCACAACCAGCGGCGCCGAGTACAGCTGAGAGGGAACTGACATCTCAGCCCCGCGCTCCTCGAGTTCCCAGCGGCCCACGAAGTCCTCGAGTGCACGTCCGTAGAGTCGCGTTCGCCGACAATCGAGAGTCTCATCCCTTGTCCTCACGAGCCGCTCGTGACGATGCACGTCGGGGAAAACAACGTCGAGAAGCTGTGTCACCCAGTCGAGTTCAGCGGGCGTCACTGTCATTGCCCCAATCGTGAGCGATCGATTCGTTCCGTCGTACCGGCCGCAGAACCCATCAGACTGAAGCCAACCGGCAAGCGCAGCCTCAGCGATGCAACGCCTCGATATTTCTCCCTCACCCGAGTCATCGGTCCGATGCCAGCTCAGCTGGTCTCCGACCTTGAGCTCCGCGGCAGGAACGAACCGGCCGGCGCCCTCTCCACTTGCCCGCCACACGAGGTGGTCACCAGTGACGTCAAGCTGGTGACCGGACTTCGTGGTTATGCGTACCACGTGCTTGCGCCCATTGGCCTTAACCGCCACGATCCGCGTCACTCCATTGGAATCGAACACTTTCCTGCCAATCTCAGCGTCCTCGACGAGACGCCCAATCGGAACAAGCCCATCAGGCGTCGACACGAGGGAGTCGTACGGCTGGCACGCGGCGGCCTGCTGGGGTACGCCGTCCACGCCGATGTTGAACCAGACAGGGGAGTTGAACGCCGCCTTCTGCTGCACGATGAGGTGCTTGAGCTCGTCGCTGAACGTGGCCGCTTCGGCAGCATCCACGAAATAGCCGTCCTTCAGGCCCCAGGCAGTGATCGTGTCGACGACGCGGTCCACCACCTGGCGGAGCGAGAACTCCCGTTCGACGCTGCCGACGGTGCCCCTGAAGTACTTCTGAGCGAGGATGTTGGTCGCATTGAGGCTCCACGTCGAGGGCACTTCCACGCCCGGCTGCTCGAAGGCGACCGCACCAGTGCGGTAGTCGGTGATCCGCGAGTCACGCCGCTCCCAGACGACCTCGTCGTAAGGATGCTGCCTCTCCGTGGTGAAGTGCCGGTTGATGCCGATTCCGAGGCACTCTCCTGCGACGGCCATTTGAATGCTTCCCTCCTTGGCGGAACTTGCCTGCCACCTGCGATCGTTTGCCGGCACGCGCCGGATCCGTTCATACCACAATATCTTGTGGTGCCGACTAAGCCGGCTACCAGATAGGTGATAATTACAACACCGTAGTTACCGCCGTGTCAATGGACGGCGGGCCTCGTCGTCCCTGCTCACGGGCCGCTCGCGAAGGTTCTCAGTTGCTTGCAAGCGCAACCAGAAGTCACCGCAAAGCGCGTAGCCTGGCGGCTACTGTGCCGCTGTGGCTGTGGTCATCGCGATCGATGCCGGTACCTCCGGAGTGCGAGCGCTTGCAATCGACGAGAACTGCGACGTGCTGGCCACCTCTTATCGCGAGCTACCTCAGTACTTCCCCGCCCCCGGACTTGTCGAGCACGACGCCGGCGAGATCTGGCGCCTCGTCGAGACGACGCTGGCGGAACTGTGCTCAGAGCTGGCCGATCGTTCTCTCACCCCGGCCGCGATCGGGATTGCCAACCAACGTGAGACGGCGGTGGCCTGGGACCGCTCCACGGGGCGGCCGTCTCATCGGGCCATCGTCTGGCAAGACCGCCGGACGACGCGACGATGTGCCGAGCTCGTCGAAGCGGGCCTCCTCCCGCTCGTACGGGAACGCACCGGGCTCGTGCTCGACCCCTACTTCTCGGGCACGAAGTGGTCCTGGATGCTCGAGCAGGGTGGGGTCGAGCTGAGTGGTTCGCTCGCCCTCGGGACGGTCGACGACTGGATCTGCTGGAACCTGACTGGAGGAGCCGGGGCTGGCGCGCACGTCACCGACCCTTCCAATGCCAGTCGCACACTTTGTTACGACATCGAGCGGCGATCGTGGTCAACGGAGTTGTGCGAGATCCTCCGCGTGCCGCTCCAGGCGCTTGGGGAAGTCCGCCCCTCCGCCTGCAGGTACGGCACCGTGGCGGCCGGCGTAGCCGGCGGCACTCTGCGCGGCGTGCCGGTGAGCGGGATGGCAGGCGACCAGCAGGCGGCCCTGTTCGGGCACGGCTGCTATTCGCCCGGGGACACCAAGGTCACCTATGGGACCGGAAGCTTCATCCTCATGAACATCGGCTCGCGCAAACCTCGACCGGCCGAAGGCCTTCTGACCACGGTCGCCTGGGACCTCGGAGATCACGCGCCTTCGGGCGGCTGCGAAAGCTTCACCTACGCGCTCGAAGGTGCCATCTTCTCTTCCGGGGCCACGATCCAGTGGCTGCGCGACGGCCTCGGCTTGATAGGCGAGGTTGCAGAGGCGGGATTCCTCGCCCACGAGATCCCCGACAACGGCGGCGTGTACCTCGTCCCCGCGTTCACAGGCCTTGGCAGCCCCTGGTGGGACGCACAGGCGCGGGGCACGATCGTGGGCATATCGAGGGGAACCGGGCGAGCGCATCTTGCCCGGGCCGCAGTCGAGGCTGCCGCCTACCAGTGCCGTGACGTTCTCGTGGCAATGGACCACGCCGCGGGTCGATCCTCGCGCCAGCTGCGTGCCGACGGCGGAGCCTCGGCGATGGACCTGCTGTTGGAGATCCAGGCAGATCAGTGCGGGGTGCCTGTCGCCAGGCCCCGCACCACCGAGGTCACCGCCCTGGGCGCCGCCATGCTCGCCGGGCTCGCCGAGGGCGTCTGGAGCTCGCTCGAGGAGCTGCGCGGCTTGACAGCCGGCGGCGAGGTATTCGAACCGACGCCGAGGCGCGCTCGGGCGGACGCAGACTACGCGGCCTGGCGGGCGGCGCTCGAGCGTTCGAGGAGGTGGGAACGGACCTCTGAGGACACGGCGAAGCTCTAGATCCTGTCCCGGGCTCTGGAACTGAGCGCGCCACACCCCACCGATGTCGCAGACGGCCCAGCGCCCTGTTCCTAAATGTCGTTCCCACCGGTGCCGATGGTTACGGAACAGCTTTTTCCACCTGAGGACCATGCGGGAGCGAGGGAACGATGGCCGCAGGCGTGCCCACACAAGCGACGAGAACTCGGGTCCGATGGGTCCCACCTCTCCTCGCCATGTCCGTGGCGCTGCTCATCGCCCTTGAGTTCCTCGGCCCGCTGGGCCCGACCAAGGCCGGCGCCGCCGGCAGACAGCCCGTCCCACTTGCAAAGGTCACGTCTGCTCATCTCACCACCAGGAGAGTCGTCGGAACACCCGGTTGGTGGCAGGGTGGCACCTGCGACCCGACCAACTACCCAGGTTCGCATCCTCTCGGCGCCTCCTGGCACGGTCTCGTGGCCTGCGGCCCCGGGCCGACCCAAGGCGGCAGCGACCATCCGGTGTCCTTCTTCCCCGGAGCCTGGGGCGAGCTCGAATGGGAGTGCGTCGAGCTGTCCATGCGTTGGATGTACCTCGCATGGGGCGTGAACCCCTACCCGGCCAATGGTTGGGACGTCGTGCGCAACTACGACCTCGGCGACAACGGAGCCGAGTACAACCCGAACGGACCTCAACTCGTAGTCGTCGAGAACGGCACGCTCGGAGCTGTCCCACAGCCAGGCGACGTCATATCCGTCGCCCGCACCCCAGAGAACATCTACGGGCACACGGCTGTTGTGACGGCGAACGCCGTGGACGCTCAGGGCAACGGGACGATCACCATCATCCAGCAGAACGGCGGGTCCGGCAACGACGGATGGGCAACTTATCCCGTCAACGACTGGGTGGTCGGCGACGGTGTGAGCGGCTGGCTCCACAACCCCGCCTGGACCTTCCAGCGGCCGCTGGTCGGCTTCACCGGTCCCGCCGGCTTCGAGGCACGGATCGCCGCGCCCGGCAACGCCTACGAGCTCGTCGCGACCGGTGCAGGCCCCATCGCGACGGCCGGCGGCGCGGGGGCGATCGGAACCAACGGCGATGCGATCTACGGCTACATCGACAAGGACGGCAACTTCTTCGTGAAGCCGGCTTCGTCCACCAGCTGGACTCTGGCCGCCAAGCACGCGCAGTCGATGGCCGTGGCGACGACGGGGACGGGAACCCCGGTCCTGGCCTATCTCAGCACGGGCGGCAACTTCTACGCCGAACAGGGCTCGCTCGACGGCGCCTTCACCCTCGAGGCACGCGGTGTCACCTCGATCGCGCTCGCCGGCGGTGCCGGCACTGCTCCCCCGCTGCTCGGCTGCCTTCAGCACCCGAGCGGTGCCTTCCTCGTGAAGTCAGGCGTGGAGGGGCAAAACTGGGTCGTCGCCCAGAGCTCAGACGTGCGCTCCATCGCTCTCGCCGAGGGGAGTAACCCCTCGAGTGAGCTCTTGGGATATCTGTCCGACAAAGGGACCTTCTTCGCTGGACGCGGGTCACCACAAGGCCGCTGGATCGAGGAGGCGACCGCGGTGAGCTCCATGTCGGTGGCGGTTGTCGGGCCTGCCGGCACGCCTCTTCTCGGCTACCTGTCGGGAAACAGCTTCTTCGCCGCCGAGGGCCTTACTCCCACCAACTGGGTCCAGGAGGCAACCGGGGTCGTCCAGATGGCGGTCGCCGCGGGCACGGCCGCGGGCGCCTTGCCTGTCCTCGGCTACGTCACGACCACCGGCACACTCGAGATTCTCCAGGGCCCGCTGTCCGCGCCATTCACCTCGCAGGGTCGCGACGTCTCCTCGCTCGCCCTGTCGAGCCTCACAGATTCCTGAACCGAAGTCTTCGTGAGGCGAGCTCATCGCCTGGCCGGATCGAGGAGACGTGGCGTTCGAGACGATGCGCTCGCCGGCCTCCTCGACCCTGATGCTACGGTCAGTTTGTCCGTCCGGACAAACAAATCAAGGGGACGACCAGCACTTCCGATGGCACGGAGACCGTGCCGAACCGGAGGAACAACCCGGGCCCGCGTCTCCAGAAGGTCTTCGTCACAGGAGGCAGACAGTGAGCAGGACAATCCCGAGCACGCCCCGTGCCGACGGATTCCGCATGCCTGGCGAGTTCGAGCCGCACGCCCAGACCTGGATGCTCTGGCCGGAACGCCCCGACAACTGGCGCCTGGGCGCCAAGCCGGCGCAGCGCGCCTGGGTCGAGGTCGCCTCTGCCATCGCCCAATTCGAGCCGGTGACGGTCGGAGTCAACGACGACCAGTTCGAGAACGCGCGCAATCTCCTGCCAGAGGCCGTGCGGGTCGTAGAGCTTTCCAGCAATGACGCCTGGGTGCGAGATTGCGGTCCGACCTTTGTCGTCGACGACAGGGGCGGCGTGCGTCTCGTCCATTGGCGGTTCAACGCCTGGGGCGGCCTCGTCGACGGCCTCTACTTCCCCTGGGACAAGGACGAGATGGTGCCACGGAAGATCGCGGAGCTCGAACGGGTCGACCGCTACCGGGCACTGCTCGTGATGGAGGGCGGCTCGTTCCACGTCGACGGCGAGGGCACGGTCGTCACCACAGAGGAGTGCTTGCTCTCGCCTGGACGCAACCCAGAGCTCTCGCGCGAGGAGATCGAGCGCTATCTGCGTGACTACCTGAACGTCGAAAAGGTCCTCTGGTTGGCCCGCGGCATCGATCCCGACGAGACCAACGGCCACGTCGACGACGTCGCCTGCTTCGTGCGCCCGGGCCTGGTCCTCGCCGGCATCACCGACGACACCGACGACTGGCGCTACGAGCTCCTGCAGGCGAACCTGCGCCTGCTGGAGGAGGCCACCGACGCCAGGGGGCGCCATTTGCGCGTCGAGACCCTACCCATGCCGGCGATCATGGAGCTCACCGAGGAGGAGGTTGCCGGCATCGACAGCGCCGAGGGTTCGATCCCCCGGCGGGCGGGCGACAAGACGGCCGCTTCGTACCTCAACTTTCTGATCGTGAACGGCGGCGTGATCATGCCAGTCTTCGACGACCCCAACGACGCCGTGGCCAAAGCGAACCTGGAAGCCGTGTTCGAAGACCGCCGGGTCGTGACCGTGCCTGGACGTGAGATCGTCCTCGGCGGTGGCAATGTGCACTGCATCACCCAGCAACAGCCGGCCGCCCTCGGCGGCGCGTCTGGGCGATGATCATGGTGAAGCTCCAAAGCGGGGACCGTGGATCGAGCAACCCCAACGGAGACAGGAACAGGGAAAGGGACGAATCGTGAGCGACGACAGCAACAGCTTCAGGTTGGACGGGCGCAAGGTTGTGATCACGGGCGGAGCCCGCGGCATCGGCTTTGCCATCGGCCGGGCGGCGGCCAGAGCTGGCGCGGCGGTGGCGCTGCTCGACCTCGAGCAGGCAAGCCTGGAAGAGGCGGCCACGAGGCTGCGGAGCGAAGTCAAAGGCGCCGAGGTGCTGACACATGTCTGTGACGTCACCTCCTACGAGCAGGTGCAGTCCACAAGGCAGGCTCTCGAGGCGCGCTGGGGCAGGACAGATACCCTCGTCAACAACGCCGGGATCGCCCACCACGTCGCCGCGGAGTCGATGAGCGTGGCGGAGTGGGACCGGATGTTGCAGGTGAACCTGTCGGGCGTCTTCTTCTGCAGCCAGATCTTCGGCCTTCCGATGATCGAGGCGCGCGGGGGCGTCATCGTCAGCATCGCCTCGATGTCTGGGCTCATCGTCAACCGCCCGCAGCCTCAGGTGGCCTACAACGTCTCCAAGGCGGGTGTGATCATGCTGACGAAGTCACTCGCCGCCGAGTGGGCGCCCTATGGGGTGCGTGTGAACGCCGTCGCGCCCGGCTACACCCGCACCGACCTTGTCGAGCACCTCCTCGGGAGCGACATGGTCCGCGACTACTGGATCGGCGGCACGCCGCTCAGGAGAATGGGCTCGCCCGACGAGATCGCCAACACTGTGATCTTCCTGGCCTCGGACGCCGCCAGCTTCGTGACCGGAGAGACCCTGGTGGTCGACGGAGGCTACACGCTCTGGTAGAGAGTGAGCCGGCAGCGGATCTGACACGATCAAGACCATGAAAGGGGCGAGAGATGGCTATCACCTTGGATCAAGCGATGGCGGTGCTGGCGTCGGGCGAGAGGCGGGCTGCAGAGATCGGCGTCCCATCGGCGATCGCGGTCGTAGACGACGGCGGCAACCTGAAGGCCGAGCACCGAATGGATGGTGCATCTCTCGCGGCCATTGAAGTCTCACTGAGCAAGGCGTTTGCGGCAGCCGCGACCGACACTTCCACGGCCACTCTCGCCCAGCTTTGCCAGCCCGGTGAGCCGCTGTACGGCCTGCAGGCGACGCACCATGGCAGAATCGTCGTCTTCGGGGGCGGCATCCCCCTCCATGCGAGCGGAAAGTTGGTAGGAGCTGTGGGCTCGAGCGGTGGAAAGGTGGATGAGGACGTGATTGTGGCCGAGGCAGCCGCAGCCGCCTTCCCAGGAGCCTGAGGGGCCCTCGGTAACCTCCGAGCCGGCTGCTGGCCAGCGGGCCCGCCGGTCTGCTCTTCGCTTCACATGCGGGTGTATCCGCTGCCAAACGCCCGAAGTTGACCCTGGTGGGAGGGTCCTTTCCGCGTTCAGGACCGGCACCGCGTCCAGGGGAAGTTCCTCAAGTGACCGGTGACTCGCGCCGAAACTAGAGGGAGCGGATATGAGGTCTGGGGGACCTGTGTCATGTCACTGCTCCGGGCAAATGACGCGAGTGCTGTCACCAGACCCCAGCCGTCTGGTGCTAAAACCACGCCCCAACGCGCTTGGCGGTGGTTCCTCGCCCTCGAGGCCGTTCTCGCTCTCGTCTACTTTCCGTTCGGGCTGCCGCCTGAGAAGCCTCTGATCTTCGGTTGGCTTCCGTGGATGGAGTGGGCCGGCCAGGTCCCGGCATGGGCACTGCTGGGATTGTCAGCAGTCGTGGCGATTGCCCTCGGCGTGAGGCACAACCGACCGAACGCCGAAGTAGCCTGGTGGTTCCTCGGGGGCGGTTTGTTCCTTTGCATCACTGGCGACACGACCTACAAGTTCTGGCACCAGATCCTCGGCCAGCAGCACATCCCGTTCCCGTCGATGATCGACGCGATCTACATCCCGATGTACCCGATGCTCGCAGTCGGGCTGCTGCTTCTTGCCCGAGCGCGCGTTCCCGGCGGCGATCGGGCCAGCCTGCTCGATGCGCTCACCATCACCCTCGCCGTCGGCCTGCTTTCTTGGATCTTCCTCATCGGCCCGAACTTTCGTGCGCCCGGTGGGCTGCTGGTGCGATTGAACGCTGCCGGGCGCCCATTTGGGGATGTCCTCGTCCTGGCGATGCTGGCGCACCTTTGGACCGCTGGTGGCATTCGCCACACCGCCGGACGGTTGCTGGCCATAGGAGCGCTGGGGACGCTCGTCTCCGACTCGGTGTACGGACTGGCCAACCTCCACCCGAGCTGGAATTGGCACGACGGCAACGTGGTTGATCTTGGCTGGATCCTGTTCTACGCGTGCTGGGGCGTGGCGGCACTGCACCCGTCGATGCGGGCGTTGTCTTTGCCGAGGTCAGTCTCACCACCACGTACAAGCCACACACGGACAAGGCTGCTCGCCATTGTCTCGCTCATCGCGCCGGCGGTGCTGCTCGCCGAGACCTTGCGCGGCGATACCGTCGACGCCCCAGTCATCGCCGTGGTCGCCGGGCTCATGTTCCTTCTCGTGATCGCCAGGATGAATGGTTTTGTCCAGGCGCATGGGCAAGCTGTGGCGCGAGAGCAAGCTCTGCGCAGGTCGGTCGCGAACCTCGTGGCGGCGTCGGACCGCGATGTCATCTACCAGGCCACGATCGCGGGCGTCAGGGAGCTCGTCTCGCACGACGGAGACGACTTCGGGATGACCTTCGCGGTGACGAACACGGAGGGTGAACCGGTGGTCGTCACGAAGTCGGGCGATGGCCCGACAGAGGGACCGCAGAGCTTGACTGCTCTATGGGCCAGGGCCCGACAAAGCCTGGCCGACGGCGGGGTGGAGAGCTATGTCATCGAGACGGACACCCGACCGAGCGGCTCAGCAGCACACGAGTTGTCTGAACAGCTCGTGTGCCCCTTTGTCGCCAAGGACCAGCTGCAGGGGCTGATAGTTGTCGCGAGTGCCACCAAGCTTCCCTTCGAGCTTCGGAGCTCGATCGAGATTCTCGCTGCTCAGGCGGCGATGGCGATCGGCCGCGAGACGATGACCGAGGCTTTCCACGCGCGCCGCGGTGAAGCTCGCTTCCAGACTCTCGTGCAGAACGCGTCGGACGTCATCCTGATCGTCCGCCCGGACACGACGATCACCTATTGCACTCCCTCAGCCAACAGGATCCTCGGTTACCCGGACGGCTCCCTCGAGGGGAGGCAGTTCACCACCCTGCTTCACCCCGACGACGTCGAGCAGGCGTTGGCCGGGTACACAAGCGTGGCGTTTCGAGCGGGAGCATCGATCTCGGCGAAATGGCGGATCCAACACTTCGACGGATCGTGGCGTTATGTCGAGGTGACGACGACCAACCTGCTGAGCGAACCGACTCTCGAGGGTATCGTCCTCACACTTCGGGACGTGAGCGAGCGCACGGATCTCGAGGAGGAGCTGAAGCATCAGGCCTTCCACGATGCGTTGAGCGGGCTCGCCAATCGCGCCCTTTTCCGCGACCGCCTCGAACATGCCTTGGCGCGGGCAGCCCGGTCGAAGACGTCCCTGGCCGTCCTGTTCCTCGACCTGGACGATTTCAAGCTGGTCAACGACACCTTGGGACACACGGCCGGCGACGCTCTCCTGGTGGCGGTCGCCGGGCGCCTCCTACAGTCCCTCCGGAGCGGCGACACGGCGGCCCGCTTTGGCGGCGACGAGTTCGCGATCCTGCTCGAGGAGACCACTGGCCGGGAGGAGGCCTGTCTGGCCGCCGAACGCCTCATCTCCGCCCTGCGCGCGCCAATCGTCATCGACGATCACGAGATCCAAGTGCGCGCCAGCGTCGGGATCGCCCTCAGCCAGGCGGGGCGCAAGGACCCGACCGAGTTGATGCAGGCGGCAGACGTGGCCATGTACGCGGCAAAAGCTCACGGCAAGGGCTGTTACGAGGTGTACCAACCCGACCTTCAGACAGCCATCGTGCGGCGTCTGGATAGGACCGCCGATCTCCAGCGTGCCATCGAGAGCCGGGAGTTCGTCGTGCACTACCAGCCGATCGTGAGCCTCGACGGCGGCTATACAGTCGGGCTGGAAGCCTTGGTGCGCTGGCGTCATCCAGAGCATGGACTGCTGCTTCCCGACGAGTTCATCGCCCTCGCCGAGGAGACCGGCCTTGTCGTGCCGCTTGATCGCTTGGTGCTCAAAGAGGCGTGCTTCCAGACGCGCGAGTGGCAATTCTGTCACTCGGGCGCCCGTCAGATGTGGGTCAGCGTCAACATCTCGGCCAAGCATTTCCAACACGAGGGTCTGGTGGAAGACGTCTCGACAGCACTGCGGGAGTCGGGTCTCGATCCTCGGTTCTTGGTGCTGGAGATCACCGAGGGCGTGTTCCTCCAGGAGGCCGAGTCCGTCATCGAGCGGATGCTGGAGCTCAAAGGGCTCGGCGTCAGCTTCGCCATCGACGATTTCGGCACCGGTTACTCGTCGCTGAGCTACTTGAGGCGTTTCCCCATTGACATCTTGAAGCTGGACAAGTCGTTCGTGGACAACGTGGCCGTCTCCGCCGAGGACGGCGCGCTCGCCGAGACGATCGTCCAGCTCGGGAAGAACCTGCATCTTCAGACTCTCGCCGAGGGCATCGAGCACGCCCCCCAACTCGAGGCACTACGTGCCTTGGGATGCCAGCTTGGGCAAGGCTTCTACTTCACCAAAGGACTACAGGCCAGCGAAATAGACGAGTTTCTCTCCCGGAACTCGCTGGTCGAGACTCCGGTGGAGGCTGTTTGGCTCGCTAACCCCTCTCTCATCGAGGAGACCGTCGGCTGATCGCCCCCGATCTCGAAAGCCCTCGGGAAGCCCGGTAACCGTCCGGAGGGTCCCTGGAAGTTCTGGGAAGTCTGGTAACCCTGCGAGCGGGGAGACTCTTGGGTCAGCTTTGCTCAGGACTTGGTCGCACGACCGAACGTCGGCGAATCGCATCGGCGACCATGGCTGTCCAGCCCGTTTGATGGGACGCGCCGAGACCAGAACCATCGTCACCATGGAAGTACTCGTGGAACAGGATGTTGTCGCTCCAGCGCGGATCGTGTTGCAACTTCTCGGTCTGCCCGAAGCACGGCCGTCGCCCGTCGGACCCTCGCAGGAAGAGCGAGATCAGACGTTGGCGCAGATCCTGGGCGATGACGTCGAGAGACACCCGCTGGCCCGAGCGAGTGGGATACTCGAGGGTCAGCTCTGCGCCAAAGAACTGGTGGTAACGCTCAAGGACACTGATCACCAGGCAGTTCAGCGGGAACCAGACAGGACCACGCCAGTTCGAGTTGCCGCCGAACATCGGAGTCGTGGACTCCGCCGGCTCGTAGTCGATCGTCGACGGCGTTCCCGCCACTGTCAGCTGGTAGGGATGATCGCGGTGAAATGCCGAGAGCGAACGGAGGCCGTGTGGCGAGAGGAATTCTGCCTCATCGAATAGCCTGCTGAGCAGGCGCTGCAGGCGGTCTATCCCCAAGATTCCGAGCAGCAGACGCTGACTCCCCGGCTCACCCTGCAACAGACCCAGTGTCGTGAGGCCGCCTTCGGTGTCCAGTCGCTCCACGAACTGAGAGAACTGCTTGCCGAGCTGTACGGCCTGCTGGAGCACCTCCTCGTCGATGACGCCAGCCGCGAGGAGTGGGATGATGCTGACCATCGATCGCACCTCGATCGGCACGGCGGTTCCGTCTGCGAGGATGAGCCTGTCGAAGAACAGTCCGGCCGTCTCGTCCCACATGGCCTCGCCGTCGATCGCGTGCCGGATGGCCGCAAAGTGCTCGAGGAACTTGACGACAAGGTCGATGGCGGGGCCGTTGCCCCTGCGGTGCAACCTGTAGGCGATGTTCGCCATTGCGAGCGAGTAGAACGCCATCCAACCGGTGGCGTCCGATTGCTGCAGGGTCGTGCCTGGCGGGAGGTGGGAGCGATCGATGGGACCGATGTTGTCAAGGCCGAGGAAGCCACCCTCGAACAAATTCGAGCCGCTGGCGTCCTCTCGATTGACCCACCACGTGAAATTGACGAGCAACTTGTTGAAGATCCGGGTGAGAAAGTCGGTATCACGCTCGCCATCGATCACGAACACCTCGAGGGCGGCCCACGCCTGCACCGGCGGGTTGACGTCACCGAAATCCCACTCGTAGGCGGGGAGCGCGCCATTGGGATGCTGGAACCACTCTCGGCAAAGCATGGCCAGCTGATACTTGGCGAAGGCCGGATCCACATGGGCGAGGGCGACGCAATGGAAAGCCAGGTCCCATGCAGCAAACCAGGGATACTCCCATTTGTCGGGAACCGAGATGATGTCGAAGGCTTCAAAGTTGCGCCAGCGGGCGTTGCGCCCGTCCTGTCGCGAGTCCGGCGGCTTGGGCTGGGCAGGGTCACCGTCCAGCCAGCGGGCGACGTCGTAGTAGTAAAATTATTTGCTCCAAAGCAAGCTGGCGAAGGCCTGACGCATGACCGCGGCCTCGTCCGCCGAGATGCCCGTCGGGCGGAGCTCCCCGTAGAACTCGTCGGCCTCGGCCCGACGAGCGCGGATCACCTCATCAAAGTCGGCCCCGAGCGAGCCGTCAGGATGCAACCCTTCGGGCCGCAGTCGCAGACGGACCGCGGTGGTGTCGCCTCCCGGCACGGTCAGCTGATACCAGAAGGAGCATCTCGTGCCGCAGTGGTCGGGATTGACCGTGGCCGCGCCGGCAGTGACGTGGTCGTTTATGCCGTCCTTCGGATACGCGGTTGTCGACGCTGCACCGAAGAGGCGCCCGCAGTTGGTTTCGTTGTCACAAAACAGCAGCTCTGGCTCGAGCCCACCGGGAGCCGCGCCTCCGACCAACTCGAGTCTTCCGAGGAAGGGATGCGACAGTCCGACGGTCGCCGGGCCTGTTTGCTCGAGATGTGGCCGGGGTTGCGCAAGGTCCCATGCCCACGTGTTTCGAAACCACACGGTGGGCAACACGTGCAACTGAGCGGCAGCCCGTCCGGCGTTCGTCACTTGCACCTCCATAAGGAGGTCGTGAGGGTCGGCTTTGGCGTAGCGAACCTCGACAATCCAGTACCGGTCGTCGTCGAACGCTCCTGTGTCAACCAGCTCGTATTCCCTTTCCCGTGCTCCCCTGATGGCGTTTTCCCAGAGGCTGTCGCATGAAGTCTTCCGGAACGCGTATTCATGCGTTCTAGTGACGGAAGCCCTCGTCAGATATGCAGCCTTGACCCATTGCCGCATGAATATGCACGAATGCTGGTTCGTGCGA
>Ga0181539_1000204_pt1 | contig 70679 bp, 58 predicted proteins | sample PEATcosm2014_Bin_46_FD_119767 | JGI IMG/M metagenome (GOLD analysis project Ga0181539, IMG submission 119767) | Peatland microbial communities from MTU Mesocosm Facility, Houghton, MI, USA - PEATcosm2014_Bin23_60_metaG | ecosystem: Environmental > Terrestrial > Soil > Wetlands > Peat | place...
TGGTGGCCAGGGACGGAGTTGAACCGCCGACGCCAGCCTTTTCAGGGCTGCGCTCTACCACCTGAGCTACCTGGCCACTTTCGGTCCGCACATCTCTGTCCGCAAAGCTCTGCCCGCAAAACGACTGACGGCCAATCTAGCCGGGCACTGGGCGCTCTCACTGGGCGGGATGCCGCGAAGCAAAACAGCCGATGCTCTGGGACCGTGCGGAACTCTCGAATTATAACAACCGTGTGCCGTTCGCTCAAAATGGCTGTCGACGATTTCCGCCGCGCCTTTTCTTTCTCACATTCTCGCCTTACGAAGAGAGATGGCCGCTCGGCACGCCATTCATGATCGTCAGCGCGCAGCGATTGGCGCCAAACCAGTATGGGATCTCGCGATAGTCACTCACGTCAAACACGGCCAGGTCGGCGTCTTTGCCCGGTTCCACGCTGCCTTTGCGGCCGGCTAAGCGAAGCGCCCAGGCTCCGTTGATGGTCGCCGCTGCGATCGCCTCCGCGGGTGACATCTTCATATGCGTGCAGGCCAGCGACAGCGCCATCGGCATGCTGAGGGTTGGGGAAGAGCCTGGGTTGTAGTCCGTGGCCAGCGCGACTGCCGCACCGGATTCAATGAACCGGCGCGCGTTCGGATATTTCGCGAAACCGAGAAAGTAATTTGCCCCCGGAACGAAAGTTGCGACGGTGTCAGTCTCGGCCAGGAGCGGCAGGTCGGCGTGGTTCACGTGGTCCATGTGATCGAGAGATGCTGGATGATATTGGAGCAGCGGCCCGAGTCGCGTTTCGCTGAGTTGCCCCACATGTGCACGAACCGCCAGACCGTGTACTTTCGCCGCCGCGAAAATCTGCACGGTTTCTCCGGCGCTGAAAGCTCCACAATCGCAGAAAACGTCCACGAACTGGGCCAGCTTGCGCTTCGCAACAGCTGGCATCATTTCGTTGCAGACAAGGTCAACGTATTCCTGGGAGCGTCCGCGGTACTCGGGCGGAACCACGTGCGCGCCCAGAAAAGTAGGGACCACGGTCCCCGGCCACTCGCGCGCGGCGGCGTGGATGGCTTCGAGCGACTTCAGTTCAGATTCGAGGCTCAGACCGTAGCCCGACTTGGCCTCTGCGGTCGTTGTTCCGTGACGGGCTAAATCCGCCAGCACTGTGAAGACCTTCTCCGTCAAAGCGGTTTTGCTGGCCTTCCGCACGCCGTCAATACTGGAGCGAATTCCTCCGCCCGCTTCGGCGATCTCTTCGTAGTTGGCGCCGGAAATCCGCTTCTCGAAATCCACCAGCCGCGGATGCGTGAACACAGGATGCGTATGGGAATCGACGAAGCCGGGCAAAACCACGCGTCCGGCGCAATCGATCTCCGTGATCTTCTTGCGATTTTTCTTCAGCCACGGATCGCGAAGGGCGTCTTTGGTCGTGCCAACCGAAACGATCTTGCCGCCCAGGCAGAGCACGGCAGCGTCTTGAATGATGCCGAGTTCGGAAAGGGAAGCGCCGCGTCGCGGGCCGTCTGCCGCCGAGTGCAGGGTGAGAAGTTGGCGGATGTTGATCAGCAGAAGTGCCGACATCCTGCGCATTCCTTTTTCGGGTTGGAGGTTCACGATCGCGCCATCGGGATCTTCACGCCCGTGTTCGCGGCAAACTCCTTAGCCTCCTCATATCCCGCGTCCACGTGCCGAATCACGCCCATGCCCGGATCGGTTGTCAGCACGCGCTCGATGCGCTTGGCCATCATGTCGGTGCCGTCGGCGACCGTTACCTGCCCGGCATGCAGCGCATAGCCAATGCCCACGCCGCCGCCGTTGTGGATCGAAACCCACGACGCACCCGCCGCCGTATTCACCAGCGCATTCAGCAGCGGCCAGTCGGCCACCACATCCGAACCGTCTTTCATGCTTTCGGTTTCGCGAAACGGAGACGCCACCGAGCCGCAATCCAGGTGGTCGCGTCCAATCACGATGGGAGCCTTGATCGTGCCTTTCCTGACCAGTTCGTTGATTGCCAGCCCGAACCGCGCGCGCTCACCATACCCGAGCCAGCAGATGCGCGCCGGCAGTCCTTGAAACTTGATGCGCTTGCGGGCCAGTTCAATCCAGCGGCGCAGGCTGCGATTCTCGGGAAAAAGTTCGAGCACAAGATCGTCGGTGACGGCGATGTCCGAAGCCTCGCCCGAAAGCGCCGCCCACCGGAACGGCCCGCGCCCTTCGCAAAACAGCGGACGAATATACGCCGGAACGAATCCCGGAAAGTCGTAAGCATTCTTTACGCCGCGTTGGAACGCGAACGTGCGAATATTGTTGCCGTAGTCGAACGTGACCGCGCCCATCTTCTGCAGTCGCAGCATGCCTTCCACGTGCTTCGCCATGGCGTCGAGCGACCGCTCCTGATAAGTCTGCGGATCACGCTTACGTAACTCCAGTGCCGCTTCGAACGTCATGCCATTCGGCACATATCCATTCAGTGGATCGTGCGCCGAAGTCTGATCGGTGAGAATGTCCGGCACCACGCCGCGTTCGGCGAGTTCGGGGATGATGTCCGCGCAATTGCCCACCAGCCCGACCGAAACATTTTCTTTCTTGCGGACGGCATTTTTCAAAATGCGCAAAGCCTCGTCGAGCGTGGTGACGAGAAAGTCGCAGTATCCAGTCTTGAGCCGCTTCTTGATGTGCTCGGGGTCGACGTCAATCCCAAGAAACGCCGCGCCGTTCATCGTTGCCGCGAGCGGCTGCGCCCCGCCCATGCCGCCCATGCCGCCGGAGACGATCAGCTTGCCGCTCAGATCGCCGCCAAAATGTTTGATGCCGGCCGCATTGAATGTTTCATAAGTACCCTGAATGATCCCCTGCGAGCCGATGTAAATCCACGACCCGGCCGTCATCTGGCCATACATCATCAGTCCGGCGCGCTCGAGTTCGTTGAACTTCTCCCAGTTGGAAAAATGCCCGACCAGATTCGAGTTCGCGATGAGCACGCGCGGCGCGTACTCGTGAGTCTTGAACACGCCGACTGGCTTGCCCGACTGCACCAGCAGCGTCTCGTCGTTCTCAAGATTCTTCAGCGAGCGGACGATGGCGTGATAGCAATCCCAGTTACGAGCCGCCTTGCCCGTGCCGCCATAAACGACCAAATCCTGAGGCCGCTCGGCAACTTCTTCGTCAAGATTGTTCATGAGCATGCGCATAGCCGCTTCCTGCTGCCAACCTTTGCAGGAAAGCGTGTTGCCGCGTGGGGCGCGAATGCGGGTGTAAGAAGATGTAGGAGTTTCGATATCAACTGGCATAGGGATATGGTAGTTCTTCGGGCGCGGAATCATCAATGAGGGGTGTCAGTTCTCCGTTTCCCGATCTGACACCTGTTCTCCGACGGTGCCCCACTCAAGCCTGCTTTTGGCTTGAGTGGGGACTTTCGTCGGGCGTAGTCTGGCCTCATGCCTTGGGGATTGAAACGATTCCAGGAATCCGGGCACAGCCACTTCGTCACATTCTCCTGTTATCATCGGCGACCGTTGTTCACGGCCGACCGCGCCAAGCGAATCTTCGAGCTCGCGCTGGAGCGTGTGCGGCGCAGTTTCGACTTTCGTGTCTACGGGTATGTAGTCATGCCGGAGCATGTTCACTTGCTCGTCAGCGAACCCGAGCGCGGCATGCTCGCCGATGCTCTCAAGTCGCTGAAGCAAGGCGTGTCACGCCGCCTGGTCGCGGGTGCCCCATTCAAGCCTGGTGTTGGCTTGAGTGGGGACTTTCCCCAGCATTTCTGGCAAAAGCGCTATTACGATTTCAACGTCCGGAACTATCGCCAGTTTGTTGAGAAGCTCCGTTACATTCATCGCAATCCAGTAAAGCGTGGATTATGTGAACGTCCGGAAGATTGGGAGTGGAGCAGCTTTCGTCAGTACGCAATACGCTGCGAAAGACGAGTGGAGATTGAGTGTGAGTGGACGGCAAGAAGGCGCGAGCGAGCGGCAGGGACACTCTGTCCAGCTGTCGAACTGCCCCACTCAAGCCAAAAGAGGGCTTGAGTGGGCCACCCGTCCGAATTACAAGATTACAAATTGCTTTCACTCCCACTCAATCGTGCCCGGCGGTTTCGAGGTAATGTCATACACCACGCGGTTGACGCCGCGCACCTCATTCACAATCCGATTCGAAATCATCTTCAGTACCTCATACGGCAGCGGAACCCAATCGGCGGTCATGCCGTCCTCGGAGTGCACAGCGCGGACGGCGCAGGTGTAAGCATACGTCCGCTGATCGCCCATCACTCCGACTGACATCACCGGCAAGAGCACAGCAAACGACTGCCAGATTTTCTGATACAGCCCAGCCTTCTTAATCTCTCCCACAACGATGTCGTCGCACTCGCGCAGCAAGTCGACGCGTTCTTTAGTCACCTCGCCCAGAATGCGCACCGCCAAGCCCGGCCCGGGGAAAGGCTGCCGCTGCAGAATGTCCTCAGGCATGCCGAGATCGCGGCCGATGCGCCGCACCTCATCTTTAAACAAGTCTTTCAGCGGTTCGATGAGCTTGAGTGTCATCTTCGCGGGGAGTCCGCCCACGTTGTGATGCGACTTGATCACCTGCGATGGCCCGCGCACCGAGCGCGACTCGATCACGTCGGGATAAAGCGTCCCCTGCACCAGCCACTTGACGCGGCCTCCTGCCTTTTCGTTTTCTTGAAATATGCGGCGTGCTTCCTGGTCGAAGACGGCAATGAACTCTTTGCCGATGATCTTCCGCTTCTTCTCTGGATCGCTCACTCCCGCGAGTTTCCGCATGAAGCGATCGGTGGCATCGACCGCAACCAGGTGCAGTCCAAGATTGTCGCGCAAATTTTTCTGCACTTTTTCGAACTCGTTCTTGCGCAGCACTCCGTTGTTGACGAACACGCAGGTAAGGCGAGATTTTCCCGAAGCATCACGCATGGCACGATCGACCAGCACCGCCGCAACGGAAGAATCCACGCCTCCGGAAAGCGCGCAGATCGCGCGCCCGTTGCCAACTTGCTGTCTCACCTGAGCCACGGTTGCATCAATAAAGTGCTGAGGCGTCCAGGAAGGCTTCGCTCCACAAATGTTGAGCGCAAAGTTGCGCAGGATCTCGGCCCCGAGCGGCGTATGGTGCACTTCGGGATGGAACTGCACCGCCCACATCTTTCTCTCAGCGTTTTCGATGGCGGCAACCGCATTCGGAGTCTTCGCCGTCAGCCGGAAACCCGGAGGCAGTTCTTCGGCCGAGTCGCCATGCGACATCCAGACCGCGAGCAGGTGAGGCAATCCCTGAAAAAGTTGCGAGTCGGATTGCTGGATCTCGACTTTGGCGTGGCCGTACTCGCGTTTAGCGGCGGGGCGAACTTTTCCGCCTAGCGCATACACCATGAACTGCAATCCGTAGCAGATGCCGAGCACGGGGATGCCGAGATCGAAGACACTCTTGTCGGCCAGGGGCGCATCTTTGTCGTACACCGACGACGGGCCGCCCGACAGAATGATTCCCACCGGAGAGTAGCTGCGAATTTCTTCCAGGCTGGCGTTGAAGGGCAGGACGACCGAAAAGATTTTCTGTTCGCGGATGCGGCGCGCAATCAGCTGCGAATACTGCGCCCCGAAGTCGAGGACAACGATGGATTGGGTTTCCACGGATGAGTGTCTCAGATTGATGGTTGAGTTGCAAACAAAAGAGCTACGAGCCGCGAGCTACGGGCTGCGAGCAACCCGGACCTTCTGCTTCGAAGTGGTTGCTCGAAGCTCGAGGCTCGTAGCCCGCAGCTTCTTACCGCACTACGATATTCACTAGCTTTCGCGGCACCACAATTACCTTCACCACTTGCTTGGCAGCAATCGCCGCTCGTACTTTCTCGTCGGCCAGCGCCGCTTGCTTGATTTGATCCTCGGTCGCACTCGCCGGCACCACTACCACACTGCGCAGCTTCCCGTTAACCTGCACAGGAATCTCGATCTCGTCCTCGGCCGCCAGCGCCGCATCGTACTTTGGCCACGGAGCTTTCAGCAGATTGCTCTTCTCGCCAGTCACCTCCCACAACTCGTGTGCCAGATAAGGAGCCATGGGCGCCAGCAGCAAAGCGATGTTGCGCTGGACGTCCAGGATCAGCGAATAGGGAACTCGTCCATCAGCAATCGCTTCTTCCGCTCCATAAATCTCGTTGACCAATTCCATGATGGCCGCGATGCAGGTGTTGAAGTGCCAGCGCCCCTGGAAATCGTCGCTCACGCGTTTGATGGTCTGGTGCAGCTTGCGCTGAATAGAGCGAGCCTGAGGTGACGACTCGGTCTGTAGAGACAGGGCTTGCCCCGTCTGCGAATCGGCGCCCGAGGCAAGAATTCGCTTCACTGGATTGCGTAAGTAGAACCGGTACACGCGCCCCAAAAACCGCTGAATGCCTTCAATCCCCGTATCCTGCCAGTCAAGATCGCGATCCGGCGGCGCCGCGAACAAGCTGTATAACCGTGCCGCATCCGCGCCGTAGCGCGCCACCATCTCATCCGGCGATACCACGTTGCCGAAACTCTTCGACATCTTCGCGCCGTCTTTGATCACCATCCCCTGCGTGAACAAGCGCGCAATCGGTTCGTCGTTCTTCACCAGCCCCATGTCGCGCATGAACTTGGTCCAGAAGCGCGAATAAATAAGGTGGAGAATGGCATGTTCCACGCCGCCAATGTATTGATCAATCGGAAACCAGTATGCAATGGTGGCGCTGTCGAATGGAGCCTTGTCATTGTGCGCGTCGGCGTAGCGGTAGAAGTACCAGGACGAATCGACGAACGTATCCATGGTGTCAGTCTCGCGCCGCGCCGGTCCGCCACATTTCGGGCAGGTCGTGTTCAGGAATTCCGGCGCATTCAGCAGCGGCGATCCACCCGACAGCGTGATCGGCACGTTGTCCGGCAAAATCACCGGCAGATCTTTTTCCGACACCGGCACCACGCCATCCTTAGCGCAGTACACCATCGGAATCGGCGTGCCCCAATAGCGCTGTCGCGAGATGCCCCAATCCTTCAGCCGAAAAGTAACGGTCGCCTTGCCAAAGCCTCTTTCCTCGGCGCGCGCCGACATCTTAGTAATCGCTTCCTCGCAGCTCAGCCCGCTGAACTCGCCCGAGTTCACCAGAATCCCATCCATGGTCGTAAACGGCAGCGGCGGCTCCGTCATGGTTTCTTCCGGATCCGTGTTCGCCGGCAAGATCACCAGCCGGATTTGCAGCTTGTACTTCTTCGCGAATTCATAGTCGCGCTCGTCGTGAGCCGGCACGCTCATGATCGCTCCCGTGCCGTAGTCCATCAGGATGTAGTTCGCCACCCACACCGGCACGGCTTCGCCGTTATAAGGATTCTTCGCGTAACGCCCGGTGAACACGCCGTGCTTCTCGATCGCGCCGATATCGCCCGCTTCTTTCGCGCGGCGCTGCTCCGCGATCAACTCTTCCACCTTGGTGCGCAGTTCCGCATTGCGGGCAATCATGTCACACACAATCGGATGCTCAGGAGCCAACTGCACCGAAGTCGCGCCATAGATCGTATCCACGCGCGTGGTGAACACCGTAATCGTCGATCCCGCCGGCCCCACCGTTCCGCCCAGATCGAAATCCACCAGCGTACCTTCGCTGCGTCCAATCCAGTTCTGCTGCATGATGCGGACTTTCTCCGGCCAGCCCTGCAGCTTCTCAAGATCGCGCAGCAACTCGTCCGCGTACTTCGTGATCCGCAAAAACCACTGTTCCAGTTCCCGCTGTTCGACGGGAGTGTCCTCATGCCGCCAGCACATCCCACCCACAACCTGCTCATTAGCCAGCACGGTAGCGCACTGCGGACACCAATTCACCTTGCTCTTCTTGCGATAAGCCAGTCCCGCCGCGTAGAGCTTAAGAAAGAACCATTGGTTCCACCGGTAGTATTCCGGCAGGCAGGTCGTAACCTCGCGCGACCAGTCATAGGCGAACCCAAGGCGCTTCATCTGCACCTTCATCGCCGCGATATTCGCCAGCGTCCACTCCTTCGGCGGAGTGTTGTTCTTGATGGCAGCATTCTCCGCCGGCAGCCCGAACGAATCCCAGCCCATCGGATGAAGCACGTTGTAGCCGTTCATCCACATGTAGCGCGCCAGCGCATCGCCGATCGAATAGTTGCGCACGTGTCCCATGTGCAGCGCGCCCGAAGGGTAGGGAAGCATCTCCAAAACGTAATACTTCGGTTTCGTCGAGTGGGCCTCGGCGGCATACAGCGACGGATCGCTCAGCCAGCGCTCAGTCCATTTCTGCTCAATGCGCTGCGCGTCGTAACGCTCATCGTTACGGTCTGGGCGCGCGGTGGGGATAGGTTTGTCTTCCTGTGGCATAGATAAGGATGGTGCAGTAATGAGTAATTCTCGATTTTACAACGGGCGGACCGTATGTGTGGCGCAGACACCCCTGTCAGAGGAAACGGTCAGAGCCAGACGGCGGTCGCAGACTTTCTTGCTTGCCTTTTTCTCGCGAACCAACGATAAATACGGACAAGTATGATCAGTCGTTGGTGCGCCTCTGTTACTGTTGTGCTGGCGGTGTTACTGGCCGGTCGTGCGCAAACTTCACCGCCTCAAGGTCCTGCCAAGGACGATTATTCGCAGGAGGCCGCGGTCATTGAAGAGATGTCGACCAAGATTGCCTTCGACAATGACGGCAATTCCACCCGTGAGCAGACCAGCCGCGTACACGTGCAAACCGACACCGGAGTGAAGGAGTGGGGCCTGCTGACCTTTCCTTTTCAGTCCGCAACGCAGACGGTGGAGATCGATTACGTGCGGGTCCACAAGGCCGATGGCAGCACCTTGATTACGCCGCCCGACAACGTGCAGGAACTGGATTCGGAAATTACCCGCAGCGCTCCCTTCTACAGCGACCTGCGGGAAAAACATGTTGCGGTCAAGGGGCTGGGCAAAGGCGACCTTCTCGAATACAAAGCGCACTGGCGCACTACCAAGCCATTGATCCCGGGCCAATTCTGGTTCCAATACAGTTTTCACAACGAAGGCATCGTGCTCGATGAGCGCTTGGAAATCAAAGTGCCCACTGAACGCGCGGTCAAGGTAAAGGGACCGCAAGCCGCCCAGAACGTTACCACCCAGGCAAGCTCCCGCATCTATACCTGGACATACTCCAAGCTGCAAAGCGCCAAAGAACCGGGGAGCGACGAGAAAAAGCAAACCGAATCAGCACGCGGCCTCCTTCCCCCGCCGGACGTACAATTCAGCAGCTTCCAAAGCTGGGAAGAAGTGGGCCGCTGGTACTGGAATCTGCAAAAAGACCGCATCGAGCCCAGCCCCGCAATCCGCGCCAAAGCAGCGGAGCTCACCAAGGGCATGACCGATGATGCCGCCAAGCTGCGCGCCCTATACAGTTTCGTCAGCACGCAGTACCGCTACATTGGAATCGCGTTTGGCATCGGACGATATCAGCCACACGCCGCCGACGATGTCCTTGCCAACAGGTACGGCGACTGCAAGGACAAGCACACGCTGCTGGCTGCTTTGCTCCAGGCTTCTGGCATTACGCTCTATCCGGTACTCATCAATTCCAGCTTCAAGCTCGACCCCGAGGTTCCGTCGCCGGCGCAATTCGACCACATCATTGGCTATCTGCCGCAGGGCAAAGACGGCAAAGAAGCCGTCTGGCTCGACACCACCATCGAGGTTGCGCCCTTTGGCTACATAGTCCAGCGTCTGCGCGACAAACCGGCATTGGTTATGTCGGGAGAGAAGTCGATACAGCTGGTGACTACGCCCGCTGATCCGCCTTTCCCCAGTACTCAAGCCTTCAAAATCGAAGGCAGGCTCAGCGACGACGGCACATTTGAAGCGAAAGTTGAGGACACGACTCGCGGAGAGAGCGAGGTCTTGATACGCGCAGCTTTCCGCCAGGTACCGCAACCCCAGTGGAAAGACTTAGTGCAGCAAATCTCCTACGGATTAGGTTATTCGGGCACCGTGAGCGAGGTCAGTGCGAGCACACCCGAGGCGATCAGTGAGCCTTTTCACTTTTCTTATTCCTACAATCGCAAAGATTATCCCGACTGGAAGAGCGATCATCACTTTACCGTCCCTGGATTGCCGTTCTTTATGCCGCCAGTCAGAGATGATGCAAAGTATCCTATCTGGCTTGGCCCTCCCACGGAGACCGTGTCGGATTCCAAAGTGGAGATTCCCAAGGGCTATAAGGCGCAAACGCCCTCTAATGTGGATCTGAAGTACGACTTCGCGGAATACCATGCCACCTATTCCCAGGATAACGGTGTGCTCATCGCCAAACGCCGCTTTCTAAGCAAGCTGCGCGAAGTGCCAGTCGCCGAATTCGACGACTATCGGAATTTCGTCAAGAACCTGCAGAACGATGTGAACCAATATGTGCAGACGTCGGCCTCCAGCGCGAGTGTTATTCCGTCCCCTCCTTTTGTCCTGAATGCGCCGCTTCCCGCAGCACTCCCCCCATCCCTACGCGCCCTTCGTGAGCTGCCGGAGAGCAGCTCTCAAGACGCAAACCGGCTGGAAACCGAGGCGCGCGACGAGATGACGAAGCATGACCTGCAGGGTGCCGTGTCGTCTTTATATCGCGCGGTGTCAGCAGACCCGAAATTTACCCGGGCCTGGGTGATGCTCGGCGTGTTGCTGCTTGCGCAAAAGCAAGTGGACGCCGGTATGGACGCATTTCACAAGGCCATGGCAGCCGACCCGGAGCAACCGGCAATCCAGAAGGCGTTGGGTTTTAGTCTGATGGCAAATTCGCAATTCGAGGATGCGGTTCCGGTGTGGCAGGACTTCGTCAAGGCGCACCCAGACGATTTGGACGGGCCAGCGAATCTGGGCAGGTGCCTGGTTCGGTTAGCGCGATATCCGGAAGCGGCAGCCGTCTATGAAGCGGCGCTGAAAATTAACACGAATCGCCCCGACCTGCAAGCGAGCCTGGGTTCGGCGTATCTGCTTGCCGGAGAACGTGAGAAGGCCGCAACGGCATTCGCGAAACTTGCCGAAGTGGATCCCAAGGGAAGCACTTTCAACGACGTGGCCTACGAGATGGCCAATGCAGATCTGAAACTGCCCCTTGCCTTGGACTACGCGAATAAGGCGGTGCGCGCGGCGGAAGAGGAATCGCAGAAGATCACGCTGCCGGACATGACGGTCGAGGATCTGAGGAAGATCTTCAAAGTGGCGGCTTACTGGGACACGCTGGGCTGGGTGAATGAGCGGATGTCGAAACTGGAGGATGCAGAACTCTATTTGCGGGCGTCATGGAAGCTGACGCAAGACGGAGTGGTGGCGGGTCACCTATGTCATCTATACAAACGTACTCACCGGAACGAGATCGCCATCCAGATGTGTCGCATGGCGATCAACCGCATGTCGATGTCGCAACAATTGGCGCTGAGCCAGTACAAAACCGAATTGGAGGCGACGCAGGAGAATTTGGATCACCTGACCAGCGGGGCGGCCAAGTCGAAGAACATAGCAGATGCTTCTGAAGCTGTCATTCGCGAACGCACATTTAAGCTGCCGCGATTCTTACCGGGGACGGAGAGTGCGGAGTTCTTCGTTCTGCTGGCGTCGGAAGGAAAGAGCAAGACGTTCAAGGTTGACGATGTGAAGTTCATCAGCGGGTCGGAAAAGATGAAACTTCAGGGAAAACAACTGAAGACCATCGACTTCAATGTTCCCGCACCGGACAACGTTCCCACCCGTTTCGTGCGGCGCGGGATTCTAGGATGCTATCAGTACACTGGTTGTTCGTTCGTCCTGCTCGACCAGGCATCGGTGCAGTCGCTGAATTGAGGGCAACCCTGGCGAAGCGAAACATTGGATTCCCCCCTGCCCGCCGTTTGCCCAGTTCTACACCGGACGCTAAACTTGACACCTCGGGGTATTCACTATGCTGGTCGTCATGCAAGCGCAGGCCACGGAAGACCAGGTCCGCGCCGTTTGCCAGAAAATCGAATCTCTTGGATACCGCGCCCACTCCATGCCCGGCGCGCAACGCACCGCCATCGGCATCACCGGCAACCAGGGCGAGGTCGAATCCGGGACACTGGAAGAAATGCCCGGCGTGCAGGAAGTGATCCGCGTTACCAAGCCCTATAAGCTGGTCAGCCGCGACACCAAGCCCGACAACACCGTCATCAAGTTTCCCGGTTCGCGCGTCACCATCGGAGGCCCCGACCTGGCCATCATCGCCGGACCTTGCGCCATCGAGAATCGCGACCAGGCGTTCAAAGTCGCCGAGCGCGTCGCCCGTGCCGGAGCCCAATTCTTCCGCGGCGGCGCCTACAAGCCTCGCACTTCTCCTTATTCTTTTCAGGGACTGGGCGAAGAAGGTCTGAAGATCATGGCCGAAATCCGCGACCGCTTCGGCCTGCTCATCGTCACCGAAGCCCTCGATTACGAATCGCTCGACCTGGTCGACCAGTACGCCGATGTTATCCAGATCGGCGCCCGCAACATGCAGAACTTCTCTCTGCTGAAGCGTGCCGGACGCGCCCGCAAGCCCGTCCTGCTGAAGCGCGGCCTCTCGGCGACGCTCGAAGAATTTCTCATGGCCGCCGAGTACATCATGAGCGAGGGCAACTACAACATCGTCCTGTGCGAGCGCGGCGTGCGCACCTTTGCCGACCACACCCGCAACACGCTCGATCTCAGCATCGTGCCTGCCGTCCAGCGCCTCAGCCACCTGCCCATCATCGTGGATCCAAGCCACGGCACCGGCAAGCGCAACAAGGTAACGCCACTCTCCCGCGCCGCCGTCGCGGTAGGAGCCGACGGCCTGATCGTAGAAGTCCACTACGATCCCGACCGCGCGTTATCGGATGGCATGCAGTCGTTGTTCCCCGATCAGTTTGACGCGCTCATGGTGCAAGTCAGGCAAATCGCGGCGGTGTTAGGACGCGGTGTCCCCGCATCAAGCCATGTTCAAGCTGTAGTCACAAGTTCTGCCGACTGATTCCATGAAACGCCAGTATTGAGCCGCGTCTGTGTGCTGACCCGGCTGCATCTGATAATCTCTTGCCTGCAGCGAGGCCAACTGGTCCTTGAGAAAATTTCTGCTACTCGCCGTTCTCGTTCCGCTCGTCCTCGCCGTTGGATGGTACTACTTCCACGAGCGCACTCTTCCCGCCTACGGACCGCTCTACCGCGAGTATGCCTATGTAACGAATGGCAAGAGCAATACGGTTACCGTCATCGATCTGCGCAGCTTTCGCCCGGTAAGAACGCTCCAAGTTGGCGCCGAGCCTACTGGAGTCGCGGCCAATCCAAAGCGGAATGAAGTTTACGTTGTTAACAGCGGATCTTCGAACGTCAGCGTGATCGACGCGGAACAGAATAAAGTCGTCGCCACCATCGGCGTCTACGGACGCCCTTACTTCATCGATGTCTCTCCTGACGGGCACCGCGCTTACGTTGCAAATTCCGGTTCCGCCAACGTTTCTGTTCTTGATCTCGACCGACGTACGGTTACGGCCACGCTTCATGTTGGCGGAAGTCCCGGCCTGGCTCGCGTCTCGCCTGACGGATCCACAGTTGTCGTCACCAATCGCGCCGACAACACCGTCTCGATCATCGACACCTCGCGCCTCGCCGTACGCTCCGCCATCACCATCTGCATCCATCCGGAAGACATCGCCATCCTGCCCGATTCCGCCAAAGCGTTCATCTCCTGTTCCGGATCGGGCCAAGTTGCCAGTGTCGATCTCAAGAACGACAAGCTGCTCGCGCTCCTCGATGTCGGAAAATCTCCGGTGAGCCTAGCCCTGAAACCGGACGGCGGAGAACTCTTCGCTTTCAACTTCGACGCCGGCAGCATCTCCATTATCGAGACCTCGCCCAACGAAGTTTCCGGCAGCTATCTCATCGGCGCCCAGCCTACGCGCGGCGTCGTTTCGCTTGATAACTCGCGCTTGTACATCTCCGACTTTGGATCGAATAACATCGCGGTCTACGACATCGACTTCGGCAAGGTCATTGCCTATCTGCCCGTAGGGACGCATCCGGACGCGCTGGCGCTCTCGCAGAATCAGAACTATCTGCTGGTACTCGACTCCGGTTCCGGAGACCTGGTCGTAATTCAGAAACGCCAACCTAAGAAGAAATTCGAGCCGTCGGAATATTCCTTGTTGACCATTATCCCGGTTGGCATGCAGCCAAATCAGATCGTGGTGAAGTCGTTTCTGGCGACGAAACTTTTGGATGGGCGCTAGGCCGCGAGCTTTGCCTCCCATGGCCTTGACGAAATCGCCACCAACATCCGAGGGGCGCAGAAAGCCTCCCAACTTCGCCACACGGCACCGCTTGGTTCATCCCAGCCGAGCTTTTTCGCTAACTCTTCTTCCCGGTCACGGCATAAAACGCAGTCACCTCTTGCTCCACATTCTTGCTGCCGCACTTGGGGCATTTCGCGTCTACTTCGTGTTCCTTCAGGGTGAGAATCAATTCGAAGGTCTTGTGACAATCGTTGCAGACGTAGTCGTACACGGGCATGGGGGCCTCCCGCTCGATTGCGAACACGAGCTACGATTGGAATTGTACGCCGACATGCGCAGCTTGTCCGGGAGTCCGCGGTCAGAGCCCCGTCGGTGCACTTGCCCTCCGAAAATGTTCGAGGATGGCTTCGGCTTGGGATTTGGTTACGACCGCCGACAGCGCCGCGACATCCGCCTGCTTCACGGCTTGGAGGCTGCCGAAATGTTCCAGCAGCCGGCGAGTGGTGGATTCTCCTACGCCGGGGATTTCTCGTAATTCGGTGGCGCGGTCTCGGATCTGCCGGCGTTTGCGATGGAAAGTTACGGCGAAGCGATGCGCTTCGTCGCGGATCATCTGCACCAGATGCAAGACGGGAGAATGATGGTCGAGCACGACGGGGTCGTCTTCCTGTCCGTGGACGTAGATGATTTCTTCTCTCTTGGCGATTGCGGCTAGCGGCTGGTTGATGATTTCCAGGGCTTCGAGCGCCTGGGCGGCGGCGTGGAGCTGTCCAAGGCCGCCGTCAATCAGCACCAGGCTGGGCATGGGCTTGTTTTCTTCCTGCAGGCGCTGGTAACGGCGCGTGACTACTTCGCGCATGGAGGCGAAATCGTCCACGCCGGCGACGGTCTTGATGATGAACTTGCGGTAGTCGGATTTTTTCATCTTGCCGTCTTCCCACACCACCATCGAGGCGACAGTTTCCGCTCCCTGAATATGGCTGATGTCGAAACACTCGATGCGCTTCGGGAGTTCGGGGAGCGCTAGCGCTTCTTGGAAGGCTTCCTGAATGGCTCGGGCGTTTGGCTTCAGGACTCGGAAACGCTGATCATAAGACTGCTTGGCGTTGGTGCCGGCTAGATCGATGAGCTCGCGTTTTTCTCCGCGCTGCGGAACGGTGATGTGGACTCGCGTCGCTCGTCCGCCCCTTCGACTTCGCTCAGGGCAAGCTTCGCCAGCTAGTTGCTCGCTTAGGACCTCTTCCAGTTCTTCGCGATCTTCAAAGTCTACGGGGACGTAGATGTTGCGCGGGACGTAGGGCTGCGCTAGATAGAGCTGCTTGACTAGGGCGGAGAAGAATTCTCCGGGATGGAAGGAATCGGCGGTGGGACGGGCGGGGGCGCTGGTCGCTCCATCGTCTGGTTGCGATGCGAAGTCGGGCAGCTCTTCCCAGAAAAATTCACGGCGGTCGAGGACTTTTCCGCCGCGCATGTGGAATAGGTTCACGGCCAGCATTTGATTCTCATAGTGATAGCCGAAGACGTCGGCATCGTCACCTTCGGCGGCGGCGATACGCTGCTTCTCCTGCAATTGCTCGACGGTGGAGATCAGGTCGCGATAACGGGCGGCGCGCTCAAACTCCTGCGCTTCGGCAGCTTCTGACATGCGCTCGCGCAAAGATTTGACCAAATCGGTTTGGCGGCCTTCGAGGAAGAGCTTTACGTCGCGCACGGCTTCGGCGTAGATCTCAGGCGTGGTCAGATCCTTCACGCACGGACCGAGGCAACGCTTGATGTAGAACTGGAGGCAAGGACGAGGATGGTTGCGGGTTAGATCCACTTTGCAGGATGGCACCATGAAGTGGCGATGAATCAAATCGACGATGCGATAGGCGAGATTGGCAGGGAAGTACGGGCCGTAGTAGGCGCTGCCGTCCTTGCGCAGGCGGCGGGTTACGTACACGCGCGGAAAGCGCTCGGCTAGGGTGAGCTTCACATAGGGGTAAGTCTTGTCGTCACGCAGCAGGATGTTGAAGCGTGGTTTCTTCTGCTTGATGAGGTGGTTCTCGAGGGCGAGCGCCTCTTTGTTATTGGCGACAACGATGTAGTCGACGTCGACTGCCTCGCGGACTAGCGTGCCGGTTTTTGCATCCTCCCAGCGGCCTTCGTGGAAGTAGGAGGAAACGCGCGAGCGCAGGTTCTTGGCCTTGCCAACGTAAATGACTTCGCCTTCGGCGTTTTTGTAGAGGTAGACGCCAGGGGAAGTGGGCAGGGAGCGGATTTTCTCGGGGAGATCCAAAATATATAGATTCAAGTTTAGCGTAAAACAAATCATCAGATGTGTGATACACTGGATCACAAATGAATGACATGATTACAATTCGTCTTACACCTGAGCTGGCAACATGGCTACGGGCCACCGCCCGAAAGACCGGTATACCGATGGGACGTCTGGTTCGGGACCAACTTGAGCTCGCCAAGCAGGAAACTGGCGATAAGCCATTTCTTCGCTATGCCGGCGTGATGTCCGGCCCGCCGGATCTTTCCTCTCGTAAGGGTTACTCCAAGAAATGAAAGGTATCGCCGATGCCGGTTTGATCGTCGCGCTTCTTAACCGTGATGACCGGCATCACAAATGGGCGCTAGAGATCGCGCGAACGGTTTCAGAACCACTGCTTACTTGTGAGGCTGTCTTGAGTGAGGCGGCCTTTCAGGTGGGATCGATACAGTGGGTGCTAGGCTTGGTGCGAGAAGGGTTCTTGAAGATCGCATTTGATCTGTCCAGGAACTTCGAAGAGGTTGTGGAGCTGGCGGAGCGCTACCAGGACCGCACACCCGACCTCGCGGATCTGTGCCTCATTCGCATGAGTGAAATCCATGGCAGTTTACCGGTGCTGACGGTCGACGAAAAAGATTTCCGCATCTACCGGCGGAACGGAAGAGATGTGATTCCGATCGTGTGTCCTCCGCGAAGCTGATCGCTGATCCTTACGCGCTCCATCCCTTCACAAATTCCACCAGGCTGCGCAGGGCGATTCCGGAGGGGCCTTTGGCGATCCACGGTTTGGCCTCTTCCATCCATGCGGTGCCGGCGATGTCGAGGTGGATCCAGGGAGTGTCTTCGGCGAATTCCTTGAGGAACATGGCGGCAGAGATCGCCCCGCCCCAGCGTCCGCCGGAATTCACCATATCGGCGATGTTGGATTTGATGATTTCTTTGTATTCATCGTCGAGCGGAAGGCGCCACATCTTCTCACCCGCTTGTTGGTTGGCGTTCGCGAAGCGCTCGTACATCTGGTCATCACTGGCGAAGATTCCGGCATTCACGTAGCCGAGGGCTACGACTACCGCGCCGGTCAGGGTGGCGGCGTCCACCAAATGAGTGCATCCGAGTTGGCGGGCGTAGCAGAGGCCGTCGGCGAGGATCAGGCGGCCTTCGGCATCCGTGTTGATAATTTCGATGGACTTGCCGGACATGGCGATCTGCACGTCTCCCGGCTTTTGCGCTTTGCCGGAAGGCATATTTTCGGTGGCGCAGACGATGGCAGTGACTTTGACCTTGGGCTTCAGCAGGGCGATGGCGCGCATGACGCCGATCATGGTGGCAGCGCCGGCCATGTCATACTTCATTTTCTCCATGCCGTCAGCGGGCTTGATGGAGATGCCACCGGTGTCGAAGGTTACGCCTTTGCCGACCAGACCGACGTGAACATCTTTTGCCGCGCCCTCGGGTTCGTAGCGCATGACGATCAGCGCGGGAGGTTCATCGGAGCCTTGGGCCACTCCCCAGAATGCGCCCATCTTGAGTTCTTTGATCTTGTCGGCGCCGTAGACTTCACACTTCAGGCCGACTTCCGCGGCCATTTTTTTAGCGCGCTCGGCCAAAATGGTCGGCGTCATGCGATTGGAGGGTTCGTTGACCAGGTCGCGGGTGAAGTTCTGCGACTCGGCGACGATGCGTCCAGCCTGCACGGCGCTTTCCAAGGCCTTCATATCGCCCTGCACATTCTCCGGCACTAGAATGGTGACGGCGTCGATCTTCTGGTCCTTGCGGTCACTTTTGTAGTAGTCGGGATCGAAGTTGCCGACGAAGGCGCCTTCCACGATCGCGCGCACGGCATCATTGGCGGGGATTTTGGCGACTCCGTTCTCAGGTAGCGCGAAGGCAAAGCTGCGCATACTTTTCCCCTTCAGGGTGCGCACGGCGGCGCCGGCGAGCTTGCGTAATTCCGCGGCGGAAAAAGTCTTGGCCTTGCCTCCGCCGACCAGGAGCAGGCGTTTCGCTTTCAGCCCTGCAGGGTGATGCAGCAGCGTGGTTTCGAACGCCTTACCGGTGACTTCGCCGCTGGTGATGACATCCTTGGCAGCTTCGCGCACGGCGGCATCGCTGCATTCGACGGAAGGTGCCGGCTTGTCTTTCTCGCCGTGATCTTTTTCGTTTCGATCTTTTTCGCCTCGATCAAGGACCACTGCGACCAGGCAATCGGTTTCCAGTTGGGACGGAACGGAGGAAGAGAGGTTTGTATTCATGATGGACTATCTTCAGTATCCACGGTGGAAGGGGGAACGCGCAACTCTGGCCATGGCGGGGAAGTGGCTCAGTTTCCGGTTTGCCGACCACCCGGAAGAAATCCTGTCAACTTAGACAGCTCAGGTTCTTGCCAATGAGCAAAGCCGCAGTCAAAACTGCGGCTTAGTCCTTAACCATGTGACGTCAAATGCAGTCGGTTTACTCGTGCTTGTCTTTGTAAATCTTCTTGCTTTGGCGGTTCGCTTCCCTATTGAGCTGGCGCTGGTCTTTCTTGGTGAGGTGCCCGTTGTCGGCAGCCATATCTTTCTTTTCGTTGTTTTGCAGACGCTGTTGGCCCTTTTCCAGATTTGCGGCTTGCCCCGGCGTCAACTTGTCGTTCTTGATGCCATTGGCAATGCGATCCTGCTGATTCTGCTCACGCTGATTTATCTGGTTCACCCGAGGATGGTTGGGATCATCGACGCCGGCGCCGGCGCCAGAAGTATTTGAATTGGTTGTGGTTTGGGCAGCGGCGGAACCGGCTAACATCAGACCTCCGACTGCCAGGACTAATAGGAAGTTGGTGATTTTGTTTGTCATGTGAGAGTAAACCCCACCCGAGAGATTAGTTCCGAGCGTTAGCGGTGGGCTAGGTTACGAAAGTCCTGACGAAGTAACCATTCGGCGGCGATTGTGCATGGATCACGGGCAACCCTGACGTACTCTCAGTGTGCTCCTTCATCTTGTGAGGCAGGCTCAGAACTCAAGCCGCGCCTGAAAGGCGATCATTCGTGGACTGCTATCGCCACCCAAGCCGACGCCCAGCAAGCCGGTCGGCGGAGAAGTGGCGTACGTGAGCGCTCCAAAACCAGCCTGCGTGGAAGGATTTCCTGGAATGCCGGCCTGCAACGCGCTGGGAAGGCCGAAATTCGGATGGTTGAAGACGTTAAAGAACTGACCCTCAAACCGTAGCTTCACGTGTTCGGTCAAGGGGAACCACTTCGTGAGGTAGAAGTCACTCCAGAGGAAATCGGGGCCGCGCAGGGCATTGCGTCCGAGATTTCCGAACTGGCAATTCTGCGCGCTGTCGCCCCCATAGCACTGCCCTGTACTCGGATCAACGGCGGAGACGAAAGCATCCGGATTGAGCCACTGGAGTGTTCCCGGCTGTGTGATGCCAGGAATCGGATGATGCTCATACAGCGGCACGCCGGGAACGGCACTGGCGAACTGCGGCCCGCTGCCCTGCACAATGCCGTTTCCGTTTGCTGAATAGGGCGTACTCAGCACCGAGAACGGAACTCCGCTGTGCCAAAACATGGTCCCGGAAATCTGCCAGCCATTGAGCGCGTAGCCCAGAGAATGATTGCGCACTCTAACCGGCAACTGATAAACATACTGCGCATTGAGATTGTGCCGGATGTCATAGTCGCAAGGACCATAATCGCGGGCCAGATCTCCCGGCAGAGGCGAAAGAATCCCTCCTGCGGAAAACGAAAGGAACCCTCCGTTCGAGACTGTATCCATGCAACGGCTCCAGGTGTAGTTGACCTGCCCTTGCAGACCGTGGCCGAGCCGTTTCATTGCGGTCAGTTGAAGGCCGTTGTAGTGACTGTTCGCGCCGGTGGAGAACTGCGTCACCGCGCCGAATCGCGGATCGGTCGGCTGCATGTATGGAAACGGCGCAAAACAGCCCTGGCACACCGTTTGGTAGCCATTGACTTGGGTTGAGTACGGCTGATTCACCGCGCGGGTGCCGACGTATTGTGCTTGCAAACTGGCCGTTGTTCCGAATTGGTGTTCAATGCCCAGACTCCACTCCATGAAGTACGGCGCGTGGAGTTTGCCATCTGGGACGGCCGTGATCGCAACCGGCGGAAGAAAAGCTTGGTTTTGGGGAAATCCGAAACTAAAAGTCTGATTCGCGGCAACGATTGCGCCCACGGCACTGTTCGTCACCAAGGGCGCGATACTTGAGCAGCCGACCACTGGGTCGCAGCCCGCCGATCCCTTGTTCCCCACGGTGCCGAGCAGTCCTCCCTGAAACGTCTTATCGTATGGAGGATTCGTGCCGATCAAGTCGGCCACCGTGCCCGGCAAAATGTCGCTGAAAATCCCAAAGCCAGTGCGGAGCACCGATTTCGGCTCGAATTGCCACGCAATCGCCGTCCTCGGTTGCAGAATAGCCACTGGTGTGGACGAGAATAGATTGCCGAGATGGGTTTGAATAGCCTCGTCCAGCGGTTCACTGGCGACATGCGAGATCGAACTGAAAGAGCCGCGAAGACGAGCGACTTGATCATGCGGATTCAAAGGATTGGAGTTGAATGTGTCGCGCAGACCGAATGTCCAGGTCAGTGTGCGAGTCACTTTCCAGGTGTCTTGCGCATAGACGTCGAGATTGAGAAAGTTGAAGGGCTGGTTTGCATTCGAAGGGAACGTCTGCGACGCGGTGTTCGCGACTCCGTAGATAAATTGCTGCAAGTTCGCGTAGGTCACGGTGGGAACTGTGCCTTCCCCGAAGTCAAAGTCGTTCAAGCGGAAGATTCGGGTATTGGTTCCAAACCGCAGTTCGTGAGCGCCATGGCTCCAGGACAGGTTGTCATTGATGAAGAACCGGGATGCGCGCCGGCCTTGAATCCAGGTGTTGTCCAGCCCTCCGATGGGCGTGAAGGCATTCGCGCCGCTGCCCTGCAACACGATCGGGAACGCCGAAAGTGTCTGCTGAAGGTTGCTTGGCCCAAACAGGCTCTCGTACCAGGAGAACGCCGGATTAAAGTAGTTCACCAAATTTTGCGAGAAGACGTGCGTGTAGCCTGCCGCGAAAGAATAGAGAGGCTGCGGCGAAAACGCATTGAACACCGGGTTGATGGGGTCCGTCCACGCGGCTTGCAGACCGGTGTCCGACTGAAGACGAAGCCAGGCCGTATCTTTCTCGTTGATGTTGTAGTCGACGCGGGCCGTCTGCACCTGTTCGTGGTCGTCGCTGGAGTGCGAGACGCTCTGCCGGTTCGCGCAACCGTTTCCATTCGGCGGATTGCCCGCCGCCGCAGTGCCATCCGAATTGAAAGGACACCAAAGTACCTGGGTGGGTGTGCCACGAGTATTTCCATAGAGATTGAAAAGCTGCTGATAAAACGAAATCTCCTGCGGCGCGGCGGGGTAGCAGTTCTTATTAGGCCCGCTAGACAGGCAACCAGCTGTTTGACCTGAGCTGAGTTGCCCCATGACGTATGTCTGGAACAGCGCACTGGGACTCGGAACGATCGTCGGAGTAACGATGGGCAGTGCGATCCGCACCCACTCGCTGTCGAAGAAGAAAAAGAGCCTGTCGTGCGCAATCGGCCCGCCCACGCTGCCCCCAAAGTGATTCACGGTCGATCTGGGCTTGTGGTTTCCGGGCGTCGCATTGGTAAAGTAGTCCGCTGCATTCAGTAGCGAACCATTCCACAGCTCATAGAGGTTCCCGTGAAACTGGTTCGTGCCAGACTTGGTAACGTAGTCGACTTGCGATGCTCCATACCGCCCTTGATCGACGGAATAGGAAAGCGTGTTGACGGTCACTTCTGCAATCGAATTCAATCCCAAAACGAGGTTGGTGGAGAGGCCGCTGTTGAGATTGGTGAGCGGGTCGTTCGTTTCCAGTCCGTCCACGATGTAGCCGTTGGAGAGGGCGGGCAGGCCGTTGAATTCCACGTTGCCATACCCGTTGGTGCCGCCGACGAAGTCGTTGCTGCTGCCCGCCGTGTTGATCAGGGCTCCAGGCGCAAACTGCAGAGGGTAGGTCAGGTCGCCGCCGGGATTCGGCAGATCCTCCAGGGCTGGCGCATCCAGAGTGGTGGATGTGTTTGCGTTCTCCGGGTTGATGATTGGAGCCTCGCTGCTTACCTCAACCGTCTCACTTGATCGGGCCACCTTAAGCGTGAAATCCACGGTTTGCTTCTGGCCCAGACCCGAAACGACGTTGTCATTTTGCTGTGGCTCGAAGCCTTGCGCTTCCGCTTTGACCGAGTAAGTACCCGGTTTTAACTGGGGGAAGTTGAACCGGCCTGCACCATCGGTCCTGGCGCTGCGCCTCAGTCCAGTTTCCGGGTTGGCGATCGTCACGGTGGCGCCCGGCACGACGGCGTTGCTCGTATCCCGAACTTGGCCGACGATGGCACTCGTCGTTTCGCCTTGTGCCAGTGCCTCCGCCGGAAGAAGACACGCGACACTCAACACAAGAAGAGCAAAGTAAACTACCCGCGCCATGTGTTCCCCCACTCATTTGGCCTAAGGCGGCACTGTTTCCCCTGCCGTGATGTGTTAACCAGAGGTGATTCTATAGAGTTAACCATAGTTAATCACAGCAGACAAGAAAAAAGCGGCGAAGCGGAGGAAGGAGGAGCGGGAAATCTTAAGGTTTGCGTCGGTTGCCAACAACTACGCTTGTTTTCTACCCCGCGAGATGGCCTCGCGGGCTTCCTTATCGGCGGTGCGGCGGCGCTCGGTCTCGCGCTTGTCCCATAGCTGTTTGCCCTTGGCCAAGGCGAGTTCGACCTTGATTTTGCCATTCTTGAAATACATGCGGGTGGGGATCAGAGTGAGTCCCTTCTGCTGCGTCTTGCCAATGAGCTTGCGCAGTTCTTCTTTGTGGATCAGCAGCTTGCGGGTGCGGAGGGCGGCATGATTGGCGTAGTTGCCGTGCTCGTAGGGGCTGATGTGGCAGTTGAGGAGCCAGAGTTCGCCGTCCTTGATCAGGCCGTAGGCGTCCTTGAGATTGGTTTTGCCGGTTCGGATTGACTTTACTTCGGTTCCGGTGAGAACGACTCCGGCTTCGAATTTTTCGAGCAAGAAATAGTTGTGACTCGCGTTCCTGTTTACAGCGGCATCTCTTTCGCCGGAGGCGGTGGGCTGGCGGCGAGGATTCTTCTCCCGATTGGGCTGGGTCTGGTGGGTAGTCTGCTTGGCCATGGTGCTGAAAAGACGCTGAGGAGAAAGTATCACGAAGGCGGGTGTGAGGTGTGGGGCTGTGAGCTACGAGCTTCGGGCTTCGAGCGGGCACGAGCCCGGGTTGGATTGCTCGCAGCTAGTAACCCGAAGCTCGCAGCCACAGCGGACACCTGCGACCTTAGGGACCTGTACTAATGAGTGTAAACACTGCCCTACCAATCACTTCGGGTGCAAGTTGATGCGATGCTATAATCCGAATCATCCGGTACTTTTTGCGTGGGACGGCTCCTGGGATGCCCGGCCAGTTGGCTTTTTCGGGTGGTGGCTTGGTTGGATGAATCTTGGCCGGTGCAGTGGCCGGCGAGAGAGATTTTCATGAGGACCGCTTGATGAGACGCCTGATCCGTCCGGCTCTGTTCGTTCTGCTGCTGCTCTGCTTGAGGCTGCCTGTTCTTGCTCGTCATGCTGATTCCGCCAAAGCGCTCTACGAAAAGGGCGCCGACGCCGAGGCGCGGCAGAACTACGAGCAGGCCTTCGACTATTTCAAGCAGGCCTACAATCTGAAACCGAAAGAACTGAGATATCGAACTGCGTTCGAGCGCACCCGCTTCCTGGCGGCTTCGTCGCTCGTGCATCGCGGGCAGATTCTGCGCGATGCCGGCAAGCTGCAAGAGGCACTGGTGGCATTCCAGAAGGCAATGGAGATCGACGCTTCTTCGTTCATCGCGCTGCAGGAACTGAAGCGAACCGAGCAGATGATTCGGGAGGCGCAGAATCCTGAACCGCAGGCTGCGGGGCCGGGCACGACCGCGTTGCGCAGACGGCTGGAATCGGCGCAGGGCCCGGTGGAGTTGGCTCCGATCTCGAACGTGCCCATCACGCTCAAGGTCACGGAGAAGTCCAACGTGATCTACGAGACGGTGGGCAAACTGGCCGGCATCAACGTGCTTTTCGACCCCGATTACACGCCGCGCCAGGTGCGCATCGAGCTGAACGGCGTGACCCTCGAAGACGCGCTGGAGATCATTTCATTTGAGACCAAAACTTTTTGGCGTCCGGTGACGCCGAATACCATTTTTGTCGCGCAAGACAATCCTGCGAAGCGGAAAGAGCTGGAACAGAACGTCATCAAAAGTTTTTATCTTTCGAATCTTTCCCAGCCGACCGAATTGCAGGATGTGGTGAACGCGATGCGCACCATTCTCGAAGTGAGCCGCATTCAGCAGTTGCCCTCGCAGGGAGCGATCGTGGTGCGGGGCACGCCGGATCAGGTAGCCCTGGCGCAGAAACTGGTAGACGATCTCGACAAGGCGAAGCCGGAGGTGCTGATCGAAGTGGCGGTCATGCAGGTGAGCCGCGACAAGGCGCACACGCTTGGAATCAATCCTCCGACCAGCGCCTCGGTGCAACTGCAGAGCAATGTCAACACCACCACCAGCTCCACCAGCACCACCAGCACGACCACGGGTTCGTCGTCATCGTCGACCGGCATCAACCTGAATACCCTCGCCAACCTGAACGCCACCGACTTCCAGGTGACGATTCCGCAGGCTACGGCGACGGCATTGATGACCGCCAACGACACCAAAATCATCCAGAGTCCGCAGATCCGGGCCTTGGACGGGCAGAAGGCTACATTGAAGATCGGCGATCGCGTGCCGGTGGCGACGGGATCATTCCAGCCGGGTATTGGCGGAGTCGGTATCAACCCGCTGGTTAATACTCAGTTTCAATACCTCGATGTGGGCGTGAACATCGACATCACGCCGCGGGTGCATGCGGGGCGGGAAATTTCGTTGAAGATGTCGCTGGACGTCTCGGCCGTGACTTCCTACGTAAGCATTGGCGGTATCAGCCAGCCGGTAATCGGGCAGCGCAAAATCGAGAATGAAATCCGCCTGAAAGATGGCGAAGTCAGCTTGCTGGGCGGCATGATGGAGGATACGAGGACGAAGGCTCTGACCGGGATTCCGGGTCTGGCCTCGATCCCGATCCTGAAATATCTTTTCTCGCAGGATACCTCCGACCACTCTTCGAACGAAATCGTATTCGTCCTGGTCCCGCACATTATCCGCGGGCCTGACCTTTCCCATGGCGGTGCCGATATGCTCGACATCGGTACGGCCAATGCGATCGTGCTGAGACGATCGAGCAGCAAGCCGGCTGCGCCAGCGAGTTCGGTTGCGCCCGCCCCGGCTCCGCCGGCCGCCGCTTCGCAGGCAGCACCTGTAGCCGCACCGCAGTCGCAGGCGGCGATGCCGCAGACGCCAGTTCCTCAGGGCCAGGCTCCGCAGAACTTGATTCCGCAGAATCAGGTTCCGCAAAGTCAGGCTGGCAACGGCGCGGGAACGTTCCTGTTTGATCCGCCTGCCTTGAGCCAGGCCAAGGGCTCGACCTTCACGGTGAATGTCATGCTTTCCGGTGGGCAGAACGTGTACTCCGTGCCCGTGCAACTCAACTACGATCCGAATCAGTTGCAGGTGGTCAACGTTTCTAACGGCGGATTCCTGTCACAGGACGGGCAAGCGGTGGCGTTGGTGCATCGCGACGATCCTGTCACCGGCACGCTGCAGATCACAGCCACGCGGCCTCCGGGCGCCGGGGGCGTTTCGGGACAGGGCGCGGTGGTGACGCTCACATTCATGGCGAAGGGGCCGGGCCAGTCTGCTCTGACCATCACTCGGGGCGGGGCACGGGATCCGGCGATGCAGCCGATTGCGATGAGCGGAGCGCAGGCGCCCATTACGATTCAGTAGGAGCAGTTCTCAGTCCTCAGTTCTCAGTGGAGAACCTGGGGTGGCTTTACTGGGAACTGAGAACTGAGAACTCCTGTATGAACCCGTCGATAAATATGCGGAAGGCTAGGTCCGTGGTTGCCCGCCAGCAACAAGGGTTTACGCTGATCGAGTTGATCGCTGCGACCGCCATCCTGGCCATCCTGGTGGGGGCGGCGTTTCCGCTGGTAAGAATGACGATATATCGGGAGCGCGAGCACGAGCTGCGCGAAGACCTGTGGATGATCCGCGACGCCATCGATCGCTACAAAGACGCCGCCGATCGTGGCTCGTTCCAGATCAAGGTGGGGAGCGAAGGCTATCCTCCGGATCTCGACACGCTGGTCACCGGCGTGGATGTTGCCGGTAAGAAGCTGAAGTTTCTCCGCCGGATCCCCGTCGATCCCATCACCAAACAGGAATGGGGAATGCGCTCCATGCAGGATGATAAGGACTCGGAATCCTGGGGTGGGCAGAACGTTTTCGATGTTTACACGAAGTCGGACCAAACCGCTTTGGACGGCACGAAGTATAAGGATTGGTAGATGAAAGTCAGGTCCAAAGCCCGCAGTCCCAAAGTTCGCAATCGCGGTTTTACGCTGATCGAGATGGTGGTGGTCATCAGCATGGTCCTGATCCTGCTGGCGATCGCGCTGCCGATGTACAACCAGAGCATCATCCGCGCGCGCGAAACCACGCTGAAACAGAATCTGGCGACGCTCAACAAAGTCATCGATCAGTACACGCTGGACAAGCAGAAAGCGCCGCAGTCGCTGCAAGATTTGGTCTCGGCGGGATACCTCAAGGCTGTCCCCTACGACATTACCGGCAGCAGGGACACCTGGGTGCTGGAACAGGAAGACTCGCTCAAGTCCATAGACCAGACCCAGCCTGGCATCGTGGGCGTCCACAGCGGCTCCGACCAAACGGCCATCGACGGCACCGCTTATTCCAGTTGGTAGATGAGGTGTCAGGTCTCAGGTCTCAGGTCTCAGGAAAATCTCTTCCTCCAAAGTCCCCGGCTTTTTCGTGAGCATCTGGCACGCTATTGACTGTCGATTCATATGAGGTCAGCCTTTTCTGAGACCTGAGACCTGAGACCTGAGACCTGAGACCTGAGACCTGAGACCTGAGACCTGCTCTGGAGGTGGGCGTGGATTTTCTCAATCGGCTGCAGCCCTTCGCGCTGCTCGTGATGCGGCTCGTTTTGGGAGCGATCATGATCGCGCATGGCTATCACAAGGTGTTTGGCGGATTCCATCACCACATGGAGTTCGTGGGCTCGCTCGGCATTCCTCGCTGGATGGCATATCTTTCTGCCGGGACGGAATTCTTCGGCGGAATCGCAATCGTACTTGGGTTGTTTACGCGCTTCTTTTCGCTTGCGTTCGCGATCGAGATGGGCGTGGCCATCTGGAAGGTGCATTTTAAGAACGGGCTGACGGGCAATGGCGGATTCGAGTTTCCGCTGGCCTTGGCTACGATCGCTTTTGCGCTGATTTGTTTTGACGGCGGGCCGTGGGGACTGACGTTTGGTGGGAGGGCAGGCAGTGCGTGGAAAACGAAAAAAGGCTGACTAGGCGGTGGAGGAGAAATCGCGAAGAGCCAGGGCCAGCAGCAGAAAGCCAAAAGCCAAGAGGTGATTTCAGAATTCCGCCAGTTCCTTCATCGCCCGGAACAGGTCGCTGACCTGGGGCAGGATGGCATTCTCAAGAATCGGCTGATAGGCGACGAAGGTGTCGGTGGCCGCGACTCGCTTCACCGGGGCATCGAGGTGATGGAATAGTTGGTCGGCGATGCGGGCGGCAATTTCGGCGCCGTATCCCCAGCTCAGCGAGTCTTCGTAAGCAATCAGCGCGCGATTGGTTTTCTTCACCGAAGCGGCAATCGCATCCCAGTCAAACGGATTCAAACAGCGCAGGTCGATCAATTCGACGCTGACTTGATGCTCGCGCTCTAGTTTTTGCGCGGCCTGCAGCGCGCGCGGCACCACCGCGCCGTAGGTGATGACGGTGAGATCGGTTCCAGGTTGGACGATCTTCGCTTTTCCAAACGGGACCATGTAGTTGGGGCCGGGATAGGGCGCGCGGCCATACGTTTCGCGGTAGAGGCGCTTGTGTTCGAGGAACAGGACCGGGTCGTCGCACCGGATGGCAGTGCGCAGTAGGCCAGCGGCATCGAGTGCGTTCGAAGGGAACACCACGCGCATTCCGGGAGTGTGCGTGAAGATGCTCTCGCCGCACTGTGAGTGGTAAATCGCGCCGCCCGTCAGATAGCCGCCAATTGCGACCCGGATCACCAGCGGCGCCGAGAAGGCGTTGTTCGACCGCCAGCGGATAATGGGCAACTCGTCGCGCAACTGCATCATCGCCGGCCAGATGTAATCGAAGAACTGGATCTCAGCCACGGGCTTCAATCCGCGAATTGCCATGCCGGTGGCGCGGCCGACGATGTTGGCTTCGGCCAGCGGAGAATTGAAGACGCGGTCGGAGCCGAACTCGACTTGCAGGCCAGCCGTGAGTTTGAAGACCCCGCCTTTACCTTTGACCAGCTTCTGCTTTACGTACTCTTCGCGGCTGGCGTCGGCGACATCCTCTCCGAATATAACGACGCGCTCATCGCGGCGCATCTCGTCGCGCAGCGTGGCGTTGATGAGATCCGCCATGGTTTTATTTTGCGACGCCTTGTTCTGCGAGGCCGCGGAGCGCTTGCCATCCGTAGCGGTCTCGGGCGCGGCAAATGCTGGATTTGTTTCGAACCCCGCCGCGGTCGGATCGAGGTCGGGCGAGTACACGTAGTTGTAAATCGTTTCCGGCTGCGGCACCGGGGCTTCGAGCGCGCGGTCGGCATCGGCCTGGAGCTGCTCTTCGGCTTCCTGCTCGATTTTGTTGATCCCTTTCTCGTCGAGGATTCCCTCACGCAATAGGAACATCTGTAGGCGCGGCACCGGATCGCGCGCGGCATCGGCCCGGCGCTCGGCGTCGGGGCGGTAAAGGCGCTCGTCGTCGGAGAGCGAGTGGGAATAGGGACGGATCACATGGGCATGAACAAAGGCAGGACCATGGCCCGCGCGGCAATGGCCGGCCGCGCGCTCGAAGGCTGCGTAGGCGACGACGGGGTCGGTGCCGTCAAACTCTTCGAAATGGAAGTTGGGGAAGGCGGAGACCAGACGCGAAATGTTGCCACCGGAGGTCTGTACTTCCACCGGCACGGAAATCGCGTATTCGTTGTCTTCCACGCAAAAAATTAATGGCAGGCGGCGGTTGGAGGCGGTGTTCAGCGCTTCCCAGAATTCGCCTTCGCTGGTCGCGCCATCGCCGAGCGAGACGTAAGTGACTTCATCGCCCTGGAATTGGACATCCTTGAATTGGCGATAGTCGCCTTCGGCCTTTCGCCCGGCATTCGGATGTTTGGCCAAATAGCGGCCAGCTTCGGCGCATCCGACGGCCTGCAGGACCTGGGTGCCGGTGGCGGACGATTGGGTGACCACGTTGAGCCGCTTGTAGGCCCAGTGCGAGGGCATCTGACGGCCGCCGGAACTGGGATCGTCGGCCGCGCCGACGGCGCCGAGCAGCATCTCATACGGCGTTGCGCCCAGGGCCAGACACAGCGCGCGATCGCGATAATAAGGATAGAACCAGTCGTAGCTTGGCTTCAGCGCGAGGGCAGCAGCGACGCCGATGGCTTCGTGGCCGGCGCCGGAGATTTGGAAGAAGATTTTCTGCTGGCGTTTGAGCAGGATCTCACGGTCGTCTATGCGCCGCGAGGTGAACATGATGCGATACGCATCAATCAGTTGCTGACTCGTCAGGCCCTGATAGGTCTTGGCCCGTTTCGCAAGGTTGTTTTCGTTCAGCTTGGGATCGACTTTGGTCGTGGCCATGCCGCGCTCACCCCACAGAGTTCCAGCCCCGCATCATTGTAAATCAGAAAGTCAGTACCCAGTACCCAGTTGCCAGTACCCAGAAAAAGACTTAGAACCGTAACTGGGTACTGGCTACTGACAACTGCGTTATCCTGAACTCTCCATGATCCGTTTCCTGCGCCCGTTTGATCCGCGTCGTGTCCGCTTGCTGGTGTTTGATCTCGATGGCACCCTGATTGACTCGCGCCTGGATTTGATTCACTCCGTGAATGCGATGTTGCGCCACATCGGCCGCCCCGAACTGGACGGCGACATCATTGCAAGCTATGTCGGAGATGGCGCTCCTGCGCTGGTGCGCCGCGCGCTCGGCGACACGGACACCGACGACGAAGCGTTGTTCCGAACAGCCATGGAGTATTTTCTGGGCTACTACCGCGTGCACAAGCTCGACCACACCACGGTTTATGAGGGAATTCCAGAGGTGCTCGCGAGATTAGCTGATTCGTCCAATGGCGCGCCGCGGCAGATGGCCGTGCTCTCGAACAAACCGGTCAATCCTTCGCGCCTTATTGTGCAGGCTCTGGGGCTGGGGGACTTCTTTGTGTGCGTATACGGCGGCAACAGCTTTACGACGAAGAAGCCGGACCCGCTCGGGGTGCAGACCATCCTGCAGGAAACTGGCGTTGCGGCGGATGAGGCGCTGATGATTGGAGATTCGTCAGTTGACGTTTTAACCGGGCGCAATGCCGGGCTGTGGACGTGCGGCGTAACCTACGGGTTCGCTCCGCATTCGCTGGAAGAGGTGCCTCCGGATGTGCTGATCGAGAATCCTCGCGAATTGGGAGAGTTGTTGCGGTAGGCGCGGCGGACCGCTGGGAACTGCATCCACTAACGACCGGTGCAACTCAGGAAGACTTCTCCGCGGCGAAGGTTTGTAAGACTTGGCGCAAACGCGCAACGTCCTTCCGTTCTCCTTGACCGTCCAGGGTGAACTCGCATCCGTAACGATAGCCATCGCGGTAGCGCACTGCACCCGAAACTCGAATGGGTTCACCCGAATACGGAAGAGTAAACTCAATTCCGACTTCTTCTCCAAGTTTTAATTCCACCCCCGCCATTATGCACATCCCATATTCACTAATCTCCGTGCCCCGTCCATCTCTTAGCAGAGTTGTGTCTTGTTTGTGGAGAATAACCCGGAGCGGCACGTCGAGTTTGTAGCGTATCGAGCGGCGTTTGCCTTGGCATGTGGACGACAATCCGGCAACGATCTCACTAGCCATAATGCGACCTTAACAGCCTTGTTCCGGCTGTGGAAGGAACGGAGGTATGGATCGGCAGCCCATCGCGCCTCCTACGCCGCTTTCCTTTTTTGGGAAGACGATAGCAGGTCTCACCGTGAGGGAATCGGAGCCAAAATGCCCACTCGTTCGCGGAAGCATCGCGAAGGCGCTGGCTCGATCTCAGGGGCAGACGACGGCGTTCGCTCACGCATGGACCCGCTCCTCTATTCCCAATCATCGCCCGGTCCTGCTACCTTCAGTTGACTCTGCCATCAGGGCGCGAGACGCGGCAAGCCGCGTCTCTATGGGAAATTTTGGGATGAAGAACGCCTCCGATACCTGGGGCCTGACCCCTGCCGAACTCCGCAAGCTCCGCGGCCTGAAGACTCCGTACGGCATTCAGCGATTGCTTGATGACATGCCTTACCACCTGGAGGACAGCGCCTGGTCTCCGCGACGGGTGCTGCGGGAAAACACTTCGCATTGCTACGAGGGGGCGCTGTTTGCGGCGGCCGCGCTGCGGGTTATCGGGTTTCCTCCGCTGCTTCTTGATCTGGAAGCCGAGCACGATACCGACCACGTGCTGGCCATATATAAGGTGGATGGGCATTGGGGAGCGGTGGCGAAGTCGAATTTCACAGGATGCCGGTATCGCGAGCCGGTGTACCGGTCGCTGCGCGAGCTGGCTTTGAGTTACTTCAACCTTTATTTCAATTTGCGCGGGGAGCGGACGTTGCGGACCTTCTCGCGGCCCGTCCAGATGAAGCGCTTCGATTCTCTGAACTGGATGAGTTCGGAGAAGCCGGTATGGTTTGTGGCGGAGTATCTGCTGACGATTTCACATTATCCGCTGATCTCTCGCGCCCAGGCCAAGCGGCTGCATCGGGTGGATGGGCGGTTGTTCCGGGCGGAGTGCCTGGAGCGGGCGGAGAAAAAGCTTTAACCACAGGGGCACAGGCGTGCTTTAACGCTTGCCTGGCGTTCTTTGCGGGAGCAGAATCCCTTTTTATAGGGAACTGAGGCTCGCGGCCGGCTGGCGATCAGCACCCAGCAACTGCTTTCCTACTCCATCCTGTAGTCAATCTTGATTCCCCGGCGCTCGATTTCTTCGAGGAAGGCTTGGGCCGGGACGTCTCGTTCCTGCAAGACTGCGCCACGCTTGCTTACCGCGCCCATGCACATCATCTGGAGGACGATGGACGCGGGGAAGGCGGTGGTGCGCATCATGGCGCTCATGTCACTCTTGGGATCGTAGTGGTCGACCATGGTGAAGCTGGCCACTCGGCCTTTGAGTTTTCCGCCGAGCAGGCCGCGGATTCCGGGAGCTTTGACGGATTCGTGGGCCTCGATGCGCATGATGCAGACGTCCGGGCCCTTGCCGGCGAATTTTCCCTCGAACACTTTTGACAGGAGCGCGCGCGGCGCCACTTCCACGTTGCCAACCCGCATTTTCTCGTTCGAAAACAGCCCCAAGGCCTTCAACTCGCAGAGCAGATCGTAGTGGCCGGGATAGCGCAGGGTTTTCTCAAAGCACTCGCCAACTCTGCCTTCGAAGGTTTCGGGCAAGGTGGAGGTTCCGCCGGAGGTTTGAAAGGCCACGAGCGGTGCGAAGCCGTGCATGTGGAATGGTTCGGGTTCGGTGAGCGGATCGATGGTGATCAACTTCCCTTTGCGCAGAATGCGGGCCGGCTCCACGTATTCGTTGATGAGTCCTTCGACGGAAAACACGAGCTGATAATTAAACGGAGGCATGGGTCTTTCGGGCAGACCTCCGACGTAGAGCCTGAGCGCGTCCGCGCGTCCGTCGAGGCGACGAACCAGTTCGCCGCCGAGAATTGATGCCATGCCGGGAGAGAGACCGCAATCGGGAGCGATGCCAATGCCGCGTTTCTCGGCTTGCTTGGCGAGCGCCAGCTCCTGCCGCACGACCGTGTTGTTGCCGCCGAGATCGGCGAAATGGCAACCCGCGCTGATGGCGGCTTTTGCCAGGCCGAGGTTCAGGAAGTAAGGAACCGCGGAGAGCGCGCCATCGTGGCCTTTCATGAGGCGAGCGGCTTCTTTTTCTTTGGCGGCGTCGAGCCCGACGGCGCGGACTTTCTTGCTGGCGGTGATGCGGTTGACGCGGGCTGCGACATCTTTGGCGCGCTTGAGGTCGTTGTCGGCGAGAGTGACGGAGTCGACTTGGCCTTGGCGGGCCATATCGTAGGCGGCTGCTGAACCCATCATGCCGGAACCAATGACGAGTAGTTTCATGAGTGCTCCTTAATTTGTGATCGGAAGACAGATCAGGCTACAGGAATTTCTCCGAACGATAAGTGACGGGGCTCACGCAGCGCGGGTGATCGAGAACGGCGGGATGATCGGAAATCAGGCCGGAAGCGAACGAAAATCACAACTGATATTCGAATTAGGTGGGGAAGCGAGTTGTCCTATTTTCAGCGGTTTGCGCGCCCGTCCAAGTACTTCCGTACCGTCTCTAGTACCTTAGTTACCGCAATTCGGGTGACTGGTGCCTGATTTGCGCAGAGGCTACTATCTGTAGTGAGTCACGATGCTACGAACACAATATGTAGAGAAGAAGTGCAAGCCCACTTTTAGTGAAATCCAGAAAAACCCCATAAAACCCAACAAAACCGGGAGATTCACCTGGAGAGGCCCTCGGTTCCGGTTGGGATATGCTCAGCACACCAAATCAACTCGAACGTGTTTGGGGAAACGCTATGGCCGACTCGCGAGAAGTGATGAACATTCGCCAAGCTTCGCAGTATCTGGGAGTGAGTCCGGACACGCTGTACAAATACGTGAACGAGCAGAAGATTCCGGCGTTCAAGTTGGGCAATCGCTGGCGCTTCAAGAAATCGAAACTTGATCAGTGGATGGAAGAGAAGTCGATGGAAGCGGAACCGCAGGGCAAAAAGAAAATCAAGGCAGCCGGGAAAGCTGCCGGAACTTCGTAGGCGAACTCTGTAAGAGTACTTCGTAAAAGAAGGGCGGGCACATGTTTGGAATGGGATCGAAGACGATAGTGGGTCTGGATGTGGGCTCTTCGAGCATCAAGGCCGTCGAGCTCAGGAAGACACGCACTGGAATCGAAGTGGCACACCTCGGCCTGGAGCCGATCGCGCCCGACATTGTTGTCGATTCCATGATCGTGGACTCGGGCACGGTTTCAAGCGCCATCTCCAAGCTGTTCACGGACACTCAGATCAAGTCGAAGGCAGTGGCCACGGCGGTGAGCGGACACTCGGTGATCGTGAAGAAAATCTCCCTGCCCTCGATGAGCGATCAGGAACTGGCCGAGACCATCCAGAAGGAAGCTGCCCAGCACATCCCGTTCGATCTGGCGGATGTGAACCTGGACTACCAGATTCTTTCCGACGACGCGAGCAGCCCGACGATGGATGTGCTGCTGGTGGCGGTGAAGAAGGACAAGATTCTGAACTACACCAACGTACTCTCGATGGCGGGTAAAACTCCGGCTATTGTGGATATCGATGCGCTGGCCCTGCAGAATTGCTACGAGTACAACTATGAGCCTGCGCCGACGCAGGTGGTGGCGCTGCTCAACCTGGGTGCGAGCGTGATGAACATCAACATCGTCAAGGGCACAACGCCGCTGTTTCCGCGCGACGTTTCGGTGGGCGGCCATCAGTACACCGATTCGCTGCAGAAGGAACTGGATCTCAGCTTCGAGGACGCGGAATCACTCAAGTTGGGGCGCAAAGTGGGCACGGTGCAGGACGACGCCAAGACGCCGGTCCTGCAGCAGGTCACCGAAATTATCGTGCTCGAAATTCAGAAGACATTCGACTTCTTCCGCGCCAGCGCCGCGGGCGAGCACATCGAGAAGATTTATCTGGCCGGCGGTTCGGCCAAGGTTCCGGGCCTGGTGGAAGCGCTGCGCCAGGAGTTCTCGATGCCGGTCGAGTTGTTCAACCCGTTCCAGAAAGTGCTGGCTCCGATGGAAGGCGCCGGGGCGCAGTTGGTCGAACAGAATGCCGGACAGTTGGCAGTGGCCGTGGGTTTGGCCCTGAGGAGCTTTGAAAAGCTATGATCCGAATCAACCTGCTGGGTTCTCCGAAACCGAAAGGCAAGAAAAACTCTGCCGTCAGCATGCCGAGCTTTGAGCTTGGCAATCTCGGCTCGCCCATGGTCCAGGTGGCGGCCGTGTTGCTGATTGCTGGCGCCCTGAATGCCGGGTACTGGTACCAGCTCGACCGGGAAAAGCAGTCGATTGAGGTGAAAGCCCGGGTGGCGGAGCAGAAGAATCGCGAACTGGCCGACATCAAGGTGCGGTATCTGGAGCGGCAGAGGCAAGCCGACTCTTACAAGCGGCGGGTGGATGTGATTGACCAGCTGCGCGCCAACCAATCCGGCCCGGTCAACCTGCTGTCCATGATCGGCGATACGGTCAACAGCACCGAGGCGGTCTGGTTGAACAGCATGCAGGACCAGGGCGCCAGCATTGCCCTTGACGGCACGGCGCTGAGCACCGATGCGGTGGCCAACCTGATTTCCAACCTGCAGAAGACCGGTTACTTCCGCAACATCGAGATCAAGGAAAGTTATCAGGACGAAGGGGTAAAAGACATGCAGGCGTTTCAGTTCACGCTGACCTGCGAAAAGGCGAAGTCGTAAAGGCGGAACCGACTATGAATCTTGGCGAATTATCAGGTGGGAAGCTGTTGGGAGTTCTGGTGCTGACGGCGGTGGTGGGCACGGGCGCCCTCTACTACACAGTCTTCAAGTCGCAGCGCGATCAAAATGCGGCGGCCCAGATCAAGCTGCAGGCCAAACTGCGCGAGAACGCGGAACTCGAAGCCTACCGGCCGAAACTGGCCGACATCGAGCGCCAGCTCGCCAGCTTGAAGCAGCAGCTCGAAATCGAGCGGCGCATCGTGCCCGATGAAAAAGAAGTGGACAATTTCATGCGCATGGTGAGCGCAGAAGCGCGCAAGTCGGGAGTCGAAATCCGCCGCTATACGGCGCGTCCGTATGTCGCGAAAGATTTCTACTCCGAAGTGCCGTTCGAAATTGAGCTCGATGGCCCGTACTACTCGATGCTTGGATTCTTCGACCGGTTGGGAAAAGTGGAGCGCATCATAAACGTCTCGAACCTGATGGTGGCCTCGACCCGAAAGCCGAGCGATGCGAAGGCGAAGCATACCTACCAGTACGCGTCCAGCGAGAGTGTTGTGGCCACCTGCCTGACCACCACGTATTTCAGTCATGACCTGGATCCGGCGACGCCGGCCAGCAAGCCCGGATCACCGGTGAAGAAGTAGGAGGGACAGGATGAAGACGAAGCCAGCAATCACGATTACGACGACAATTCTGGTTTCTGTACTGGCCGCGGGCCTGGCCTCGGCCCAGAGTCCCAGCATGAACTCGCACAACCCAGTGAACGGGGCGACTAACAGCGCCACGGCTGCCTCGAATAAGGCCCGGGGTATTCGCCAATCAACGCCAGCGGCAGCGACGGCAACGCATGCTCCAGCCAAGTCGAGCGGAGTCACGCCGGTGAAGTCGCCTTCGTCACAGGTGGGTGCGAGTTCGGAGCATGCGAAACGCCGGGAGCCGCGGAAGCGGATTTGGGCAGTCCCGGTCGTCGGCAGCTTGCAAGCAGCACCAACCGCTGCGGCTCCCGAGAACAATCCGTCGCAGGCCACCAAAGGTAATGGCGTGCCGGAAACCGCAGAAGGCGAGAACGCGGAGAGCGAGCGGCCGCTCACCCCCACCAGCAAGAACAGCGCGAACGGGAGACGGGATCCTTTTATTAGTCCTGTGGTGAGCCACGCGGGCGGTTCGGGTTGCAACACCGGTAAGAAGTGTCTGGAAATCGGGGCCATCAACCTGCGCGGCGTGGTGCATGCCGAAAGCGGTTTCATCGCCGTAGTCAGCAACAGTCTGAATAAAGCTTATTTTTTGCGGGAAAACGATCCGGTGTTCAACGGTTACGTGATGAAGATCACGGGCGACTCCATTGTTTTCCAGGAAACGCTGCAGGACCGGTTAGGCAAGACTTTTACGCGGGAAGTAGTGAAGAAGATTACGACTCCGGCAGTGTAGGCCTGGAGAAAAGACTTTGAAGAAACACATGGAGGCGAAACCGCCTCGCATGGGGGGATAGGGAAATGCGAAAGCAACTGCTGGGCATCTTGGTTCCGCTGCTGGCGTTCGTAGTGCTAGTGATAACGATCGCAGCCGCGGCTGACATGACGGGCAAGGGAGTGGGCGCGAGCGCTGCATTGCAGAGGCTCGAGATCGCGCACAGCCAGGACGGATTGCGTGTCGAGTTCAAGGCGAAGGGCACACTGACGCCGAGAGTGACGACGCTCGATTCTCCGGCACGCATCGTCGTTGACTTTCCCAACACCGTGATGGCCACGGCGCAGAGCCGCATCAGCGTTGGCAGCGACGGCGTGAAAGACGTCCGCGTCGGGATGGACGGGCAAACCTCGCCCACCACGCGCGTGGTCATTGACCTGACCAATACGGATCTCACCGGGAGTGATCTCGCGAGCAGCCGCCAGCATGAACTGGTGGCGGGCCCGGACGGCAGCTTCATTCTCAAGATCCATGATCTTAAGATCAATGATCTTAAGACCAATGACGCCGTGCTGGCCCATCGCCAACCGGCGCCCGCCGCAAAATCGGTGGCTACGAGTGCCGCGCCGAAACTGATGCTGGCTTCGGCTCCGGTGGCGGCAACTCCCACGACGGCGGTGGCGCAAACCCCGGCCTCGGCAGAGAACCCCGAGAAACCGGCGGACTTTGCCTTCGTGGAACCCAAGTATTCGGTCAAGGACAACAAAGCTGCCGAGCCGGACGCGAAGGCTCAGGAAGCGGCGGGTCGCTTTGCCGACAAGACGGCGGCAGAACTGGTCGCCACCAATGCCAATGCCGCGCTCGGGCAAGATGCCGGCAACGGGCAGGCCATCCAGCCGGCCGTAAATCTGGCGGCCGAGCAGAAAGCTCAGTTGGCACAAAAGCCGGCGGTGAGCGGGGTCAAGTACACCGGCGAGCCGATCTCGGTCAATCTTAAGGATGTGGATCTGAAAGATTTCTTCCGCCTGATTCACGAGATCAGCGGTTTGAACGTCGTGCTCGATCCCATGGTCCACGGCAATCTGACGATCGTGCTCGATGACGTGCCGTGGGATCAGGCGCTGGACATCGTGCTCAAGAACAACGGTCTGTCCCGCCAACTGGACGGTAATGTACTGCGCATCGCCACCATTGAAACGTTGAGGAAGGAAGCCGAGGGCCGGCGCGCCCAAATCGATGCCGAGGCGCTCGCGGTCGACAAAGTCAGCATCACCCGCTTCCTCAGCTACGCCCACTCCAAGGATCTGATCATGCCGATCAAGAAATTCCTGAGTCAGCGTGGCGATGTGGTCGCCGACGAACGCACCAACTCGCTGATCGTCAACGACATTCCGGCGGTTCTGCCGCAGATTGACCGCATCATCCAGCAACTGGACCGCAAGACGCAGGAAGTCGAAATTGAAGCCCGCGTGGTCGCGGCCACTCGCAGCTTTGCTCGTGACATCGGCGTGCAGCTCGGCTTTGGCTGGAACAACGGCCCAACCGCCGTTGGCGGCGCGCCAACCGTTGGGACCGCTAGCAGCGGCACCGGCACGACCGCGACTCTGATTCCGTTGTTTTCGAACCTGGGCGTAACCGGGCCGACCAGCGGTCTGCAACTTCTCAACTCCACCAGCAATATGCGTCTCGACGTTGTGCTCACCATGGCCGAGTCGCGCGGATTGCTGAAAGTTCTTTCCCGTCCGCGTGTGGTCACCCAGAACAACATTCAGGCGGTGGTGAAACAGGGCGTGCGCGTACCGATCGTGACCACGGCCCAGTTGGGGGGTCCGCCGACCACTACCTACGTGGATGCTTTCCTGCGACTGACCGTGACCCCGCAGATCACATCGGAAGGGACGATCTTCCTGAATGTGGATGTGGAGAACACCTTGCCTGACTTTGGCCATGAAGACTCTTACGGCAACCCGACCCTGATCACGCAGCAGGCGACCACGCAAGTGCTGATCACCGACGGCGGCACGGTGGTGATTGGCGGCGTGATCCAGACCCAGAACTCGCTGGCCGTGTCGCAGGTGCCTTTGCTCGGGGATATCCCGTACCTTGGCAACCTGTTCAAGCACCGTACGGTGACCACTTCAAACCAGGAGCTGATTTTCTTCATCACTCCGCGCATCATTCAGACGTAAGCGCGAAGTTAAAACGAGCCACAGCCGCCGGCTTTCTCGGAGAACCTGCCGAGAGCCCGGCGGCTTAGCTTTTGCGGTGATCAGCTTCCAGCCACCCGCTTCGAGCACCCTGCTACACTCCATGCCATACCGACATGAACCCCACAGCCATGGACCCTACTGCCCTGGACCATACTGGACGCCTGCGTCGGCTCCAAGCCTCGGCCTCGGCCCACAAGCTTGACTGCCTGCTCATCGCGCACCTCCCCAACGTTCACTATCTCTGTGGTTTTACTGGCAGTGCAGCTGCTTTGCTGGTTGCTGATCGTGGTTGCATCCTCTTTACGGACGGCCGCTACACCGCCCAGGCAAGAGAGGAAGTCAATGGTGCAAGGCTTGTCATCGCTCGCAAGTCCCCACTGGTGGCGGCAGCGGAGTGGCTGGCCGCCGAGCGAAGACGTTCGACGCCGCCATTGATCGGCATCGAACCGGAGTCGATTACCGCCGGCATGCGCGACCGGTTGGCGTCGGTGCTGAAAGGGAGAGCGCGTTTGCGATCCGCGCCGCCGCTGGTCGAGCGTGCCCGCATGGTGAAGGACGCTGCCGAGATCCTGCGCATCCGGCGGGCGGTTGAACTCGGTGCCAGTCTGTTCCGGATCGCACGCAAGAAAATTCGGCCGGGTGTGAGTGAGGTCGAAGTCGCCGCCGCCATGGAATACGAGGCGCGTTGTGCCGGAGCCGAAGGAATGTCGTTCCCGACGATCGTCGCTTCCGGAACTCGCTCGGCGATCGTGCATGGTCGGGCCTCCGGCGCGCGCATTCCGCGGCGCGGGTTCGTGGTCTGTGATTTTGGTGTTATACTCGCCGCTTATTGTTCGGATCGCACGCGGACTGTGCATGTCGGACGGCCTTCGGGAGAAGCTCGACGGCTGTATGAGGCCGTGCTGGAAGCGCAGCAGGCCGCCATCGCGGCAGTTCGTCCGGGCGTGACCGCCGCCGAGGTGGATAGCGCGGCGCGTCATGTGCTTCGCCAGCGGAAACTGGCCCGGTACTTCACCCATTCGACCGGGCATGGTTTAGGATTGGAGATACACGAGGCGCCCAGGTTGGCGGAGGGGCAGACCCAGAAACTGGAAGCGGGAATGGTCATTACGATCGAGCCTGGCGTGTACCTTCCTGGGAAGTGGGGTGTGCGGATCGAAGATGTGGTGGTCGTTACCTCTTCGGGCTGCGAAGTGCTGATGCCCAAAGATAAAGAACTGGTTATTATTTAGTGGATAAGATTAAGTAAATGAACGAGTTATTGCCATAATTCCGGGACCGGTATGCCCTTGGAACCCGCTGCCCAGTTAGCGGGATTTTGAAAGTGGAACCCGCCATATACATGAATCAAAAAGAGCTGAAAGAACTCATCGAATTCTTAATCGAAAAGGACATCGCCGAATTTGAATTGGAGCGCGGCGATGTCAAAGTGAAGATCAAGCGCGCCGCCGAACCGTCAACCACGGCGTTGCCAGACTCGCGTTATATCGCGGTTCACCCCGTTTCTGTCCCGGTCCCTCCGGCTTCGTCTTCCGTCCCTGCCCAGGTTGATCTGGCAGCGAACGCTGCTGCCCCTGAATCTGAGGAAGTCTTGCACATTGTGCGGTCGCCGATCGTGGGCACCTTCTACGAATCGCCGTCGCCCGGGTCCCCGCCCTTTGTCAAAGTCGGCGATGCGCTGGAAGTGGGCCAGGTTTTGTGCATTGTTGAAGCGATGAAGCTGATGAACGAAATCGAATGCGACATGGCCGGAGAGTTGGTCAAGAAGCTCGTCGCCAACGGCCAGCCCATCGAGTACGGCCAGGAGCTATTCGCCCTCCGGCCAACAAAATAATGGATGCTATTCCGCTAATGTCGTATCCCGCAGATTCGCGCTACCAGTATAGGCTGTCATCTTGAGCGAAGCGAAAGACCTATGCATTTTGCGCGGTCAACTACATAGGTCCTTCGCTTCGCTCAGGATGACATTCTGGATTTGTGCAACGGACTTGTGGGACGCCAAGCTAGAGCCCGAACCCCCAGGCAGATCATGTTCAAGAAAATTCTGGTAGCGAATCGCGGCGAGATTGCGCTGCGCGTCATTTGCGCATGCAAGGAACTCGGCATCCGCTCGGTGGCGATCTACAGTGAGGCGGACCGGAATTCGCTCCATGTGCGCTTTGCCGATGAGGCGATTTGCATTGGCCCGCCGCAACTGGCGCTAAGCTATCTCAACATTCCCGCGGTGATCAGCGCGGCCGAGATCGCGAATGTGGACGCCATCCATCCCGGCTATGGCCTGCTTTCGGAAAATGCCAACTTCGCGGAAGTTTGTGAAGCCTGTCATATCAAGTTCATCGGGCCGACTCCCGACGTCATCCGGCTGATGGGCGAGAAAGAGAAAGCTCGCGCCGCCATGAAGCAGCACGGGGTGCCGATCCTTCCCGGTTCCGACGGCGTGGTCGCTTCTGCTGATGAAGCGCGTGAGTGGGCGCAGCAGGTCGGGTTTCCGGTCATCCTCAAGGCCACAGCGGGCGGCGGCGGGCGGGGCATGCGAATTGTGCGCGATGAAGATGAATTGCCCGGGCTTTATCGTCAGGCGCAGTCGGAGGCTTCGGCCGCCTTCGGCAACGGCGATCTCTACCTGGAGAAGTATGTCGAGCACCCGCGCCACATCGAATTCCAGGTATTGGGCGACGAGCACGGCAACGTCGTCAGTCTGGGGGAACGCGAGTGCTCGATTCAGCGCCGCCACCAGAAGCTGCTCGAAGAGTCGCCGGCTGTAAAGATGACGCCCGAGCTGCGCAAGGAAATCGGAGACATCATCTGCAAAACGCTCAGCCAGGTCGGCTACCAGAATGCCGGCACCATCGAATTCCTTATGGACACGGACAAAGATAAAGAGCGGCGGCTTTACTTTATCGAGATGAACACGCGCATCCAGGTCGAACATCCGGTCACCGAAATGGTCACGGACGTGGATCTCGTGAAGAGCCAGATCATGATTGCCGCGGGTGAAAAGCTGGCCGACGTGTTGCAAGGCCCCATCGTGCACCGCGGACACGCCATCGAGTGCCGTATCAATGCCGAGCATCCGGAGAAGTTCACGCCCTCGGCGGGAAAGATAACTACCTTCAACCCTCCGGGAGGGACGGGCGTGCGCATCGACACCGCCGCCTACGCCGAAGGCACGATTCCTCCATACTATGACTCGCTCATTGCCAAACTTGTGGTGCGCGGCAAGGATCGCAGCGAGGCCATTTCGCGCATGAGCCGCGCCCTGGGAATGTTTATCGTGGAAGGAATCTACACGACGATTCCGCTGCACCGGCGTATTCTGGCCGACCCAGATTTCCGCGCAGGGAATTTCGATACTGGGTTCATCGAGAGATTTCTGGCAAAAAAAGAAACTGCGGACTGAATATAGTGGAGGGACGGGCGTCTCGCCCGTCCAGCCCGGGCGGGGACGCCCGGCTCTCCACCGGCGATCAGAGACCTATGTTGCAACTTCCCCGACTCTACCCGATTCTCGACGCTGCGTGTTTCCCTGATGCTGCAGGAATGTTCGCCGCTGCCGAAGAACTCGCCGCCGGCGGCTGCACGCTGCTGCAGTATCGCAACAAGTCTGGCAACGCCCGCCAAATGCTCGACGAGGCGCGTGAACTCAGGGCGCGGCTCGGAGCTAGAGCGGATACAGAAATGCCGCGTCCTCCGGCAACTGCCGAGCTGCGCTCGGCTTGGACGGGCGAGGGCGCCCGTCCCCACACAAGCGCGAGCGTCAAGCTGATCATGAACGACCGCGCCGACCTCTGTCTAGCCGCCGGTTTCGACGGCCTGCATGTGGGGCAGGACGATCTGTCTCCCGAGGCGGCTCGCCTGATCATTGGCCCCGCTCGCTGGCTGGGAGTATCAACGCACAATCCGGAGCAACTTGCGGAAGCCGATAAAACGACCGCCGACTACCTCGCCATCGGCCCCATCTTCGCGACCAGCAGCAAGGCGAATCCTGATCCGGTCGTGGGACTCGAAGGCGTTCGCCGGGCAAGGGAACTGACGCGCAAGCCTCTGGTTGCGATCGGCGGCATCACCCGCGCCAACGCCCGTTCCGTCATCGATGCCGGCGCCGACTCCGTCGCGGTGATATCCGACTTGTTACGGGATCCCCGCAAATCAGCGGAGGAATTTTTGAGGCTTCTGCGGTAAAGTTGAAAGCTCTCTTGCAACTCCCGTAGAGACGCAGCTTGCCGCGTCTCCCGCGGCGGACGAGACTTCGCGACCCGAGACGGGGCAAGCCCCGTCTCTACAGAGGGAAATTTTCAGCAGGCCTTAGGAGGTTCGTGAGCACGAACGTTCCACCCCCAGTTCCCGCTTCGAAAGTCGGTTCGACCACCAGCGATTGGCAGCGGCACACCCATCAGGACGAAGAGCTAGTCAAAGGTCTCGGCCTGACCAGCGCGACCATGCTGGTGATGGGCTCCATGATTGGCTCGGGCATCTTCATTGTCTCCGCCGAGATTTCTCGCGAAGTCAGCTCGCCGGCGCTGCTGATTGGCGCCTGGCTCATCACCGGCTTTCTGACCATTGTCGGAGCGCTCATGTACGGCGAACTGGCGGCCATGATGCCGCGCGCGGGCGGGCAATACGTTTATTTGCGCGAGTCGCTCGGCCCGCTCTGGGGATTTCTCTACGGTTGGACGCTGTTTCTCGTGATTCAAACGGGCACGATCGCTGCCGTGGGCGTCGCTTTCGGCAAATTCCTGGGAGTCTTCTGGCCGGCAGTCTCCTCCAGTCATTGGATTGTCCACCTGTGGAAAGTGCCGAAGTTCACCGTCGGACCAATGATTCTGGGCGGCATGGATGTTGGACTGAACACGCAGAACCTCGTCGCCATCCTGGTGGTGGTCTTGCTCTCGGTCATCAATATTTTCGGCGTGAAGACGGGCGCTTTCATCCAGAACATTTTCACCACGGCAAAAGTTTCGGCGCTGCTCGGCTTGGTGCTTTTCGGAATCTTTCTTGGCCGGAACGCGCAGGCAGTAGCCGCGAATTTCGGCGCAAACTTCTGGCACAACGCCGGCCTCGGCACTTTGCATGACGTCGGAGGGGGCGTCGGAGAAAGTATGCTGGTCTCGACGCTCACCGTGCTGGCGATTGCGCAAGTCGGATCGCTATTTTCCGCCGATGCCTGGAACAACGTTACCTTTACCGCCGGTGAGGTGAAAAATCCCAGCCGAAATCTGCCGTTGTCGCTGGCGCTCGGTACCGGCGTAGTGATCGCGCTCTATATCGCGTGCAACTTTGTTTATCTGGGTACGCTGCCGCTGGTGGGCAGTCCGACCGGAGCGACGCTGCTCGAGCGCGGCATCCAATATGCCCGCGAGGACCGCGTGGCCACCGCGGTCATGACGCAGATGTTTGGTTCGATCGGCGGATCGCTCATGGCTGTCGCCATCATGATTTCAGGTTTTGGCTGCAACAACGGCTTAATTCTCTCCGGAGCCCGCGTTTACTACGCCATGGCGAAGGATGGCCTGTTCTTCCATGGAGTTGCCCGTCTGCACCCTCAATACAAAACGCCCGCGGTTTCGCTGATGGTGCAGATGATCTGGACATGCGTTCTCTGCATCTCCGGCAGTTACGGCCAGCTCCTGGACTACATTATTTTTGCGGTGCTGGTTTTTTACGTGCTCACCATCTTCGGACTTTTTGTCTTGCGCCGCACCCATCCCGAGGCCGACCGTCCGTACAAAGCCATCGGATACCCCGTCCTGCCTGCCATCTACATCGTGATGGCTTTGTTTATTGACATTGTGCTGTTACGCTACAAACCGCAATACACCTGGCCGGGATTGTTCATCGTGCTGCTCGGCATTCCGGTGTATTACATCTGGCGGCCGCGAAATGCGAACGCTTAAGTTCTGAGGAGAGATCGCCGAAATGGCCAATCTGCTGGCTACCAAGCCGCTCGACATGATCCTGGATGAGTCCGCTGAACATGGGGAACATTCGCTGAAGCGCGCGTTGGGCGCGACGAACCTGATTACGCTTGGCATCGGCGCCATCATCGGGGCAGGCATTTTTGTTTTGACTGGAGCGGCGGCCGCGCAATACGCCGGACCCGCCATCGTGCTTTCCTTCATTCTTGCGGGCATCGCGTGCGTGTTTTCGGGTCTCTGCTACTCGGAATTCGCCGCGCTGATTCCGATCGCCGGTTCCGCTTACACCTACGGCTATGCGACCCTGGGCGAGATTTTTGCCTGGATCATCGGATGGGACCTGATCCTCGAATACGCCTTTGGCGCCGCCACGGTCGCCTCCGGCTGGAGCGGCTACGTAAACAGCTTCCTTCAGGACTATGGCATTCATTTGCCGCCATCGCTGACGGCAACTCCCGGCACCGACATGGTGATGTACAACAACCGATGGGAGCGGGTGGCCACCATCCTGCCAACACTGCAAGCCCACGGCGTCGATCCGGCCACGCTTACGCATGTTCATGGTTCGTTCAACCTGATTGCCTTCATTGGCATCGTTCTCGTGACCACGATTCTGGTCATCGGCATTCAAGAATCGGCGAACTTCAACTCGGCAATCGTCATAATCAAGGTTGCAATCGTGCTCACGTTTATTGCGATTGCGGGTGTTTTTCTTCTGAAGCACCCAGACATCGCCGCCCGAAACTGGCATCCGTTCATTCCACCGAATAACGGGGAATTTGGACATTATGGTTGGTCCGGAATCGCGCGAGGGGCCGGAGTCATTTTCTTTGCCTACATCGGCTTTGACGCCGTCTCCACCGCAGCGCAGGAAGCGAAGCATCCGCAGCGGGATATGCCGATCGGCATTCTCGGTTCGCTGGTGATTTGCACGATCCTCTATATTCTCGTTTCTGGACTGCTCACCGGAGTCGTTTCCTACACCACCTTGAACGTCCCCGATCCGGTTGCCGTTGGCATTGATCACACCGGCGTGCGCTGGGGCAGCGTGCTCGTGAAGTTGGGGGCGATTGCCGGCCTGGGCAGCGTGATGTTGGTGATGCTGCTCGGGCAGTCTCGCGTGTTCTACTCCATGTCGCGCGATGGCCTTCTGCCGCAGTGGGCCGGCGCGGTGCATCCCCGCTTCCGGACTCCCTGGATCTCAAGCATTACGGTGGGAATCTTCGTGTCAATTTTTGCGTCGCTGATTCCGATCGGCATTCTGGGCGAACTGGTTAGCATCGGCACGCTGCTGGCGTTTGTCATCGTGTGCGCGGGCGTGTGGATTCTCCGCGTGCGCCGGCCGGAACTGGCTCGTCCATTTAAAACCCCGTGGGTTCCGTTCGTGCCGATTATGGGGATCCTGGTGGCTGGGCTCATGATGGTGAGTCTGCCGCGCGATACCTGGCTGCGGCTGATTATCTGGCTCGCGATCGGCATGGTGATTTACTTCGGCTACGGGCGCTATCACAGTCGCGTGCAAGCGGCATTAGCCGGGCGCAAGACACCACAATCAAGTGTCCCGTAGAGACGCGGCTTGCCGCGTCTCGCGGCGTGCAGCATCTCGGCGGACGGGCGAGGACGCCCGTCGCTCCATCACCGCTACTGCTCCTGCGTTTTCCTGGCAATCGCCGTCACCCACCGGCGCGGGAAGAAGCGCACCGATTGCGCCAGCAGCCAATTCTTGAACCCCGCAATCACCACCGGTTTTCCAGCCATCAACGCGCGATAACCGTCTTCGGCAACGGTGCGCGGATCCATCGAGCCGAACTTCAGCAGGCGCATGCCGGTTGCATTTGCGCGCTTGTGGAACTCCGTCGCCGTCGCGCCTGGGCAAAGGCAAGTTACGGTGACGCCCGACCCGTTGAGTTCATTTGCCAGCGCCTCTGAAAAATTCAGGACGTAAGCCTTGGTCGCAAAGTAAACAGCCATCAGCGGCCCCGGCTGAAACGCCGCGGTGGACGCCACGTTAAGAATCTTCCCGCTCTCGCGTTCAATCATTGCCGGAAGATACAGGCGTGTGAGGTGGGTGAGAGTCGTCACGTTGAGTTGGATCTGGCGGAGACATTCTTCGAGATCGTTCTCGGCAAAAAAACCGTACTGTCCGAACCCCGCATTGTTCACCAGCACATCCACCTGAATGTCTGCGCGCGTGGTCTGATCCAGTACATACGAAGACGCTCCAGGTTCGGTCAGGTCGGTCGCCAGAATCAGCGAACGGGCGCCGTGGGCCTTCTCGAGTTCGGATGCGAGTTGCCGGAGTTTGTCGGCGCTGCGGGCGACGAGAACCAGATTGTAGCCTTCGCGCGCAAAGATGCGGGCGAATTCCATTCCGATGCCGAACGAGGCGCCGGTGATCAGAGCCGTCTTGCGGTCAGCAACTGGCATTCAGCACCAATCTAGCTTGTGGAGCGCCGGGCGTCCCCGCCCGGCCGCGAAAATGCTGGACGGGCGAGACGCCCGTCGCTCCACCGCGTAGCAACAAACAAAGGCGGGCCCGAAGACCCGCCTCTGCGCTTGGGAAACGGTTTCACTTACACGTGCGCCAGCGCCGGTTCCACTCCGTAGATCGAGTACCACGAGGTTGCAGCCTTCAAGCGCTCGTTCACGTTATTGATGTTCTTGACGCCTTCATCTTCCAGCCACTTCCGGAAAGCGTGGGCGCCGTGTTTGGCGTACACGGGGATCCCTTCTTTCCAGGTGGCGCGTCCGCAGAGTACGCCGTTGAATTTCACGCCCGACTCGGCTGCGAGTTCCAGCGACTCGGTGAACTCGGAATTGCTCACGCCCGCCGACAGATAGATGAAGGGCTTGGTCGCGACCGCGGCTGCGTCACGGAACAGCTTCATCGCTTCCTGCTTCGAGTAGGCCTTTTCACCCTTGTAGGATTTGGTCCCTTCCACAAACTTCATGTTGATCGGGACTTCCACCTTCATTACGTCAACGCCGTAGCGGTCTTTGGTGAACTCGCGCATGGCTTCGATGACCGCCTTCGGTTTCTTCTTCGAGAAGTCGAAGCCTTTCTCGTCCTCGCCTTCTTCGTAAGTGACGAACTCGAGGAAGAACGGGATGTCATTGGCGCGGCATTCATCGCCCAGCCGCTCGACCCAGGCGTGCTTCTTGTCGTTAATGTCTTTCGGATCAAACGGCGTGTAGTAAAGCAGAATCTTGACGCAGTCCGCGCCCGCTTCTTTCAAACGGCGCGCCGACCAGTGGTCGAGCAGATCGCCGAGGCGTCCCGGTCCCGTCTTGTCGTAGCCGGTCTTTTCATAAGCCAGCAGCAGACCTGCGTTTTTGGCGCGCCGCTTCGAAGCCGGCAGTCCCCACTCGGGATCAAGCAGGATGGCGCTGGCATGGGGCGTCAGGACCTCGCTCACCAAAATCTTGAATTCCTCCATCATCGCGTCAGAAACGGCCGAGCCTTTTTCCTTGGCGAGAGACTTCTGCAGCGAGCCGCGCTGATCCATGGCAGCAGCCGCGATTACGCCACGTTCATTCGATACAGCCTTCATTCCAGCGAGTTTGCCCGGGGTGAGTTTCATAAATCCTCCTAGCATTGCGATACGACAAGACATTCTAAACCACAGCCCCTGCCATGAGCACACCCACCACAGACACACAGAGCCACAGAGGAATCCAAGAGATGGGAAAAACCTAGGTTTTTACAGATTTGAAGGTTCTTTCTGTGCCTCTGTGTCTCTGTGGTGAAGGTTCTGGGCCTCACTGTCGCAGAGCCAGCTTCCCGAGCAGCGTCTGCTGCTTGGCAATCAGCGACCGGACGCCCTGCCGGGCAAGCGACATCATTTTTGCGAGTTGAGCGTCGTCGAACACATGGTGCTCCGCGGTGGCCTGCAGTTCAACAATTTTGTTGCCTGCCGTCATGACGAAGTTCATGTCCACGTCGGCGCGCGAGTCTTCTTCGTAGTTAAGATCGAGAAGAACTTCGCCGTCCACGATGCCTACGCTGATGGCGGCCACAAAATCCTTGATCGGCGCCGCAGTCAATGTTCCCGCATCGATCAGACGCTGCAAAGCCAGGCCCAGCGCGACGAACGCCCCGGTGATCGAAGCCGTTCGCGTGCCCCCGTCCGCCTGGATCACGTCGCAATCAATCCAGATGGTGCGCTCGCCCAAGCGCTTCAAATCGGCCACCGCGCGCAGCGAGCGTCCAATGAGCCGCTGAATTTCCTGCGTGCGCCCGCTTTGCCGTCCCCTGGCGGATTCCCGCGCTGTCCGGGTCAGCGTCGAGCGAGGCAGCATCCCGTACTCGCCGGAGATCCATCCCTTGCCCGAATTGCGCAAGAACACAGGTACCGATTCTTCAACCGATGCAGTACAGATGACGCGAGTGTTCCCCATCTCAATCAGCGCCGAGCCCTCCGCGGTTGAGATGAAGTCGGGAATAATGTTGACGGGACGAATCTGCTCCGGAGTGCGGTTATCGCTGCGAAAGATCATCGACGGAATTCTAACAGTCGGCGTCCGGATCAGCTCTTGGCTGTCAGCTGTCAGCTCTCCGCTCGCACCCACACATTCGCAAAGAGCGCGAATGTGTGGGGCACCCAGCGGTGAAAAGATTCGGCGCCCCGGCAGCAGACCCTATGAATTAAGCAGGTTAGGTCTCTGCCATGCCGCAAAATCTCGCTGGTGCTCCCGCGAGTGGACGCTAGATGGAGGCTAAAAATCATTGTAGATAACTGAGCAAAATAGAACAGTGCGCGCTGGTACGACATGTGTACTATTCCCGCTGTGTACCATCGTCTACGGTAGGCATATTGCATTGAGCCGCACCAGAACATAAGGGGGAACAAATGAAGAGATCGCTGGTTACGGTTGTAATTTTGCTAGCCATATTTATTAGCGGTTGCAACACAAGCCCAGCTCCGCAGCAAGGGCCCCCTGGACAGCAGGGTGCGCAGGGGCAACAGGGCCAGCAGGGCGACCAGGGGCGGTCCGGCCAACAGGGCTATCGGGGTGACCAGGGGCGGCCCGGCGAGCAGGGCGACCAGGGGCGGTCCGGCCAACAGGACCATCGGGGTGACCAAGGGCAGTCCGGCCAGCGGGGCCCGGGCGCACCATGTCCGGCGGGACAGCATCGCTATACCGATCCAGCTTCTGGAGAAGTGAGGTGCGTCAGAGACTAAGCAGTAGGTCGCTGTTCATCGTGAGAGCGAGGTCGATCGAACTGCGGCGGTTGGTTACGAGTGAGCGGCAGCGCTTGCCGAAGTTTCTTTGGGTTTGCCGGCCAGCATCTTGTGAATCTTGCGCGCGAGATCGGCAACTGTGAAGGGCTTCTGGATGAACGACACACCCGGTGTCAACATGTCCGGGAGAAACTCGCCGCTATATCCGCTCATGAAGAGTACCTTCGTCCGGGGGCGAAGTGAGCGAACCTGTTTTGCGAGAGCTGGGCCGCTTATTCCGGGCATAATCACATCCGTCAACAGCAGGTCAATCACACCTTTCCGTTCGTTGACTATTTGCAAGGCCTCCCGGCCATCCCGCGCAGATAACACGGTGCACCCAGCCGCGCTCAATGCTTCGCAAATCAAACCACGAAGTGGTTTCGCATCTTCGACGACGAGCACGGTTTCTCCCGAAAAAGCAGTTTCCGCACTGTTGGTCCGCGACTCGTGGTCTGCTTCCGTTTGCTCGGCAGCAGGAAGATAGATCTTGAAAGACGAGCCGTGCCCCAACGTGCTTTGGACTTCGATATGGCCATTGCTCTGCTTTACTATTCCGTAGACCGTCGCCAGGCCCAACCCGGTGCCCTCGCCCACTGCTTTCGTAGTGAAGAATGGTTCGAAGATGCGCGCCTGGGTTTGTTGGTCCATGCCTGTTCCTGTGTCGGTCACCTCCAGCAATATGAAGCGGCCGCGTGGTTCGCCTGCTCCAGCCTGAGGGGAGTCTTTCTCCAGATGCGCGTTGCTCGTCTGGATGCGCAACTTTCCGCCGTTTGGCATGGCGTCGCGCGCGTTGACCACCAGATTCAGGACTATTTGCTCGATCTGCCCAGGATCTGCTTTTACGCGATCCAGGCAGCGATCCAGCACAACCGTAAATTCGATGTTCTCCTTGATCAGGCGCTGGAGCATCTTTTCTATATTGCCGACGGTCTGGTTAATGTCCAGGATCACCGGTTGAACGACTTGCTGGCGGCTAAACATTAAGAGCTGGCGCGTGAGGGAAGCCGCGCTGTTCGCAGCTTGTTTGATCTGCTCAACCTTCCGCTGATCGGGCTCAGATGAAGCCAGACTTTCCAACAGCAGATCGCTGTAGCCGGTAATCACTGCGAGCAAGTTATTGAAATCGTGGGCCACTCCGCCGGCGAGGCGACCGATGGCTTCCATTTTCTGGGATTGCTGCAAAAGCTCTTGGGATCGAACGAGGGGGGCTTGGGCGACTGCTTCGGCCTGGGAACGATGGATCACGACCGCCAAGACCCACCCCAAGGCCACGAACACGATCTGGTCTAGCCGAAGATCAGCGTGGAACTCGTACTTGGACAGCGCGAGGAGAGCCAAGGTGACTACCACGGTTACGATGACGCGCACCATTTGCTTTCCGCGAACGTTCTTAGATCGCAGCCAGGCAAAGGTACGATTCGTGCTGTTTGGACCTTCGATCATCCGTGTGCAGTTCTAAGACCTTTCACCGGCTGCTCCAAAAGCTTGCGAGGCGAACTGAGGCGCTTGATTGATATTGTCCAAGGGTTCGGCGGGAAGGCAAAGAGTACCGACGATGCGCAAATGAGAGTACTAACGTAACGGAGACCTGCTCAGTTGACGTTAACAGAAAGGCGATCCGGGTGATTTGAACGCATTGAAAAAAGGTTACCAAAGTCACTAGGTGGATCGAGTTCGCGGGGGCACTTTTCTACCATTGCATAAACACAAGTATCTTCATAGACTTTAATAGAGAAATGAATAATGTTACGGAATGATGAAAATTACGTGAAAGTTTGTTGAGAGAAACAGACGAGCATGGAGGATCAAAACAGAACGGCACGAAAACAATCGCCGGTGTTTGTGATTGGCTGTCACCGTTCCGGCACGGCTCTTCTCTACGATAGCTTGCTTTCCGCCGGTGGATTTCCGCTTTATCACGCTTCCCCGTTTTTGCATTCAACTCTGCTCGCGATGTCCGGAGACCCGTCGGTGCCCAGGAATCGCGAGAGGATGGTACAAATCTGGCTGCGGAGCAAGCCCTTCCGTCGAACTGGTTTCGGTCCCGAAGAACTGCGGTCCAAAATTGTGCAAGAATGCAAAAGCGGCGGCGACTTTTTGCGAATTACTCTCGGAGAGCTGGCGCGCCGGGCCAATGTCCAACGCTGGGCTTCTTACGATATTGACAACATCATGTATATGGAAACCGTCAAGCAAGAGGTCCCTGATGCTTTGTTTGTGCACGTCGTTCGTGACGGCCGCGATGCCGCGCTCTCGATGAAGTTACAACATGGAGCTGACGGTCTCGGGCAGACTCAAGAACGCGCCCTCTACGCCTGGGCGCTGCTTTGGCAATGGACGGTGCAGATGGGAAGACGTTGCGGAAAGCTGTTTCCCAACGATTACCTTGAAGTGCGCTACGAAGACCTGGTTCGCGATCCCGAGAAAACCTTGCGCGCGGTTGGAGAATTTCTGGATCACGATCTTGACTATGGCCGCATTCAAAAGAACAGTGTCGGACGCGTGGCTTCTCCGAACACGGTGTGGAAAGAAGAGTCCAGCCCGGAGACCTTCAGTCCGATCGACCGATGGAAAAATAAGCTTTCCCCACCGGAGGTGGATGCTCTGGAGGCCTTGATCGGAGACTGTCTGGAGGAATTTGGCTACTCCCTGACCACGGATCGCCGCAGCCGGGCTCCGCTGGGGCCGAGGCTCAGCCTCATGCGCATCCTCTACCCGCGCTATTTCGCCGCCAAGCTATTCCTGAAGTCCAAGACCTTCCTAGGGCGGCTACTGGTCAACGGGGGAAGATTGGAACTCACTGATCCGGTCTGAGAATTCTGTGATTTGGTTTGTGACCCGAGCGTGCGGGTCGATGTTGCCTCGAAACGCAAGCGATGGTGGCAAGACTTATTTGACCAATTCGGGCGCGAGCGGAGGCACTCGCCGCAGTCTTGGTAAGGGAAGATTATGCAAGTTACGGGGATGAGAGAACGATCCGAGATCGCGGGCGGTCGGACCATGGGACGGAGTATTGCGCCTCCTACTAAGACTAAGGTCACCTGCACCGTCGGCCCAGCTTCGCTGAAACCCAAGGTCATCCGGCGTCTTCAGGAACTCGGCGTGAACCTGTTTCGCATCAACCTTTCTCACACGCCAATTGAGCGGGTCGGTCCCACCATCGCTTTTCTGCAGCAACACTCGATTGTGCCGATTTGCCTGGACAGCGAAGGGGCGCAGGTGAGGACTGGATCGTTCAAAGTCGCACCCACTAGTCTAAAAAAAGACAGCCTCATCCAACTTCACCGCCATTCCGTTTATGGCGATGCTAAGAATTTCAATCTCACGCCTCCGGACACGATTGATTTGTTGGAACCGGGCGACCTGATCACCATCGATTTCCATGCGGTTGTGGCTGAAGTCATGGAGATTGACAGCGAGAGGGCCGTTCTGCGCGTTCGCAAGGCGGGCCGCGTCGGCAGCAACAAGGCGTGCAACGTGCATCGCGAGATCGATCTGCCCGCCATCACACTCAAGGACCGCAAGGCTATCGAGATTGGGCGTGAAATGGGCGTCGATCATTATGCGCTCTCCTTCGCCAACCGGCCGGAGGACGTGCAGCAGATACGGGAACTGATCGGTCCGGATGCAACCCTGATTTCAAAAATTGAATCGCGCAGCGGTATTGTCCACCTGGAGGAGATCGCCCGGCTCTCCAACGCGATCCTGATCGATCGTGGCGATCTGTCACGGCAAGTGCCGCTGCAACAGATCCCCGCGTGCCAGAAGGACATCATCAGGCGTGTAAAAGCCATCGGCCGTCCCGTCTACGTTGCTACCAACTTGCTGGAATCGATGGTGCGCTCCCCAGTGCCGACGCTGGCGGAGATCAACGACATTTACAACACGCTGGACGACGGCGCCGATAGCCTCGTTCTGGCATCAGAGACCGCCGTGGGCAAGTTTCCCGTCCAATGCGTCGAGATGGTGGTCAGCGTTATTACCGAGTTCGAGCGGGGCGGATAGAAGGCGGCTAGAAGATTCCGACGCGACGACCTGACACGCGCCGTTCTGGAGTACGTTTATTCTGCCCCTCTCTTGGCGACAGAAGCGGAAAAACGACCCGCCGAGCTTAAGACGAAGACCGGGGCGAAAACCTAAACGCGTTGGACTTGCCAGGGCGGGTGGCCGTCCAAGCCCCGCTCGGGCCGGGCCCTTGAATTTTTTCGCCGAATACCATCCATGATCGAATTTTCATTGACTTAAAATCCAATGCGCGCGACAATGATTATTCGATTGGGGCAGTTTCGAGGTTCGTCCACTAAGACGGCCCTCGAAGCTGCCCCAAAACCATTTTTGGAGGCTTCAAACGAGATAAGTCCTTATTCCGGAATATTTTGGATATAAGTCCTTAAAACTCAAAGATTTGGCGGGATTTTTCTCCTAAACCTATGATTCTAAAGGAACGAGAAATAAAAAAAATCAGGGAAACAGGTATAGTAACTAAAGAGTAAACATGCAGTCGCATTTTGAGATTACTGACCGCCCGCCTGCTCAACCGTCGTCACGTCGAACGTTTCGCTCAGGTCCGCGTGTCCGGCGAGCGTGTCGCGCGCTTTACCCTCGACCAGGATGTTGACTCGCTGAATCCCCGGAACGTTGACGGCCAGCGTTTCCACCAGCGAATTCACGGTGAGCTGCTCGCTGAGAATGCCGGAGCGGTGCTGGTCGGCGAACGCAGCGTTCAGATCGATGACGGCCGCGCCCGGAGCGACCAGGTAGATGCTGCGGATGTCCGCCGCCGGAGCCAGAGGATGGGCCGCGCCCGGTTGCTGGTAGATGCGGAGCAGCGCGCGCAACAATTCCTCGGCTCGCTGCTGGCGTCCTCCGGGAAGAGGAATCTGCGCCGAGCGCGGGCGGAGCATGCCGGCGGCGTCATCCGCCACATACAGAGTCACCGTTTCCGTCGGACCGGAGGCCGGAGGAGTGACGGGCAACGCATCGGCCGCCGGAGACTCCAGTTCCCCCGCCTGTCGCCGCATGTGGCGCAGATAGATTCCCATCGCCACCACCAGCACCAGCAGCGCGGCCACACCGATCAGAAGATGCCTAGGGATCATCGTTGCACCCTCATGGTTGAACCCCCAGGCGGTCGCGGACGGAAACGACCGCATCGGCAATCGCCGACGCGGCCCGCTGTTGATAATTCGCGGAGATCAAATCGGCGATACCGTCCGCTCCGGGCGCCAGTTCCACCGCGACCGCGGGCATGAACACATTGTTCAGCGGCCGCAGCGAAGCGGAAGATGCTCGAACCGGGAATGCTCTTTTCTGCATCTCGGCAACGATTGCCGCCGACACGATGCGGCTGACGGGCAAAGCCGGCGCCTGTGCGGCATTCCACGCATGAAAGATTCCTTTGCTCGTTCCCTCGACCGGAAGCAGCGCGGTGTAGACGCGCGCGCCGCTGCCTTGCGAAGCCGCGTGCAGGCTGATGTAGATTCCGGCGCGCGCGCCGTTGGCCGCGGCGGCGCGCTGATCCAGAGTCAAACTGCTATCGCCGTCGCGCAGCAACGCAACCGCGAACCCCCGAATCTCCAGTTCATGCCGCAGCAGCCGCGCAAATCCCAGCGTGACATTTTTCTCGGCCAGCATATCCGTCAAGGCCGCGCCGCGTTCGTCGCCACCGTGCGCGGGATCGACCACGGCCAGAATGCGATGGACGTTGACATTGACATTGACATTGCTCGAGGCCATGTTCGCCGCCGGTGGGGCCTGCGCCGGATTCTGCGGTCCAGTTCCAACGCCACTCGGCGTCGCCGAAACCATGATCGTCGAAATCATGATCGTCTTTCGGTCGTTGCTGAAACTTGCCATCAGCGACTGATTCGCAGCCACGTCTAATTCGGCGTCACCGTTGTTCTCGGAGTAACTGGCATGCGTGATGACCTTGTTGTCAAAAGAAATAGACTGGCTTCCCGGGGACACGACCGGGTCCCGCTTAAAGACCATGCGCAGCCTGCCCGGCTCCGTGGAGATCGCCGGGTTCACCGGAGCGCTAAAATTCAGCGCCAGCCGGGGCGGGTTGCTCGCGTCCAATTGGAAACTGATTTGGATGCCGACATCGCCGACGAATAACCGGCGCGCGCTTTCGCGAAAATTAACCGGCGTTCCGAGAAAGCGCGGCAGCAACGCGCTCAGCGAGCTTAGCGGAACCAATCCGCGCGAGTCTTCAATAAGGAAGGGAGCCGTGAAATCAAAATCGCGCCCATGAATCCGGCCCCGCGTCTTTCCCGCAACAAACTCAGCATCGATCGCGTTATAGCGAAGCCTCCAGCGCCGCCCTTGTGATTCGCTGCTTACGCGGCCAAGCGGTTCCAGAAGTTCGAGGAGGCCGACATACTCTTGGCCGTCACGGTCCAGAACCGGGAGGGTGTAGATCGCGACCGGAGAGTAGACGGAGATGTGTTTTTCATCGGCGGAGGGCGCCGCGGATAGAAGCGTCAAGGTGGCCAACAGAATGGCGAGAGCCTTCTTTGTCAAAGTCGTCGGCGTCGTGATGGAGGGCACTTCTGCTAAACCCTACCCCGTCCAGTGCCGCTTGCGCCAGGGCCCTTGCTAGTGGAAGGACGGGCATCTCGCGAGCCTGCCCTGAGCGAAGTCGAAGGGTTCAGCCGGGCGGGGGCGCCCGGCTCTCCATTCCACCTTATGCTACTCCAGCGCATAAATCGTGAGCCCACTCAGCAACTTGGGGTAGAAATCGGTGGACTTCTGGGGCAACACTTCGCCGGCAAAGGCGATATCACGAACCTGCTCCATGCGCACCGGATTCATCAGGAACGCTACTTGCGCCTTTCCACTTTGCACCTGCATCAGCGCTTCAGCGGCCTCTCGACAATACGAAACGTCTTCCTGATTGCGGATGGCTTCCTCCGAGATCTTCAGAACGCCTTCCAGCAGGCACTTGTGCAATTGCACGACGTCCAGCGCTTGCTGGCGCAGAGAAAGGTTTCCGAACAAGCGAGTGCCAATAGCCTTCGGGGAGTGCAGCAGAAAGGCGCGCCCGGCCGTGACCGCCAGCAGCGCCGTTCCTGCGTGCCCTGCCTGCCGCAGAATGGCGGTGGCGCGCGCCGCATCGATTCCGGCATCGACCTCTTCCACATTGAAGAATTTCCGGGCCTCCGCTTGAAACTGTGCGGCCGAAAAAGATGGCAGGCCGAACACGAGCCGGTGCGTCGGCAGAATCACCAGGCCCGGGCGATCTTTATCGGAATCAGAATGATCCATGTCAGAATGATCCATGTCGACGAAGGTCATCATGACCGAGTCGTAAGGAGCGGGAAGGCCCGACCCCGTCTCGGCGTCGGCTCGCCGCTGGTTGCGATAAGTCAAGGCAGTCTCATAGCGGTGATGGCCGTCGGCGATGATCAGCTTCCGATCCCGGAACTGTTCCTGCACGGAGGCAATGACCGAGGGGTCGGAGATCTTCCAGACGCGGTGCACCACGTCATACTCGTCGGTGACCTCGATGTCGGGGTCTTTGTTTTTGGCTGCCGCCGCGTTTTTGGCTGCCGCCGCATCGAGCAGGGCATCCACTTTGCCCGCCCCGCTATACAGCATGAAGATTTGACCGAAGTGGGCGCGAGTTGCGCGCAGCAGGTCCAGTCGGTCAGCCTTCGGCTTGGCCAGCGTCTGCTCATGCCGGAACACGACGCCCGCGGAATATTCCTCGATCCGGCCGAGTCCGATGAAGCCCCGCCGCTCGGCGCGCGCCTGACTTCCCGGAACGCTAAATGTCTGGGAATAGCGGTAGATCGAAGGCTCTGGATCCCGCCGCAAAACGCCTGTCTGGCGCCAGTTCTGGAAGTACGCCGCCGCCCGGGTATAGACGTTATCGGCGTCGTCGTCCCCCGGCAGGCGTTTCCCGAGAATAATCCGCACCAGGTTATAAGGACTGGCCTGATAGTAGCTTTCCTGCATAGCGGGGGTAATTTTGTCGTAGGGCTGGGTCATTACCTGCTGGATCGGCACGCGCTCAGGGTCGTAGCGCCAAGCTCGAAATGGGGAAATAATTGCCATAGGGGGGACGCAGAATTGTAGCAGGGACGATCTGGACCCGGCCCAAAGTCCGGCCCCAAGAGCAAAAAGAGAAAAAAGATGCGCAGAGTCGGAAGCCAGCTTGGGAATTCTGCACTCAAGAGTCGCCGTCGTTGACGAAAAGATGACAACACTTTTTCGAGACTGTGCTAGTATCCGGCTTAGAGAGCTTGTTGTGGCCGGCGCCCTGGGATGCGCGGGTCGCCTCCCGTCCAAGGCGCGGATTTAGTGGGGCCTATGTTGTACGGCAAACACTTCTCGGCTCGAATCTCCTTCGCTGTTCTTCTGGTGGTTGCTGTGTGTGGCGCCCTCCCGCTTCTCGCCCAGACTTCAACTGAGGACGTCCACATCCAGCCCCGCGTCGTGCCACCGGCTCCGAAAGCGCCCGACATTGATCCAGCATTCAAAACCCACACCAAGCCCATGAAGGTACAGGTGGACATGGTCCTGGTGCCGGTCACCATCACTGATCCCTTAAACCGGCTCGTAACCGGTCTCGACCGCGAGAACTTCAACCTTTTCGAAGGCAAAGACCAGCAGGAGATCAAGACTTTCTCCAGCGAAGACGCTCCGGTTTCGATCGGAGTGATCTTTGACATGAGCGGCAGCATGAGCAGCAAGATCGAGCGCGCCCGCGAGGCGGTTGTCGAGTTTTTCAAGACCGCCAACCCGCAAGACGAGTTCTTCATGATCGCCTTCGCCGATAAGCCGGAGGAGATTGCCGATTTCACCAGTTCGGTGGATGAGATACAGGGGCGGCTCCTCTACACCGTTCCCAGGGGCCGCACGGCGCTGCTTGACGCCATTTACCTCGGCGTCACCAAAATGCGCCAGGCCAAGTATCCGAAGAAGGCTTTGCTGATCATCTCCGACGGCGGTGACAACCATAGCCGCTATACGGAAGGCGAGATCCGTTCCATGGTCAAAGAGGCCGACATTCTCATCTATGCCATCGGTATCTACGATCATTACTTCCCGACCGAAGAAGAGCGGCTCGGGCCTGCCCTGCTCAGCGATGTCACCGAACTGACGGGTGGCCGGGCTTTTACCATTGATAACCCGAACGACCTGGCGGATGTTTCCACAAAAATCGGCATCGAGTTGCGCAACCAATATGTCATCGGATACCGTCCAAAGAACCCAGTGCGCGATGGCAAATGGCGTAAAATAAAAGTGAAGCTTTTGCCGCCAAAAGGATTGCCGCCGCTCCGGGTCTACGCCAAGACGGGTTACTATGCGCCGACGGAATAACGTTCGTCCACTGCTTCTCTTCCTCCTGACAACCTTATTCATGGCTAACTCTCTGGCGCAAGGGGGAGCCCCGAGCCAGTCGCCTGCGGCCCCGGATTCAAGTTCCCAATCACCTGCGCCTGTGCCAGCTTCCGCGGGGCAGGCCGTCGCTCCGAATGCAGCTCCGAACGTCTCTCCGAATTCTGCCCAGAATCCGGATTCCTCCGACAGCGGCGTCTTCGTTTTCCGCAAGCAGGTCGAAGAAGTCGTGTTGCATGCCACCGTCATCGACGACAAGCAACGCATCGTCACCAGCCTTGATAAGGGCGATTTCAACGTTTACGAGAATGGGAGCCTCCAAACCATTACCTCATTCCGCCACGAAGACATCCCCGTCGCCATGGGCATCGTCGTCGATAACTCTGGTTCCATGCGCGAGAAGCGGCAAAAGGTGAATGCCGCGGCCCTGAATCTGGTGCGGTCTTCAAACCCAAACGACGAGGTGTTCATCGTCAATTTCAACGACGAGTACTACCTTGATCAGGATTTCACTTCCAACATCAATAAGCTGAAAGAGGGGCTGGAAAAAATCGAGACTCGCGGCGGCACTGCGCTCTACGATGCGGTAGTAGCCTCCGCTGACCACTTGAAGAAAGAGGCGAGGCTCGAAAAGAAAGTCATTTTTGTGGTAACGGACGGAGACGACAACGAGAGCGCCGAAACTCTCGAGCAGGCTGTACGGCGTCTGCAGGGTGAGAATGGACCAACCGTTTACGCCATTGGCATCCTGGAGAAGGAAGAGCATCCGAAGCACGCCAAACGCGCGCTGCAAATCATGTCCGAGAGAACTGGCGGCATCGCTTTCTTCCCCAGAACGCTGGACGAAGTCGACGCCATCAGCCGCAGCGTGGCCCACGATATCCGCAGCCAGTACACCATTGGATACAAACCGACGACGCCGAAAAACCAGGGCGGCTATCGTCAAGTGAAAGTGGACGCCCGTTCGCGCAGCTATGGCAAACTCACCGTCCGCACGAAAAGCGGTTACTACGCCGGAACCGAGCCCGCTTCCGGGGCGCAGTAGAGTGATACTGTCAACTGTCATCCTGAGCGAAGCGAAGGACCTATGAATTTGAATGCGCCCCAATGCATAGGTCCTTCGCTGCGCTCAGGATGACAAAATGTGAACCGCAAATTCCTCGACCAATTCCTCGCATTGACGCTTCCCCTTCTGTTCCTTACTCTGGAATGTGCCGTCAATCACTACAAACTCGCGCCTGCGCGTTAGCGACGATATCTCCAAGCTCGTCGGCGAAACGCCGATGCTGCAAATGAAGAAGCTGGCGCCTCCGGGATCGGCCGATATTTTCGCCAAGCTCGAATACCTGAACCCAGGCGGCAGCGTGAAGGACCGCGCCGCCATTGGCTTGATCGAGCGCGCCGAGCGCGAAGGCAAGCTGAAGCCGGGTGGTACCGTCATCGAAGCCACTGCCGGAAACACGGGCATCGGCCTCGCTCTGATCGGCGTGAGTCGCGGCTATAAGGTCCGGCTGTTCATCCCCGAAAGATTTTCGGAGGAAAAGGTCATCATCATGCGGGCCCTCGGCGCCGAGGTGACCCGCACCCCGGAAGCCGAGGGCATGCAAGGCGCCATTGATCGCGCCAAAGACCTGCTGGCAACCGACCCCTCAGCCTTCATGGCCGCGCAGTTCGAGAACCCCGCCAATCCCGACTACCACTACGAAACTACCGCCCGCGAGATCTTTGAGCAGATGGATGGGCGCGTCGACGCCGTCACGGTCGGCTGCGGCACCGCCGGAACTTTCACGGGGCTTGCCCGATTTCTGAAAGAGCGCCTCCCAAACGTACACACCGTTGCCGTAGAAACTGAAGGGTCTGTGCTCGGCGGAGGCAAACCCGGTCCGCACAAAGTGGAAGGGATCGGGTCGAGCTTCATCCCCAAGAATTTTGACAGCTCGGTTTGCAGCGAGATCATGATGGTCACCGACGTTCAAGCCTTCGGGATGGTCAAAGAGCTTGCCGCGCGAGAAGGCGTACTCGGAGGCTCGAGCGCTGGCGCCAACGTCTATGCGGCGGTGCAGGTTGCAAAACGGCTTGGGGCAGGGAAGCGCGTCGTAACGCTGATCCCCGACTCTGCCGAACGCTATCTGTCAAAGAAAATTTTCGAAGGCGGAATATAGAAGGACGCTGTTTGCCGTTCGCGCGAAAAGCGAATAGCGAACAGCGACAAGCGGACCCAGGAGAAATCTTTGATTCCCAAACCATCCGGCTTCGCAACCAAAGCCATCCACGTCGGCCAAGAGCCCGACCCCGCCACCGGGGCCGTCACGGTCCCGATCTATGCGACTTCCACCTACGTGCAGCAAGAAATCGGAAAGCATAAAGGTTACGAATATGCGCGCGTATCGAATCCAACCCGCGACCGGTTGGAGACCAACCTGGCTGCGCTCGAAGGCGGAACGGCATCGCGCGTTTTCGCCAGTGGGATGGCGGCGATCAACGCCATCGCTACGATGCTCAAAGCAGGCGACCACGTCGTCGCCGGCCACAATCTCTATGGCGGGACGCCGCGCCTGTTCAATCAGGTTCTCGCCAACTTTGGTTTGACATTCACGTACGTCGATACATCCGACATCAATAACGTTGAGCGCGCGTTCCAGAAGAACACCCGGCTGGTGTTCCTGGAGACGCCGACCAACCCTCTGATGCAGCTTTGCGATCTCCGCGCCATCAGCGAACTCAGCCACCGGCACGGCGCCGAGGTCGTCGTCGACAACACTTTCATGTCGCCGTATTTCCAGCGTCCGATCGAACTCGGCGCCGACATGGTCGTCCACTCCACCACGAAATTCCTCAACGGACACAGCGACGGGCTGGGAGGTGTTGTGGTCTGCACCAAAGCCGAGCAGGCGGAAAAACTTGCGTTTCTTCAGAAATGCGCCGGAGCCATTCTGTCGCCATTCGAGTGTTGGCTGATCCTGCGCGGCGTCAAGACGCTGGCCGTGCGCATGGAACAGCATGACCGCAGCGGCCGCAAGGTCGCCGACTATCTTTCGAAACACAAGAAGGTGCAGAAGGTTTTCTATCCCGGATTGCCCGATCATCCGCAGCACGAACTGGCCAAACGGCAGATGTCCGGCTTTGGAGCCATGATCGCCTTCGAAACCGGATCGCTCGCGAACGCCAACAAGATGCTGCGTAAGGTGCGCGTCTGTTCCCTGGCTGAGTCCCTTGGCGGAGTCGAAACCCTGATTTCGCATCCCGCGACCATGACGCACGCCGCCGTCGGTGAAGAAGGCCGCCGCAGGATCGGCATCACCGACGGCCTGGTCCGCGTCTCCGTCGGTATCGAGGACGTGGACGACATCCTCGCCGATCTCGACCAGGCGCTGGCCGCGATCTAGCGCGCTCGTGGAGGAACGGGCGCCTCGCCCGTCCAGCCGGGCGGGGACGCCCGGCTCTCCACCCTCACCGCACGGATTCTCCAATCCACTCCAGGTAGGCTGCGCTCCCATCTTCGATGGCAATCTCGACGCACTCCGGAAGCTCGTAGGAATGCAGCTCACTCAAAGCCTCGCGCAGGCGATTGAAAGCGTCTGCCGTCGTCTTGATTATGAGCAGCCACTCCGTTGCCGTCTCGACGTCGCCCTGCCAGCGATATACGGATTCAATCTGGGGTGCGATGTTGACGCAAGCGGCCAGTTGCCGCTCCACCAGCGCGTAGGCGATGCTCCGGGCTTCTTCGAGCGAACCGCAGGTAGTAAGAACGAGCCTTTTGTCGGTCATATAAAATCGGCCATATAAGAATCGAAGGTTCAAGTTTCACTCGAAGCATACGAGGCAGCCGATGGCAACGCAAATCAAGTTTGGCACGTCTGGATGGCGGGCGGTGATGGCCGAAGAGTTCACGTTTGCCAATGTCCACCGGGCCGTGCACGGCATCGCGCGCTACGTGTCGTCGCAGAAGTCGAACGGGGCAAAAGTCAAAGTTATTGTCGGGCGCGATCCACGTTTTCTGGGCGAAAGTTTCTGCGCCATGGCCGCTGACATCTTGTCCTCCTACGGCATCACGCCGCTGGTCATCGCGGAGCCGACGCCCACGCCCGCCATTTCCTATGCCGTGATCCAGTCGAAAGGCGACGGCGCCATCAATTTCACCGCCTCGCACAATCCGTCCGAATACAACGGCATCAAGTTCTCGACGCCCGATGGCGCGCCCGCTCTGCCCGAAGTCACGGAAGCCATCGAGCGCGAGATCGCCGCCTGCTTGACTGATGCGAATCCGCAAACACCCCACACCACAAAAGCCGAGGTGCAAGCTATTGACCCTCGCCGTATGTATCTCTCGCGTTTGCGCGAAATCGTGGATCTCGACGTCATCAAGAAATCCGGCATCAAGATTGCCTTCGATCCTATGTGGGGCGCAGCCCGGGGCTATTCTGACGCGTTCCTGCGCGAGGCCGGCATAACCGTGGCCGCGGTCCACGACAGCCGCGACGTGCTCTTCGGAGGTCACGCCCCCGAACCCGACGATCACCTGCTCGAAGACCTGCGTTACAAGATGCGCGAAATGGGCGCGGCGATTGGCATCGCGACCGATGGAGATGCCGATCGCTTTGGGATTGTCGACGCCGATGGCACGTTCATACAGGCCAATTACATCATCGCTCTGCTCTTTGACTACCTGGTTGAAACCCGCGGCTGGAAAAACGGAGTCGGCAAATCCGTTGCCACCACCAACCTCATCAACGCGCTTGCCGAAAAACACAAAATCAAGCTCTACGAAACCCCGGTTGGCTTCAAATACATTGGCGAACTCATCAAGCAGGACAAGATCCTCATTGGCGGCGAAGAAAGCGCCGGCCTCTCCATCCGCAAACACATCCCGGAGAAAGACGGCGTGCTCGCCGGCCTGCTCTGCTGCGAGATGGTGGCTCGCCGCGGCGCCTCGCTCGGCAAACAACTGGGCGACCTATTTGCCAAAGTTGGTTCCTTCTACCCGCTGCGTGAGAACTTCCGCTTGACGCCGGAAGTAAAACAGAAGTTTACTGAGAAGTTACGCCGCGATCCGAGCGAGTTTCATGGCATCGAAGTTGCCAGTGCGGTGAGGACCGACGGACTCAAACTCGTTCTCGCCGACGGATCGTGGGTTTGCTACCGGCTCTCGGGCACGGAGCCAGTGGTGCGCGTGTATAGCGAAGCGCGCAGCCGGGAAGACCTGGCAAAGTTGAGTGCGGCGGCCAAAGCATGGATCTTCGACTAGGACCACCGTCGCGAGTGCGCATCCTTCCACGACCGGAGGAAGGCCTCCGCGCGGTCATCGATCGGGCTAAGGATCAGGCCAAGGATCAGGCTCCAAGGGCAGAGGCCGTGGCGGTGCGCTGCGTCGAACGCACGCGCCCGGTCTGGTCGTGGCTCGCCCTGGAGTGGCGTCGTTTGGGAACCGCCGCGGCGGTTCTTCTTATCGTTGGATTACTGCTACATGCCATGTTCGGAGCCAATGGCATGGTTATCTATCGCCAGAAGCGCGCCGAGATGCAATCGCTCCAGAGTGAGGTGGAGCGCGTGCAGAAGGAGAACAATCAGTACGTCGACCAGATCCGATCGCTCAAATCCGATCCTGCCGCCATCGAGAAGGAAGCCCGCGAGCAGCTTCACTACACGCGGCGCGGAGAAGTCGTTTACGTCGCTCCCGATCCTCCGCAGAAGCCACCCACCGGCCGCGCCAAGAACGAGCGTTAAGAACGACAGGTAGTTGCTGGTTGAAAGAATTCTTCACAGCCCAGACTCTGCTCCTCCTGTGATAGAGTTCAGAGATCGCATCACGTGTGGGAACCAATCTGAGGAGGATGACATGCGGAAATCTCTCTCGTTGTTACTTGCCGGCGCGCTGATTGTGCTGGTCGCGTCGGTGTCATTTGCCAGCGATGCCCAGACCGTGAACGGCTGGGTTAGCGACTCCAAGTGTGGGGTTAAGGGAGCCAATGCGGGCGCGGAAGCGTGCACGAAGAAGTGCATTGCAGCCGGCGCCAGCCCAGTCGTCGTTACTGATAAAGACCAGACGGTCCTGACGGTGGACAATCCCGAAGCCCTCAAGGAGCACTACGGGCATCATGTTGCCGTGACCGGGCACATCGACGGCGACAAGATCCACGTTGACAGCGTCAAGATGCTCTAGGGCCAACCAGTCCAACAGATTGAAAAAGGGCGGCCCTTGTGGCCGCCCTATATTTTGCCCGATCGCCTGCCGGGCGAGGCGCCCGGCTCTCCACCAGCGTATCTTTATCTGACCACGCCTTCCAGCGGTGAACTGGCAGTCGCATAAAGCTTCCGCGGCATTCGTCCCGCCAAGTAAGCCTGGCGCCCCGCCAGCACTGCATGCTTCATCGCTTCCGCCATCAGCACCGGTTCCTGGGCGCCGGCGATGCCGGTGTTCATCAGCACGGCGTCGTAGCCGAGTTCCATGGCGATGGCTGCGTCGGAAGCTGTGCCCACGCCCGCATCCACAATCAAAGGGACGCCCGTGATCATCTCGCGCAGAATTCGCAGGTTGGCGGTGTTCTGAATACCCAACCCGCTGCCGATGGGCGCGCCTAAAGGCATCACCGCCGAGGCTCCGGCGTCCACCAGCCGTTTCGCGAATACGATGTCGTCCGACGTATAGGCCAGCACCGTGAATCCTTCTTTCGCCAGCACGAGCGTGGCTTCGAGCGTTGCTTGCACATCCGGATAGAGCGTTGCCTGGTCGCCGATCACTTCCAGCTTGATCCAGTCCGAGAGTCCAACCTCGCGCGCCAGCCGAGCGGTGCGGATGGTGTCGTCGGCCGTATAGCAGCCGGCGGTGTTGGGCAGAAGAAAATATTTCTTCGGATCGATGTAGTCGAGCAGCGACTCCTTGCTGCGGTCAAGATTCACCCGGCGCACGGCCACCGTCACCATGTCGGCGCCGCTGGCTTCGAGCGCACGCGCGGTTTCCTGAAAAGACTTGTATTTGCCGGTCCCAACGATCAAGCGGGAACGGAATTGCCTGCCAGCGATAAGGAATGAGTCTGTCATGACCTTATTGTACGGCTGTGGCCAGCTGGGAACCAGATCGTGGAGCGACGGGCGTCTCGCGAGCTGCCCTGAGCGAAGTCGAAGGGTCCGCCGGGCGGGGACGCCCGGCACTCCACCACCTCACCCTCCAGCCGTCTCCGCCTTCTCGTACATCTCATCAATCAACGTCCGGTACCGCTCTTCAATTCCCCGCCGACGCACCTTGAAAGTATGTGTCATCGTTCCATCCGCCACCGACAATTCTTCTGGTACCAGCAGCACCCGTTTCAGTTTCTCGAAGCGCGCCAGGTCCTGGTTCAGTTCTTCGATGATGCCTTCATACAGAGCCTGCACCTTGGCGTTCGCGACGAGTGTTTGTCGCGAAGCAAAGTCAACCTGATTCGCCCGTGCCCAATCTTCCAGAGCAGGGAAGTGCGGCGCGATCAGCACTGCGGGAAACTTCCGCCGGTCACCGAACACCACCGCCGTTCCAATGAGCGGGTTCAGCTTCAGCGAATTCTCGATCGGCTGCGGTGCGATGAACTTCCCGCCGGAAGTCTTGATCAGATCCTTCTTGCGATCGGTAATCGAAAGGTATCCCTGGCGGTCGAGATGTCCGATGTCGCCCGTCTTGAACCAGCCGTCCACAAACGCGTCTCGGGTTTCCTCCGGGCGATTCCAATAGCCCTTGAATATCGAGGGCCCGCGCGCCAGCACCTCGCCGTCGTCGGCAATCTTCACTTCGACGTTTGCCAGCGGCTTGCCGACCGTCCCTAATTTGTGGGCCATGGGCGTGTTCACCGCGATTACCGGAGAGGTCTCCGTCAGCCCGTACCCCTCGTGGATGGGAATGCCGATGTCGGCATACCACTCCGCCAATTCCCGGCCCAGTGGCGCGCCTCCGGAAATGAACTCCTCCGCCTTTCCACCCATCCCCGCGCGCACTCTGGAAAAAACCAGCCGGTCCGCGATTTTCCAGGAGAGCGCCGAAGGCCGGGTTCCGGCCAGAGTTTCGGCGCGGTGAGCGCGCCCCACCGAAAGCGCCCAGCGATAGACGGCGCTTTTCGGAAAGCCCGAAGCTTTGGCGATAACCTGCTGGCGAATCTTCTCGTATACTCGCGGCACACCAACAAAAATGTCGGGTCGCACTTCCGCCAAAGCCTGCGCCAGATGCGCAATGTCAGGACAATACGCCAGCACCACACCGCGGTACAGCAGCGCGAAGTCCACGTGCCGCGCCGTCACATGGGAAAGTGGCAGAAACGATACGCTCACCTCTTCTTTTGTCCCGAAGCCGAATGCCTCCATCGAACACGAGACATTCGACGCCATGTTTCCGTGGGACAGCATCGCTCCCTTCGGAGTTCCCGTCGTGCCTGAGGTGTAAATAATTGTCGCCAGGTCGTCGGGCCCAATCGATCGCGAGCGGGCATCGAATTCCGGATCGAAGTCGATCGGCCCTTGCAGCATCAGTCCCTGCATGTGGACCGCGTGCGCAGTTTCGACCGCGTCCATCACCAGGATCCGCTCCACCGGCGTGTGCCGCTGAATGGTCAGCACCTTTTCCAACTGGTGCTTCGTGGATAGCGCGATGATTCGCGCCCCGGAATCGTTGAGGATGAATGAAGTCTGCTCCGGTGTCTGCGTGGAATAAATCGGAACCGTGACCGCGCCCAGGGCAAGCGCCGCGAAATCAGCGATTGTCCACTCCGGGCGATTTTCACTGAGAATGGCGACGCGATCGCCTTTGCGAACTCCCCAGGATTCAAGCGCGCGCGCGACACCCACGACGCCGCGATAAATCTCCGTGGAAGAGATCGGCACCCAGCCCAAGGCCCCCTTTTGCAGCATCACGCGGTCGCGGCGGCTTTTACAGACCGCCAATAAAATGTCGTTTAGAGTTTGAATGCTCATCCAATCCGATCAGGGCCAGCCATCATTATTAATCATTGTACAAAGTCATTGTACGCAGTCACTGCACAAAGTGCCGCCGAAAGGCCATGGCATTGCTGCTCGTGAAAGCCTTTTGACGCTTTGACCGCGTTCCCAGCCGCAGGATACGCTATAGGAATCTTTCCGGAGGAGCTTCCATGAAACGAAGAGGTCTTTCGACAATGTTGGGGGTCTGGCTGCTCACAGCTGCGATTATCTGCCCGCAGATCCATGCTCAGGGCAGCAAGGCGCAGGGCAACAAGCCCGAGCCTGCACCGATGAAACTAAAAGTCGGCGACATCGCTCCCGACTTCAAACTGCAATACTTCGATGGCAGCGACGAAAAAGACGTTTCCCTGAGCCAGTATCGCGGCAAAAGCAACGTCGTTCTGGCGTTCTACATCTTTGCCTTCACTGGGGGTTGAACCGCGCAAATGAAGGCCTTCCAGCAGAATCTTAAGAAGCTGGAAGCCGCCGACACCCAGGTCCTGGGTGTGAGCATGGACAGCCCCTTCGCCAATAAAGCTTTCGCCGACCAGATCGGCGTCACCTTCCCGCTTCTGAGTGACTGGGGTGGAGACGTCACCCGCCAGTATGGTGTCTATGTCGACAAATACAAAGCCGCGCGCCGCGTCAACTTCCTGATCGGCAAAGACGGGAAAATTCTGGAAGAGCAGATCGACCGGGATGCCATCGATCCCAAGAAGATCGTAGATGCCTGCGAGCGCAAGAAGCTGAGCCGCTGAATCAAGCGTGCAAGCGAGGCGGAGAAGCGCCAGGAGCGGGTCCGCTTGGAATTCAAGATGAGACCTCAAGAAATTCAAGCAGACCCGTCAAGGAAGACTAGTCACCGTGGCCGCCGCATCCAGCCCATGGTTTTGTGAACGTAGAAAGCGTGGACCACATCCTCTGCTCCATCTTCCAGAGATTCAACCTGGAATGGAAAAGCCGCACCCTCTCGATATTTACACCATAAGCAGCTTGACCGGAACGCCAACTCGTTTGACCCTGCTTCACTACACTGTTATGATTTTTCTGCGGGGTGGAGCAGTCTGGTAGCTCGTTGGGCTCATAACCCAAAGGTCGGTGGTTCAAATCCACCCCCCGCAACCATTTACGGATTTGAGGGACTACCGGCGTAGTCCCCAATTCCAAAAATCACTGGATCGCGGCTGTTTGTGGCCTTAAATTCTTCAGGGAAACTTCCTTCGCCCTATCCTTCAGTTGCCTTTTGATCACGGGTGGCAAGACCAGATCTGCTACCCGGCTATTGGCTCGACGCTTGGTCTTCTCAAATGCTGAGCCGTAGGTATTCATAGTCGTCTTAATGTCGGCGTGCCGCATGAGGCGCTGCTGCACCCCGAGCGGCGTGCCGATATCATCAATCAGCGTTCGATAGGTGTGCCGAA
>Ga0181539_1000205_pt1 | contig 70577 bp, 65 predicted proteins | sample PEATcosm2014_Bin_46_FD_119767 | JGI IMG/M metagenome (GOLD analysis project Ga0181539, IMG submission 119767) | Peatland microbial communities from MTU Mesocosm Facility, Houghton, MI, USA - PEATcosm2014_Bin23_60_metaG | ecosystem: Environmental > Terrestrial > Soil > Wetlands > Peat | place...
CTCCGCCTGGTGTTCCAACTGCTCCTGTTGGTGGCGTATGCACCGTCACTAGTACTGGAACATTGTCGAGTTCGAATTTCGTTGTTGGAAACGTTGTGCCAGGCGTCTATTCTGTTTCGGTTACGGGTAGTACTCTTGATGTCGCTACTGCGTCATTTACCGTCACTGGTCCTTTGATTTCACTTTCACCTGGTTCTGGCACGGCAGGAACCATTGTTACGGTTTCCGGTAGTGGCTTCAACACAGCTGACACTTCCCCATGCACGACCGACATTACAAGTACGCCACTACCGGACATCGTCACATCACCGACTTGTACACTGTCCGGTGGTAAGCTTCTCTCCACGACGTTCCAAGTCTTGACGACCACAACCGCGTTTGGACCCCATACCGTCACAGTCAAGGGTAGTACCGGTGACTTCGCCACCGCGGTTTTCGTTGTAGTGCAGTTCGCACCCACAATTACACTAAGCCCCAGTCAAGCGCCACTCACTACGTCGGTTACGGTTTCCGGTAGCGGTTTCAACCCAAATGATGGTACTTGCGCCATTACGAGCAGCCCGGCCAGCATTTCCACTGCCTTTCCGACCTGCATCGTTAGTGCCATTACTGGCACTCTAAATCCAAAACCAATCTTCACGGTCTCCACGGCTAGCACCCTCTCGCCTGGCACCTACGTGGTCACCGTCACAGGCATTACAGGGGATTCTGCTTCAGCCAACTTCGTCGTTAGTAGTTCGAACATTCAAACTACGCCAGTTTCAGGACCCTGGTCTACTATTGTTGGCGTGAGCGGGACATTTACGTCTACGCCTGGATCGACTTGTTATATCTCGGGCAGTCCCGTAACTCAACAATCCTGCACAATGGGGACTTCTAATGCGTTCACTGGTAGTTTCGTTGTCGGTAATGTGGGTCAAGGTCCGTATCAAATTACGGTAACCTCTGGTAGTGCTAGTCTCTCAGTATACTACAGAGTTATCGCGCCGTTCATTCAGCTCTCCGACCCGCTTTCTGTCGGTCAGCCGGGGAAGGGACCCATCGGGACGCATGTGAGTATTGAGGGTTCATACTTCTCACTCAGCGACACGACATGTTCGGTATATGGTCCCACGAATGGGAACCTGATCGTTAATGGGGCCTGCGCTTTCTTTGCTGGAACCGGGATTTTCACTGGCTATGATAATGTTACGGGCAGCTTCGATGTTGGTAATGTGCCTGAGGGTCAGTATGTGATTCAAGTTACTGGAAGTCAAGGTGACTACGCTCAGGCAATCTTCAACGTGACTGCGGGCGCGTTCATTCAACTCTCAGGTGCGAGTGGCGGATTTGCTAGGGTTGGTCAGCCAGCGACTGGTCCGATCGGTACGCACGTCAGCATTGAGGGTTCGCAGTTCCTATCCGACGATGCGTTCAGCGGCTACACATGCTCCATTTCAAGTCCTACTAATGGGGCGATAGTTGTGAGTGGTGCATGTTCCTTCTTCAAAACTACTAACGGGTGGGTTAACGCGACTGGCAGCTTCATTGTTGGTAATGTGCCTGAGGGTCAGTATGTGATTACGGTTTATGGTAGTGCTGGCGATTCCGCGCAGGCCATCTTCAGTGTAACTGGTGGTGCGGTCATTCAACTTTCAGGTGTCAGTGGCGGATTTGTTAGCGTCGGTCATGTGGCTAGTGGTCCGGTCGGTACGCACGTCAACATTGAGGGTTCACAGTTCCTATCTAACGATGCGTTCAGCGGCTACACATGCTCCATTTCAAGTCCTACTAGTGGTACAATAATTGTTAATGGTGCATGTTCCTTCTTCACAACTAGCAGTGGACTCGTTAACGCGACGGGTAGTTTCGTTGTTGGTAATGTGCCTGAGGGTCAATATGTGATTGAGGTTTATGGTAGTGCTGGTGATTCCGCGCAGGCGCTTTTCAATGTGACCGCGGGGGCGTTCATTCAACTCTCGGGTGTCAGTGGCGGATTTGTTAGCGTCGGTCATGTGGCTAGTGGTCCGGTCGGTACGCACGTCAACATTGAGGGTTCACAGTTCTTAGCCGACGATGCGTTCAGCGGCTATACATGCTCCATTTCAAGTCCTACTAGTGGTACAATAATTAGTAACGGGGCATGTTCCTTCTTCAAAACTACTAAAGGATGGGTTAACGCGACTGGCAGCTTCATTGTTGGTAATGTGCCTGAGGGTCAGTATGTGATTACGGTTTATGGTAGTGCTGGCGATTCCGCGCAGGCCATCTTCAGTGTGACCGCTGGCGCGTTTATTCAACTCTCAGGTGTCAGTGGCGGATTTGCTAGCGTCGGCCACGTGGCTAGTGGTCCGATCGGTACGCACGTCAACATTGAGGGTTCACAGTTCTTAGCCGACGATGCGTTCACCGGCTATACATGCTCCATTTCAAGTCCTACTAGTGGTACAATAATTAATAATGGTGCATGTTCCTTCTCCACAACTACTAGCGGGATCGTTAACGCGACCGGTAGTTTCGTTGTTGGTAATGTGCCTGAGGGTCAGTATGTGATTGAGGTTTATGGTAGTGCTGGTGATTCCGCGCAGGCGCTTTTCAATGTGACCGCGGGGGCGTTCATTCAACTCTCAGTCTCAGGTGTCAGTGGCGGATTTGTTAAGGTCGGCCAGGTGGCTAGTGGTCCGATCGGTACGCACGTCAGCATTGAGGGTTCACAGTTCTTAGCTAACGATGCGTTCAACGGCTACACATGCTCCATTTCAAGTCCTACTAATGGGGTAATAGTTGTGAGTGGTGCATGTTCCTTCTTCAAAACTACTAACGGGTGGGTTAACGCGACGGGCAGCTTTACCGTGGGCAACGTTCTCCCCGGTCAATATGTGATTGAGGTTTATGGTAGTGCTGGTGATTCCGCGCAGGCAATGTTCGCTGTGACGGTGGGCCCAACACTCACATTGAGCCCGGGGAGCGGCCGGATCGGTACTGATGTTATAGTCAACGGGACAGGGTTCCTGCCGACCGACGGTACCTGCACGATTTACGGTCCAAGTTCAAGCATTGTGACTGCGGCGGCTTGCAGTATGCGCCTGGGAACCGGTAATCCGAGTGGTAGTTTCACTGTGGGGAATGTTGCGCCGGGGCAGTATGTGATTCAAGTTACTGGAAATCAAGGTGACTACGCTCAGTTCGTCTTCAAAGTAACCATAGGCCCAACCATTTCGCTGAGTCCTGCGAGTGGGCGCATAGGGATTCATGTTCTAATGAATGGCACCGGCTTTCTGCCGACGGATAATACTTGCACGATTTCAAGTTCAACTTCAGGCTTCATTACCGTCGGTGCCTGCAGTTTGGTTTTCGGTAGTGGGGCGCCTGGTGGTAGTTTCACGGTAGGGAACGTTCTCCCCGGTCAGTATGTGGTCCAGGTTACTGGAAGTCCTGGTTCAGACTTCGCGCAGATGGTGTTGAACGTTACCGTCGGCGCCACATTTAGCCTGACCCCGACAACTTCTCCTCCAGGGCACGGTGTCACTTTCAGTGGCACTGGTTTTCTACCAACCGACACCACGTGCACCATCACCAGTCCCACTGCAAATGTGGTTGAGTCTGGCAGTGCAGCTTGTGTGACGCGGGCCGGGACCGGAGCCGTAAGTGGTAGTTTCATTACTGGTAACGTTCTGCCGGGTCAATACATTGTACAGATAACTGGAAACGGAGGTGACTTTGCTCAGGAAGCACTGAATGTCACCGGCGGGCCGATTCTTGGGCTGAGCCCAGGAACTGGTGCGATTGGAGCCTCCATATTCGTCAACGGCACGGGCTTTCTCACAACCGATCAATCCTGCTCGATAAGTAGCACAAGCTCACCCAACCCAATTCTCTCGGGCTCCTCGGCCTGCGTAGTCACCGTTGGAACCGGAAAAATGAGGGGTAGCATCACAATTGGAAGCGCTCCGGCCGGCGAATATGTAATCGAGCTTACCGGTTGCGCCGGAAACAACGGCTGCTCCCCCAGCGTCGGCGACTTTGCACAGTCAATATTGACCGTTGTGTCAGGGCCAGCTTCGCTGACTCTATCTCCATCAAGCTCAGTGGAGGAGTCTACGGTCACTTTCATTGGTACCGGTCTGTCGGCTTCAGATACAGGTTGCACGCTTGTGGCGTACAATACGGAAACGTCTCCTCCAGCGGTCGACAATAACCTGATCACCTCCCCAACCTGCTCAATCACGACGTCGGGGGTAGCGCAGGGAAGTTTCGTAGTCAGTCCATACGCGACTGCGGATACTCCTTGGAGCCTCATTGTGAAGGGTACACCAGTATTGGATCAAACTCCGTTCGCTGCGTTCACCGTAACCCCCGACGTCATCGTCACTCCTACATCCGGCACGGTTAACACCGTCTTCACGTTCACCGGCTCAGGGTTCAGCTCTCAGGCGACAACTTGCACCGCAACCGTCATCCCATCATTCACGACGACAACGACGACAACTGCTCCGGGATGCGCTATGTCAGCGAATATCGGACAAGTCTCGGGATCCGTGGTGGTCCCAGCAGGCGCTCAGCAGGGCACCTACGGAATATCCGTGACGGATAATACTGGGAAGACTGCCGAAGGCACGTTCACGGTCGGCACTCCGTCGGCGTTGGTAGTGTTGAACCCCGCTAGTGTGGGGCAGGGTCAACCGGTTGGTGTTGCTGGGACCGGTTTCAACCCGAGTGACACATACTGCACTATAAGCTCAAGCAGTGGGACCGCGCTTTTCGCGTCTACGCCCACATGCCTAATTTCAAGCGGTTATGTCTCCGGCTCATTTACCGTGTCTAACACGGCGGTAGGTGGTTACTACTTGATCTCGGCCACTGCCTGTTCCGTGGCGCCATCAGCAAACGTCTGCCCTGCGGGAGATGCCCTTGACTTCGCTTCTAACTTCCTCAGCGTCACTCTCACCACAACCGTGACAACCTATAGCACGACAACAACTTCATCCACAAGTACAACCTCCCTCTCCACAACCACAACTAGCGTGGCCACTAGCTTCAGCTACGTAAGCACCACGTACAGTACGACGGGCATATTCTTCACCAGCTACACCCAATTCTTGGTCACCACGGTTTCCGGTTTGACTACCACAACCTACAGTCAAACGAGCGTCACCACCCAAACACAAACCACCGTAACATTCTCCACAACCACCTCATTCACAACAGTCCCATGCGGCCCGCTACCCTGCGGCTTGACAATTCAACCCGCCTCGATGAACCCGGCTCCAGGCATTGATAGCGTCGGGTTGCTGGCGGCATTGCTGTTGCTGTTACCTGCGTTACTTAGGAGGTTGTTCACTTGAAGTCGAGAGCACGTAACTTAACGATGGCCTTAGTGCTGGTGGTTGGAGTTCTAGCCGCCCTTATGGCCACGAATTCCACCTCGAACCTAGCTGTGGCTACTTGCGGTATTAGCGGGTGCGTCTCTACCGCACCTCTAAGCTCGTCGACAAGCTACAGTTATTATGGCACCAGCGTCGCAAGCGTAACCTCCACAAGCACTACGATCTCCACCTCCGTCTCCAGTTCAACCACCTCAACAACAGCCACATCCACAAGCACCTTCTTCAGTTACACGAGCACCATCTCCACAACCCTAACAACCACCAGCTACTCAACCATCTACACGTCTACTCAAAGTACCAGTAACACATACAGCTCTACCATCCAATCCACGACAACCAGCACCGCCACCTTCACGGCCATCGCGACCTCGCAAGGAACCAGCATCAGCTGCCCCGTCAACTACGTAACCAACGGCAACCGCCTCGAATCCTACGCCCAATTCCTCCGCAACTTCCGCGACAACCAGATCCAGAACACAACCGCCGGCCGCACCTTCCTAACCACTTTCAACGCCTGGTACTACAGCTGGGCACCAGCAGTCGCCTACTCAGCCGCAACCAGCCCCTACGCTTACACGGCCGTCCAAGCCACAGTCATCCCACTACTAGGCATACTATACACATCCTACTACTCCTACACCCTAGTAGCGCCGCTAAGCGCTGAAGCCGCCGCCATAACCGCCGGCTTAGTCGCCGCCTCCCTAATCGGCGTCGTCTACTTCGCACCAATCGCCTACGTGGCCTCACGAATAATCAGGCGCCACAGCCGCATCACCATCACACGGTGGACGCTCGGGCCCTCAGCCGCTTGGTTCGCGGCCAGCATCATAATGGCTTTCACCGCTTACGCTACAGGTTCCCTCAGCCTACTCGCATTCGCCACATCAAGCCTAGTCCTCTCAACGCTCAGCCTCGCAACCCTAACCAGCACCCGCCTAATGATGTACGTTCAACTACCCTCCGTAAACCCCGCCAACATGGCCCTACTACTCCGGCGGTTCGCGAAAACATTCCCATAAAACCCGCACCCAACCCCTCGGCGGCCGTCACGGGGGCGGCTGCTCCTGATCTCTCGGCCCAGTGTTGTTCCAGTGAATCCTTCCGTTCAAACTCGATTCTTAGGTGCAAGTCATTCTTCCCTAGCGGTTTTGGGTAATGAGTTGTGGTTCCGGTTCAACGGTAGGGTTTAATGTCCGAACCGTTTAATGTCACCAAGGTGATGTTGATGACATTAGTGATCAGAGGGATGGATGAGAAGACTAAACGGTCGATTCGTGCGGAAGCCGTCAAACGGGGCCTGAAGCTCGCGCAAGCTGTGAAGGAAGCCTTCCAACTCTGGCAAACTTACAACCCAGATGAGTCAGCAGTCTCAGAAATGGAGGCAAACAACGCCGCCTACAATGCGCTTCGAGAGGAACTCGACAAGTACGCTGGTAAGGCTGTCCTGATCGCTAATGGAAGACTCTTGGGAACTTATGATAACCCCCATTCCGCAGCTCTCGATCTCAAGTTGAAGGCGCCTGAAGCACATCAGGCCATCATTACCATAATCAACAAGGACAAGAGGGAGGAACTCGAATGGTTAGGCGGGTCTTTGAATCTCTAATCTGCTGGCCACATATCGATCATGTTCAACCAACCATACCGGTAACACTGAGCACCCTCGACGAGCGCCGAGTGATCCATGATGAGAAGCTGCCGGTGGACACCGGATTCGCAGGCACAATGCTCCTGACCCGCGACACCTTCAGCCATTTCGAGAAAGCGGAGCTTCCGGAGTCTGAATCGCACGTATACCGAACACTAATCGGGCCGCTCCCTATGCGAACCGCACGCGCGATTCTCACACTGCCATTTCACGATAAAGTGGAAATTCTTGTAGATACACCACGATACGGTGTCGGAAAGTCTCTCGTGGGCCTGAGGGCTTTAACCAAAACTCTGCTGCTTCTTCACGGACACAACTCAGAGACATGTCTGCTAAAAGAGAAAAGTCACTAGAGTCACAGGGCACAGATAATTTCGCAGCGGAAGGGTTAGAGACATAGTGAGGAAAGCGGTAAGTGATAAACTGAGAGAAGCGGAACCAATCGCTGTTCGCGACACGTCCCGTTCCCACGCCGAGAAACTTATCGACGGTTACTTGACCAAGCACCCCGGCCCACACTTTCTTCGAAGATAGCGGAAGCACTCGACCTAGATTTCCGCACAACCCTAGAAGCCATCAAACGCATGATCGATTCCGGCAAGATTCACAAGACCAGGGGGCGAGGACACTTGACAGCCTTCACCGGTGAAGGGGATGTAATCGTTTGATGATTTTCTTCATCAAACGCGTGAAGACAAGTTCTTTCGTGAATCGAGCCTCGGCTAACGTCGCCTAACGCAGTTCACGGAGAGCTTCTGCTGGTGTTAAGACTCGCACCCCTCGGCGCAAGAGTCCTCTGGAGTTGAAATGTCTCCTGTTATAGGTGATAATCGTCGACGGTGACCTCGCAAGTGCTAGTGCTGCGAACGGGGCATCACTTTCATCGCGGATGAGCTGTAACGCTTCATGGAACTCGTCCCGATAGGACGAGACTGGCACAAGATTAACGTTCTCTAAGACTCGATTCAGAGCCTCATCAAGAAGCGGTTGTGTAATGTTTGCTTTGTGACATATCTCTTGCGCGTGAGCTCTCACCTCTTCAACTACAGCGGCTGGAGCCAAAACCTCATAGTTCCAATGATGAAGTAGAATCGTAAGGCCGATTCTCGTAACCCCTTCCGACCTTACCAGAGAAGAGATCAGAACATTTGTGTCGAGAATTAAAGTGCGTATGGCCTTAGCCTCTTCCACGCCAAGGTTTTGATCTCACGGGAGAGCTTCTCCGCGTCTTTCTTGGCCAGCTTGGACGACGAGGCCAAAACCTCCAAGACGGCGAAGTCCCTGAGGATTCTACTCATCTTCTCCCGAGAAATACCATTTCGCTCCGCAATCTGAAAGATCTCCGCTGGAATTTCCACGGGAATCGTTTCTGTAACCAAGGTGCTACATGACACTCATGTTTTGTGTCCTTGAAAAAGATTCTCTGCACAGACGCTGTCTAAGACGAACCTCTTAGGGATCGCCCTCTCGACCAGAACCTGCTCAACTCCCGCGAAATCTCACCCGCTTTCCGGTCGGTTACTGCAAACGTGCCGGCGAAGTCGGAAGGCCTAAGGCTTCTCGCCTTTATGGCTGAATCTAACACCTCATCCATCGAAACAGGACGATGAAGGCGTATTCTAAGCTCCCCGGCCATTTCCTTCAGTCTCTCGTGTGACACCCTGCTCACTTTAATCGTTGCCATAGTAACCAAGTCGCTTAGTAACCACATAAACGTGCACATGCGGTTAGGAATCTAAAATAGCTGCAAGGATCCAGGCTGTGCGGAAAACTCAGCTATCCCCAGGATGGTTCGCAACATAAAACGCATTCTTAATGAGGGCTAAAGGTTCGCAAGGCTAGGAGCGAACATGTACGACAACGACCCCTGAGGCCTTCGAAAACACAAAAACACACAGCACAGTAACCTGTTTGGCCCAGAAAACTACGCCCCCCACCTGTGGGACGCTCACGCGTAAACAATACAAACACGTTGAACTATCGGTTTCGCGGCTGTTGAACTGTGCTCGAGGTACCTGGAGATTTACTGGAGGGTGGAGGCCAGATTGTTCGGACCACCATAGCCCTAGCCGCGCTAACTGGGAAGCCCGTAAAGCTCACCAAGATTCGTGACAAGCGTCCGAACCCAGGCCTGCAAGCACAGCATGTTGTGGCGGTGAAAGCGGTCGCCGCCATATGCGACGCCGAAACCGCCGGCCTAATTCAAGGTTCACAGGAACTGGCATTCACCCCACACGGCCGTGCCGCTGGGCGGTGGAGTTTTGACGTGGGCACGGCGGGCAGCATACCTCTGATTCTGCAAGCTCTGATGCCCGCAGCCGTCTACGCACCCACAAAGGTTGCGGTCGAGTTGACCGGAGGGACGGATGTGCTGTGGAGCCCTACGATTGATTACGTCCGTTTGATCGAACTTCCACTACTGCAACTGATGGGTTACCGGGTAACTATCCAAGTGCATCGGCGGGGCCACTACCCGAAAGGTGGAGGCCATGTATCCATCTCTGTAGATCCGCCTCGAGTTCTGAAAGCGGTCAACTTGCTGGAGAGGGGGCAGTTGCTGGGAATCGAAGGGACTAGCCACTCCGTCAGGCTTCCAAGCCACGTAGCCCAAAGGCAAGCGAGTGCAGCGAAGGAAAAACTCAACGCGGAGGGGTTCACTCAGGTGAAGATCGCCACCGAAACCTATCACCCTAATCAAGACCCACATTTTGCACCTGGAAGTGGCATCACGCTATTGGCGAAGTTCACTAGCGGATCGATACTTGGCTCCGACAGCTTAGGCGAAAGGGGTAAGCCCGCGGAAACCGTGGGAGCTGAGGCGGCAACCAAGTTAGTCGCAGAATTGGCTTCGAAGGCACCTGTGGACCGGCATATGGGCGACATCCTAATCCCCTACATGGCCGTCGCCGAGGGTAAATCGATGATTCAGGTTTCAGAAATCACAATGCACACTCTTACCAACATTAAGGTAGCTGAGATGTTGATGGGAGTCAGGTTCGAGGTTGAAGGAGAATTGCATCGTCCTGGGAGAATAACAGTGAACGGCGTCGCTCTGAAAACCTAGAGCAAAGTTCAAGCAGCAATAAAATACTGGCCTTCAAAACCCCTCAGCAGGGAACCGCGAGATGCTTGTAACCGCAGTAAAAGTCGTTGTCGTAATTGCCCCTGGCTTTCTGTTCGCCTACCTCTACGGTTTCAATGAGCACGGATTCATTCCGTCCGCAGAACATCTCCAGTTGAGGTTCTTGCATCACTCCGGCAACTACCACATCATAATGTTCGCCGTTTCTCAGCGCTACCCCTAGTGGTTCTTGTGTTCGAACCGAATTTGCTCGCAGTGCGCCTGTGTTTCTCGTTGTGAATCTTCGTACCCTTGGGGGAAGACGTATCCTGGTACCATTTCGCTGGAACTTGGCCAACGCCAGAAGACTGGACCTCTTGGGGTGGAGGATATCATGTTAGAGGACGTTGGGTTCCAAGATGATATCTAGTAAACTCAATTCTCGTATTCCTATTTTTCGCCCTAGCCATGGCTTTCGCGCTTTCAAAATAGTTCACTTCTGACCTGCATTCTCCGTGACGGTTTAGCTTCAACTAGATCCGCATGGATTTATGTCGGTGCGAGTTTCCCGAAAACGTATGGCAGCACGCCGCCGTCCCGATAATATTCCACTTCGACTTGATTGTCCAGCCTGACTGTGACCTCAAAGCTTGTTTGCTTAGTTTTTCCTTTGGCGTTCACCGTCAAGCGTGTTTTCGGTTCGTTGATTCCACTGACGCCCTTCACCTCGTAAGTTTCGTCGCCTTCAAGGCTTAGGGTTTTCCAGGTTTCGCCCTGTTTGAATTCGAGTGGTAAGACGCCCATTGCGACGAGGTTGCTGCGGTGGATTCTTTCGAAGCTCTTCGCAATAACCGCTTTCACCCCCAACAGTTTCACGGCTTTCGCCGCCCAATCCCTTGAACTACCCACCCCATACTGTTCCCCCGCCAGAATTAGGAGCGGCGTCCGTTCGGCGATATAACGCATAGCGGCGTCGTAAATCGTCATCACTTCTCCCGAAGGCTGGTGCTCGGTCCAACCACCTTCCTTTCCCTTGGCGAGTATGTTCCTTAATCGTATGTTCGCGAACCCGCCGCGAACCATAACTTCGTGGTTTCCCCGTCTACTACCATAAGTGCTGAACAGATTTTTCGGAACACCATGCTGTTGTAGGTAGAGGCCTGCAGGGCTATCGGCGGGGATTGTCCCTGCGGGGGATATGTGATCGGTTGTGACTTTATCTTCGAAAATTGCAAGCACGCGGGCCTTGGAAAGGACGGCTACAGTATCATTTTGGTTCGCAAACCATGGTGGTTCGCGGATGTAGGTTGATTTCTCATCCCATGCATACGCGTCGCCTGTGGGTGACCGAAGTGCTTTCCACCTTTCGTCGCCTTCAAGGGCTGCCCCGTAAGTCTCCTTATAGAATCCGGGTGAGAGTGAGTTGGAGATTGTTTCTCGGATCTCTTTCATTGTAGGCCAAATATCCTTCAAGAATACTTTCCTTCCATCTTTAGCTGTGCCTATGGGCTCCTTATAGAAATCAAAGTCAATTCGGCCAACTAAAGAGTAAGCGACAACCAGAGGGGGTGACATCAGGAAAGATGCGTGGGCGAGGGGGTGGATACGCCCGTCAAAATTTCTGTTCCCACTCAATACCGCAACCGCGTATAAGTTCCGGTCTCGAATCTGTTTCTCGATTTCAGGACTCAGCGGACCGCTGTTACCGATGCACGTAGTACACCCGTAGCCTACAATGTTGAAGCCGAGAGCCTCAAGATCCCGGAGCAACCCAGCTTTCGATAAGTAATCATTCACAACCTTCGAGCCAGGCGCGAGGCTTCTCTTGACGTAATCCTTCGGCCTAAGCCCCAGTTCAACCGCCTTCCTTGCAAGCAGCCCAGCACCTACCATGACCGTCGGGTTGGAAGTGTTGGTGCAACTCGTTATCGCGGCGATAACAATTGAGCCGTCGCTCAGTTGACCCGGGTTCGATGTTCCGTCTCCTTTAGGCGTGTTGTGGAGCAGAGTAAGCTGGTATCCGTCATCAGCAATTTTGCTGGCGCTAGGCGGTGCAGGGCCGGTCCTCTTGTACTGTTCGATAGTGTTCGCGATGACGGTTGGAGCAGATTTGAGAGGCACCCTTTCATCAGGGTTTCGTGGGCCTGCTATTGATGGTTCGATCTTGCTTAGATCAATTGTGAGGACCGTTGAATAGTTGGGGTGCGGGCTGGTCCGCTCAAGAAAAAGTCTCTGAACCTTACAGTATTCGCTCACAAACTTCGTGTGGCCGTTCTCTCTTCCTGTCCCGGTGAGGTAGGCGATTGTTTGTTCGTCCACTGGTGAGAATCCGACTGTTGCACCGTACTCTGGCGACATATTTCCTAACGTCGCCCGGTCGGGGACGCTCAACTCGCGGTATGCGTCACCGAAGTATTCAACGAATGCTCCTATGGGGTCTTCTTTGCGAAGAGCCTCAGTTACCGTCAGAACCAGATCAGTTGGTGTTGCTCCCTCCTGAAGTTGGCCCGTAAGTTTGACGCCGATAACTTTCGGTATCGGCATATAGTATGGCTCACCGAGCATGACTGCTTCGGCTTCTATTCCACCAACGCCCCAGCCTAACACCCCCAGCCCGTTGACCATCGTCGTGTGCGAATCAGTGCCAACAAGGGTGTCGGGGAAAGCAGTCAGGACGCCGCCAGTTTCATGGAGGGAAACAACTTTCGCTAAGTACTCGAGGTTGACTTGATGACAGATTCCTTTCCCTGGTGGGAAAATTCGCATACCACTAAACGATGATTGCGCCCACTTGAGAAGCGAATACCGCTCAGAATTTCTTTCATATTCCTTCTCCAGGTTCAACAGAAGCGCGTCAGGTATGCTCCAACTATCAACCTGAACCGAATGATCGATGATCAGGTCGACTGGAACTTTCGAATTGACCGTTCTCGGATCCAGCGTTCTTCTTGCGAACGCACTTCGCATCGCTGCCAGATCTACAATAAGTGGGACGCCAGTGTAGTCCTGCAGCAGAACACGGTAAGGCATGAACGGTAGCTCTTCACCAATACTCTTCGGCCACTCAGAGAGCCTATATACCGCATCTTTGGCGCCTGGAATTTTCCCAGATGATCGAAGCGTGTTCTCAAGAAGAACTCTGATCGAATAGGGGAGTCTTTCCAAGTCACACCCGATTTCGTGGAGCTTGCTGAGACCGAAATACTCAGCCTTACCCTCATGAGTATCAATTATACCTCTCACAAAATCGAAGCTGTCGTTCACAGCGAATCGCAGACAGCATCAACGAAGGCCGATATTTCTAGTTTCGTTTGAAGTCTACAGTCAACTCGCTTCGAGCGCAATCATACTCGCCAAACGGTCCAACAGTCATCTGACTGAGAACCGTTTATTCTAGAAGCTAGTTCAACTCTACTTAGTGCACGTCTTCAGATGTTCTTCCAAGCAAATTTCGCACATAGTGTTTCCGCATTTGGAGCAGGTCTTGAGTGGTGTTTCTAACGCACGGCCGCAGAATCCGCAGTAGGTGCCAGCTAACAACTCTGGGGTCAGCCCAATGGTTAGGATGCGGGTTCCTAAAGGATGTATAAGGTGGTTGTAATTCGCTAACGTTCGGGCAAGTCAAAGGGAGCCGGGGGCTGACACTGTTGTTGATTGCTCTTGGGTTACATAAGAGTGAAGGTTGTTATTGCTAACCCCGCCGAGAAGATGAAGAAGTTTGATGTTGATTGCTTGGTTGACACCGGCACAATCTATATGATGATACCAAGAGGCTTGCTTGAAAAGGTCGGAGTTAGGACGACAGGTTCGAGACGCTTCAGGCTGGCAAATGGGAAGGTGGAAGGGTATCCTGTTGGTGAAGCGTACGTAGAAGTTGGGAAAGTCGGAGCGACGTCACTGCTCGTATTTGGACCCGAGGGCGCACAACCATTACTTGGGGTTACGACTTTAGAGCTGTTAGGTTTCCAAGTTGATCCTGTTGCGGGTCAACTGAAGCCACTGGAACTGTACCTTCTCTGAGGCGTGTACACTCCATAGCTAGTCTCTCGTTACCTCTCTGAATCCAATCGCCGATCGGTGCCTCATAATCCAGACAACGCTGAGGAGGGGGACGTGTGGTTGAGATCTCACTCGGGGTCTTTTGAATAATTCTCTCATGGCTTCTTTTTGCGGCTTACCCAGACGATTGAATCATCGATCGTATTGCGGATTTCGAGGATTCGGTGAAAAGGAATGACGGATTCATCCATGCCATTCACTTCCTGAACGGTGAAGTATGATTTACCCAGATTCTTAATGCTAGACGCACGGACGATTTTCACGTCATCCGGTGCCCCTCTGTGCCTGTACGTTATCACATAATTCTCGGGGTTTTCGTTGCTGTCCCAACGAAGCCGGTTGAGAACATTCTTGAGGGGATGAACCACGGATTTTTCATCTGTTGTGTCTGTGACTAGGTTTTGGAGTACTAAGCCCTTATTAGTGCGCCTGCGACGGGTTTGATTAATTGGTGTTTCAATTGAGCGAATACTATTTGCCTGGCGCGACAACTGTGGGCGTGGTCTGTAAGGACGGCGTAATTCTTGCCGCGGAACGTCGGGTCACGTATGGTTATTTCGTTATGAGCAAGCATGGGAAGAAAGTCTTCAAGATCGCGGAAAAAATAGGTGCCGCCTGCGCCGGCATAGTAGCCGACATGCAAATCCTCACACGGGAAGTAGGGGCCTACCTGAACTTATATTCATACGAACGGGAGCAAAGTGTTAGCGTCAGGACAGCTGCCAAGCTAATGGGCAGCATGCTTTTCGAACGCCGCTACTTCCCATACATCGCTCAAACTATCGTGGGTGGAATGGACGAGGCCGGGCCGAAGCTATTCGTCTTGGACCCGTTAGGCTCGGTGATCGAGGATAAGTTCACCGCGGTAGGCTCAGGTGCGGAGATTGCGATGGGTCTCCTCGAAACCGACTACAAGGATGGGATGGCGGTCGAGGACGCGAAGGGGCTTGTTCGGAAAGCGGTTAAGGCCGCTTCAGCAAGGGATATCGGTAGCGGGGAAGGTATCGACATGCTCATCATAACTAACAGCGGCATACGCGAAGAACACGAAGCCGTTCTAAAGTAACTCACTCCATTCCGTTTTAATTGCGGAAGGCGTTAGCGATCGGGGAGCGCCTATGCTGTCAAAGAGCGATATGCATCAAATTCAAGCAGAACTATTATCCTATGATAAGGCAAGGGAAGAGCTTCAGGCTCTAACGAGAGGTACAACAAGGCTGTGCAGCTGGGCGATTATTCAGGTTCATCGTGGTAACCTATCGCAAGCGAGTAAGACCTTAAACGAAGCCAAGCATTCGCTCGACGAGCTTCAATCCTTGCTTTCGGCACATTCTGAGCTGCCTCAATTTGGGCAGGTGCTTGTTGCGTTCCAAGAGTACGCTGAAGCTAAGCTACTCTTTCAACTGAAAAAGAGCGGAGAGGTTGCCTCCTTGAAGGAGGTTGGGACAGGCAGCACAGCCTATCTGCTTGGGATGCTTGATTTCGTGGGAGAGATGCGAAGATTGATTCTTGACTCGCTGCGGCGTGGAAACGCAGACGAGGCGCAAAAACTGCTTTCAACTATGGAGGGTCTTTATGAGGATCTCATGTCGTTGGATAGGACCTCAATTCTCCCAAACTACCGTCATAAGCTGGACGCGGCTCGTAGAATCCTTGAAACGACCCGGGGCGACGTCGCTACTGATCTTCGCCGGGTTTCGTTGGAGAGAGCATTAAGAAGCGTGGAGCGCAAGCTCGGGTCCAACCTTAAGGAATCGAAAAGCGGACGACATGCGAATTAGGATTCCAACTGATATTTCGCCGCAAGGAGCCGTAATCATGCAACAGAGGCTCGCCCCACTCATCTCTGAAACAAGTGAATTGCCGACGAAGATAACCGCTCTAGTTGGTTGCGATGCCAGCTACCTGAGTGGGACAACACTGGCTGCGGCCGTCTTGACAGATTATGAGAATCTGCGGGCACTGAAAGTCAGGACCGTTAAGGAGCCTACTAGGTTTTCATATATTCCGGGTCTTCTTGCATTCAGAGAGGCGCCTGCAGTTTTACGAGCCATCCGCGCCCTGAGAGCTGCTTCCTACATTTGCATGGTTGATGCTCACGGGCTCGCTCACCCACGGAGATTCGGCCTTGCCTGCTTCGTTGGCTTAGCTTTGGACCGCCCTACCATTGGTGTTGCGAAGAGTCTCCTTTACGGTTCGGTGAAAGGGAATCATGTATTGGACGAGCATGGTTACCCGATAGCTGAGAGCATGGTTCTTCCAGGGAGTGGGAAAACCATCTATGTTAGTGTGGGGCACAAGGTATCCTTGAGGGATGCGGTTAGGATTGTCAAGTACTGCCTCACCACAGGCGGTCCCGTCCCAATCAAGCTAGCTCACGAAGAGGTAACGAAAGAAAAATGGCGAATCAAGGGATCAAATCCAGTCTCCTCATAACCCTTTACAAGCTCATAGAGGTAGGCGCTTACCCAGATGAAGTAATCTTCACCACGACTGAACTTGCGAGACTTTTAGGAGCATCTCAGCAAACAGCGTCCCGTCACCTAATTGAACTGGAGAAAATGGGACTTGTTCACAGAGTAAAGTTAGGTCGTCGTGAGTCCATAAAGATCACTTCGGGCGGCGTGAAACATCTCGATGATATGTTTCTGACGCTCAGACGGGCATTTGAGATGAAGAAGACTGAATTAATCTTCGAGGGCACCCTGTTCTCGGGCCTAGGCGAAGGCGCCTACTACATAAATCAAGAAGGGTATAGAAAGCAGTTTGTTGCAAAGCTCGGCTTCGAACCCTACCCTGGCACCTTGAACCTTAGAGTACGGAAAGAGGATCAAGAAGAGGTGCGTCTGCTTGAAGCTTCACCTTTCATACTTATCGAGGGATTTACTAACGGCAATAGAAGTTTCGGTCCTGCTAAATGCTTTCAGGGTAAGGCCGCGGACAAAATCAACTGTGCTCTGATCTCTCCAGTCCGTACTCACTACGAAGGCGATGTCGTCGAGATCATATCGAGTGAATATTTGAGAAAAGCACTTCGAATCAAGGACGGTGACACAGTGAAGATGAGAGCGTTTAGTTCAATTCCTCAGAAAGCTTCTGCTTCAGCAAACTAGAACTAGCATACTTCTCATGGTCAAACTTCGACAACCTAACCACCTTAATCTCTAAGCGGTGGCGCTGAATGATTTCAACGACTGTTTTTTCTAGGTTCTCTTGGTCGTAGCCGAAGGTGACGATATCCGGTTTAACTTCCGCTAAGACTTGTTCAAAGCCGAAGCCGACATCTTCGTACCCCAAGATGGCTATATCAACCGGTTTCAGGCCTTCGACAAGGGCGCGTCGATCTTCCTCCGGGACGACCGGTCTTCGCCCCTTCAATGTTTCGACGGTAATGTCAGTAGCAACAACCACTACCAAGACATCACCAAGCGACTTCGCTTCTGCGAGTGCAGCCAAGTGTCCGACATGGAGAACATCGTAGACGCCACCCGCCAACACGACTTTGATTAGTCTGCGGCCCTCCTCGGACAGAGTATAGCGCGTTTCAGATTCGCTCCGATGCTGCAACAAGTATTTTGAGCTCATCAGGTCGGCTAATGTGTCATGCTTGATCGTGTCCTGGAAGGTCCTTCCCGTGAAGGGCCCGTGCCTAAGCTGTGTGAGGTACGCGGCTTTAATGAGGGTTCGTTCATCTGTATTCATTCTAGCCCACCCAACATTCGGCCAACGCCATCTCATCACTAAATGCCTTACTGCTTGATTCGAGGTTGAGCCAATTCTAGGAGTATTAGAGCATCGAGCAGGCCCTCAGCGTATGCAACGGATGCCAGTGAAGTTGTTGCGCGTCCTTGGTCTAAGTAGTGACGCGCGTCTTGCAGATAACGGTGAATAGCATCGGTCACTCTATCAATGTTCGATGTTTTGACCGGGGGCCCCTCCGGCATTGTGGACGTTTTCTCGAGCTCTGCTGTGAGATTCGCAATATATCTACGGGCTCTAGAAGCTGGATCCTCATTGAGTGCGCTCAACGTTCTCTAATCACCAAGTTCTTCCTCGCGCCACAGAAAACCTGCAGTGCTTCTGCCTCGACGAAGTGGAGAGCAGCGGGTAAAATGAGACAGTGTGGAGGTTTACCGAAATCAACCTGCATAAGTTCCGAGACGGTTGCTGCATGAATAATCATGTCTGGTGCTTCCAATCTCGCTATACCCACAACAAGTGTTTCCGGTTTTAAGATAGGGTTTGGTGTTCGGGTTGCAAGTGATAATAATCCTTCGAGGGCTTGAGGGACGGTAACGTTGCGTTTGGTTTCAACATCTACTTCGAGAAGTAGAAGTGAATGTAAACCGGCTTCCATATTGACTCTGAGCCCAGCATAAATGCTCTCAGGAAGCCTATCTCCTGCCGCGACAGGCACAGTGATGGTTCTGCCGAATTTATACGACTGTAAACCAGTCGCCCCCGCCGCTGCCGAAGCTACCGAGGCTCCATGGATGATGCGAGTTCGAATACCTGCCCTATGGGCTCGCAGGCGTAAGTCAACGTGAGTTGTGGCCACCATCGGATCTCCAGCCACCAGAAAAGCAATTCTTTCCGTCTTAGCTTTCGACAGGATTTTGTTTTCAGCGCATTCCTCGACATCAATACGTGAAAGGATATCGACGGGCTTACCTATAGCCTCGCTAAGCTTTTCAATTCTCAGTCCGGGCATTACGCTGGTGTAAAATTCCGCGAAAACTCGATCACAGCTTCTTGCTTCAGCTTGCCCGCGGAGTGACAGGCCAAGTTCATCGTACAAACCTAAGCCTATGAAGATTAACTCCCCCATGACGCACACTTCTCCTCGCTGTCACTTGTCGCCAAGAATACTTTAATTCGCGAGAAAACTTTCACAAGCCTTCAGCGGGTCCGTAGCTCAGCCAGGTAGAGCGGCGGACGAGATTCAGCTTTGGCCGAAGCTCTTAACTGGATCGGGGATACCCGAAGGTCGAGAGCCACAAAACAGAGCAAAGTGGCCGGCAGGGTTCAAATCCCTCCGGACCCGCCACACCAACGGTTCCCGCTAGGGTCCGGCAAATACCGGAAAAACCGTCCCTAGAATTACCGTTCATTCCAGATGTTAGTGCGCGTGCGCCGCTATTACGAGAGTTCAAATTTGATTGCGCGCCCCAAGCGGCCTACACGCACAGAAAGATTCCTGTACCCGCGTAAGCCTGAGCAGCAGAAAGGACTCCTATTCTAGAGACGATTACGCGATCACTTTCCAAATTCGACGCGTGGGAAGGAGATAGACTGGGTCAGGAAAGATTGGGGTTTAACGAAAATTGCCGCAGAGTATGACGTTGCGGTCTTCTGAACACAAAGATGTCAAGGATTCAACAAGCGTTTCGCAAAATAATGGACTTCCAACCCTCGATTGCTTATTCAGAGCATTGTAACGAAGGACTGTGAAAGTCGTTCGGCAACGGATGCTGCGCTTTATTGAACACGAGGTCGCTGCTAAACGTGAGGGTGTGGTTGCACTTTCTTGTTTCACGTGGCATCTATCTGATGGCGGCAGCATTTACTAAAATCATTTTGATTTCAGGAAACTTGCAAAACTATCCTTTCCAAGGCTCTCTGCCCTGGCCAAGCACAGCCGCATGGTCTCAGTTGCTGTATCAGTCACTCTTCTACGGTGACTCTGGCTGGTACTGGACCATAATAGCGAACGGTTACGAGAAGGCACCATTCACGTACAAGCTTGCCAACTGGGCATTCTTTCCGCTATATCCTCTACTTGTCAGGTTGCTCGGGTCAAATCCATGGGTGGGTATTCTAATCTCTAACTTGTCTGCTCTTCTTGCGATCTTGATCCTACGCAATGTAGTGGTGAAAAAATACGATTCGTCGTTGGCTGACCGCGTTGTAATGCTCATGCTCTACTTTCCGTTCTCATATCATCTTTCTGCCTTCAGACCTGAAGGGTTACTGCTGCTCCTAATTGTTCTGACGTATGTTTTTTCCCTTGAACGAAGATGGGGACTGGCTGGCCTTTGTGGTTTCCTGGCGGCGCTTACTAAAGCTGAGGGGCTTTCTGTTGCGATTCTCATCGCATATGAATATCTTATGAGCATAAATTTCAATTGGCGAGGAATCCGAATTGGATCGATCGCAACATTAGGCCCATTCGCTGGCATCGTGTCATTCTCGACATATCTCTGGACGATGACGGGAGATCCCTTTGCATGGCTGAAGGTTAGAGTAGCATGGGGTCAGGCGAGTAGACTTCCATGGACCGCAATCACTGCATATGTTTCGCGCCCGATGTTCATCGACTATGGAGGGTGGAACCTTGCGGCTATCAATTGGATTGTTATGATTCTGTCACTAGCCACTGCAACCTATCTCGTCGTTCACTCGATCCACAAGAGGGAGCGTGACGAGTTAGGATTAGGACTGTTTGCGATCCTGTTCATCTTAGCACTAATGACCTCGGCCAGTTCTATCAATTTCGGAAGGTACGCGCTGGCGATTTTTCCTCTATTCATTGTGTGGGGGAAGTTGAAACGAAACGTTCTGTTCGAGGCTGTTCTGGTTAGCTTCACGGCTTTGCTCGTTCTCTTCGGCTGTTGGATGGGACTCGGCCTAAATGCGGTAATGGTTTGAAAGTCAGAACCGTCGGGTTTGAGCTGTGAAGTTGTGTGTGCGTGTATGTAACGTGTCTTGTTTTTCTCACTCCGCCTGACAAGGAGTCGCCCAAAGAAGAACAAGCAGGTTACAATTCAGTCACACCATGATAACCACACACAGAGAGAACCTCAATGGTACGACGAAAGCGAAGCCTTCCTTGGAAGATACGAGACTTGAACGGTCCGGTTAAATAACGGGAGATGCATGCCGAGTAATTGGGTTTGGAGAATATTCATGCTTGAAGGGAAGGGCAGATTATCTAGAAGAAAGGACGGAAAGTACTTCCTGTATCTTCCTAAGAACGTAGTGCTAGACAGTGCTTTCCCCTTCAAGCTGGAATCATCAATAGCGGTTAGAGTAGTTGCGGATCCCAAGGAAGGAAAGCTTCTGGTCCTACCTGAAATCCAAAAGGGACGCAAGAAAAGAGACTAGAACATTCACTTTGCTAGGTCCTCATTTCAGCGCAATTGTTGGCCAATTCAGCCGTCATGTGAAAACCTGCCTCGAACTAGCCTATGTGTTTCAGTTGCCGTAACACATTTTCTAGCAGAAACCGTCCTCTACCTTCAGCCTTTGCGTTACGCGGAGTTTCTGGCTCGCTCTCCAGATTAATAGCAGGGAACTCGGCTCATGCAGCAGGGTTCGTTCTGTGCAGGTTGCTAAGAAACTTGAAATTTCAGGTCGAAGGCTGTGCAACTGCCCTGAAAATCATCTCAACTGTATGACGGCGAAGGAATGGGTTAAGGCTCAGATAGGTGTCTGGGAGGTTTTCTACGAAGGGCGGGATGTCCGCGACAAAGAGATTCATCCAGCTGTGATGCCTATCGCCCTAGCTCGGAAGGTGATTGAGTTGTTTACACATCGCGGGGACGTGGTTCTAGACCCGTTCAATGGGATCGGAACCACTCTGGTTGCTTGCAATGACCTTGAACGAAATGGTGTCGGTTTCGACATAAATCCCTTGTACTGTCACGTCGCCAAACAACGTCTCTCCAAGAACAAGCTCGACAGCAGAACGAAAGAGCTAGTGATCTGTGACGACGCTAGAAGCATTTCGGAGTATTTAGAACCCGAATCTCTCAACCTAATCTTTACGTCGCCGCCCTACGCGAACCTGTTAAACCGGGTTCGGCTCAACAAGAGTAGACGCGGTGACCTCAGACGAAACAAGCAGTTCCTAAGAGTTGAGCAGTACAGTCAAGATCCAAAGGACCTAGGAACGCTTGAAGTCGAACGCTATTCGGAAGAGGTGAAGTGTGTCTATGGGAAGCTTCTTCCTCTTCTAAAGCCGCGCGGTCACGCAGTTATCAACGTTCCAGATATGTGGTGGAAAAGCGAGGGCTATGGAAAAAGAATCCCAATCCACATTAACATCTATCGGTCCCTTATCGAAGCAGGCTACGAGTTCCGGAATACGATCATATGGGATCGAACGAACATAGTGAACAAAATCGGAATATTCGGTTGGCCGTCAAACTACATAACCATGGGAACAACGTTCGAATATCTACTTGATTTTTGGAGGCCTCCAACCGAATGACACCGAGACGCGCCCTACCTCCTCCATAGACCAATCATCAACAACCTTGCGTTAAACCCACGAAAGTCACAAGGACTAAGTAATTGTGAAGCAGAAACGAATCTGAGACTTCGATTTGAAGCTCTTAATCGCTGATACTCTTCCAGCATCTCACGTTGATACTTTGCGCAAGATTGTGGGCGAGGTTGAATACGACCCCGACTTGACGGAGGAGTCGTTAGTAGATCGAATAAGAGGAGCCAAAATTTTGGTTGTAAGAGGGACGAAGGTTCGGGCGCAAGCGGTTGAGGCGGGGGAAGATCTGGAACTTATTGTGAGGGCTGGAGCGGGAACAGAAAATATTGATATGGCCGCAGCGTCGGCGAAAGGAGTTTACGTGACCAATTGTCCTGACAAGAACGCGGCCGCCGTGGCTGAACTCACTTTTGGCTTGCTGCTTGCTGTTGACCGAAAAATCCCGGAGCAGAACGTGGCCTTACACGAAGGCAAGTGGAACAAATCCGTCTTCCAACATGCGGACGGTCTGAAGGGGAGGGTCTTCGGCGTCGTCGGCGTGGGTTCCGTCGGGCGGGAAGTGATTAAACGTGCGAAGGCGTTCGAGATGCGAGTAGTCGCATGGTCCAGAAGCCTCACGGACCGAAAAGCTGCAGAACTCGGCGTCTCCCGAGCATCCTCGGTCGATGAACTCATAGAAAAATGTGACATCATCTCCCTGCACGTCGCTCTAACCGCTGAAACGAACCATCTGATTTCAGCTGAACGAATCGCGCGAATGAAGCAAGGAACGATAATTATCAACACAGCCCGCGGCGCCGTTGTCGATAACGTTGCATTGGCTGAAGCTCTCAAGAAGGGCCGAATCCGTGCGGGGCTTGATGTGTACGAAAGAGAGCCTGGGGAAGGGCAGGGAAATTTTGTCGACGTGTTGGCCGGCGTGCCAAACTGGGTGGGAACCCACCATGTGGGGGCTTCAACTTTACAAGCACAAAGGGCAACAGCGGACGAAACAGTTCGAATAATCGAACACTATCTAAGGACTGGGGATGTTGAAAACTGCGTGAACTTCGCACAGGAGACTTCAGCACTATACGAACTAATAATTCGACATTACGACAGAATTGGCGTGCTTACTACGATTCTAACGGATCTAAGAGAGTCAAGAATTAGTGTGCACGAGGTTCACAATGTAATATTCGAGGGGGCGAACGCAGCGGTGGCACACATTCAAATTGACACATATCCGACGAACCAAGTGATCGAAAGGATCTCCAGCAGAAAAACAGAGATCATCAGTCTGAGGATAGTGAAGCTTCAACCTACTTCGGGCGAGGCTCAAGTCAACAACGCCTGAAAGAAACCGGTACATAGACGGTTACGTTCCATGTTCAATATGAAGAGCGCTACACTGGATTCAGCTGATTAGCTGTGATCGGTTTTATGATGAGGGCATAGCGCGTTGTAGACAGGGGGATTAATGGCAAACCTTTCCGTTGGAAAAAACGAGCGCCTTCAGGCTGTTTTGTCACTTTCGTCTTTGCTTGTGACGAGTGCGTCGGTACTTAATTATTCCTGTTAATCGCTTGTACCAATACAGATTCGACACAAGAATAATGGCGACTGCGGCTGCAAGGAGTGTTAGAAGGGTTATGTTGTTTTCTCTGAGAGGGATGAGCGGTTGAAGTTCGCTTAGTGCTGCGTTAGCGTAGGTTAATGCGTCGTCGATCTGCCCTTTCGCTACCGTGTACCAGCCTAGATTGAAGTTCTCTTGGGCGGCGGTCACGAGTTTGGTAGCTTCGTTATACGAGGACGTGATGTTCTGGGGGAGAGAGGTTGTGTCGTTTCCAGTCATCTGGCCGATTTGCTCAAGAATCTGCGCCGCCTCATACGAGCTAGTATTGAATGTTAGATAGCTATCGATGGCAAACGCTCCGAAGGCTATGTCTCCGCCGTACCTTGGTTCGAAGCCTAAGTTCGGCCACCGACTCCATGCCATCTTCATGAACGTTGGGCCGCGACTTGCCATTTCATAATCGATGAGGTTAAAGTCTATGCCGAAGGTTTTTTCGAACCACGTCGTTTGTTGGTCTCGAATTGAGGACGTGTTCTTCATGCCTTCTTGGACGAAGGAAACTATGCCGGCGTTCTCCACCTCGCGCATGTCGGGTTGGTAGAATTGTGGGTAGAGGCCCCACCAACTTGAGATTGGGTACTTGATGATCGCTAGGGCCTGAAGGGGCACAGGGGTTCGGTCTGGGTATCTCATCTGGGTCAGCCAGTTAGCTGCGAGTAAGGCTGAATTGTAATACTTACCGTCACCTGTGAGTTGTGAGAGCATTAGGAGGGCTGGTATCGCGTCGGCTGCGCTCCATAATGATTCGGCGACTCGCCAACCGAATTCATGTTTTTCCGTCTGGTAACCATAGTAGAATCCTCCTACGGCCATGCTATCGTTCGCGTATGTGTGGTTTCCCCAATTCGTGTCGGTATTCGTAACTTGGAAGCTGAGGAGCCAATCGGCATATTTCTCCGCCGCGGTCAGGTATCGCTCATCGCCCGTTAACCGGAAGAGTTGGGACCAAGCGAGGATCGTGAAGCCAGCGTGATTGGTGGAAACGCTGTTTGTATAATGCGTCTCATTCCACTCATACGGCAGCGCACCGTAAACTGGCGTGTTTTCCCATTCGGGGCCGATGAATTGTCTTGATAACATGTACTGCCCAGCAGCCTCAGCTGAGTTGAGATAGGTCTTGTTTCCGGTGAGCATGTACAATTCCGCGAGAACCCACGCTGACTCCGTGGTCTCGTACATTCTCGGTTTCCAACCTAGCGCCCAGTAATATTGAGTGACAGGGAAAGCGCCAGCATACTGTCCACTATGAATCTGCGTTCCTACCAGCCAACTACCGTAACGGTTGAGCATGGCGAGTGCGGTCTGGTCGTGTGTCAGACGGTAATATGCCATCAGAGTTGTGGCGATGGGGTTTCCGTGTTCAGCGGCGGGAAAAACCGCTTGGAGCGTAGTCCGGTCGTCTTCACTTCCATAATTACCATTGGCACCAGCCGAAACGCTGGCCTGTTCTGCCCAGAATCCGGAATTATCAACAGTGATATTTTCTCCATTGGCGCTAAGCACAGCGTAGGCAGGGGTTGTGCTTCTCGTACCTGGTATTTGGGAACCTTGAAAATATCCGTAGTAAACGTTGAAAATTTCCAAATACTTCGGATCCCCTGTTTCTAGGTAAGCGTCGAGCGCAGCATTGGCTCCTTCGCCCGCGTCATGCCCTCCGATTAGGTATGCCAACTTTTGCCGTTCTCCGCCTGCGATGCCTCCCAATCCAGCAGTTATGGTTCCATTATCAAAGAAGAACGGATCCAATCCCCAAACGCGCTCGTCTTTGTATGGTATGCCCCACGAATCGTTCAGCGGTGTTACTTGGAATGAAGTGATCCAGTCTGCAGCTTCCAAACCGAGCTTCGCATACCGTGTCTCCGATTCAGATGATCGAGTTGATAGAGCGGGGACAACAAGAGACTGGTTCATCAGAACGGCTACCAGAATGAGAATGCAGAAGTAATGGGTTAGAGAAGTCAGGTTCGTAGGTCGGTGAAATGATTGTCTCCCAACTTGTGTCAACTCCGTGGGTGAACCGCTGAAATTTCCTTGAACCATAGAGGAACTAACCTGACCCATCTAACTCCCTTCATCCCAGCTCTTTCAATCTTCTCGTCTGCTGAGGTAGGGGTCGGCTCACGCCTCTCCGGTCGCTTCTGCCGATTGGTAGTTTGTGTTCTTAGTTTATCCAGACAGTTCGTTTGGCTGTGAACTCTAGTAGGCCATATCGGGAGAGTTCGCTTCCCAATCCGCTCTTCTTTACGCCCCCGAACGGTAGTCGGGGGTCTGAGGAAACTATCTTGTTGATGAATACCATTCCTGTCTCTATGGATGGGACGAGTCTTTCGGCTTCTTCGGTTTTTCCCCACACGGAAGCGCCTAACCCATATGGTGTTTCGTTGGCTAGTTTGACCGCTTCCTCATTTGTCTTGAACCTCTTGAGAATTGCGACGGGGCCGAACACTTCCTGATCGTAGAGGGCGTCGGTGCGGACGATCGTTGGTGGAACGAAGTTTCCATCATTCTTGTCGGCAAGGGCTTCGACTTGGCCGATTGGCTTTAGCTCCTCAACTTGTTTCGTGACGATTTGTTTCTGTTCGCTGCTTGAGAGGGGGCCGAGGAAAGTGTTCTTATCGAGGGGGTCACCGATTTTGACGTTCGAAAACTGTTCCTTCATCCCCTTGTAGAAGCGGTCGAAAATCTTGTCGTCGACGATGAACCGTTTTGATGCGATGCAGGATTGGCCGTTGTTCTGGATTCTGGCGAATGTGCAGTTGTTGATGGCGTCCTCTAGGTTTGCGCTGCCCAAGACTATGTATGGGTCGGAGCCACCCAGCTCCAAGACGACCTTCTTGATCTTCCGCCCAGCTTCCTCCGCAATCTTAGACCCGATCTCGGTGGAGCCGGTGAAGGAAACGCCGTCAACATATTTGATAGCGCTTAACGCGACGTTGCCTCGGCAGACGGTGGATTTGAAAATGTCTGAGCCTATGATTTCCTGAAGTTTGAGGCTTGTCCCTGTTACGATTGAAGCATGTTTGAGTAACACTGTGTTGCCCGTCGCCATTGCTGGGATGGCTGCACGCATCACCTGCCAGGCGGGGTAGTTCCAGGGCATGATTAGGAGAATTGTGCCGAGCGGGTCGAACCTGATGTAGCTTTTCTTTGCGTCAGTCTTCACTTGCTCCGGGGCAAGCATTGTGCCTGCGTTTTCGGTTATGTAATCGACGACCCAAATGCACTTCTTGAGTTCGGCTTCGCTTTGCGCGACGGGTTTCCCCATCTCGGTGCTCATGAGTGCAGCGAGCGTTGGCAGCTCAGTTTCCATTTTCTTCTTGATTTCTTTCAGTCTCTCAAGCCTTGCGTCTAGGTCGCGTTTCCATTTCAGCTGCGCGTCTTTCAGTGAAGAAATCTTACTCTTGATGTCGTCGAGGTTTTCTTCTTTGTACTCGTGCAGTTTCTGGCCAGTGTATGGGTTTACGGTAATGATGGCCAAGGGCCTTCCCGTATCCATACCGGGCTGCGGTCTTTATTCTTTCACGCGTCAACTCGAGGCAGGTGACTTAGCCGCTCTCCCGTAGATCTCTAGGCCTTTTTCTAGGAGAGTTTCACTGATTATCAGTGGTGCCATGAAGCGGAGAACGTTGCCATAATGGCCGCATGTGTGCATCAGTAGGCCGTTCTCCAACATTTCTTTTCGCATTCGGATAGCGCCTTGCTTCGACGGCGTCTTGGTCTGTTTTGATTCCACGATCTCATTGCCGATCATGAACCCTCTCCCCCTGACTTCGCCCACGTTTTTGCTGGACTCGGCTATTTGCTCAAACTCTGTTTTCGCTTTTTCACCTAGGCGGGTGACGTGGTTGAGGAGGTTTTCTTTTCTTATGTAGTCGATGGTTGCGGCTCCGGCGGCCATGGCGAGTGGGTTGCCTCGGTAGGTTCCCAAATGGAACGCTTCGGGAACAGTTTCATCATATTCCTTCTTGTACGCTATCAGTGAGAGGGGTATGCCGGCCCCAACGGATTTGGAGACGCACATGATGTCGGGGGGCGTGTCGGTGAGTTCGCAGCCCCAAAACTTCCCCGTCCTACCATACCCAGTTTGCACTTCGTCAATTATCAGCGGGATTTGGAATCTATCCGCAATTTCCCTCAACCCGGGGAGGAAGTCATCGGGTGGGACAATGTATCCGCCTTCACCCTGGATGGGTTCGACAAAGATTCCGGCCGGCTGATCGAGGCCTGAATGTTCGTCCACAAGCAAGTCCTCTAGATACCTCAGAATGACCTTACCCTCATCCCCCCTCTTCTGAACTGGGAACGGGAACCGGTAGGAGTATGGGTAGGGTATGTGGAAGACGCCTGAACGTACGGCGTGCGCCGATTCAAGGTAGTGTCTACTAGATGTTAGGCTGACGATGCCTTGATGGATGCCGTGGTAGGATCCTCCGAAAGCAATGATCGTATTCCTCCCAGTCACATGTTTAGCTAAGCTAATGGCGGCTTCACACGCGTCCCCTCCGGTCACGGTCAACATAACCTTCGCATTACCACGTAGCCCGCCTGGGAGAACGGAATGCAACTTCTCAAGGAAGCTGATTCTCGCTTCCGTTGGAATCTCAAGCGCATGCCAAATTCGCTCAATCTGAGATTTCACGGCGGCGGTGATGAATGGGTTGTTGTGGCCTAGGTTGAGTACGCATATTCCTGAAACCCAGTCGATGAAAACGTTCCCATCAACATCTTTGATGGTCGCCCCTCTAGCTGAATCGATACCTATAGGGAAAGCCTTGCTGTAAATCACAGCTCTCGTTTCAAGCGCTGATTGTTTTGCTAACAGTTCTTTGGATTTGGGGCCTGGGGGTTTAACGACGATCCTCGGTGCTTCTTCAAAACTCAATTCTTGCAAGGAAACCATAACCAGCCTATTGAGTGCAGGCAATGAATGTACTTAGGGTTATATGCTCTCGCCGACTGGGGGCTCCTAGTTTGCCGCTTTACGATGCTGAAAAATTGGGGGTTCAAGGAATTTACGCGTATCTGGGAAGTCTCTGAGTCCGTGGTTGCGTCATTGCGGTTGGGTGGCGTTGCAGTGCGGGCAGATGCTCGTCCCCAAAGGTAGCTGTGCGCCGCATTGTACACAAGAACGCAGTTGCGGCACAGGCGCTGAAGATGGGATTGGTTTCCATTCTGATCTCAGTTCTAGTTCCTGCCGGGTCTGGATGGTTCTAATCAAATCCCCCCTAGTCACGATGCCTCGTAGCTGTCCGTTCTCTGTAACCAGGAGCCTACCAACCTTCTCACGCGCAATCTTCTGTAAAGCATCCAAAGCTGAGAGGTTGGGCGGGGCGGCCACTGCGCGTTCGATGGGTATCATTGCTTGCGCAACAGTCTCAGAGCTCCTCATATCTTTCGGAATAGCGCGAACGCACTGCAGGGTTATCAACCCGAGCAGCTGCCCATCCCTGACAACTGGGTAGCCACCGTGCGGGTGGACAAGGAAGTAATCAGAAACCACCTGCTGAACCGTAATGTTCGGCGGCACCGCTAAGACCTCCCGCGTCATAATGTTCCCTACGGTTATTCCACTGAGTGTTTCACCGACGAGCGTCTGTCTAAGGCTGGTTTCCGCGCCGGACTTGATGAACCAACCTAACACTACAATCCAGATTCCGTCCACGAAATCTCCAAAAATTATCGCTACGAAACCACCAAGCATCATGAGAAGTGAAAGGGCTTCGCTGACTCGGGTTGCAGTTCTTGTTGCGGTGATTAGGTTCTTGGAGTGTTTCCAGAGACTTCCGCGGAAGACGCGGCCTCCGTCAAGCGGGAAGGCGGGTAACAGGTTGAATGCGCCCAGTGCAGCGTTGATTAGAGCCCCATATCCAACTGTGGCGGTTATGATGATGGGTAACTGAGCTTCTTGCCCCACATACCAGACTGCGCCGAGGATGCCGGCGATGAGAAAACTCATCAGCGGTCCCGCGGCTGCCATCCGAACCTCTAGGCCCGGATCCTGCGGCTCCTCCGTCATCTCAGAAACTCCCCCAAAAAAGAAGAGTGTTATCCTGGCGATGGGCAACCCATTCTTCTTCGCAATATACGAATGCGAAAGCTCATGAACCAACACGGAAACGAACAAGACGATGGATGACGCGATTCCTATGGTCCAATATGTGACCTCGCTAAGCCCCGGGTATTGATGGGGCATGTAACCATACGCTAAGGACCAAGCGATGAGAAGGAAAACAAGCCATAACGTGTAATGTATCCGCACGGGTATCCCCATAATTTTCCCAAGATTAATCGACATGGTTCCTCACGCGTTGAAGAAGCGAGGCCGTGCAAAAAAAGCCTTCTTGGGTTCTGGATCCAGGCGCAGACCTACCTCTCGACTAGGGTTGTGAAGATACTCTGCTCGGCGGTATCCTAAACGTACCGCTCATTGAGGTGATATGACATCGCGTAGAGTTTTGAGCATGAGGTCGATGTCGGCCATTTCTATGTAACCCATGTTTCCGATCCTGAAGGTTTTCTTCTTGAGCGGCCCATATCCTTCGGCCAGCTCGAACCCATTTTGGCGCATCCTCTCATAAACGACACCGCCCTCCATGATTTTTGGTGCGTTGATGCAGTTCACCGTGGGGCTCTCGGAGCCTTTCTGTGGGAAGGTGGATAGGCCAATCTTCTCGATCCCTTCTCTAATCTTCCGGTTTCGTTCCTTGTACAAGTCGAAGTACCATTTCTTTCCGCCCTTCCGTTGGATCATTTTCAGCGCGGTGTTGAGGCCGGCGATTTGTGGTATGACTGAGGTGACTGGGGTGCCATGGCCTTTCTTCTGGTCTTCTTCCCAAACTTTAAAGTCGAAGTACCATCCCTTGTTCGTAGCCGTCGCGGAGAGGTTCAGCGCCTGTTCGCTTACGCTGCCCATCCCCAAGCCGGGGGGAACGCCGAAGCATTTCTGTGAGCTTGAAAAGCAAACATCAAGTCCCAATTCGTCCACGTTAATGTCGGTGCCGCCCATTGAGCTGACGGCGTCCACGAACAGTAGCTTTCCATGTTTCTTGACGGTGGCGGCTAGTTCTTTTAGTGGGTTGATGAGGCCGACGCTTGTCTCATTGTGGGTGAGGGCTACAGCCTCAACATCAGGGTTTTCCCTCAACGCCCCATCCAACTCCCCTGCTGATGTGGGCTGGCCGAGGGGTGGGGCTAGCTTCACGAGCGTTATCCCATTGGATTCTGCTACTTCAGCGAAGCGTTCGCCGAAACTTCCGTTTATGCAGCACAGCATCTTCTTCCTCACACAGTTCCTCACCGACGCCTCCATGAAACCTGTCCCAGTACTGCTGAACAGGAAGATCTCGTTTTTCGTCGAAATGAAATCCTGTAAAAGTCGAACGGTCTCATAATGCATGGTGAGGTACTCTTTACTCCGATGGCTTAGCATCTGCCGTCCCATAGCTTCAAGCACTTCAGGGTAGCAGGCCACCGGTCCAACAGTGAAGAGCTTCACGTAGCCACACCGCACGCTGACCACTTCGACACCGAACATAAAAGAATGGAGTCGAAAACCCAAGAGCGGGCAGGTTCAGAGATCAAGTCGATGCTCGCAAAAGCCAAGTAACACTGAACCATCCTTTACTCCCACCCCAATGAACCTCAACATTCTCGCGTTCACGGATTTTCATGGAAACGAGGATGCATACGTGAGAGCGAAGCAGTTAATCGCGGAAAAGAAACCATCGTTTGTGATAGTTGCCGGTGACATATTCAACCACAACCCCGATCGAGCGGGACAACATCTGCTCGATCTCGCAAGCGCCGGCCGGTCCATCTACTTTATCCCAGGAAACATGGATGGTGTTGGGTTGGCGGCTTGGCATGGGGTTGAGAATGTTCATGGATTGCATGGGCGCTGTGAATACGTAGGGGATGTGGCCCTTTTGGGGTTGGGTGGTTCCCCTCACGGTCCATTCCGAACCGTGTTCGAGTACAGTGAGGAAGAGGCTGCGGGCTTGTTAGAGGAGGCAACTAAATCCTATCATGGGGGTAGGTTGATTGTCGTCTCCCACTGTCCGCCGAAGGGTACTAAACTCGACCAAGTCTCAAGTGGCGAACATATAGGAAGCACCTCGGTCCGTAAATTCGTTGAGGAACAGAAACCCATCCTGGTCATCTCAGGGCATGTTCACGAAGCGCAAGGAATCGACAGGATTGGTTCAACCACCCTCGTCAATACCGGCCCAGCCCAACGCGGCAACTACGCGACTGTAGCCCTGAACGAACTGATGACGGTACGGCTGCTGAGCTTCCACTAGCCAATTACATGTTCGTTCTGAATGAGAGAGGCGCCGATACGGCGTGAACACCTCCATGCCTCCAGCCGGCTCGGAAGCGATGAAGTATAGGTGTGAATTGCATTGATTGACATGCTTACCGTCCTGTCGATTTCAATAATTGCCGCTCTGCTTGGGGCTCTTACCGGCCTCGGTGGCGGAAGTATCACTATCCCAGTGCTTGGTTAGTTTTCGAACAATCTGTGAATGTCGTAATGTGCTGAAAGATTAATGTAGAGCGGCCAAATCTTAGCTTCACCTTCATAGTTCAAGGTGCATTTGGTTGCCAGTCAAGAATGGAGATTTCATACTCGCTAACTATACCCTCAAGGTGAAGGAGAGCGGGGAAACGGTTGGGACTACGCTTGAAAGCGTGGCCAAGGAAAAGAAGCTCTATCGTGGGGAAGAACGGTACGAACCTTTCTTCATCATAGTTGGGGAAGGATGGGTGCCGAAGGGATTAGACGAGGCATTGACGAATCTCGAAATTGGCGTGGCCACCACAGTCGAGCTTCCTCCAGAGAAGGGATATGGTGTTCGTGATCCTAAGAAGGTTCGACTTGTTCCGCTTCGAAAATTCGCAGCTGAAGGTGTGACTCCAGTTCCGGGTTTGCAAGTGAACCTCGACGGGAAGACAGCCCAAGTTCGCTCCGTGGGGGCAGGCCGAGTTCAGGTAGACTACAACAATCCATTCGCAGGTAAGACGCTCATATACGATATAACTCTAGAAAAGATCGTTGAAGCCGAAGATGAGAAAGTGCGCAACTTGGTTCACAAACGGATTTCATCTGTGGACCAACAAAAGTTTTCGATTAAGATTGAGAGCGGTAAACTCCAAGTCGAGGTTCCAGAAGAAGCGTTCTTCTTAGAAGGTTTGCAAGTTGCTAAGCGTACATTGACCGCTGATGTGGAAAAGTACATGTCGAAGATAGAAGCGGTTACGTTTGTTGAGACCTTCAAGAAGCCTCCGACGGCACCTTCCGCCACACCACCACAGGCGGCGCCCGTTCAACCTGCTACAACAGCTTAGTCACAAGGATATTCGAGGCGTGGTTCGCAGTCGAGCTTAGTTTCTCCGCGACCTTCGGAACAGGAATTGTTGCAAAATGGATTAAGGGCTGACGGGCTAACGATGAAATAATCGTAGCCTTGTAGCTACCTTATTCTTCGATCCCTGTTGAGAGTGTGTGTCTGCCAGGAGTAGTTTCGCAGTCTCTTGGACGCTCCAAAACCGCAGGCCGAGCAACGCTTCCACCTGATATGATACGAGTGCCTTCCGCATCGTCTGCATCGGATGTGAGTCTTCGAACGTCCTCGTCTTCCAAATGAGGCTGTTCCTTTCGTCAAAACCTTCGCGATCCCCGTAATCTGCTAAACTAACTAAACTACCTCTTCGGAGGTGGTGATACGAGAACTACATTGTCTCCCCTGACAATAATCGTGCCGATGTTCCGAGTATTCTCCGGGTTCGAGACGTCTTCCGCGTCCTCGAGGACCAAATTCATGTGCTGGTCGTAGCTGTAGAGTTTTCCGCGTATGGTGCGGCTTCCTTTCAGTTCCACGAGAACGATTTTGCTGAGGCTCTCTTGGAATATCTTGTCGGCTACTGCAGACATTGTTCTTTCTGACCTGATTTGTTGACGTGAGGTTTCCGTAGAAGAGGAAGCTCCAAATTAAAGGTTAGGCTACGTAATCTAGTAGGCAGTTTGCCTAGCAGGGCTTTCGAATGATCTCGCGTCTATTCGCAAAGAGACGTCAGAGCTGAAGTCATTGCCTTCGATGCGCCGTCTCAAAGACAGAGAAGTTAAGGGGCTTCTTAGAGATTTCATTGGTCGCTATCCTGGCGTTGAAGAATTTCTCGTATCGGCGAAGACCTTTGATGAAGTCGTCGTTGGTGAAGAGATGGTCTATTTCGTGGATGATTTGCCCTTGATTTTGCGGAGGACGATTGGCTTACTACCGTCGCTGAAGTTCGAAAAATGTGTCAATTCGTTGCCGCGAGTTGTTGTTGATATGGGTGCAGTGGCCCATGTCGCGAACGGCGCCGACATTATGCGCCCTGGAATCAGTGATATTCCAAGCGATTTTGCTAAGGGCGATTTGCTGGTAATCGTCGATGAAAAATACAGTAAACCACTCGCTTTAGGCCTAGCCGAGGTAGAGTCGAAGGAAATGAAGTCAATGAGTAAGGGCAAGGTGATCGAGAACGTTCACTTTGTAGGTGACGAGCTTTGGAACTCGTATAATAAGCCAAGCTGATGAACCGTTTTCCAGTAGAAATTGACGTAATTCGCCTGTGGAAATTGTGTCAAATTTCTAGGCGCGTGAGTGACAAACTCCGCACACTTCTCTATGCAAGTCCTGCTAAGTCTTTACATGGGCATGTTAGAATCCCCCTCTTTGGGCGCAAACGTTTAAACTGTTATCCACCGAGAAACCGCACGTTGAAACCGGTGGACTCAAGTTGATAGGCTCTAATTATGTGGGAGCCGAAAGGTTTCCCTTGGTTAACCCCTCGATTCAGCATCCGATCTATGTTAAAGCGTTCCCGCTTCGCGATCCAACTGATGTGCCGAGGATCAAGGCTGAGATAATTGAGGGAAATATATTGATCGTTAAAATCACCCCTATTGCGAAGCGGAGTGTCGAAGAGACAAAGTCTGCAATCAGTGAACTCGTCGCCTTCGTGAAATCCATTCAAGGAGATATCGCAAGGCTCGGTGAAGAACGAATTGTTATGACGCCGCCGACCGTCAAGGTTTGGCGGGGAAGAGAAATTCCTATGGAAGCCACGGCAACTGGTGCTGCGGCTAACGAGGAAGCATAGTCCGTCTGTTCCGCGCTGAGCTGGGCGGTTAGCCTATCTCAGCCTCAACTTCTCTAGCAGGTCAGGCGCTACTGTTCTCAGGTTCAGAATTCTTGAAACCTGGTGCGCAAATAGGTCGGTCTTTCGTCTTTCTCCATGTCCCATTATTACTCTTGAAGGCCTAGGTGACACTCGCTTAAGAAAAGCGAAGAGTTGGTTTCTGTCGGAATGGCCCGAGAAACCCTCGACACTATCAACGCGTAGGTTGACCTTCAAAGCTTCAACTTTGCCATTTCGTCCCATCAAGGAAACTTCACGGGCGCCATTCTTCAGCCTATTTCCCAATGTTCCTTCAACTTGGTAGCTGACGAAAACCAAGGTATTTTTCTCATCTGCCGCCATATAACGGAAATAATCTATCGCAGGCCCACCTTCCATCATTCCTGAAGTAGCGAGTATGATGCATGGTGGCCCCGTTGCGATCTTCTCACGTTCAGAGGGGTGGTCCACGTTGGTGAAGTAGTCTGACTGGAATGGGTTAATGTCCTTGTACAATATCTGTTCTCGGAGGTCGCGGGAGAGGTATTCGGGGTAGGCGGTGTGAATGGCCGTGGCCTCGGAAATCATGCCTTCCAAGAATATCGGGAGTTCTTTGATTTGCTTGTTCTTCATGTATGCGTTGAGGACTAGCATTATCTCCTGAGCCCGTCCCACAGCAAGCGTCGGAATTAGAACTCTACCACCTCTCTCAGCGGTTTCATTCACAATCTTTGCAAGTCGACCTTCCACCGTCTCCCGGTCCGACATCACATCATCAGGCCCACCGTACGTACTCTCCATGATCAACGTCTCAGCGCGCGGAAAAGAGCAAGTGGCCGGCTCCAGTAACATCGTCCTGCCGAACTTAAAGTCGCCCGTATAGACGACATTGTGTAAGCCTTCGCCGATGTGGAGATGAACGATGGAGCTTCCGATTATGTGGCCTGCGTTGTGAAGGGTAAGTTTGATGTCTGGAGCTACATCTGTTACGACTCCGTATTTGATAGGTATGGTGTGCAAGACAGCTTCCCGCACGTCCTTCTGGTCATAAGGCGGGTGGCCCCCTTCCTTACCGAAAATATCCAAGTAATCTAATTGCAGTAAAGTCATCAACACCGACGTCGGCTCCGAACAGTATACGGGCCCATCGTACCCGTATTTGAAGAGAAACGGAACAAAGCCGCAATGATCTAGATGTGCGTGTGAGATGATGACAGCGTCTATTTTCCCGATGTCGAAATCGTCGGAATCTATTCGCGGATAAGCGTACTGGGGGAGGTCCGCACCTGCGCTGATGCCGCAATCCATCAGGACACAGCTTTCCTCTGTCTCTACGAGCATTGCCGATCTGCCGACTTCGTGGAATCCTCCGAGTGGCGTGAAGAAGACGGTTGATGTCTTGGACAACCTGGGACGGAAGATCCGTTCTCCAACGTCGCGAAAGATCCTGCTCCTCTCTTCGCTTTCTGAGTGCAGGATGTGTCGGCTGCTTGCTATGATTTTTGATGGAAGTGGTGGGGCACGGAGAACTCTAGGCCGCCAACTCGTGGTCTTAATGATTTCCGAAAGTGTGGAACCATCCTTTCCTATAGCTAGCCCAGGCTTCTTGGCTTCTATGACCACCTCGCCGAGGCTTGGGTCGAAGTTTATCTCGGTAATATCGGCCTCAGAGGGAACGATTCCCTTTATCAGGCGTTCAGCTTCGTTCTCTTTTAGTCGAATCGACGGGTCAGAGCGTACTACAACTCGCTTATGGAGCAGGGTTACGATTTCGGTAACGATGTGACTCTGTTCAAGGAGGAGTCCAACATTCTTGACGTAGATTGCGAGACGTGGCCCTTCAAATTCAATTCTTGTAATCTCGGCCTCTTTCGGCATATGGGTAACTATTGTTTCGCGTATCCTCGCCTGCGTGTCATCTACTATTCTAGCCAATGCCGAATCCACCTTGAAGATTAGTTACTTAGAATTCTCATTAGGGGCGCTTAATTTTCTTGAGCGAGCACTTTCTTCTTCTCGTCCTCGTCTAGCTCCCTGTACCCTTCCTTCGATATGACGGCGACATCAAAACTGTCGCCACTCGCGGAGTCACGTTTCATCGCGGAATTTACTGCGCGAACCACAAGGGGTATGGCCTCATTTATGGACATGCCCTCCTTGTAACCCGGCTCGAGTACACCATAAGCGACAGGTGAGCCGGAGCCAGTTGACACGAATTTTTCTTCGGTAACGCTTCCTAGTGGGTCAAGAGCGAAGATGTGTGTGCCTGCGTCATCCATTCCGCCAATAATGGATTGAAGTATGAACGGGTAGTATCGATAAGAAAATAGTAAGTTGGCTGCTAGGCGTGCAATGGCGCTGACGGGCATGGGCAGCCCTTTTTCGTACTTGTAGAGTTTCGCATTTGCACGTAGGGTCTCGACAACGCTCTGAGCATCTGCAACGCCCCCGGCTATTGTCATGGCTACATGGTCGTCGATTTGGTAGACCTTCTTAGCTTTCTTGTGGGCAACGAAAGTTCCGAGTGTGGCGCGAGTGTCAGTTCCTAGAACTATCCCATCACGACAGACAAGCCCCATCGTGGTTGTTCCAGTCAGTACGTATTTCGGCATATTGTTCTTCTGTTCATGGTACATGAGTTTGCTTTCCCTCCGAAAACGAATTCCGGAGCACAAGGCAACGCGCAGGAGAAGTTTCTAGCGCGAATACGTAGACCGACGCGCGACAACTTAAAAACGTTTCCTGACTATGCTGGACGCGTTGACAATCTATCAATACTCGGTCAATAAATAGAGGGGACTCAGAAAGAAGACCTTAAAATGCGAGCCCATAGCGGCGACCGTGTTTACTTGTTGTTGGATTGAAAATGTCAACCGCTTTTCTTCAAGAGAAGGAGTTGATGGATGAAGCTTACAGTGAGCTTGAATCGGGTAGGGAACTTTCCGCCCAACTTAATGAGGCGTTGAAGGAACTGTTTGGAGAGCGATTCAATAACGGCTGGGAACTAGCAAATTCAAGGAAGGTGAGACGATACGATTTTATTCCGAGCGGACGGGCCGTGTGGGTGGTTCAGGGTAGGAAAAGCGAGTATCAGGTCATGCCTGACATACCCTTCTGCTATTGTGACGATTATTACTTCCGAGTAATGGATAGGAAGCGAGGTTTATGTTATCACATAATCGCACAGCGTATTGCGGCGGCCCTAGGTAAGTTTGAGAAGATCCAAAAGAATGATTCACAATATTCAACCGTCACAGATCGATGGCGCGCAAGAGATACAGGTGGCAGATCGGACTGAGTAGTTTTTAAATGGGAATTTGCTTTCTAGCGACAGGCGGGCGTTGGGATCTTGACAACTGATGAGTTCTGGGAACTGTTCCAGATCGGTATAACGTTCCTAGCGTTCGTAGCGGTAATTGTTATCTTCGTATATCTAGCCTATGAGAAACCTGCAGCATAAGCAAGTTGATTATTCCACCGAGGACTACATCAGACAGTTTTCGATGATTAGTAAAGCGGAGCGGGCTTGAAGCCTGCATAGTCCAGGGTGAATTGGTTGATGGAGAATGCGTTCGCGCAATTGCATAGGCCCATCCGTGCTCACTTGGAGAGTGTTGGTTTAGAAGAGCCGAGCGACATACAGAAAATCGCCATACCACCTATACTTGAGGGCCGAAACGTTCTCGTGATCGCCCCTACTGGCACCGGAAAAACGCTTGCCTGCGTCCTCCCGATCTTCAACATGTTCATTGAACGTCGGTCCGCGGGTGAAACGAAAGGCATCTCGATCCTCTACGTCACCCCGTTGAGAGCGCTAAACCGGGACATTGTCCGCAGGCTTACGGATGTTGGGAGGGAATTGGACATCAAAGTTCAGGTTAGGCACGGGGACACCACCATGAGCGCTCGCTCCGCGCAAGCAAGGGCACCACCTGAAATGCTGGTTACGACTCCTGAGACTCTGCAAGCAATCCTTCCGGGGAGGAGGATGCGGGAACATCTCAAAGGTGTCATGTGGGTTGTGATCGATGAGATTCATGAACTTGCTACTGACAAACGAGGTATCCAGCTAGCATTAGCGTTGGAACGATTGGAACACCTGACTGGCCGTAGGTTTCAAAGAATAGGGCTTTCCGCGACCGTTGGTGAAGAAGAAAAGGTCGGTCAGTTTCTCGTAGGAACAAACCGAAGCGTGACGGTTGCAAAATCAGGTGAACTACGACAAGTCCAGATTGGGATCCAATATGTTACGCCCAACCCCGAAGACACTAAAAATGCCGATAGGTTCGGATTACCACCAACAACCATCGCGAGATCGAAAAGAATCGCGGAAATAATTTCAGACAAACGTTCGACACTAGTTTTCACAAATACACGCGAACAAGCAGAGGCGGTCGGGTCGCAGCTACACGCCCTGAAGCCGGAGTTACCGGTACGCGTCCACCATGGATCACTTTCACGGGAAATTCGCGAAGAGGTTGAGAAGGCTTTCCACGATGGATCGTTGAAGGGCGTGATATGTACCTCTTCGCTGGAGCTAGGAATGGATATTGGCAGAGTCGACTACATCGTCCAGTACATGTCCCCCAGAATGTCCACGCGCCTAATCCAAAGAATCGGCCGAAGCGGCCATACTTTACGAGGCATCGCCCAAGGAACGATCATAGGCGCATGGGCCGACGATCTCTTGGAAGCCGCCGTGTTAGCAGCTAACGCCAAAGCCTCGAGAATTGAGAAAACAGTAATACACAACAAGGCGCTGGATGTATTAGCACATCAAATAGCCGGCATCGCACTCGATTTGAAGCGAGCCAAACTCGCCGAGATCTATGAGATTATTCAACAATGTTACCCCTACCGCAACTTCACAAGCGAAGAGTTACACGATTTCGTAAAGTTTCTTGACTCAATCAGGATAATCAGACTCATCGACGATGTGGTATCAGCCCGTTTCCCGAGAACCTTCCGATATTACTACGAAAATCTCTCCGTCATCCCTGACGTGAAGCGATTCGATGTTTTCGACTTCTTCAGGAAACGCCGAATTGGCACACTAGATCAAGGATTCGTGTCCAGGAAATGTAAAGCGGGCACGATCTTCATCATCCATGGACAAACCTGGAAGATCATCAACGTAAACGAAGAGAAGCTATCGGTCGAAGTAGAGCCCACCGCTCCCACACTTGACGCGATTCCGAGCTGGGAGGGAGAGATCATTCCCGTCAGCTACGAAACCGCTCAGGAAGTCGGCAGGTTGAGAGCCTACATAGCTTCGAGGATCGATCAACCAGCAGAACTTAAAGAGCTCCAGCGGCAGCTCCAACTTAGCGAAGAAGCCCTGGTCAAGATCACTGACACTATAAGGGCCCAACTGAAACATTCACAACTATCGTCAGATCGGCGCATCATTATCGAGAAATTCGAGAACTGCATTATCATCCATGCGTGCTTTGGTAGTACGGTTAACGATACGCTCGCGATGATACTCGCCTCCCTGCTGAGCTCGAAGTATGGAGTGAATGTAGCAACCCAAACCGACCCATACCGAATAGCGCTCATATGCCCGTTCAAAGTTGAACCTGAAACCGTGGCCCTTGAAATTCTGAAGTTCACGCCGGAAGACGTTGAGAAGGTTTTGGTGGAGGCCCTCCAGAATTCAGATCTCTTCGCATGGCGACATTGGCACGTAGCCCGGCGCTTCGGTGTCATAGAGAGAAAAGCTGACTACAGATCAAACCGTGCGCGGATGCTAGTCCGTGCGATGAAGCAGTCACCGGTCAACACTGAAACCCAAAGAGAGGTTCTTCTCGAAAAATTCGACCTACTAACTACACAAGAGACAGTCGCAAAGATTCTTGATCGAGAAATTGCAGTCGACATAGTCACGGAAAAAGCCGACACGTGCTCCCCGTACGCTACACCAATTGTCGACAAGATAATCCCGCATGACTTACTCAGACCTGTAGTCCCTTCGAAGTCGCTAACCGAAATTGTTCGAGAGCGACTCCTATCAGAAACGGTCCGGTTGGTCTGCATCTTCAACGGTGATTGGGACGCTATAAGAGTGGTAGATCAACTAAATCAGAAGGTTCGTTGCCCCAAGTGTGGGTCGACGCTCATCGCTGCAACCTATACAAGGAATGATCAGCTCTTGAGAGTGGTTCAGAAGAAGAAAAGAAACTCTAAGTTGACACCGGAGGAAGACCATCTCTGGAGACAAGCCTGCTTCAGCGCGAGCCTCGTCCAAACAAAAGGCAGAGAAGCAGTTGTTGTTATGAGCGGACGGGGCGTAGGCCCAGCAACCGCGACCCGAATTCTGAGAAGGGTTCACCGGACCGAAGAAGACCTATACTTAGACATACTCAAAGCCGAACGGGAATACGCGAGAACCAGGTTGTTCTGGGACTGAACGCCTCCACTCATGGAGGTCTGGTCAGGAAGTCACTTTCAACGATATCGACAAGTGATCAGGATACCGAGGACGCCCTAACTCTTGGTATTCTTCTTCAGTTAAGGTAACGATTAAGCGCGGGGTTCCAAGTTGCTGCCCGACGCCCGGCAATTGTGTAAGTACTCTCTGAACAGCAATCGTAACCCCAGCCATTTCGCGATCCATATCCAAGGGCATCGTGACCGGTCCCTTGATCGTATCGCCCAATGTAATCTGCACCATAGGCCTTCCCTGCGAAGATTGGATAGGCGTAACGACGAGAACGGTTCCTTCGATTATGACATCCGCCAAGACTTGTGCACCTTAATCGCGCGTACTCAGTAACGAGCTATTCTAAGCTTACGCCACTTTGTAGACGATATCGTTCTCTCGGACCCGATCTGCAACCTTGAGACCGATCCGCTGCCCAGCTTGGGCGAGGGAAACCTGCTTGTGTTCTACCTCCATCGAGTCCACGGTTTGTTCAACCTTTGTCGTACTGCCTCGAATCACTATCTTATCTCCCTGCTTAAGCGGTGATGAGAGTTCAACAATAGCTACGCTTGCCTTAGAGTAGAAGTGTTCGATTCGACCCACTTTGCTATACGGCGTTTCCATAGTCGGATCAGTGTACATTACGCTGCCCACCCTTGAATCTGTTACGGTTCCTCTCCCTACCCTAGGCAGAACGAAACATATTTCCCATGTGTGTATTGGGTTCCTGTTTCGCGAGTATCGGGGGAAGATATTAATGTGCTTCCTTGCAAAAATGAGTACATTGATTGTTATGCCCACTGAAAAGGGCGACGAGAGGACTTAGTTTCTGGCCAACTTTCTGGAGTAAATTTGCTTTGAGGCGAACGAACCCTTGTCCATCGTACAAACTATAGTAGAGGACATACTCTCCAAGCGCCGCGAGCTTTCGCAAGAACAGATTCTCGCCTTGATCGAAGAGAAGAAGAAGGAGGGCCGCGGATTGCTTTCAGACGAGGGCGCTGCCAGGCTAGTTGCGGAAGAGCTTCTTATACAAACCCGCGGAACGGACCTCGGACGCATGCAGGTGAAAGACCTCGTGTCCGGATTGAATGATGTGACCATCTCTGGACGTGTCCTTATGACGTGGCCACCACAACAATTCCAAAGACGGGATGGGACACCAGGCCGCGTCATGCGGATTGTTCTCGCAGACAAGTCTGATCGAGTTCGCTGCGCGATATGGGACAGACATGTTGACGTACTTTCTCGGGCGGGTAACCTGCAGGGTAGGGTATTGAGAATTGGCCACGCCTACACGCGACAGGGACTGGCTGGAGACACAGAGGTTCATGCAGGTGATCGAAGCAGCATACAGATTGATCCCGAGGACATGCCTAAGTCTGATTTGCCAGAATTCGGAGATCTATTCACTCCACTCGGTAAACTGGTGGCTGGCGCGAGTCAGGTGAATGCCGTGGGAATTGTTCAGTCGCAACCTAAGTACTACAGTTTCGCGAAGGAAGAGAGAACAGGGAGTGTACTTCGAACAATAGTCGCTGATGAGTCCGGAAGCATTCCACTCGTTGCTTGGAATGAGAGGGCTGAAGAATTAAGAGAACTGAAAAATGGGGATATAGTCCAGATGCTGAATGGCAGAGTACGCCTCGACAAAAACGCCAGACTCGAGTTACATGTTGAGAGTAGAAGCCAAATTCAACTTCTCAAATCTTCCCCCGACTATCTCAAGGCCCCCAGCGCTAAGTCCTACAAGATTGCAGACCTAAATGATCAAACAGGCTCTGCGGACATTCACGTCCGCGTTCTCGCCAAAGGATTGCCTCAGGAAATCAAAAGACCTACTGGGGAGACCGTCAAAGTGGCAAGGCTCATAGTCGCGGACGAGTCCGGAATCGTTTCCCTCTCTCTATGGGACGACAAATCACAGCTCGTAAACGACTTCGAAGAGGGAGACATCATTGAACTTAATGGCGTCTCGGTCCGCGAAAGAATGGGAGGCATTATGCTAAGTCTAGGTAGGTCAGGCGGACTGCAGAAGTCCTCGGGGAAAGCAGTAGGAGTCAGACCTGCTACCAATCTAAACGCCCTCCAACAGTCGAAAGGACTCGTTATCGTGGAAGGCTCAGTGAGTGATGAACCATTAACCCGGCAGGTTGTCATTGAAAAAGGTGAAACGATAAACCTCTCCTCATTCACTCTTCGAGACAGCACGAGCTCCTCCAAAGTTACATTCTGGCGAGACCAAGCAGCCGATGCGCTAAAGCTTCGACCAGGCGTGCGCGTGAGAATTCAAGGGCTCAGGGTTCGGACAGGGCTAACAGGAGAATTCGAGCTTAGTTCGATCCCCCTCTCCCGCATCGAAGTCCTTGATGAGATTGTAAAGGAAAGGCCTGCCTGGGAGGACATACGACACGTCATTGCTCTCGAACCAGGTTTAAGCACTTGGATAAAGGGCATAGTGCTTGAGGTACCTGAAGATTCCAAGCTAATTGCCTTATGCGAAACCTGCGGCTCGGCGTTGAGAGTTTCGGAAAACGAGTATACGTGCGAAACTTGTAAACAGCCACGATCTGGAAGGATTGTGTTCACTGGGCGCGTGCGAATAGATGACGGAACAGGCTTAGCAGATGTAGTTTTCTCTGACATTGACGAGCAGGCACTGCCGGCGTTAAACCTCGCTGAGGTCAAGCATCAAATGCTTAGGAATCATGAGTCCCAGGTTCTACTGAGTAAAGGGCAATTACTGGACGTAGTTGGAAGAGAGATCGAAGTTTACGGAATCGCGAAGCAATCAGCTGAGAATGGCAAGTTTGAGTTAATTGCCAAAAAAGCCCTGCTGGCGAGCGCTTCCTAAGGCGGCAACGAGTTTATGTTCCATGAAAAGTCAACGTCAACATACGCCGAAAATCTAATAACCAAATGCACCAGCCAATAGGACCTAGAAATCGGACAACAAAATGGAGACTATGCAGTCCGTATGACGCTGCCTTTTTTCTTCTTATAGATTCAGCCAAAGATTCCGAGTAGGTTAGACCCATTGTCGCTTCTCCGAAACGTTATCGGCCCCCACCCTAGCCTATGGGACTATATCAATAACATCAGAAACCCAACTGTGAAAGGGACAGTGAAGAAACGCGTACAAGAATACCAACCCAATCCTGCGGTAATTGAGAAGTTCTCAAGCTTAACAGATCGATTTTTCTTCGTTGTTTTCGCCACAGAATGGAACGCGGAATGTAGAGCACAACTACCGAATATGGCCAAAGTTTTCGTTGCAGCGAACAACGCTGCCCTGAACGTAAAGGTTATAGATTTTGATGAGAACCGGGACATTGCGGATGAAATGAGAGTTCTGCGAATACCTACCGTAATAGTTCACGACCGAACATGGCGTGAAATTGGCCGATTCGTCGAAAAGCCACAGCACGGCGCCACCCTCGAAGAGGAACTGTGGCAAATCATCGAAAAGAATTCACAGAAGGAATAGTGAACCTTCGCTGAGTTGTTATGGATACTTTCACCTGCATTAGAACGCGCCGCGAAATCCGAGATTACCTAGACAAACCAATCCCTAACGAAAGCCTCCAACGAATCTTAGAAGCAGGTCGGCTAGCTCCGAGTTCGAAGAACTCCCAACCTTGGCATTTCATAGTAATTAGAGACAGAATGATGCTCAAGAAGATCTCTGAATTGACACCTACCGGCGCACACATCGCTAAGGCAGCACTAGCAATCGCCATACTGATGGACGCAGCAAAACTTCCTGAGATCGATGGCGCGCGTGCCGTTCAGAATATGGTACTTGAAGCGTGGGAGATGGGAATCGGTTCATGTTGGGTCACCAATTTCTATGAGGACGGGGTGAAAGACCTGCTTGGCGCTCCTCAAAGGATGAAACTGGTTACTGTTATGCCGTTTGGTTATCCTACCGAACCGAAGGCGAAGCGTAAGAAGATCCGTAAACCGTTAAGCGAAATAGTGCACAACGAGAAATTCGGCCAACCGTTTAGTACGTCGAAATCTTGACCACACCAGGAATCTTCAGTAGTTTCTGGAGTGTCGTACCGCTGGGCTCTTTCTCAACAACTAGGGTAAGCTTTGGTTCCGGCGTAAGGTCAGGGTCGTCAGCCACTGCTTGTCTGATTGCGATGTTTTCTTGCGCAACTAAAGCCGCGGCCTGCGCCACGACGCCAACGGTGTGAGGGTCAGCGTAGATTTCGATTACGCTGTACCCGAGAAACTTGGCGACATCGGCAAGGAATGGGCCTGCAGGTTTGAGCTTCTCAAAGACAGACTTGAGCTCTGGGTCTGAGGTTATGAGTTGTGCTGTGTCCTTCACGGTCCGTCGATCTATATTCAGGTATCGAGCAATCTTGACATCCGAAAGTTCGATACCCCCACAGTATATCTTGTTGTCCTCCTTGATGGCCAACCCAAATTCTACTAGCGCCCTTGCAACCTTCTGCCGTCCTGGATATTCCTTGAGTCGATCTGAAATTTGCCTCCACATTCGCAATCTAACCTATGACGTACATATTTGTTCAACAAAGTCTTAAATGCTACTATGGAGTTCCAGAGCGACGCCAATCAACAGGATAGTGCACCCATGAGCAAACCAGGCCCCATCGACAAAGAACATGCAGTCTACCTTCCCCAAGATGAAATGCCAAACCACTGGTACAACATTCTGGCCGACCTTCCTGAGCAGCTGCCCCCACCTCTTGACCCGCGAACCCTCAAGCCCATCTCGCCAGAACCATTGCTGCGACTCTTCGCGAAAGAAGTCGTCATGCAGGAAGTGGCAACAGAACGCTTCATCAAGATTCCCGACGAGATCTATGATGCATACCTACGCCTCCCCCGCCCCACGCCAGTACTTCGAGCGAGAAGACTTGAGAAGTTTCTAAACACACCCGCCCAGATATACTACAAATGCGAGTACGTAAATCCCACGGGTAGCCACAAACCCAATACCGCAATAGTCCAAGCCTACTACAACATGGCCGAGGGAACCAAACGCCTCGTAACAGAAACCGGCGCGGGACAGTGGGGTTCCGCCTTAGCTATGGCCTCGGCGATTTTCGGTTTGAAATGTAGCGTCTACATGGTTCGCGCAAGCTACGACCAGAAACCCGGCAGAAGGATCATGATGGAAACTATGGGAGCCGACGTAGTTGCGTCACCTAGCAAGAACACAAAATTCGGCAAAACCGTCCTCGAATCTGATCCCAATAACAGTGGCTCATTAGGTATGGCCATAAGCGAAGCCATCGAAGACTGCATCGGCCACGAGGATACCAAATACTGCCTCGGCTCGGTTCTCAACCACGTTCTCCTGCACCAGACAATTATTGGACAGGAAGCAAAGAAGCAATTCGAAATGATCGACGTAACTCCGGACTTAATCTGCGGTTGCATCGGCGGCGGATCAAACTTCGCTGGATTTGCATACCCATTCATGGCTGACAAACTGAAAGGAAAGTCAGAAACTCAATATGTAGCCTGTGAACCGAAAGCTGTCCCATCAACGACCCGCGGAGTCTACACGTACGATTTTGGAGACACTGCTGAGATGACACCACTAATCAAAATGTATACCATTGGGCATAAGTATCACCCACCCCCCATCCACGCAGGCGGACTCCGTTACCATGGCAAAGCACCATCGCTCTGTTACCTGATCAACAAAGGCTACATGAGTTCCGTCGCATACTCACAAACCGAAGTCTTCGAAGCCGCACGAATCCTAGCACGGACAGAAGGCATGATAACCGCGCCCGAAACTGCGCACATTGTGAAATACGCAATCGATGAAGCCTTACGCTGCAAAAAGACCGGAGAGAAGAAAGTCATAGCGTTCAACAATTCCGGGCACGGCCTACTGGACCTTCAAGCATACGATGCTTTCCTAACTGGCAAGCTCCAAGACTACGAACCCGCTCACATCGAGGTCCCTAGATTAGTCCAATGAGGAGGAGCGCCTCAATATGACGGTTTGTGACAAAGCCCGGTATTTTCGTCAATTCTGCTGACCAAGTTTATTCAGAATATATTCTAATGGCAGTAAGAGCGCGTTCCATAAGTTGCCTCTTTGTCATGGTGCCTATGGGTTGATCGTCGCATGGGATTTGCTGCAAAGGATTTGCCCCCCATATTGAATCAGATGCTCGCGAAGGTTACGATGGGGCTCCCACCAGATATTATGGACGCGATAAAGGAGGCTCATATGCATGAGACAAAGCAACTGGCAAAGAAACAACTCGAAGCCATCCTGAACAGCGCTAACTTAAGTTACGAAATGCATCTCCCACTGTGCCAAGACACAGGTTTAGTTACCCTATTCATTTCAGGAGAACTGATCGGGCATGTAGAGGAGGTCGAAAATGCTCTAAGCCGAGCGGTTGAAAGCCTCACCGCCAAAGGCGGCATGAGGGCGAACGTCGTTAACCCGCTCACACGAAAGAACACTGGCACCAACACTGGCCTTAACGAACCAGAAGTTCTACTAGACAGGAGTACAGAGAAGACTACAATGAAGATGATTTTGAAAGGTGCCGGCTCAGAGAACTTCACCAACCTGAAAATGATGGTACCAACCGCCAGCAGACAAGACATAATGAAGCATATTCTCCAAGCCGTCATAGATGCAGGAGGAAAAACCTGCCCACCCAACATTCTTGGAATTGGAATTGGTGGATCTGCGGTTCAAGCCATAATCAACTCAAAACTGGCATTGCTCAGAAGAATAGGTGCACGGAACCCTGATCCCGAAGTAGCACAGTTCGAAACATCGATCGTGAAGGCAGCTAATGAACTTGGAATAGGAACCATGGGCCTAGGAGGCGACACAACCACCCTCGACGCCCACATCGAAACCGCTGGGACCCACACGGCATGTTTGCCTATCGCGATCTCTTTCGGATGCTGGGCAAACAGGGTTTCAGAAGCCGAACTGAGTGACGGACGCTTCAAGATCACCAGGTGAGATACAATGACAGAATTGAGGCTTAACGTTCCACAAGATAACAATCGTGTCGCTGATATTCGTGCGGGAGACGTTCTCTATGTTACAGGCGATATAGCAATCGCTAGGGATCAGGCACACAAGAAACTGCTCGAAACATTTCTCCCCGAATTAGTTGGCCTCCCAATCTTCCACTGCGGCCCAATCGCACAAAAAGTTGGCGAGGAATGGAAAATCTTGGCCGGTGGGCCAACTACAAGCACACGAATGGATGCTCTAACTCCGCCAATCCTGGAGAAATACCGAACCAAAATCGTCATCGGAAAAGGCGGTTTAGGAGAAACAGGCAAAAAAGGCTTGCAAACATTCGGTGCCGTCTACTCTGAGTTCACGGGCGGAGCTTCAGCCCTGGCTGTCTCAAAGATTGTGCGTGTGAAGAAACGGTTGCTTGAGCAACTCGGCCCAACGGAACTTGTTTGGATATGGGAAGTAAAGGACTTTGGACCACTGCTAGTAACTCAGGACCACCAAGGAAATGACCTAAAGAAAGCTGTAACCACGCAAGCCACCCAGAAACTTGACACCCTCGTAAAGACATACGGCTGAGTCAGTAAAGCGGCCGCGCCGTCGAATCGCCCTGCATAAACATCCTCAGCTGTCCCACTACCGATCATGTACTGAAGTTGTACCGTGAGCTAGCATACCACCCAAATCTGGGGCGCTGAAAGTAATAGACTATTGACCGGTAGAATAACAGACTCCTCAAACTTGAATAATGCCAAATGAGCCGGAAGCCAAGACATTGACTCGGGTCATAATGCACATCGATATGGATGCATTCTACTCCTCAGTTGAACAGCGCGAGAATCCGCTCCTGATCGGGAAGCCCGTAATTGTCGGCGCTGACCCGAAGAAAGGAAAAGGTCGAGGAGTTGTGATGGGCTGCTCATATGAGGCACGCAAGTTTGGAGTGCATTCTGCGCTGCCCATCTCTCTTGCTTACAGGCTTTGCCCAAACGGCGTCTACCTACCTCCCAACTTCACCCTATATGAACAGGCCTCAGAGCAGATTATTCAGCTACTCCGAACTTTCTCAGAGAAGCTTGAACAAATGAGCATCGACGAAGCCTTTCTAGACGTAACCGAAAGAGTGTCCAGTTTTGAAGAAGCCGCCGCACTAGCCGAAACAATCAAACAAGAGATACTTCAGAAAGCAAAACTCACCTGTTCAATCGGTATCGCCCCGAACAAAGCCATCGCCAAAATTGCCTCCGACTTTAAAAAACCGGACGGCCTAACTAGTGTGTCGCCGCAGAAAATCCGAGAATTCCTAAATCCACTCTCGGTAACAAAGATCAGTGGAGTCGGCAAGAAGAGCTCAGAGTTATTGGCGGAAGCAGGAATTGTATCTATCGGCCAACTGGCTTCCACGCATCCGAGCAGGTTAACCGAGATTTTCGGGAAATACGGAACAAGAATCTGGCAAATAGCGAATGGAATAGATGAAGAAGAAGTAGTTACCAGATATGCGATCAAGTCCATCAGTTCGGAAAGTACCTTCGACGAAGATGTACTCGACAGAACCAAAGTCATGCAGACTTTTGACTCAATCATCCAAGACGTACACGCGCGGGTTCAATCTCAAAACATACTCTTTCGAACCATCGGCATCAAGGTCAGGCTAGAAGATTTCGAAACTTTTACTCGAGCAAGAACCCATACGAGGTACACAAACGAAAAATCCATCATTGAAGAATATGTAAAGGAACTCTTCCTGGAATTCGAGAGTTCTCCACACAAGATTCGTCTCGTCGGCGTTAAAGTATCCAGCCTCAAAGACTTGGACTCAGAACAAGAGAGCATCCTACGTTGGGCCAACCCGGATGAGTGAGTTGGCTTCATGCGTGGTCGGTAGATTCATCTTCGCCAACAGAGCTCGCAGCTCAGTAAGCCAATCTCCGAATGGCCTGTTACTCGAAACTACGATACGCACGCGCCGGTCGGCAAGGATTGTAACGCTTCCTTCATCTTCAGTCGAGAGTGGAATCAAGATTGTTTCTCGATGCATATTAGACGAGTCTGTTAATTCGAGAATCTTCAGGATCTGCTCAGGACGTAACGCAGCCATGATTCGTCATTTATGATTCATTTAGGGCGACTAATTATTCTCTTGTTCTTTAGCGTCATTTAGTTAGCTTCAGGAAGATAGTTTCTCTAGGAGTTTGTTGAGTTCCGATCGACTCCTAACCCCAGTCAATCGATCCCACTCCTTTCCATTCTTGAAGAGAATGAGGGTTGGGATGCTTTTGACACCAAATTGCTGCGCCAAGTCCCTGCTGTTCTGAACGTCCACTTTCGCGAAGACTATCCGAGTTTCGAATCTTTTTGCCATGTCTCTAAGAATCGGTGTCATGACATGGCAGGGGGCGCACCAGCTTGCCCAAAAATCCACAACGACGGGTCTTTCGCTTCTCAGAAGCTCTCGCATGTTTCCGAGAGTAGCTTGATGAATCCGTCCGCCCATGATACTAACGCAGCAGGAGCTCTTCGGACCTGAATCCGCTCAGTTTCATTTCTTGGAGGAGTCGTATTCGCGGTTTTCCCACATATCGTAAGCGGTCGCAACGGATGCGTAGAGTTGTTTCCAGATGGCCATCGGTGGTCCTAATTGTTGGAGGCCGAGGAATACTCTAAAGATTCCGGTTAGTTTCCCTGGATAACAAATAGTGGCGTGATATCTACTTGGTAGTGGGCTTTCGGTTTAGGCCCGGATGTCGTACCAGTGCATTGTTTGCACTGTGGCTAAAGGCGCTTGTGCGAGTAGGCGTGCCTCGTTGAATAAGTCTATTACTCGCTGGACGGGGCCGTTTTCACTGTTTATGCTGTATACGGATATTGGGCCGTAACTTTTCATGTGTACGAGGTTTGTTTCAACTAATTTTCCTAAGTGTTTTCGTATTACCTTCCTGTCCAACCCGCTGAACTTTGCAATTTTGTAAATCGTCAAGTCCTCTCCCCGATTTCGAGCAAGAACTAATAGGATCCTTAACCGGGCTTCGCTTCCCAGCGTCTTCAAGAGTAGAGGTCTCAGCGGCAATTTTACTCAAGAGGAACAATAGACACCCTGCAAAGATAAGCAAGAGAGTTAAGTGAAGCTATTCGTTGCACTCTAAGAAACGCAGATTTGAGATTGGACAGGGACGGCGAGCGTGCTCTAAGGCCTTACTCTCAGCGTCTTCGACGCTTCGTTCTGCGTTTCGCGCTGCGCTTCGTTCTACGCTTCGCGGTGTGTCTCTTCTGAGGGGATAGGTCTCTTCGCATTCGTTTGAGCGTTTTTTCGTCTACGAGCCTGAGCATGTATAGGAACATAAGGAAGACAAGCAAAGCATTGAAGTGTGTTTCTTTCGGGGCTGCGCGCTTTCGCCTAGCTCTTGACTTCTGCCTTCTTGGCGTCATTCTCCTAGCGGTCCGACTACCTTTCCTGGGCTTGCTCCTTTTTTGTCTTGGCAGCTTTCTTCGCCTACAAATGACGTATTCCTATAGTGGCGAGTCGTTTTATCTAACTTTCGCCTTATTTCCTGGTGATGACTAGGGAACTCTGGAGGCTCTAAATTGACCTGTGTTTTCTGCGACATCATAAGTAAAACAACGCCAGCATACATCATCTACGAAGACTCGGGCCACGTTGCATTTCTCGACAAGTATCCAATCTCAATAGGGCACACTCTAGTCCTGCCGAAGACGCACTTCGAGCGCGTGAACAACATGTCGCAGCGCGATTTCTGCGCGCTCTACTCCCGTGTACACGCCTTGAATCAGCTGATAACCTCAAAGTTAGCCGCAACCGCATCCCATATTTCCATAAACGATGGCGCTGCTGCAAACCAACTCATACTCCACGTCCATGTCCACATAATTCCTCGAAGCCCGAACGACAGCGCCGGATTCACTGCAAGAAAACTTCTCCGCCCAGACCAAATGGAGGAAGTCAGGAAGAAACTGGCGGTTGAGGATCTGAAGCTTAATGTTTGATGTTAGAGATGATCATTTGTTGCAGTGACGGCCCGATCTGTTTCGGTTCCGTAATGGGCCCTGTGCAGGCTCTTCCGACGCAGATGTAGGCGGTTGGGGTATAGGACGTTGAGTAACCCCTCGCTTCTATTTCCTTTGAATCTTCACGCGGGTCATAGACGTGCACTATTTTTCTTGGCTCATAGATGCGGTTAGCTTCCGCGAGTAGACCTTTTGTTTGGGGGCTGTCTGGGGATCCAACGATCTGAATCATACTCGGCTCATTCAAGAACGCGTCAACAGCCAGCGCGTATTCTGCCGATGCGAATCCGAAGCTGAGATATGAATCCGCGAAACGCTTCAGGGTATCTTCCGCGTATATTCGGTAAGATTGTTCCCCCGTCAGGTGATGTAGCTTTGTTAGAACGCGGGCTGCGGCGCTGTTTTCCTCGAGGGGTTTGGTTGGTTTGCTTAGGAAGCCAGGCGCGTTGGGGTCTACTACGGTATCGAAGAAACCGCCGAGTTCTGGATCGTGCAATTTTGTTACGGTGAGATTCATCAGCTCGGTAGCGGTCTTGAGATACTTCCTTTCTCCTGTGCACTCGAAGGCACGGCATAGTGTACTTGCGGTTTGTATTTGGTCAGCAAGTTGATTCTCCAGTTGTGGTTTGCCGTCGTGGAAATGGTACATGCCTTCATTCCTCTTGAAATTGAGCACAAGTAACCTATCGAGGCCTCTGAGTGCGAATTCTCGTGGGAGCGGATCCGCTAGGATGAAAGAGGCGTCAAGATATGCGGATATCATTATTGCATTCCAATTCGTATAGATTCGTTTGTCAACGAAAGGTGGCTTTGTCTTGAGGCGTTCAGCTTTGCTCAGTTTGTAGTATTCTTCATCCGCATCCTGGCTTCCGTAGAAACAACCCTGCTCCTGGTCTCTCAACCATACATTCACGTAGTCGATAATGCCTTTTGATACTTCAGCATAGAATGGATCGGCGGTGGATTGGTAGGCGTGCATGTACAGTTGGAGCCATTTTGCGTTGTCCTCGGACATTTTTTCAAAGTGTGGGATGCTCCAGTCTCTGGCTGTTGAATAGCGGAAGAAGCCGCCCATCTCCCTGTCATAGGTACCACTTCGACCGGCATTGTTCAATGTCACGAGTACGATTCCCAGGAATTCGCGATTTCGAGTATAATGGTACTTCAAAAGTGCTAACTCTTGGGCTTCTGTGTTGGGAAACTTAGGTTGGGACCCGAAGCCGCCGTAGATGGGATCGAAGTTGTTGGCGACTTCCCCGAGTATTTCGTCTACTATGGAATTTGACAATTCACCGGCAGGCATGCTTTCGGGAAGTGAAGTCTCAGCTGGAGGTTTTCCTTGAGATTTCTGCCACGATGATTTGATGTCGCGCAGAAGTTGACGCATCTGGTCTGGAGGGAAATATGTCCCTCCGCCAATAAGACGCCCGTCTGGAGTTAGAAAGGCAGTTGTAGGCCAACCACCCATGTTATACCTACGGTTGATGTCTGGTCGTTTATCTGTGTCCACGCGAATCGGAATGAAATTAGCTTGAATGTATTCGGCTATGTCGGGAACTGAGTAAGTGTCCTGGTCGAGTCTGTGACACCAGTGGCACCAGACCGCGCTGATGTCTAGTAGAACTGGTTTCTTCTCTGCTTTGGCCCTCTGAAATGCTTCATCGGCCCAATCCAACCACATGATCTGAGACTTTTGTTCAGGTTGCATGTCTTCTCAGTTTCCCGCTCTATTCGTCTTAAAGAAGGATAATCCCTGAAGTCGCATGGAAGATGGATTTAGGAAACTTTTGACAGCTTTACGCGCGCGATCCACGTCCAGCCTATCTTATAGGCTTGGAGCTGGTCGCGTCGGTATTATCCTCTTGTAATTCTCCAATATCTTGTCGTAGATCGCAAACGTCTGACTCAATGCTTCCTGAGATTTACCGTGGCATTGGTTGTCCGGTTTGGCTGTTGAGAGGCATTTCGTTTTCGCTTCTTCCAAATGTTTCAGGGCGTCTTCGAATTCTTTTCCCTTTTCGAGTTTGAGAACTGACAGGAGGGAATTGTAGGCGGCTAGGTGGGCTCGTTTACATTCCAAATGGTCTTTGCTTTCTCTCTCTTGGTAACACAGCTTGCAACAGTCCATTGCCGTTCGGGCCTGAACCCAAGGTTGGACTAAGAATATTGCTTCCATGTTAGCGGAGAAGGGTATTGGTCGATTTATCGATTATGCCAGATTTGAAGCACAAGATATCGCCTTCGACGGGTGGCTTTTGTGGAATGTTGACCTTGCAGTACCACGAAGAAAAGCAGTGATGGAGAAACTGCTCACACGGGGAGCATCATTGTCTCAACCAACTCAAGAAGTGATGAATTCAGTACTTCCGAGCGTTGACTCGAAGGCTGACATCTCCGAACAATACAGATACTTGACGGCAGGCCACAACGCTGTTGTGGTCGTTCATGATGGAATAGCCTTCGGCGTCTTAATAAAAATGGCCGTCATCACACACCTCTCCAAGAAAGTCTAGCTTCGACTTTGCCTGCGAAGTGTGAGAGGCTTTGTGATTCTGAAACCTGCGCCAGCTATAAGAATCGACAGACCCAATGCTCCGATCAATATCACAAGCCCGGAATAGAACAGGCTTGTCATCCCATACCTATCCAGCAAATAACCCCCGAGAAGTGGGCCGATAATTGTTCCCAAACTTATCACAACACTATAAACCCCCATAGTAGTTCCCCGGCTCCGCTCGGGGGCTAGATCGCCCAATGTTGCAAGCGCGGCAGGGGGAAAAGCGAAACAACCTATTCCGAACACTACGAGAAAGGGGACACCGAACAGGAACCCCAACCTGCCCCTAACCATGTATATAGCTGTGACGAACATCCCCATGACCGAAAGCAATCCCAGCATCATGAGCTTATCACGGCCATACTTGTCAGATAGATGGCCGAAGAATGGTTGTGTAACCGCCAATACCAATACGATGCCCGCAAGCAGGAAGCTCGTCAAGAGGGGCGATGGGCCAAGGCGTGGACCGAAGGTCAGCGCTACACCAACAAAGGTGGTTATGGCCAACCAGATCGGGAACATCGCCGCTGCGCGTCTGTGACTCAAAAGAATCTTCAATGTTTGGATGGGAGAGAGTGCCCGTTGTTTGCCTTGCCCTTTGGTTTCCTTAACTCTGAAATAGGCGAAGACAGCGCCGATTGCCGCCAGCGTTGCGGCAAAGTAGAAGGGAGTCGTTCGTGAGCCAATTCGCGTCAGAATTCCTGCCGCTAAAATGCCGACCATATACCCTCCTAGATTCGCGAAATCATAGACACCCATTTCTTTCCCCCGCGTTGTGCTAGTGCTGGTGTCTGTTACCATGGTAAGTGTGCTAACAATGATCATGGCTGCCGCGACGCCCTGTACTGCATGCACAGCTACCAAGTATCCAATGTCTGTGTTCAATGTGAATGCGAAGAGCGCTAAGGTGGAAACTGTCAAGCCCAGATAGATCCACTTTCGCCTTCCAAACCTGTCAACTAGAATTCCGATCGTTGGTCCGCAAATTGTCTCAGCTACCGGGTAGGCAGCTGCGATTATTCCAACGGTAAGGTTCGAGAATTCATGCTTTGGAAGGTAGATTGGAAGAGTGAAGAGCACAAGTCCGAAACTGAACCTCATCAGAAATACCGAGAAATATAGCGGCGATTGAAAAAGGAGTGAGCGGCTCAACGATAACCGCGGTGAATAGTGCACTCTTCTTTCCTCCATCTCGCCGATTGAGGTTTCTTCTGATCAGCCATCACCATCTGTATAAGTCAATTAAACATCTGAGTGTTTAATTAGATGCGAATGAATGCCGAACCTATGCCTTTGAAGACTCTTCAAATGGCGATTCTCGGAGGCAATGAAGAAGCAGTTTTTGTTGGGCTTCGCAACTTTCCAGCTCACAAATTGATCTTGATTGCAACAACCGATACCAAGGACCAAGCGGAACAGCTTGCTGGAAAGCTTACAGACACTCTCAGACTCGCGGTAAACATTGTGCCGATTCAAGATTGCTCAATACAGACGATGCTCGATACAATCGGGCAACTAGTGAAAAACGAAACGGAAGGCTTTCAAGATTTTCTCATCAACGTGGGATCCGCCAACAAGCATTTGACGTGCGCTGGCGTTACGGCGGCTTTTATTCACGGAATAAGAGCATTCGATGTCGTTGGGGATAGCCCTGAAGTGCTTCCGGTTATGAAATATGGATATGCTCAAACAGTGACGGAGCCTAAACTCGAGATCATGCGTGCAATCGAGCGTTCTGGCGGCGATGTTGAGAGCCTAGAGAAGTTAAGTCAAATGACGAATTACGGAAAGCCCCTTCTAAGTTACCACATCAGGGGATCGCGAGACAGCAGGGGATTGGAGAGTTTGGGGTTAGTCGAGGTTGAACGAGGAAAACGTGGCAGCCTGCGTGTTAGACTAACCTCTTTGGGGAGAACGCTTCTTTCAACGACACAAACTAAGTAGCTGGTTTTGTTTCCTTTGCAGGAAGATTGTTCTTTTTCCTGCTGGGTATAATTTTCAATCTACAGAATACTGCATCGCCATCCTTAATTTCGAAGATCTTGCGAATTTCTTCAGGTATGGTTATCCTTCCGCCTGCCGTTACTTCAGCATAGAAGGGTATGTCCTCATCCACGACGTCTGTTGGCAACGAGTCACCTTTCACGCTTGGAAACGAACCTTCACTAAAAAGAGTTGTTGACGCGAAGTTACTGTGGATTTTATGCTAGACGGTGCTGCTAGGACATAATCTGTTCACGGGACAGATGACGCACCGAGGGCGGGGTGCCCGACATACTGCGCGTCCGAACGAAATAATGGAGAGGTGCAGTGGGATTCTCTTTCGAGGTGGAATGAGGGCTTCTAATGGCAGGCGAACCTGTTCGTAGTTTGCGTTAGCCTTAGCGATTCCGAGCCGTTTGGTAACTCTCGCAACGTGCGTATCAACAGGAATGACGGGATTCTTCGCCACGAATGCGAGGAGGATGTCGGCGGTCTTAGGCCCAACCCCAGGAAGAGTCATGAGTTCATTCTTTGCCTGCTCATACGGACGGTTCAGAATGGGTGTGAGTCGCCCACCATATTGGTCTTGAATAATCCTAGACACTGCTTTGATTCGTGGAGCCTTTGACCTGTATAAGCCAGCTTGCTTAATGCATGGCGTTAAGTCTCTAATTCTCGCTTTCGCGAGCGTTCGCGGGTTAATCTTGTAGCGCTTCCTTAGTTTTCTCATTGCTGCCTCGCTATTGTGGTCGGTAGTGTTCTGAGACAGAAGGGTTTGTACTAGGGTCTCAAAGGGACGCCCTGCTTTCCAGACTTTTACCGGAAATTTCTTGCTGATTATGCTAAGCATCAAATGTTGAGCTGTTCTTTTAGGTCGCCGCAAGAGTTTCTTTCTCACTTCCTAAGCTACGATCTTGATGTTCTGTCATCTTTTGTGAAGCATAGTTTAAAGGAAGCTATCTTTCTAACCAGTGTAGAGACTCCAGACATATATGAAAGCCATAATGCTGGTCGCGGTTTTCATAGTCGTAGTGATCATGACTCTTGAGCCTACTGCTTCAGCTCAGGGCAGCGTACTTGTCGTTAGCATAAGTTCAGACATAGCAGGCCCAACAGTAGAGCTAGTATCGCGTTCCATTGATGAGGCAAACGCTGGGGGAGCGCGGCTCATAGTGTATGAGCTTAACACTCCCGGCGGAGACTTGGGATCTGTTACGGATATTATGAATGACTTCAACGGTTCGCCAATCCCGGTTGTTGTATGGGTCACTCCTTCAGGTGCGACGGCTTGGAGCGGCGGGACATACATTTTGATGGCGTCGGACATAGCGGTGATGGCGTCCGGAACGACAATAGGTTCAGCTCAACCGGTTTCAGCGACGGGGGAAGTCATCAACGAATCAAAAATCATCAACGCCCTTACCGGACTGATGCGGGACAATGCTCGACTTCACGACAGAAACGAAACCGCGGCTCAGCAATTCGTCACTCAGAACATCAACCTCGGCCCCGAGGAGGCACTCAGGCTTCACGTTGTTGAATTTGCTGCCGACAGCCTTGATAGCCTACTCTCTCAACTCCAACCTTACACCCTAGTTCTTTCAACCACGCAGATGGGCACTTCGGTGTGGAAACTCGTTTTGACGTCCACGTTAAGCAATGTAACCTATACGAAGAGCTATGATTTCTCGGGCATATCGCAGGCCCCGACGTACAACTATTCTCCCAGCTTCAGCGTGCAACTACTTACGTTTCTATCAAACCCCATCATCTCAGTCGTACTCTTCATAGTTGGCATGTATGCGGTTATAATCGGCTTCAAAACCCCAGGCTACGGCGTTGAGATTGCCGGGGCTCTGATGGTCCTCCTTGCGCTAATAGGGTTCGGAGCAATAGGAATCAACCTCGCCGCTATGCTTCTCTTCATTCTTGGTATAGCTCTGACCCTGCTAGAGCTCAAAACGCACATCGGAGTTTTCGCCATAGCTGGAATCGGAATGGTAATCCTCGGAAGTTTCTTGGAATTCCCTCTCCCAGGATGGCAGCTACTCGCAGCAAGATCAGTCGAAACAGCGCGGGAAACATTGATCTCGGTAGCCCTCGTGATGTCTGGAATATTCGGGTTCGTTGTTTACAAGGTGGCCCAGGCGAGACGAATGAAGGTAAAAGGTGGTCCCGAAGAGTTGATAGGTAAAGTCGGGACGGTCATATTAGCCCTCACCCCGAAAGGTGAAGTCAGGATAGAAGGCCAAATTTGGAGAGCTGAGAGTGCTGGTGCCGAAGTGAAAGAGGGAGAGCAAGTCGAAATCGTCGGCAGAGAAGGGCTAACCTTAAAGGTGAAGCCAAAGCCAACAAGTCAAGGATGAGACCGTGGCGCTTGAAGATTTATTGACGGACCCCGAGTTCATCGTAGGGGCCATAATCCTACTCTTCGTTGTAATAGTCGTAGCATCCGGTATTAGGGTAATCAGAGAATGGGAACGAGCACCCGTTCTACGACTAGGCCGCTTTACAGGGTTGAAGGGCCCCGGCCTCTTTTACATAATCCCCTTCGTAGATCGGATTCCAAATATCGTTTCAATGCGCGTACAAACGTTCCCGTTTAGAACCGAACAAACTTTCACTAAAGACAATGTTCCCGTGAACGTTGATGCAATAATGTTCTTCCAAGCTATAGATGTAGAGAAAGTGATTTTGAACGTCGAAAGGTTCCTAGACGCTACCAGTTTGGCTGCTCAGACAACGTTGCGGGAGGTTATAGGTAAAGTGAGTTTTGACGAATTACTCGCCGAGCGCGAGAAGGTGGGTGTCGAGGCCCGGAACATAATCGACGAGAAAACAGAGCATTGGGGTATTAAGGTGGTCTCTGTTGAGGTCAAAGATATCGGAATACCAGGGGCTTTGCAGGACGCCATGTCTAGGCAAGCTCAAGCTGAACGCGAGCGAAGGGCACGGGTGACCTTAGCTATGGCAGAGTTTGAGGCGGCCCAGAAGATGGTGGACGCCGCCAATATGTACGAAAAGAATATCCGTGCTTTGGAACTGCGTTGGATGAACATTCTCTACGAGCTTGGCCTGCAAAGTAAAGGAACCCTGATGTTGGTCCCGACGAACACACCGACCGCAGGAGTTTCTCTGGGATTCCCTCCATTGGGGATTGCGAGTATTCAGGACATAACTAAACAGAAGAAAGACGACAAGACCTAGAACACGAGGAGAAGATCGAAAAGAGCATCACCGAGGCTCCAAGATCCAGGTCTCGGGTTACTGATTTCTAAAAGTCAATCGTCGCCTACCTTCGAACTTTATCCACCTTTCTTTTCAGTTCGTCGGTTTCTTCCTTCAATATTCGTTCGAGGTTATCATAGATTGTCGGCACTATCGATGGTCCGAAGGCCCTTATGAGCTGACTGAGCGCCTTCTCAACAAGTTTTGTCTGTATCTCTGCAGAGAGGGTAGGATAGTAAAGATACTTGGCTCCACCGCGGCCAACGATTTTCGTCCTTCGGACTAACCCTTTACGGTAGAGACGATCGAGGACCGTTCCGACCGTCGTATAGGCAACTTGGCGGGTTGTGCTCAACTCTTTCATTATTTCTCGGGCAGACGCCTTCCCCAGCCTTTGCAACACTCCGAGGATGTCTGCTTGTAGGTCGCCCAGTGACATCAGATAACCGCAGCAACCTCCTATGCCTGTAGTATCTAAAAGTTTCCCACTCGAGATTCGGAGTTTCGCACCACTATCTAAAGTGGGCGCGCAGTTGAAACGACTCATTGAACGCTCTTCATACCTCTGGGTAGGGTTTGCAGCGGGGGTTGTCGCATGGGTTCCCAAATAGAATCGTGTTGAGGTCGGTTAGGGGGATCTGGTGATTTCCCGCTCTGCGATCGAGAGTGGCCTCCCTGTCCTTCTTTTTCTGCGCATCACTATTTCAGCCATCGTGCTTACAGCAATCTCCGCTGGGGTTTCAGCGCCGATATCGAGCCCGATTGGCGTTACGACTTTTCGGAGTACCTCATCTGGAATCCCATCTCGCCTTAGCTTGGACAGGATGCCTTTAGCCTTGGATTCGCTTGAGATCATTCCAATGTAAGCGGCCCTAGAACCCACTACGGTTCTTAGAGCCAGCTCGTCGTATTCTCCCGCATAGGTCAGAATGACAACGTAGGTGTCTTCGTCTATTTGGAGTTCTTTCAGGGCTTTGTCCCAATCGTCAACAATGATTCTATCCGCTTCAGGGAATCGTTCTTTCGTGGCGTAGTCGGCTCTATCGTCTATCACGGTAACCTGAAAACCAAGCATCTTCGCCAGTTTCGCTATGGGTTGTGCGACGTGACCTGCTCCTACGAGGATTAGACTCTCTTGAGCTTTGAAGACGTTGATGAAGCATGTTATAACCCCCGCACAAACTGGCAGTGGCATTTTGACAGTCCGTGGTTTTCCTTCTTTTATCGCTTGCATGGCCTGTTCGATCAGTTGGAATTCGGCGACGGCTCCGCCGACGGTTCCTATCACTCCACCTTCCCTTGTTACCAGCATTGATGATCCTAAGTGGCGAGCGCTTGAACCTTCTTGGTTGATTATTGTAACCCAAGCAAAGGGCTCTGAAACCTGAGCCAGCCTGTGCGCTTCCTCAATTAGCGCCGTATCAGAGTAAATGGGGATATGCTTCAAGCTACGTATCGTCCTACCTTTTTTCACGCGCCTCTTGCGTTCTCCTCAGGTTGGTTAGCAGTCGATCGGGTGTGGCCGGTATCTCCGTTATCCGAACACCGATGGCGTTGTCGATCGCGTTCACGATTGCAGGGGCAGGTAATACTACCGGTGGTTCTCCTATAGCTTTCGCGCCGAAAGGACCAAGGCGACCGGGATATTCTACGATTATCGTCTTGATCTCAGGTATATCAAGTGAAGTGGGAACGTAATAATCTCCCAAGCTCGGGTTAACTACCACCCCATTCTTGTGGATTATCTCTTCCATTAAGGCGTAGCCTAGCCCTTGAATCGTACCTCCCTCTATTTGGCCTTCGACCGAAATCGGGTTGATGGCTTTACCCACGTCGTAGGCTGCAACCATCTTGAGAACCTGCACCCGTCCGGTTTCAGTGTCCACCTCAACTTCCGCGGTCAGCGCGCCGTAGGTGTATTGCAGATATACCGTTCCTTGGTTGATTTCAGGATCGTATTCACATTTTGGCGCCATGAACGTACTGAACTCCTTCAGAGAAATGCCGCGTGAATACGCATGAGCAACGACGTCGCGGAAAGATACTGAGTGAGTTGATTTGGAGTGGAAGGTTCCTTCGCTTGATTCCACTTCATCTGCTGAGCACTTGAGGATCTCTGCTGCGATCTCTCTTAGCTTCTGGCCAAGCTTTCCGGCTACCATCTGCGTAGCACGACCGCCTATCGTTATCGTTCGGGAGGCAACCGTCGGCCCCGAGTCACCGCAATACTCTGTGTCTGACGGATCGAGAGTGAAGTAGTCTAGGGGTAAATGCATTGTTTCGGCAGCGATCTGAAGTAAACCGGATGGGGCTCCCGTCCCATATTCGGTAAGCGCCGTTCTAAGTCTGATCTTACACGCGCTATCAATTTGCATGTGGACCGTAGCGAAGTCGTTACCTTCTGGGCCTAGGCTGTTGCCGTGATACATGAGGGCGATTCCTAAGCCACGTTTCTTCGTCCCATTCATATCCTTGAATTGTCGGCGTTTCTTATACCAGTCGGATTCCGTCGTTGCTTTCGTTATGCATTCTTCGAGTCCGCAGCCTTCGTCAACAATTTGGCTTGTAGCCGTTAGTGTTCCAGGTCTAAGTATGTTCATTAGACGAAGATCCAATGGATCAATGTCTAACTTCTTTGCAATCTCATCCATGTGGGATTCAGCGGCGAAATGAGCCTGGGGTCCTCCGAACCCTCTGAATGAGCCGGCCATTGTGTTGTTTGTGTAGACGCAGTAGGCGTCGGTTTTGACGTTTGGTATGACGTAGGGGCCGGTCGCGTGGAAGCATGCACGGATGACGACGAACGGACCAAGCGAGGCATAGGCGCCGGTGTCGGCGACTAATTTCGTCTCCCATGCTGTGAGTTTCCCGTCCTTCTTTACGCCGACTTTCACTGACGTAACGAATGGGTGTCGTTTCGTGTGGCCTATCATCGACTCTTCTCGGGTATAGGCGAGGGCGGCAGCCTTGCGGGTTCTAACAGCAACTAGTGCCGCCATCCCGAGCACGTCGACTGGAATTTCGTCGGACTTTGGTCCGAAGGCTCCGCCGGTGGCTGCTTGAATGACTCGAACCTGTTCGGGCCGAAGTGAGAGGATCTTAGCGATTCCTGTTTGCACATGGTAAGGGCTCTGAATAGAGGCAACGCAGGTAACCGAACCATCGGGTTCAGGTATTACGAACCCGGCTTCAGGCTCCAATGGTACGGGTTCCTGAAACGGAGTCTTGTATGTTCCTTCAACAATCAAGTCCGCTTGCTTGAAGCCCTCCTCCACATTGCCCTTTCGAACCTTCAGGTGCTTTGCCACGTTTCCTTTCTCATGGATTTGGGGCGCATTAGGTTTCATTGCGTCGAGCGGAGAAAACACTGATGGGAGCGGTTCATACTCTATCTTGACGAGGTCAACCGCTTCCTCGGCGATGGAAGCGTCGTATGATGCGATAGCTGCTATCGGTTCGCCCGCAAAACGTACCCTATCAGTCGCGAACAGTGGCTTATCGGGAAGGAGAGCTGTTGACTCGTTGATTCCAGGTATGTCCTGAGCCGTTACTACAGCCACGACGCCGGGGTACTTTCGTGCTTCTGATAGATCTACTCGCTTGAGTAGTGCATGGGCGACATTTGATCTGACGACTTTCAAGTAGAGTGCGTTTTCGGGTACAATGTCCATCGTGTAGATTGGTTTTCCAAGTACTTTATCCAGTGAGTCTACTCGTCCAACACTCTTACCAACTACCAGCATCTGTTGGCTCTGCGTGAGCTTCTTCACCGCTGCCTGATCAGTCAATTATCCTGACTCCTCATTTCAGAGGCAGCTGTTTTCACGGCTTCGAAGATTTTCAGGTACCCTGTGCACCGACAAATGATGCCGCCGGTCGCTCTTCTGATGTCTTCAATTGTGGGGTCGGGGTTTCTTTCGAGCAGGTCCTTAGTTGCTAAGATCATGGCTGGAATGCAATAACCGCACTGGGTGGCGTTCCACTTCATGAAGGCACGTTGTATTGGGTGGAGTTTTTCTGCGGAACCTATGCCTTCGATAGTCACGATTTTCTTGTTTCTGGCTTGAATGGCAAGGATCAGGCATGAGTTCACCAATTTCCCATCCATTAATACGCCACATATGCCGCAGTCGCCTGTGCTGCAGCCTTCCTTCGTTCCCTTCAACCCTAACTTGTCGCGCAAAACATCCAATAGTCGCTCATGTGATTGGACGATGATTGCGTAGTCTTTGCCGTTGACTGAGAATTTCAGTAAGTGTTTAGACAAGTATTTTCTCTCCAGCGAGTCTGTCAGCGCATCTACCTACCGTACGCTTGAAGATGGCGCATACGACTTCTAAGCGGTATTCTTCCGAGGCTCTAAAGTCTGATGTCAGCTTGAGCTCGTTTCTCAGCGTTGTGACGGTATCGGACAACGATTGTTCATTCAATTTCTTTCCTTTCATTACTCTTTCAGTCTGTCGCGCTCTTTGCGGAATCTTTCCGTTAACCCGATTGAATGCGATCCGAACTTCGTCACACAGCTTGTTCTCAGCCAGCCTCAGGTAGACTGCGCAATTTACGAAAGCGATTATGAGTGAATTTCTCATTCCAACCTTTTCAAAGCTGCATGCTGAGCGTGCTTCTAGTTCCCTGAAACTTGTCTCTACCATGATCTCGTTTGGTTTTAAGTCGGTTATTCGTTTTCCTTTGACGAAGTCTTCCACTCGAATCGTTCGTTCCCCATGGATGCTACGAACTTTAACATCCGCATTCAGGACTAGTAGCACTGGCAGCAGGTCCTCTGATGACGAAGCGGAGCAAATGTTTCCCCCGATAGTTGCCATGTTAATTATCGATGGTCCGCCAAATTTCATTGCAACCTCCCTGAAGACATCATATCGCGAGTCTATGACGGGGGATTCGATAAGCTCTGATATGGTCGTTAAGGCACCAATCTTAATCGTCCCTCCCTCCCTCTTCACGTACCTGAACTCGTGTAATCCTGTGAGATCCACCAGTGTTTTCGGGGTGACCTGTTTTCGCTGTATTCTATTTATCAGGTCGGTGCCGTTCGCGATTAGGTGTACTCCAGCTTGATGTGAATCGAGATATTGAAGTAGATCGACTAGGTTCTCCGGTACGAACATGTCAAACCTGCGCAATTATTTTCATCCACCCGCTGCTGTTGGAATTAATAGGATTAGGTCTCCGTCATTTAGTTTCTGTGTTAATTCCGGAGGATTTTGAGGGGTATTGTTAATGTAGAACATTGTGTAGCTGCGCAGTTTACCGTGTGCGTCAAAAAAAAGGTCCTTTACGGAGCCGTTCGTTGAAATCAATGATTCTACTACGTCGTTAAGAGTGTTGGCTTCAAGTTCTATCTCACTTCGGCCCAGAGTGGACCTCAATTCATGGAATAGCCTAACTTTGACTTTTGCCGCCATCGTAGTTCTCCTTTGCTTTGAGAGCTTGAAAAATCCGTTCTGGGGTAGCGGGTAGGGTGAACAGCCTCGTTCCTATGGCGTCGTAGATTGCGTTTGCGACGGCTGATCCGACGGGTACTATGCCGATCTCTCCCAACCCCTTGGCCCCGAAAGGACCGATTTTTTCGTAGGTCTCTACTGGCTCAACCTGAATCTCTGGGACGTCACGTATGGTTGGTATGATGTACGTTGTGAAATTATTTGTCTTGATTAGTCCATTATCGATCTGTGTTTCTTCAGTTAACGCAAACCCTAACCCTTGAACGATTGCGCCCTCGCATTGGCCCGTGTACGATTGCGGGTTAATTGCCGTACCAGAATCTGGCGAGAGGAAGAATTGGAGAACTTTCGTAGCGCCAGTTAATGTGTCAACTTCCACTAGAGCAATCGCGGTGGCGTACATGTATGACAAATGGGGAATCTCTATGCTGCCCTCGACCGGTTTGTCGACTCGCGGAACTTCGAATCCCGCGACAACCTTCGTTTCCGAGCCTCTGCTATGGAGAAATTGCGCGATCTCAACGTAAGTTACTGTTTTCCCAGGCTTCTCTCTACTAGAGATTTTTGATCCGCCAAATTCCAGATTATCTTTCGGCTCTCCAGTTATCTCGCTGGCTACGTCAAGGAGTAATTCATGCATCTTAGGCGCGGCAGCCAAGATGGCGTTTCCGCCTCTGACCAAGCCCATCGACGAGGATGAAGTTCCAGTATCGGGTGCGAGTTGCGTGTCAGCAGAGGCGAGGTATATGTCGGCGATGTCGCAGTGCAATGCCTCCGCAGCAATCTGGGAGTAGGCTGTCACCGCCCCTTGGCCAATCTCTGGGCAACTTACTCCCACTACGAATTTTCCGGTCGGTGTAATTTGAATGGAGGCGGCAGCGAAGTCGGGAAGGGCGCCGAAACCAAATCCCTTGACAGCTGTTGTTACGGCGATTCCTCTCTTACACCATGGTGCTGACGCTTTGGATTTGTGCATCATTCTATTCTTCCAAAGATCTGTGCGTTCGGCTTTCAGGAGCGTCTCATAGACTCCAACGCTGCCGAGCATTTTGTACCCAAACGGCCCGATGTCACCTTCACGAAGCACGTTCTTCTTGCGAATTTCCAGTCTATCGATGCCCAGCTTTTCCGCAATAATATCTATGTTCGATTCGATTGCAAAATTCACTTGGGGGGCGCCAAAACCGCGGAACGCACCGGCAACGCCATTATTCGTATAGACTGAGTAGGCATCGATATCGATGTTCGGTATGCGGTATGGCCCGCATGAATTTTCGATAGCGACGTCGAGCACTGTAGGACCGAGAGATGCATAGGCGCCTGTATCGGCCACTATTCGGACCTGATTCGCTATGACTCGTCCGTCCCGGTCGGCCGCCGTCTTCGTTGTTACGATCATCGGGTGCCGTTTCATGCCCGCTATACCGGATTCCTCGCGCGTCCATACCATCTTGACGGGACGTTTTGTTTTCATTGCTAGCAGAGCAATGTGGATCTGGATGGTGTTCTCTTCCTTGCCGCCAAATGCTCCCCCTACCGGGGTCGAAATAACTCTAATCTCCTCAGGTTTGATTCCTAAAGACCTAGAGATCTGCATTTGATCTCGGTAAGGGGATTGGCCTCCAGTGTAGAGAACGAGCCGTTCATGCTCGTCTAGCATCGCTATCCCTGCCTCGGTCTCAAGGTACATGTGCATTTGCCGTCCCGTTCGGTAGGTGTTCTCTACTACTACCGCGGCTTCGCGGAATGCTGCGTCAACGTCTCCGACTCTGACAGTTGCATGTCTGAGGATGTTCCCTTTCTCGTGAACTTTGGGGGCGTCAGGCTTCATCGCTTCAAGCGGGTCGGATACGACGGGAAGCGGCTCGTACTCAACTTCGACTGACTGCGCTGCTCTCTCTGCAGCTTCTAGGCTTTCGGCGGCTACAACGGCAACTGCGTCTCCAAGATACCTCACTTTATCGAAGCAGAGGACTGGTTGGTCAGGGATCAGGACGCCGAACGCATTGAGCGCTGGGATGTCCTTGTGTGTTAGGACGGCTACAACGCCTGGAATAGCCTTGGCTTTCTCTGTGCTGATTTTTTTGATCAGCGCGTGCGGGTATTTGCTGCGGGTGACCTTTGCGTAGAGCATGTTTGGCAGGGCCATGTCGGAGAAGAATTTTGTCTCTCCCGTGACTTTGCCCCGGCCGTCTTTACGTACGATTGGTTTTCCTACCCATTTCGTTTCTTCCCGATGGACGGTCGTTTGTTCGGTCGTTCTGTCAACCCCCTGCGATTGGTGGGACGACTAGGATTTCGTCGCCATCTTTGATTTTAGATCTGGAATTGAGCCTAATCCCTTCCCGAACGATGTACAGGTAATCTTTGTCTTTGACTGGCAGGGATTGAAGTAGGTCTTCGGTTGTTGCGTTGTCGTTCAATTCGATGGTAAGCTCTTTTCTTTCGAGTGCGAGAGATGGGGCACCGAAAACCTTGACCTTGACTAGCAACTGCCTACCCATCCCACTTCTTCGCGTAAAGTGCCTGGTTTAATGCCTCGTACACGAGGGAAGCTACAACATCTTTTCTGTACTGAGCTGAACCCCGGATGTCGTCTATCGGTTTAGCGTCGTTGGCCGCGAGGGACGCGGCCGTCTTTAAGACCTCGTGATTCAAGGATTTGTTCGTCAAGGCTTGCTCACATTCTCTGGCCCGTCGAATATTAGGCGCGACAGCTCCCAAAGCAACTCGTGCTTCAGCAAATGTTTCATTCCTGCCCATACGCCTCAATACTGTTGCCACATCTACGATTGAGATTGCGTTTGCTTCGCGGAGTCCCAGCTTCAGGTATGCTCCTCGGTCCTGTTCACCTAGAGCGTTGAAGTATACTTGCTCGATCAATTCATCAGGCTTGAGCGCAATCTTTCTGTAGGCCAGGAAGAATTTTTCGATTGGAATTTCTCGCCTCTCGACCTTGCTTCGCGTGACTACGACTGCGTCGAGGGTGTAGAGGGGGGGTAGGCTGTCGCCTGCTGGGGAAGCGTTCCCCAGGTTTCCACCTATAGTTGCCGTGTTTTGAAGTTGGATTGCTCCAATCTGTCTTGCCGCCTCCACAAGAGGCCATGCGTGGTCCCGCGTAAGTTGAGAGTGAACGATGTCGCTATAGGTTGCCAGTGCTCCAATGTGAATCTGATCATTGTCCTTTCTCACAAATCTCAGTTCCTTGATTGACAATATGTTGAGGAGTTCGTTCGCCTTGATGACTCCATCCCTAAGTTGAACAATTACATCAGACCCTCCAGCGATAATCCTAAGACCATTGCGGTTTTGGTGTAGAATGTCCAGTGCCTCATCGAGGCTTCTGGGCGTTAGGACGTTAACTTCGGACCGCATCAATGGTTCTAACGCCTCCACTGCTTCGCGGCCTCTTGAACAGCGGAGATGATCTTTGAGTAGCCCGTGCACCTGCAGAGGTTACCTGAGAGGGCCGTGCGGATCTCATCTAACGTTGGGTTCGGATTGCGCATTAAGAGGGCGGAGGCGGAGACGATCATGCCTGGGATGCAGTGGCCGCATTGCACTGCTCCTTCCTCGAGGAAAGCCTCTTGAACCGGGTTCAACTTCCCATCCTTGACCAACCCCTCGGATGTTATGATTTCAGACCCTTCTGCCTGTGAAACGAGCACGAGGCATGAACATACGGGTACGCCATCTTTGATTACGGTACACGCCCCGCACTCGCCTTTGGCACAGTCTTCCTTTGGGCCCGTAACGTGAAGTTCCTCGCGGAGAACTTCAAGCAAGGTGTAAGCTGGGGGACACTTGACAGTAACAGGTTCTCCGTTGAGTTTGAAACTCACTGTTTTTTCAACCCGCAAAGCTGCTTACCCCTAACCGTTGCAACGTTTCTATACGATTCTATACGTGTAACCTTTAACCCTTGACAAGTTATTTGGCATACAGACAAAAAGCCGTTAATGGAGAGTACTAAGCGGTAAGGGGAGAGATTGAAGTAAGATTGCATTACGATGCAAGCTGTAATAATGTCATGTCAGCCAGCTAGTCGGTTCGAATCGATTTTTTCTGTCATCGCCTTTTTGAAACGTCAATGTTGCCAATTTTCTTGTTATTGGATCTAGTGGGTTTTGTGATTGTCGGTTTGGCTCCTTGAACCGGATTAATCAGCGGAGCCAACTAACTAGAAATGGATTAGTCACCCACTAGAGAGGATTAATGGATAGTGAGCGGATGGATGCATAGCTTCAGGTTGCTAAAGGGTTAGCTGGCGTTGTTATAGTAAAGGTAGCTGTATGATTGGCCGTATTCTAGTTTTGTTAACGGTTTGCGGCCACGGTGCGAGCGTCGTTGGCCGTCGAGGCCAATATTATTTCCAGTAGGTTTACCACAATCTTTGAACGTTAGTTATGGAGTAATGGAGTGTTGGCGGTTTCTGGATGAATGTTCATAGATGGTGTGTGTCTGTTGGCGCCGCTTTCATCTTTATGTTGTTTGCTGTGGGTGCTGTGTACGGACAGCAGGCCGTTACGATTTCGCCGCCAAACCCAGTAGCCAACCAACCCATAACATTCAACGTCACGGATCCCACTACGGCCACTAACTACGTGTACATCACGATTGCTAATCGGTCACAAAATTGTAAGAATTTCACGTCGTTATCATTATATGCTTCTGGCTACACGCTCGGACCTTTCACATCGGACAGCGAGGGGAATTTCTACGTAACGCTCACGAAGGGGCTTCCGGCAGGTGCGTATTGCGTCA